>Ga0180435_10001841_pt1 | contig 21872 bp, 22 predicted proteins | sample SS_ome_3_FD_132467 | JGI IMG/M metagenome (GOLD analysis project Ga0180435, IMG submission 132467) | Hypersaline lake sediment archaeal communities from the Salton Sea, California, USA - SS_3_S_1 metaG | ecosystem: Environmental > Aquatic > Non-marine Saline and Alkaline > Hypersaline >...
AAAAGCCCCACCAGACGGTCGACGTTATAACCGGCAAAAACCAGGAAAAGGCGACCATCGCTGAAATCTTCCACGTAAACCGGCGTGGGCCTGTCTCCAGGAGCAAGTACGACTTCTATATGTAACCCCGGCTGTAGAGGCTTGAGCTTTTCGGGCAATTCACCGACACCTTGCTTATCAACAAGATAACCCACCAGGTTACGCGTTCTGGGCAGTGGGAAATCTCGATTTTCCAGGTAGGAACTGATGAATGAATCAGCCTCAAGTTCTAGCGCCTCCTTGACAAGAATCTTTTGCAAAACCCAGACAATGGCTAACACACTGATCAGTACAGTGATAAAAATAAAAATGGCCTGCAACAGAATGCGCTGTAAACGTTCAGATTTTCTTATCATTGATTAGCGGTGATTAATCACTTTCACCTTCATAGAGCCGATAGCCAATACCATGCATGGTATGTAATAGCTTGCTGTTAAATGGTTTGTCAATTGTATTACGTAACGAAGAGATATGGGTACGCAGTGCATCACTGTCGGTCGCTTCATCACCCCAAATCTGTACCTCGATTTCTGCGCGACTTACCACACGATGAGTATTCTCCATCAGTAGCTGCAGGATTTTGAAAGGAATCGGATTCAAATTGAGTGCTACGTCTCCGCGTCGCAATTCCCGGGTCTGTGTATCCATCGTCAGGTCACTGACCTTCAAGGTGGATTTAGTACTCTGTTTGGAGCGACGCCAAAGTGCCTGTACGCGCGCGTAAACTTCCTGTAGCTCAAAAGGTTTTACCAGGTAATCGTCGGCACCCGCCGAAAAGCCGGTGAGTTTATCGTCGAGCGTGTCGCGCGCCGTTAACATAAGAATTGGCACGTCCGAATGTTTTACCGAGCGCAGCTGACGACAAAGCTCCAGACCATCAATGCCGGGTAGTGACAGGTCAAGAATGATCGCATCATATTCATTACTGGCAGCAAGATGCAGGCCACTGAGACCATCATGAGCGTAATCAACTATCTGATGACGGTCAGTAAAATAATCGACCAGTAACAGAGCGATATCTTTGTTATCTTCAACAATAAGCACTCTGCCTAAATAATCTTCCAAGTTAACTCTCCTGAACAGGCTGCAATGATCAGTAGCAGATATCGGATGGAATATCATCGGGCTTTGTCAGCAGCACCTGCACAACACCACAATGTCTTTCAAGAAATGCACCTTCACTGTAACACAGGTAGAAATCCCACAAACGAATAAACTCCTCTGAGTAACCAAGACGTTTTACCTCATCCAGCCTGCCCCAGAAAGCGGTACGCCAGTCATTTAGTGTTCGTGCATAATGATAGGCTAAATCTTCAAGATGCGTGATTTTAAGATCAGTCGATTCTGTGAGGGCATTTGCCATAGCGGTAACCGAGGGCAAAAAGCCACCGGGAAAGATATATTTTTTTATGAAATCGACTTCACGCAATGCGACTTCATAGTTTTGATCAGTCATTGTGATGGCCTGCAGTAACATGCGACCATCCTCTTTAAGCAGCTTGCTGCACTGACTGAAGTACTGATTCATGTACTGATGCCCGACCGCCTCAACCATTTCTATCGATACAATACGATCGTAACGACCTTCTAGATCACGATAATCTTCAAACAAGACCTCGATGCGGTCACCCAGACCCTCTTCCTCGGTTCGAGTCTTGGCCAGTTCATACTGCTCACGCGAAATCGTTGTAGTGGTCACTTTGCAACCATAGTGCTTGGCCGCGTGAATAGCCATACCTCCCCAACCGGTACCAATCTCAAGTAGATGATGTTCGGGTACAAGCTCGAGCTTCTGACAGATTCGATCCAGCTTATCCTCAGCAGCTTCTTCAAGCGTCATCTGTTCATCTGCATAGTAAGCACTGGAGTACATCATGGTTTTATCAAGGAACAGGCTGAACAGGTCGTTACCGATGTCATAATGCGCCTGAATGTTACGTCGACTACCCTGGCGGTTGTTACGTCTTAGCCAATATCCAAACTGGCTAAACGCGCTCATTAACCATTGTTTATGGCCATCAAATTTCTGCAGTAAATGACGATTGCGTATGAACAGTCTGACCAGTGTTGTCAGCTCTTCGCAGTCCCAGTTACCTCTGAAATAGGATTCACCTGCAGCCGTTGTACCGCCAAAAGCAAAATCGATCCATGCAGAGGGATTGACTATTCTCAGCTCAACCGGGAAAGGCAGATGTTTGGAAACTGACCCAAACGCTGTTACATCATTGCCTTCTCTGATTAACAACTTGCCATCTGTAATGGCAGCCAGTCGCTTAAACACCAGGCTGCGTGCTTTGCGGCTCAACCAGCTAGCAGTCGATGTATCAACGAATTTCTCGTTAGAGGGTACTATCGTCGTTGTCATGATTACTTGTTCGCCTCGATGGGCGCCTCCTGTGGCTTGCTATGAGGATAGAAAGGGATTTTTTTAAACCAGAGCCTGAAAGCTTCGTAATAAATGGCACTCACCACCTTCAAGGTCACCATTGGAAAACTAGCGAGCAGGCTCAGCAAATTTTTATTGGTCAGGGGCTCATGCTTCATAATCAGTGCCGCATCAAAAAGCCGCTCATTACCACGCTGATTTTCGATATGAACCAACAAGCGTTGACCCGGACGGGTCAAGGCCCAGTGATATTCCATATCAAGGTCCATGAAAGGAGACACATGAAATTCTTTCGACTGCTGATGACGGATGATGGTGTCAGCTTCGATAACCGGTATGAGATAGCAATGTTGCTCACCCCACGGGGTATTATTCACTTCAGCCAGGATCGCTTTCAACTCATTCTCTTTGTCATGACAGAAGTAAAAACTGACGGGATTAAACCCGACTCCCCAATATCGCAGATTGGTGAGCAGGCAGATTCGACCGTCAATCTCAGGCCCGCCCAGCTCCAACACTTTTTTCTGAACTGCCTTTTTTAAATCAACATCGTTGCCACCAAGATGATCACTACGTTTGAAACGCACCGGGGCCGGGCGTTTTGATGAGCATAGCCATAAAGAATCAAGTACCGATTCGATTTCATCCAGATCCAGGTAGAACTGAAACAATCGGTACCTGAAAGAGTGGTGCCTGGGCAGGTAACGGGTATGCCTAACTCGCCCGTGATAGAGACATGGGTTCATGCTCAAACTCCTTGAATGCTTCAACTGCTTTAAGCGCACTGACGACACCATCCTCATGAAAACCGTTACCCCAATAGGCGCCGCAATAAAATGTTCGGTTATGGCCACTTATATCTTCAAGACGTGATTGAGCCATCACTGTTTGCTCGGTAAAGAGCGGATGTTCGTAATAGAGCTCTTTAATCACCGACTTGGGATCAACGGCCTCATTATTGTTCAATGTCACCAGAAAATTCACAGGCGCCTGGATACCCTGAAGACGGTTCATATCGTAACTGAGTGTGACTTTGTCGTCTCGGTCACCGAGATGATAGTTCCATGATGCCCATGCCAGAGTACGCTTTGGCATGACCGATTTATCGGTATGCAGCAATGCCTGGTTACCCTGATAAGGTATCGCGCCTAGCACCTGCTGCTCCTGAATGGTCGGATCACCCAGCATCTTTAAAGCCTGGTCACTGTGAGTGGCTATGATAACGGCATCAAAAATTTCTTTTCCATGGGCTTTTGTGGTGATGTGCACGCCGTTGGCCTTTCTCGATATCGACTCAACCGGGGTATTGATACGAATACGCTCCATATAAGCCTGTTTCATGGGTTCTAGGTATTGTTTGGATCCGCCCTTGATGACGTACCATTGAGGCCGGTTAGTAATTTCCAGCAGTCCATGATTGATAAAAAAACGTATGAAAAAAGCGGCCGGGAATTGTTGCATCATCTGCGGGTCAGTAGACCAGATGGCAGCACCCATTGGAATTATATAGAGATTGCTAAAATCCGCTGAGTAGCCTTTGATTGAAAGATACTCGCCAAGACTGACATCTGCCCTGCCCTCATGATAATCCGTGGGCGCTTCACGGTTGAAACGCAGAATTTCCTGGATCATACGTAAAAATCGCGGCCGCACCAGATTTCTACGTTGCGCAAACAAAGTGTTGAGCGAATGGCCGTTGTACTCCAGAGAGCGTGCATCACTGCGCACGCTAAAGCTCATTTCAGTGGGCTGATAGGCGACACCCATGTCATCGAGCATGGCCATGAAATTTGGATAAGTACGATCGTTGAAGACAATAAAACCGGTATCAACGTTGTATTGCCTTCCCTGCCAATCCAGCTCATGTGTGTGTGTGTGACCACCCAGATGGTCGCCAGCTTCAAAAAGCGTAACCTCATGTTCTTTTGCAAGGTGATAGGCTGAAACATTGCCCGAGATACCACCACCAATAACTGCGATCTTCATTTACATACTCCCTTTTCTTAGCTCACCACTTTTGTGGCACGGTTTTCAGCTGGCCAATGTCATAACCGAGTGATTTCACATGGGCAACAATACGCTGATACTCTTCATCGTTAATACTCGGCTCTCGAGCCATGATCCAGACATAGTCGCGTTTTTCACGTCCAATTACGGTCACCCTGTATTGATCATCGAGATATACAACACGATAGTCCGCTTTAAATGGCCAGATAAACTGCATACCCCAGATCGCATTACTGCCATCATCCTCAACAAAACCCACCGGTTTCATTTCACGCTTATCGCCATCTCCGCCTTGTTTGTAATAGGAAAAAGTGGTCTGAATTTTCTTTGGTGAGACGCGTTCGTAACGTTCAATAGCGTTGTAAATATTTTTCTCGAAAACTGTGGGAATACTGGCAATGACATACCAGTCGCCCATAAATCGATCCAGGTCAACTTTCTCAACGGTACGCATGGGGAGTGGTGATGAGCAGCCGAGTGATAAAAGCACGGCGATTATCGAAAGAAACAAAGCAAATTTTTGCATCAACCATTCTCCTGTCGCAGATAACGTAATTTACGACCACCTGCCACCTCGGTTTCCAGCGCCAGCCAGTTGTTTTCAGCGTCATACCATAGGTTGATAACAATATCTTCACCGACATTGAGACGATAATGCTGTTGGCCATAAGAAGCCCCATTGAAACGTAAGGAGTCTTCACCCTGCTTAACCAGTTCGGCAGGTTCGTATTTTCCATTTTGGGTATTTAACAGGTAGTCACTATTTAATAGCTGTCGATCCCAGTAGGCGAAAGTTCTCACGCAGTCAGTAAGAAGTTGAGTCTCATCGGATGATATGACCTCGAAGCCTTTATCAATTTTGCGCCCTGTGACTGTCAGATTTTCGCCATCATCCAGCGTCGTGGTATCCAGCTGTGATATGCAACCCTGTTGCCAGCGCTCCTGCGCTTCATGCTCATAACTGAACAAGGTGATGAACAAAAGACTTACGTGCATATTGGCCTGTACCTTGACGTACTTTTCATTGTCCCCACCAGAGATAGTGACCTCGTGTTTACCAATCTTTTTATCGTCGAGGTAAACGTCAAATGACAGAGTTTTCGATGCAGCAATACCTGGCACCAGGCAAGCCAGCAGCATAAGTGCCGACAGGCTTTTCATGAACGCTCTCCGTCAGGCACCTGGTCAGAGGTTTTGTGTTTAGGGAACCAGGGAATGAAGGCAGACGTAGTCTCAATGTATTGACGGTACGCTGGGCGGCGCTCTGAGATATCTTTCTCCAGCAGTGTGACGCCGGACACTTTCAGCAGCAACAGCGTCATTAGAAGCGGAGCAAACACAGTCCAAATGGCTCCACTTCCCATGGCATAGAGGAAGAAAGACCACCAGATAACGGCTTCTCCAAAGTAGTTGGGGTGACGGCTGAAGCGCCATAGACCGCTGTCTAGCACACGGTTCTGATTTTCAGCATGCTGCTTGAAGCTCACCAGTTGCCAATCTGAGACTGACTCAAATATAAAACCGATAGCAAACACAGCGATGGCAACATAGTGCCAGGCATTGAGCTGGACAGGTTCGAAGATTGCAGCCGCCAGGGGCATGGAGATTAACCAGGCCAGGAAAGCCTGCAGACCAAAAACAGTGACCAGACTTTGCTTGTTGAACCTGGGATTTGCGGCACGCATGGCGGCATATCTTCGGTCTTCATCTTTGTTGATATTACGCAATGAAAGATGAATTGAAAGCCGCATTGCCCAGATTGCCACCATAGCAAGCAGCAGGATATTGCTCAGCATCAGCTGGGGAGTTGCACCCAGGTAGACCAAGGATGCCACCAGGAAAAACAAGGACCAGAGACTGTCGACGATATTCACGTTGTGACGGGCTGAAGCATATAGCCAGGCTGCTGAACCGATCACAATCAGCACCGGAAGTGCATAGATCAATTCTAATCTCATGTCGCATCTCCTGTTGTTTTCTGCATACTGAGAACATACCCATCATGTTGCGTGGATAGTTTCATGAGTAATGGGAAGAGCAAGGCCCAGCCTATAGATAACAAACTCATAGCCATGAACATGTCTGTAAACACCACGGCTTGCAGACGCTCTCCGGCCCAGAAAGCCAGTGGACCACCAATTGCGCCGAATGCCACGGCCATCAGGTAATTTCCTTTTAGCCAGCGCAGAGACAGGTTTAAGGTGATAGCCAGCAGGGGCCACATGGCGATGATCCAGACAGGTGCAAACATGCCCATCCACTGGCCATTGGGGTATACCAGCAGTCCACTGAATGTCAGCAGGTTTTCCCACACCAGTCCTATAAGCAGCGCAAACATTAATAACGGGGCTTCGTTGGAAGGACTTGGTATTGTTTTCAGGTGATAGAAAACAATCGCCGCGACGGCAACCGGCCCCAGGTAGTAGTAGGAAGTCGCACCCAGCAATACACTGGCAAACCAGCCAGCCTGAAACAGGATAAAATTAATCACTTTATCCATTCTTGTTCCCTGCACGTAACAGGTAGTGACCGACAAACCATTCCTGACCATTGTTGTAGGCAAACAGTTCTGCACAAGCCATGAAGAAAATACGCCAACGTTGCCACCAGGTTTCAGAGAAATCTGCTCCATAGGTAGCCTGAAACAAGGGTTTGAGGTCGGCTTTTCGTTGATCCATTTTTTCCAGCCAGGCATTGCAGGTCCTGGCATAGTGAGTACCGGACCAGAACCAGTTGCGCTCAACCTGCAGCGGGCTGTCAATGCGAATCGGCAATGCTGCACTTGGCATCATTCCACCCGAAAAGAAGTGGCGCCCCATCCAATCACCGGGACCCTCATCTTCAAAAACATAAGGGGTATTACGATGCACAAATATATGCATGAAAAAGAGACCGTCCGGCTTTAACCATTGATTGATCTTATTGAACAGAGACTGCCAGTTACGCATGTGCTCAAACATCTCCACACTGACCACTCGATCGAATAGACCGGCAGCTTCGAACTCGTTCATGTCACAGGTAATGATTTCAAGATTGTCGAGGCCGCGCTGCTCTGCCTGCTGACGGATATAGTCAGCCTGGCTGTGTGAGTTGGATACGGCAACGACACTGCTGCCTGGAAAGTGAGCAGCCATGTACAGGCTGAGTGAACCCCAGCCACATCCCAGTTCAAGAATGCGTTGTCCATCAGTGAGCTGCGCGCGATCAACGGTTTCCTGCAAAGCAACCTCTTCTGCCTGGTCGAGGTTGACGGTCCCCTCAGGCCAGTAGGCACAGCTGTACTTGTTATGCTGACCAAGAACGGCATCGAAAAAAGCGGCTGGCACTTCATAGTGCTGAGCGTTCGCCAGTTCAGGTACTTCAGCAATATCTGACGTGCTCATGGCTGCGAGCATGTCATTTTCACTTTCAGCAGCATGCTCAATATTGTCGGCCTGGATTTCGCGAAGCCTTTCGCGGAGTTGATGACGAATACCCGCTCTTACGACTGTATCGGGAAGAAGACCTTTTTCGGTAAGTTTCAGTGCCGTGTTTTCCATCGTTGCGTACTCTCAGAGTTTTATGATGGGGCTACCATATCAATAGGCTAATCAAGAGAAACTCAAGAAAATCTCAAAATTTTGTGAAATTAGGCATTTCATGGATGACACGAGGCCTCTCATGAATTTAATTCCTTAAGGTGCTTTGTCTTTTTAGCTATCCCTTTAAGCATGAAATGTAGGCCTACCAACCGAGACTCAACGACTGATACTGCTTCGTTTTCCAGGTATAAGCTTTCAGATTTTTTCATCATTGAGCAACTTATCCGGTGTCTTGAAGTCTCTACCCAGTAGCTTTTTGGAATCTTGCTTGCAAATAAACGAATGACACAACGAACTATTGCCAATGACCGAAAACAATAAGCTTATTCTTGAACTTAGTCTTAACTGGCAAAGCGAATATACCGAGCACTCTGATCGAATAATATTCGCTACCAATAATATCGATAACTTGACGCTTCCAGAAAATCTTAAATCTATTTCGTCAAACATGCCTATAGATGAGACAGTGATTGCCGAGTTCAAACCTGGCAGCCTGATTGAATACCATGCAGATCGACTGATTCAATTACCTTTTGATGCGATCCAGAAACTCGGCAGCCCGGGCTTTGTTCTTCAACTGCGAGTTGGACGATTTTATCCACAACGCATTATTGCCGGTGTGCTGAATATTGATCAGCATAGCGTTCAGCCCATGCGAGTGGTTGGAATCGATGATTCATCCTTTACAGTTGATTTGAATCATCCCTTGTCCAATCAGGCACTTCAGGTTGGTATACGTCGTATTAATCCACCAGGTAACGGATCACGGTTTCCCAAGATCACCAGAGCTCCCCTGATTGCTGCATTTCACAGTGGCATTGGCCTACAGAAAACGTTTAAACAGGGGCCTGATTTTTATTATACAGACACCTTTAAACGACAAGATTCCGTAAACGATGCCATTTTTTACCAGCAACGACGTATGGTTGATCATATCGACCAGTCGGCATCCGATGCCATCAGGCAGATATATCAAGACCAGCTCTACCCTGGGATGCGTGTACTCGACCTCATGAGCAGTTGGCAATCGCATCTACCTCGAGAAATTACAGAGCTGCAAGTCACCGGCCTTGGAATGAACCAGGCCGAGCTAAGCGCAAATAATAGTCTTCATGATTATATTGTGCATGATCTTAACCAACAGCCCGCCTTGCCATTTTCTGATGATTATTTCGATGTCACCCTGTGCAGTCTGTCGATAGAATACCTGATTGAACCTTTAAAGGTGTTGAAAGAAGTGGTAAGAGTAACCCGCCCAGGTGGAAAAATTCTTGTAAGCTTTTCCAATCGTTTTTTTCCAACTAAAGCCATAGCGATATGGCAAGAATTACATCCGTTTGAGCGCCTTGGATTTGTCATTGACCTGTTCCGAAGAACACCGGGACTGGTTGACATCAAAACAGAATCGTTACAAGGTCAGCCTCGTGCAGCGAATGACATTTATTCAACACAGCTGGAGAGTGGCGATCCAGTTTTTGTGGTGTCGGCTACTATTCATCAGCATAGCCACTGAGCTCCATGTAGCCACGCCCACTATGACTACCCTGAACACTGACTGCTCCTTCCCAGTAATGCACGGTATGTTGCATCAACTGTTCATTAAAATAGGCATGAACGGTAAGGTCCAAATCATGCTCTTCGACCCTCAGTCGCCATTTGAGGGGATATTCATCACCATTGGCATCAGTCCAGCTTGAAAGCGGCTCCAAACGTGTATTGTCTAAATTAAGTCCAATGACAGTTCCTTCATTGTCAACCAGAACACCTTTGCTAAATGTCTGGGCATTTCCGTTAACGTCACGCATGCGATAAAACATCAGGTCACGACCATCATCAAGTTGCAGCGCAAACCAGTCCCAGCCCTGTTGATCACTGGCCAGTGCTGAACTTGACCATTCCCGATCGAACCAGGAATTTCCAGTGACTTCATAGGAAGCACCATTGATTGATACACTGCCACTGGTAGGCAACCTTGTATACGAGTAATAGTACGAAGCATTACCCACTTCGGCACCTTTTTGTGATAACCCCTTGTTGCCCTGTAATACCATTGGCTTATTACCCTTATCCACCCGCAGATCGATTTTAATATCCTCAAGTTGCGCTGTAAGCAGCAATGGAAAAAAATCAGCATCCTGGCTTTTTATCGACCAGGGCCCCAACCAGACATGAAAAGGATTGAGCGAAGAGCCTGCCAAACCCACGGCAGATCGTGCAAATATTTCACCACTGCTGTGTTTGTTTGATTCAATATCACTGATGGCCAAATGTCCCATGTAAACCTGGTTGGTGCGCCACTCAGAATCCTTTGCGGGCATTGCTGGATCCAGTCCTACCCTGAAAATGGTGAGTTGATAGCCAAAGTGACGCTTGGACCTGGTTTCTAAATTACCGGTAAAGTACCACCATTCAGTAGCATATTCGGGGTGAGCCGCGTGATCAGCCGGAAATACAAAGTCTCTTGGCTCAATGGCACGGGCAAAACCCGGTTTGGGTTTTCCGCCCATGCCCTCAGATAAAGAAACAGGTTGGCTGACAGATGCACTTTGATCAGCTTGCTGGCAGGCTGACAACATCAACAATAGCAATATTGGAAGCACTCGTTTCAACAGCCTAATCCTCGCGTAAAAATGGCGCTGGATGTCGCCGACTTGCGAGCCAGGCCGGGTAGATTGCAGCTATCGATGCGGCTAATGCACCCAATAGCAATGCCACCATGACTGGATCAAGGGTTAACTGAAAAGGCATACTCCAGCCAAAAGCGCGATACTGAATAACATCAGTAAGCACCCAGGCCATAACCATACCCACTGGAACCGCAAATAACGCTGCAATTAAACCTAACATGACAGACTCAATCAGAATTAACTGACTGATCTGTTTTTGTGTCAGGCCCAGCGCCCTGAGTATGGCAAACTCTTTTTTTCGTTCGAGCAAAATTGCCATCAGCGCACTGAAAATACCGATGAAGGCGACAAAAATAGATAGTAGCCGTAATACTTCGGTAATCCTGAAAGTTCGATCAAAAATCAACATTGATTCTTGAATGACCTCTCTGGAGCGGGTCATGATGATTTTGTCTGGCGTTTGGATGTTGTCGTATAACTGTTTTTCCAGTTGCTCGGAAGACAAGCTACTGGAAAACAATGCCATGGTATTGATTCGCTGATCCTGCCAATGCCGCTGGAATTCATCGAGGTGAATAAAAAGCCTGCCATGCTCACTGGCAAAGTCCCTAAAAACCCCTGCCACCGGGAATGGTTTTTCACCTTTTAGAGTCATTAATCGGATCTTGTCGCCGGTATTCAGCTTTAAGCGGTAGGCCAGGGGTTCAGAGATGATGACAGCGCCGTTATCGAAGTCCGCCCAGACCTGCTCCATTTTACCCTGAATAAAATTAAACCCTTTTCTCGACTGATCTGATAGCTTTGCCGCTATGAGGTTTCGCTTTCTATTTTCAATCTGGATTTTGAAATTCCTGTACAGACTGTAGTCATCAACAGCATCCAGTTTGATCATTTCATCGATAGTGCCTCTTGATAAATAGGCATTATCTTCAAAACTCTGTGGAGCTATATACAAATCACCGGTCAGTAAGTCAGCGAGCCAGTCTTCAACCGTCGTACGCATACTATCGACCATTATCGCAATACCGATGCTGGTCGATAACGCCAGCATTAATGCAGCTGTAGCCGTTGCAAGACGTGAAATATGTCGATCCAGGTCTTTTACAGCCATTTGCCAGATCAAGTTAACCGAAAACAAGGAAAGGATTCGACTGAGTCTGCTGAGAATTATCGGAATCATTAACACAGACCCGATAATGATCACAAATAGCCCGATAAAGCCCATGATGACATCACCAGGCAGTATGAATGTAATGAGAAAACCTGCTGTGACAATCACAACCCCTGTCATCGCAAAAAACAGCAGACGTTTTTGGATTATATTTTCAAAAGCCGCTCTTGATAACGTTGTTAAAGGTTTTGTTCTGGAAGCCTGGATTGCAGGTATCCAGGCGGCAATAAGCGTAGCCAGTATTCCAACCAGCCCTGCCTTTAACAGCGTCAATGGTTGAAGAGAGATTGCCTCTGCGTTTATGTTGTAATACAAATCACTGATTGTGGCAGCAACAATTGCGGTCAATTGTTGCCCAAGCAAGGCACCTAACAGCAAACCGATAATGGTCCCTGCAAAACCCAGCATCAGTGCCTCGAGCAAAATTACCCAGTAGATTTGTGCTGCTGTAACACCCAGTGAACGCAACCGGCCCAGCAAGTTTCGGCGCTGAACAATCGAAAAACTGATTGCATTGTAAATCAGAAATATCCCGACGAGCATTCCCAGCAGGCTCATTGCCGTCAGGTTAAGCTCAAATGCGGCCGATAATCCTAAAATACTCTGAGTTTGTTCGCCGATATCGACAAGACTTACCCCATCCGGCAATTGATCCTTGAAATCTGTGGTAGCATTTTCATGCACAATGACATCAATATAGGAAAGAAAGTTTTGCCATTTCACTATGCGCTGCGCTGTGGCAATATCAACCACTAAAAGCGAGCGACTGCTATCAGTATCAAGTTCACTGATCCCTTTGACTTTAAGTTTGTAATCCTTGCCCTGATAACTGACATTGAAATAATCATCAACTTTCACATCCAGATATTTCGCTGCAGAACGACTTATCATTACAGCCTCTGGATCTACCAACCACTGATCCAGTCCTGGTCCGTCTGACAAATTACCAATCAGCGATCGACGAAAATTAGCTTCGGCCAGCATATCAATACCGATCAGTTGAAATCTCTCTGCATACCCTTCGACTCTAACCTTTTTCGCTATAACAGGTGCAATGGGTGGTGACCCCGGTGTCTTAAACAGGTTGATGTAGGTCGCTTCGCTCACCCTGTCCAAATCGCTCACAATTCTATGTGTGGCTGTACCCCTGATTTGCTCAGCAGAGTGTTTAAATGATGCCTTGGCTGCACTGTTGGCAATGTCAACCGCGAGAACCAGTGCCACTCCCATACTTATGCCTACGAGTGCAAGTAAAAGTTGCCATGGGTGACGTAAAAGGTAATTTATTCCTGCACGAAGTAGTAATGGTGGTACAGAGGAACTCATCAGCTAACTGAGACGTCCCTGATGCAGCCTTAATACCCGGTCTGCAGAATCTGCCACCTGATGGCTGTGAGTGACCAGCAACATGCCAATTTCCTGCTCTTTGGCGAGTGAGATAAGCAACTGTATGATTTTCTGGCCGGTTTCCTCATCAAGATTGCCTGTTGGCTCATCAGCCAGCAATATTGAGGGGCTATGAGCGATAGCACGGGCTATCGCCACACGTTGTTGTTCACCGCCTGAAAGGGTCTCAGGGTATCGATTTTGCATACCCGACAAACCCACTTTATCCAAAAGATTCGCGGTTATTTGGGCGATTTCCTTATCCGGTGTGGAAATGAGTTGCATGGGCAATGCAATATTTTCGGCAATTTTTAAAGTGGGTATGAGGTTGAAAAACTGGAAGACAAATCCCAATTTATGCCTGCGCAGCAATGTTCTGTCATTGTCGTTGAGAGAGTTGAGATTGACATTTTCAATGACCACCTTTCCTGAGTCCGGCATATCAATACCACTCAATAGGTTAAGCAAGGTCGTCTTGCCGCTACCACTGGCACCGACTAACGCAACCACTTCACCCTTATTCAAGGCAAACGACAAGTCTTCAATGACAACCTGGTAGCCATCTCCTGATGGATATTTTTTATGAAGCCCGGAAATTTCCAGCATGACGGTAAATTCTATACGGAAAAGGTTAATCACTCAGTTCTTCATGATTGTAACCTTATTCAGCCTGGGTCAGGAATTCACCATGGAAGTGCTGATTGCCGGGCTGAATTTGATTTAATAGCCCGATTTTCAAGGTAAATTTACCACTCATAGTCAATACCTATCATTCAGATCATTTAAAACGATAGAATTTTTTATACACTTTTGTCTAATAACCGACTAAATTAGTCAGTAATTCTTGAAGAACAACCCCTCAGGAGAGATGTCATGAGAATTTCTACCAAAAGCCGTCATGCTATTACTTCCATGCTGGAACTTGCTCTGCAAAACCAGCCCATGAAACTGTCGATGATATCGGACAACAACGGAATCTCACTGTCTTATCTGGAACAGATTTTTGCCTCACTGCGCCTGAAAGGCCTTGTCAGAGGTCAACGAGGTCCCGGCGGAGGCTATGTACTGGGTAAACCAGCCGCTGAAATCTCCATCGCTGACATCATCAGTGCTGTCGATGAATGGGTCGAATACGCCTTCAGCAAGCCAAAGATGTATGTCTCGGCATCCCCGGCTCTTACCACCCAGACATTGTGGAACGATCTCAGCCACCAGATTTACGATTTTCTGGATACAACTTCACTGGCTGATATTCTTGCAAATTGCTCTGACTATCAGGATCTTCTCGACGAGGCTGCCTGATTGTTTAACCTTCCCGGCTCTCGCAAGCCGGGAGGGGCCAGAGGATTCAGGCATGCTGAATCATTCACCGGGACGGATGGGACGCTTTCCAATCAGCTCGATAGGATAACCATCAGGGTCTTCAAAAAATGCAATAATGGTAGTGCCGGCATTCATCGGTCCAGCTTCGCGTAAACACTTGGCACCTGCCTTTTTCATCGCATCGGCAGCTTCATAGACATCATCGACTTCAACCGCTATGTGGCCAAAACCTGTACCCATATCGTAACTTTGAGTATCCCAGTTATGCGTAAGCTCTAAGACCGTATTATCCGACTCATTGCCATACCCCATAAAGGCCAGGGTAAATTTTCCTCCAGGATAGTCTTTTCGACGCAATTCCTGCATACCCAGTACATCCTGGTAGAAAGCAATGGATCTTTCAAGATTGCCAACTCGTAACATGGTATGTAACAGGCGCATTTTTCACTCCGTTAATGTGTAAGACAGAATAATAAAACTAATCCTGGTTTATTGGGAGAGTGGATTTAAGATAATCCAAAAGATCGTTGAATGATAAGGGGCGACTTAAATAATAACCCTGCACAACATCACATTCATGGTCAATCAAAAATTGTAACTGCCATTCTGTCTCCACACCCTCGGCAATCACTTTTAATTCAAGCGCATGAGCCATCAATATGGTTGCTATTACAAGCTCTTTATCGGATTTTGATGTCTCGATATCTTGTACAAAATTTTTATCAATTTTGATTTCATCAAATGGAAAACGTCTCAGATAGTTTAAAGATGAATAACCTGTTCCAAAGTCATCCATTGCAATTTTAATGTTCTTGTTACTCAGTTCTTGTAAGGTGCGAAATATTAACTCGTTTTCTTGAAGCAGCAGGTTTTCTGTGATTTCCACTTCAAACAGGTTTGCATCGAAGCTGAAATAATCCAACTGTTCTTCAATGTAATTCACCAGGTTGTTTTCGCGAAATTGGGCCGGTGACAAGTTCACCGCGACCGAGTATTTTTTTCCAAAAGTACGATTAATTTGCGTAATGAAATCGACTGCTTGTCGAATGATGCATTTTCCAATCGAAATAATTAAGCCACTGTGCTCTGCAACGGGGATAAATTCATCTGGAGCAACTTGTCCCAGCTCCGGATTAGTCCACCTGAGCAAAGCTTCAAATCCTACGATTTCAGTTGGGTTGGTTTTATATTTAGGTTGGAATACTACCTGGAACTCATTTCTTTCCAATGCGAGAACTAGATTTTCTTCAACCTCCAGTCTTCGTTTCACCGTTTTGTACATTTCTTCAGAATGAAATGTATAGATATTTTTGCCTGATACCTTCGAATGGTACATGGCTGTATCGGCTTTTTTCAAAAGTTCAGAGGAATCATCTCCATCATCAGGATAAAATGAGATACCGATACTTGCTGATAAGTTGAAATCTCTACCATCAACATTAAACGGTTTATTAAACTGGGATTTTATATTTTCAGCTAAAGGATGAGCGTCAATAACAGAATTTAAATTCCCGAAAATACCAATAAACTCATCCCCCCCCAATCTGCCAATGGTATCCTCTGCACGAACACACTTTTTTAATTGATCAGCAATACTTTTTAATAAAGTATCACCTACGCCATGTCCTAAAGTGTCATTAAATTTCTTAAAGTCATCTAAATCGATAAACATGATAGCGACTAAGTGGTGATTTCTTTTTGCTTCGAGGATTAACTGGTTTAATCTGTCTACTGAAAGGTAGCGATTTGGCAAACCAGTGAGGGCATCATGATTGGCCTGATGAGATAATAACTGCTCTGCTTCAAAACGCTTTTTGATGGCCCCCTCTAGCACGTTCTTTAAGTCTTGAATTTCTTTAGGGAGTTTTCCCAAAGTATCAAAACTTATCTTTTTACCTTGTCCATATTGGTCAATGAGTTTGATGAAGACTTCTATTGGTTTAGTAATGAGTTTACTGAAATAAATGCTTATAAAAATCAATACGAATATGATGCCTAAAGAAAATCCCCATAGAATGAGATTCGAATTTTTATAGACTTCCTGTAAAGACGCTGCTTCCAGGTAGCTTTTTTGAATGTTTGAATCTATGTGGGGCGTTACAACAAAAGTAAATTCTTCAACGCTATTTTGTAGTTTATTTTCCAGCTCCTTTAGCAGTATCTCGTTATCACTTTTTTCAAAAGCCAATAAATACTCAGCAACCAATCGATTATATCTCTCGACAATACCAGAAATTGAATGAAGAGCGTTTAAGTCCTGATTGAACAAGGCCTGTGTCGTTTGATGTTCGGCTAATGCAGCTAATGCCTTCTCGATATTGATTCGAATCTTTTCAGAAGGATTGTCTTGATAAATATCGAGCAGGAACTCTATACGATAGAACTCGGTTGACATACGAGCCAGCGCAACGCTACCGGGAAGTGAATTTCCAGCAACTTGTTGAAAAATCTTGTTCGATTTTATTTGGATGTAATTACTCGCTAAAAAACTGAATATGAGAGTAAGAAGAGAAATCGAAATGAATGAGATCAAAAACTTAAATTTAATGCTCATAATTCAGTCGTTATTTAACAAAGCCGTGTTTCTCTAAAATCAAACGCCCTTCATTGGATGAGACAAATTTCAAAAATTGTTTGCTAAGACCTGGGTTTGATGATGTGGAAAGCGAGCTTACTAATATTTTTTTGGGTTTGTTAATTAAATTTGGTATTGAAACTTCAGTCAACCCTTCAGCAAGTTCCCATTTCATCATATCTTGCCATATCAGGGCCGCATCGACTTCATTATTTGCAACAAGTTGAATGAGCTCATTAACCGTAGAAGCTTTTATTACAATGTTTTTGTTTGATTGGTTATCAATAGAAACGTTATTCAAAATTTCCTCGGAAATTCTGCCAATAGCTGCCATTCGCTTATTGCCAACGGCTATTCGTACACCAGGCTTAAATAGATCTTCAAATTTTGTTATCTCATTTGATTTGCTTGACGCAACGATAAAGGTTGGGATGTGATACGCAACAAATTCACTTTGGGTAATAAGTTCTCCGGCTTCTTTAATGTAGGATTCTGAGCCCGGGATAAATATATCTCCTTTATGGGTTTTCTTGATTGTATCGAGAAGTGTTTTACTCCCTGCATACACTACTGAAACTGAAACACCTTCCCTTTGTTCAAAGCTGGCGGCAATTTCATCAATAGCATGCTTTAACCCTTTTCCTGAGTATATGACCAGCTTTTCAGGTTGTTTAGCGCAGCCTGCCACTAATATAGGCAGTAAGAGAATGAGGGTTAAATATCTTTGAAAAGCCTTTATTTTCGGCGGCATTTTATTTTCGACTCGAGTTTATTGAAATATTAAATATTTTTTATAGAAATATAGCCGGAATAAAATTTAATTCAATTCCACACTCTATAACCATTTCAACGACAGGGTCTTGTCGTAGAAACAATCACATTCTTTGAAAGTCTACTGAATATCAAGCTGAGCTTAACAAAACATTTATCAGGAGAAAATCATGCAAAATCAGACAAAATCAGCGCTCGCTGTGCAGATGTCCTCTCTGAGTAGAGGCAAAAAACTTGTTTTAATGGTTTTCATCATCTGGGCAGCCCAGGCAATCCCTAAATGGACTCTTGCGATAACCGCAGATGGTGAAACCTCTGCAAAAATTGTAGGATTTTTCATAACACCCAGGGCCGAGCAAATGATCGCTGCCAACCGGCAGGAAAGCGTTTTGGAAACACCATCGAACAGCTAGGACTCATTGCAGTTGAACATGTTTAAATTATCATTGGCCTTGCTTGTCTTGCTCTCTTTTAACAGCAAGGCCAATGAAATTGAGCCTGCCGGTAATTTAACTGATCCCCTGTCTGCAAATCAGAGCATACAATACCAGTCTCTGGCAGAGCTTGAATGGAAATACCGTCTCATCCTTGCGAGGAGCAATGACGCTGAGGACATCACCAGCCTGTTCGATAATTACTCAGAGGCAGTCCAGGATAGAAAAATCGCCTGGTTTGTCCTGAGTGGTAACAAGCTTCACAGCAATATTTCAAAACGCATGGGGCCGAGCTTATCAGCCGAATTGAAGCGTTACATTTCTCGTTACAAGAACAACGACATGGTCTTAATCGGATATGATGGTGAAGCCAAATCGGTTGATAATGTTTACAACATCAGCAACTTTTTCGATGAAATCGATAGTATGCCGATACGCCAGTATGAAATGTCGGGTTATACCATTTATTGACGCAATTTATTCTTAAGCAATTCAGTTTAACTATACACATCAACACCGAGCTTATTTATTGATCAATCTGAGTCGGTTTTACTGTAATCAGGCCAGGCGCTTGCATCAATGGTCTCCTGATAAGCATGCCAGGTAGCATGACCGATCAATGGCATCAAAATGGCCAGACCAAGAAGTCCTGTCAAAAAACTCAGCAACAAAGCAATAATAATGATTGCAACCCATACAAGCATGACAGCTTTGTTGCGTAAAACGGCATTCACACTACTCAACACAGCCGTGACTGTATCAACATTTTTATCCATTATCATGGGCAAAGAGAAAGCGCTGGCACAAAAAACAATTGCCGCAAAAATAGAACCAACAGCAGAACCCACGCCGAGGAAAATGGCAAAATCAGCGAATTCTGCCCCTCCTTCTGTGGGGAAAAAGATATGGATCATCGAAGCTGCCCTGGCCCATACCAGAACAACAACCAGCAAAATGATGGCGAACACCAGCTCACTCCCAAGGTGTCGCTGCTCCTGCCTTATGCAATAGCCCAATTCAGGTGAATATCCGTTTTGTAATTGCTTGCTGATTGAATAAAGTCCAATGGCCATCACCGGGCCAATAAAAATGAATCCCGACAACATGGCTATCATGAGATACACACTACCCACATGCCAGGCGGTGTAACTGATTAAAACACTTAAAATCAGTAGCACCAGCCCATAGCTCAGGCTTTGTTTCGGTGCGCGTTTTAAATCACTCCAGCCTTTTCTGATCCATCCTAGCGGTGCTCCCATACTGAGCTGTCGACAGGGAGCAACAAAAGGAAGCTCCTCTGGATCTTTTTGTTTTTCTTCCTGATTCGTTGACATGGCAGCCTCATGATAATAATTATTTTTACACCCTAGAATAACTCATTTAGAGCTGACAACCACTTCATACTTTTACAGTCTAATCACCGATGCCAGCGATGGCATTACCTGACATACATGAAGTATATTACTGATATTATTGAATTTAACCTCGTATTACCGTGAATACGCTAATTGAAAAAAGCATTTCCTGCCCATACTGTGATGAGCCAATCACAGTGCTGATAGACCCTTCTATAGAGCAACAAAGCTATATTGAAGACTGCCAGGTGTGTTGCCAACCTATCGAATTCAGGATTTTATTAAATGAAGGAGAACTCGCTGAAATTTCAGTCTCACAGGAGAATGAGTAATGACAGAATTTTATTAGCGCTTGCGGACCAGGGTCAGGCCATCACCAATTGGCACAAGACTCAGCGATATCCTGTCATCCTGGTGAAGCTGATCATTTAAAGCCCGTATAGCGACGGTATCAGCATCCTGTACTGCCTCATCTGCAACATCACCATTCCACAGCGTATTATCAAAAACCAGCAATCCTCCTGGTGTTAATAACTGCAGGCATTTTTCATAATAAACGAGGTAATTGCTTTTATCGGCATCGACAAATGCCATGTCGAATTTCCGTTCGTTGCCATTAGCCAGCAATGCATCAAGTGTTTCAAGCGCTGGGGCAATCCTCAAATCGATTTTTGAAGAAACGCCTGCCTCTTGCCAACTCGTTTTACCGATATCTGTCCACTCTTTACTGATATCACAACAAATAATCTGACCATCTGCTGGTAAAGCCTGAGCCATAGCCAACGCGCTGTAACCTGTAAAGGTACCCACTTCAATAATTCGCTTTATTGCCAGTAATTCGACCAGCAAAGCCATAAATTGCCCTTGCTCAGGTGCAATTTGCATACGCGCTAATTCATGTTGTTGCGTGATTGTTCTTAATTTTCTGAGCGGCTCACTTTCCCGAAGAGAGTGCTCTATCAGATATTTATAAATCTGGTCAGTCAGTGAAAGCGTACGGTTAGACATGGTTTTCAGATCAATTCATTAGCCATGTGTACAGTTTAATCGCCTGGATCCATTCCTGAAATGAAAAGTCATTATACTTTTTCAAGCTTCCTTAGTGCGTTCGGTAACAGGTGTAAATCAACCAGTGCCGTCTGAAAAGCAGACAGCATTGAAGCCTCTTCATAGACCATCTTGTAGTATTGTGTTTTCATGGTTATTGCACTCCCCAGAATGATGGAGGACACTGCAATAAAAGAACCTAAAGCCATTGTGGACACGCCTGTAACACCCTGACCGATGGTGCAGCCCAAAGCCAGTACACCACCGATACCCATCAGGGAAGCGCCGATGATATGGTTAATAAAATCTTTCCAGGACGAAAACCATTCAATACGAAAACTCCAGCTGAAAACCGCGTATAAAAAAGAACCGGTCACCACACCAAACAGGACAATCACGCAAAAACCGCACAAAGACAGAAAAGACAGTTTAGTGGGGTTTAACAGGAAGGTAATAATGTTGTTCATAGGACCGACAAAGGTCAAACTCTGCACCGCAACCCCGATCGGTTTTTCCTGCTCCCATTCCATGGCCTCCATCCACTCCTGCCCCAGTGGACCGCCGGTGATATACCAGGCGGCAACAACTGCCGTTCCCACACTCACACCAGCCAGTATGTTTAAACGGTCGCGTCGAAATGACAGGGACTTGAAGACGAATACCAGCAATATCAAGCCCACCAGCAAGCCGCTGAACAAGCGCATACCGGGAACGTTTTCTATTCCGGACAAGGTGCTGATAATACTACCCAGGTCCTGCTCGTAGATCGCGTAACGGTCCAGTTCTATCGCCGTTGCTTCAACCCATGGCTTAAAATAATTCTCATACCCTGAGGCTCTTCCCATCATATAAGCGAAGGAACCGGCAATCAGAATGACAAACACTGACTTGAGATTGCCTCCACCGAGGCGCACCAGCGCTTTATTGGCACAACCACTGGCCAAAGTCATACCAACTCCGAAAATCAAGCCGCCCAGAACATAGCGCATCCAGGAAAAATGCGCCATGCGATAAGGGGTTCTTGTGGATTCGAGTGAAAAAACCTGCAAATATTCCAAAATAGTCACGGCAACAATCGCGATGCCCATGGCCAGTATCCAGGAACGCAGTCGAGCGGTACTCCCCATATTAACCCAGTCAGAGACCGCACCCATGGTGCAGAAATTGGTT
>Ga0180435_10001842_pt1 | contig 21871 bp, 14 predicted proteins | sample SS_ome_3_FD_132467 | JGI IMG/M metagenome (GOLD analysis project Ga0180435, IMG submission 132467) | Hypersaline lake sediment archaeal communities from the Salton Sea, California, USA - SS_3_S_1 metaG | ecosystem: Environmental > Aquatic > Non-marine Saline and Alkaline > Hypersaline >...
GACTGGCTTCTCTCCCGGCAGCGGTACTGGGGCGCGCCGATTCCGATTATCTACTGTGACGATTGTGGGGAGGTGCCGGTACCGGAAGATCATCTGCCGGTCACCCTTCCGCTGGATGTGGACTTTGAAAAACCGGGGAACCCCCTGGAAACGAGCGAAACCTTCGTTAACTGCGTCTGTCCCCGGTGCGGTAAAGCCGCCCGACGGGAGACGGACACCATGGATACTTTCGTCGATAGTTCCTGGTACTTTCTCAGGTACTGCTCTCCGCAGGCGGAGGATGTACCCTTTAACTCCGAGTTGGTCCGATATTGGATGCCGGTTGATCTCTATATCGGGGGGATTGAACATGCCACCATGCACCTGATCTACTTCCGTTTCTTCACCCGGGTCCTCCATGACCTGGGCTACCTGGATTTTAAGGAGCCGGCCCGGTCGCTCTTCTGCCAGGGGATGGTCTGCAAGACCGCTTATTACTGCGAGAACTGCAAGTGGATATCGGAGGACCAGGTGGAAGGCGGCGCCCGAGAGGGAGATGCTATTGTGGGGGGAATATGCTCTGTCTGCGGCAGCCCGGTCCGGGAGGAGATGACCAAGATCAGCAAATCGAAGCTCAATATTGTCGACCCAGATAAGATGATCGATAAGTACGGAGCAGACTGTGTCCGGCTCTATATGCTCTCCGATACCCCGCCCGATCAGGAGCGGATCTGGAGCGCGGAACGGATGCAGGGCTCCTGGCGATTCCTGAACCGCCTCTGGGATACGGTGGAGAGTGCCGCCGGCCTGCTCGAAGACGTTGATCCGCGGATCCCTTCCTCTCTTGATGAAACCAGCAAGGAACTGCGCCGGAAGACCCATACCAGCATCAAAAAGGTTACCGAGGCGATAGAGGGTGGTTTTCGTTTTAATACCGGGATCTCCTCGGTAATGGAATTATTGAATACAGTCCGTTCGCCCGGGGATGTCCACCCGGCGGTTCTGCGTGAAGCGGTTGAGAGTATATTGATTCTGGTCGCTCCGATCGCTCCCCATTTTTGTGAGGAGCTCTGGAGCCGCCTTGGTCATGAAGAGAGTATCTTCCGGGCTTCCTGGCCCGAGGTTGATCCGGACGCTCTGAAGGTGGCGGAGGTGACAATCGCCGTCCAGGTCAACGGGAAGCTCCGGAGCCGGGTGACTATCTCCGCCGGAGCGGGGGAGGACGAGGTGAAGAAAGCGGCGCTTGAAGATGAGAAGATAGCAGAATATCTCGATGGGAACCGGGTAGTTAAGGTAATCGTGATCCCCGGGCGGTTGGTTAATATAGTGGCGAGAAGTGCCTAAAGTGCGCTAAAGTGCCTAAAGTTGAAAGTTGTCGCTTTCGTCTGGCTACACATCCTTTAGCCGGGGTCGTTGACCCCGGATTGAAAGAGGATGAGACAAAGCCTGGTGCGACTTTAGGGCGCTGGTTAATTCAGGTAAGGTCGGATTTACAACTCTATCATGTGGTTCCGACTGAATAATCTAACTGTAAAAGAAAGATGGATGCTGGCGGGGATCGCTCTGGCTTTTCTCTGGGGGTTGGCGGGAGGAGTGTTTCAGATCCGACAGTCGTTTCTCCGCTCCGCTGTTTCTCCGCCCGATCTTTACCGGGAACTTTTTGAGGCTCTCCCGGATCCGGAATTCCTCGGACTTAGATCGGCCGGCGATCTCCCCGCGTCAGGTTCAGGCGCCGAAGTAGTATACCTGACCCGGCCTCTTCTGCCCGGTGACCGGGAGATTGAGATAAGCGAAGACGGCTGGATCTTCTTTCCCCGGCATTATTATACCACCATCAATATCAACTCAGCGGATCTGGAAGAGTTGGTGACGCTTCCCGGCATCGGCCCGGTCGCGGCGCAGCGTATACTGGATTATCGGGAAAAGTATGTCGGGTTCATCAAGATGAAAGCCTTGAAGAAGGTTGATGGCGTCGGGGATAAGACCCTTCGCAGGATGGAGGGGAGGGTGCGGCTGTATTGAGTGGGGAGTGGGGAGTAGACAGAAGCAGGGAGAAGCAGGGAGAAGGAGGGAGAAGGAGGGAGTAGAAGGGAATAGTAGGGAAGTTATAGGCGCCGCCGTCCGACTGGTCCGACCTGTCCGACCGGTTCGATCAGGCCGACCCGTCCGATCTGTCCGATCTGTCAGACGAAAACCATTAGCGAAGATTTCTCCGCCCCGAAGTTTAATCGGGGGTGAGATTCGCGGTTCCCCAAAAGGGGGAGGGGTAAGGCATCTCACCTAAAGGTTCGATGTCTCCGCTGCGCTCCGAGGGAAGCAATTAGTGAGAATTCGTGTAGATTAGTGGACTTAAAAGGGACCGAGGTAGGGGGAGTCAATCAGTGAAATCCGTGTAATCCGTGGACCAAAAAAGGGGCCGAGGCGGGGGAGTGGCGGATGACTAGTATTTATAATTAACGATATGGAAAGTTTTAATACTTCAGACTGGGAGCTGTACAATGATGTCTCCGGGATCATGGAGATTCGCGATTGGGGGTATAAAGAAGGATTTCTCTGTTTCCATGGAATATTGAAGGTCCCCTCGGCTGAGGCATTCCGTTTAATCTTCTCCCGGGCGAAGCTCTATGGGTTGCTTCCATACTTAGCTTCCGATCGGGAGGATGTTATTTTAAAACTGACTCCGGAGAGGATAAAGAAACGAAAGGATAATATTCTCCTCCATACAGCTCTCTTCTTGATTACCGTGGCCACCACGTTGGTGGCCTGGGCCTGGGTCGATGAATATACTCTGAAGGAAATGATCTCTTCTCCCGGAGTGCTCCTTAAAGGCATTCCATTTACAGTCTCCCTTCTGATGATTCTGGGTTTGCATGAATTGAGTCATTACGCGGTATCTCTGCGATATGGAATTAAAGTCAGCCTTCCGTATTTCATCCCCTTTCCGAATATTCTTGGAACCATGGGAGCGGTGATTGTGGGACGTTCTCCGTTTCCGAATCGGAAAAGTCTCTTTGATGTGGGTATCGCCGGCCCTCTGGCAAGTTTCATTCTCTCTCTGATTGTCCTGATTATCGGATTGCAGGGTTCAAAAATTGTCCCTCCGGTTATAACTTCGAGAACCTTCTTTGTTGGAAGTTCCCTGCTTTATGATTTTATCTGCCGGCTCAAGTTCTCTCACATACCTTACGGATATACTTACAGCATCACTCCGATGATGTTCGCGGGCTGGGTTGGATTTTTTGTCACCGCGCTCAATCTCCTTCCAATAGGTCAGCTGGACGGCGGCCATATCTCCTACGCGATCTTCGGTAGATATCATAAGTTAATCACCAGAGTGGTAATTGGGCTGCTGGTTGTTTTTGGCCTGCTCTATTTCTCTCCGGTCTGGATTATTATCGGCGTACTGGTCATGGTAATGGGTACCACCCACGCGCCTCCCCTGGATGATATAACGCCTTTGAAGCCGTGTCGGATATGGATGGCGCTGTTCGCTCTGGTAATTCTCATAATCTGTTTTATCCCGGTTCCGATTCAGATGATATAGAGGTGTTTTTATTATATGGGAAGAAGTTCAATTTAAACCACGAAGGACACCCCGAATTCTTCGGGGTAGACTGCGATCACGAAGAATAATAAAAGAAATTTACCATGTTCCTGCTTTGGAATTTCAATAAGTTCGTAGTGCAGGACTTCAGTCCTGCCCGACTAAGGCAGGACTGAAGTCCTGCACTACGAGGTTGCTCCGCATGCGCTAAGTTCGCTAAAAATCCTTCGTGGTAAATAATAGATATTGCTACTCACACAATATGACTGATAATCTGAAATGAAGATTAATAAGTATAAAATAATATACTATCAGTTGGTTATTATTGTGGTGGGGATTATTTTTTACTATAATAGTCTCCAGGGTGAATTTATCTTCGATGATGAATCAATTATCGTAAAAAATCCTCATATTGAGAAGATCTGGCCGGTCTCGGAAGCCTTCTTCGCCCCTCCAGATAGTCCGGTTCGGGACCGGCCGGTGATTAATCTAACTCTTTCTCTTAACTATCTCCTGGGAGGGCGCTCACCATTCGGGTATCACCTGGTTAATCTATCGATTCACCTGCTGGCGGCGCTCCTGCTCTTCAGGCTGGTCAGGAGAACATTGAAAAGTTCCAGGATCTCCCCCCGCTATGGCGATGCGGCGTCGAGCCTCGCCCTGGTATCGGCCCTGATCTGGGCGATTCACCCTCTTCAGACTGAGAGTGTTACCTATATAACCCAGCGGTGTGAGTCGCTGATGGGATTGTTTTACCTTGGTATGTTATACGCGATTATCCGGGGCTCTTTATCTCGCCGCCCGGTCCCCTGGTATCTCAGTGCCGTCTTTTTCTGCGGACTGGGGATGGGGAGCAAAGCGGTGATGGTAACCGCTCCCCTCGTCGCCCTGATTTATGACCGGATATTTTTGGCCGGGAGCTGGAGTGAACTCTGGAATAAGCGGCGCTGGCTTTATCTTGCGCTGTCCGCTACCTGGATCATCCAGATTATCCTTCTGGTCACTACGTCTTACCAGGATATCAAAACCCATCTCCCTATAGAGTACGCGTTAACTCAATTAGGCGTGGTAACCCACTATATCAGGCTCATCTTTATACCAACCCCGCTCTGTCTGGATTATTACTGGCCGACGGCTCAGGGTCTGGCAGAAATTCTTCCCGAGGCTTTACTGGTCGTGGTGCTCCTGGCTCTGACGGTCTGGGGACTGGTGAAAAATCCTCCGTTAGGGTTCGCCGGGGTATGGTTCTTTCTCATTCTCGGGCCGACTTCCAGTATCCTTCCCCTAGAGGATATGGCCTTTGAACACCGTCTCTATCTGCCGCTGGCTTCTATCGTTGTACTCGGGGTTATAGTGGGATATGAACTCTCGCGGGTATTATTTCCATTATCATCCGCCCGGCGGAAGAACCTGGGGCTGGTTCTGGCTGTCATAATAGTCGCCGGGATGGGAGTCCTTACGTCCTGGCGCAATGCCGATTACCGCACCTCCGTCGGGATGTGGCGGGATGTGATCGGCAAGAGACCATCCAATCCCCGGGCTTACAACAATCTCGGCAATCTGGTAAATAAACGGGGTGACCATAAGGAGGCTTTTAAGCTCTATCAGACTGCCATTGAGGTTGATCCCGGGTATCAGCCGGGATATTACAACCTGGCCAATCTCCTGGCCGGCGAAGGGAAGCTCGATGAATCCGTCGCCTACTACCATAGGTCATTGGAGCTCAATCCGGAGGCAGTAGAAGCCCGTATTAATCTTGCCGTGGCACTTTACAGGTTGGGGAGGGTGAGCGATGCGATATCACAGATGAAGGAGGCGATCAGGATTGACCCGGGGGATCCCGCCCCATACTACAACCTGGGGATAACCTTGATCAAAGAAGGCCGATCCCGGGAGGCCGTGAATTTCCTGGAGAAAGCTGTGGAATTACGCCCTGATTATCAGCCGGCGCGGGAGGCACTCGATATGGCGTCAGCTCAAAAAGGGGATATTTAAAATAACCACGGATTACGCGGATTTAGCGGATTGTTTTTTGCTTTTAATCAGCATAATCCGCTAAATCCGCGGTTAAGTAAGTATCGAACTAGAATACATAGCTCAGGTCCAATCCCACTGCCCAGATTCGCTGTTCGTATTCAGCTCCTTCGGCGTTCCGGTCGCCCCAGGCCACGGCGCCCACAGCATCCAAGTCCAACCCCTGAGCGATCTCGAAACCGGTACCGAAGGTGATATTCTTTCGATCCACATCTGGGATATGAGCCAGGCTGACTGCTTTGGCCGGGAGAGGAGATTCATCATAAAAGAATCCGGCCCGGACAGCCCAGCAGGCCTTAAGCATGTACTCCGCCCCAATCCGGTAACGGTTGGAGTCACTCCATTCTTCATCGTATGAAGAGCTGGGAAGGAGGACTCCGGCATTGTCGTACTGGACATTGGTCCAGTAGGTTGACCAGAGGGTCTGCTGAAAATCCGCGGTAAGGATCAGCTTATCAATAACCGGAGTTACGGCGAGACCCAGCCCCCAGGTTGGCGGGTGGCGGAACTTGTAGGTATCATAGGACTCTTCATCCAGTCCCATGAGAGTAAGACTGCTGCTGGCTTTTCCCCTCATCTTCACAGTGCTGCCGGTCCGGTAGACCGCTCCGGCGCTTATCATATCGGAGATCTTGTAAAGCAATCCGAATGATCCTTCCGCCCCGTATCCATCATTTTTTATATTGTAGTCAAAATCATAATCAAGGATTCCGGAGTCGGAGACGTCTTTCTCGGCTTCCCGTTGGAGATTGTCGTAGAGGAGTGAGACTCCGGCACCGGCGTAGAGACCGTCAATGATCTCCCGGGAGATTGTCAGCTGAGTATTTACAATGACCAACTGCTGATAGTTCTTGGCATAGATGGTTCCCATCCCGTAAGAGATGGTATCGTTCCAGTCCGAGTAATATCCCATGGGGGAGTAGACGGTAAGACCGAGCGTGAACAAATCGGGGAAAGTCATATATCCGCCAAGGCCCTGGGGCTGATAGAAATGATAGTTGGTCGATGTTTTATCGAACTGATCCGGCTCTATCCCGCTGTAGTTGATAAACAGGTCCTTGGTGAATTTATATTTTTCGTAGGTCTGGGGGGAGGGTGGGAGGTTAGCGAAAGAATCACTGCCCCGGAGAGTGGGATGGGTGGATAGGAAGTCGAATCCGATACCGCTCCCCTCCAGCTGAGCCAGTCCGGCCGGATTCCAATAAGCGGCCGTCCAGTCATCGGCCAGGCCGATATAGGCACCGCCCATAGAGAGCGCCCGGCTGCCCAGTCCTCCGAATTCGTAACCTCCCGCGTAAAGCGTAGGTATAATTAAGATTGATACTAACAAGGATGCCCATATAAATAATTTCCGCGGCATATAATTCTTCTCCTCTATTGAAGATTGGGATTTTGGAACTTAAGAAGTGACTCTGTAAGCTCTCGTTGTCACATAATATTATTGTTTGGATGTTATTATCCATAGTATCATTTGTCCATAAAAATATTTTTTATTCTGAACCGGTAAAGATAGGAGAACTGTAATTGAGAGAGATAATAATTACAGGTAAGAATATGATGTTTTTCTTTCTGGTTATGCTTGTCATCTCCTGCGGGAGTAATCTGGCTGATCTTTCCGGAGCGAACCGGATCGAGGCCCGGGACCGGATGGTGCGGCAGCTGGAGGAATACGGGATAAGGGATGAGAGAGTGCTGGCCGCCATGAGGGCTGTCCCCCGACACCTGTTTATCCCCGAAAAGTATCGCGATACCTTCGCGGCTTATGGTGATCATCCCGGTCCGATCGGGTACGGACAGACGATATCACAGCCTTACATTGTTGCCTATATGACGGAGCAGTTGGATCTGCAGCCGGGAGAAAAGGTTCTGGAGATTGGCACAGGCTCCGGTTACCAGGCCGCGGTCTTAGCCGCCCTCGGGGCGGAGGTATACAGCATCGAGATTATTCCGGAATTGGCCGATCACGCTCGGAAGGCTATTGCCGATCAGGATGTTGACAATGTTTATATTCTAACCGGGGATGGATATAAGGGGTGGCCTGAACACTCACCCTTCGATGCTATCATTGTGACCTGCGGCCCGGAGGAGATTCCCCGTCTCCTGGTGGAGCAGCTTAAAGAAGGAGGCCGGATGATCTTACCCCTGGGTTCCCGGTTTCATCAGAGGTTGGTCATCTGCCGGAAGAAGGGCGGGAAAGTAAAGGTTGAGGAGGATCTGCCGGTCCGTTTCGTCCCCATGGTCCATGAGAAGGACAGGGATTAAGGGATAAGGGGGAACTAAAAAGCGAATAATGAACCGCAGAATATCGAATGTCGAAGTAAAAGAAGGAAGCAGCAGGGAGAACAGGGAGAAGAAGGGAGGAGGAAGGAAGAGCAGAGAAGCACTGGGCGCAACCATCAGACTGGTCTGACCTGTCTGACTTGTCCGACACAGATGATCAATCCGATCCGACCGATCCGTCAGACAAAAACCATTAGCGAAGACTCGCGCGATTCGCGGTGAAGGTAGCCCGAGGTAGAGTGATTTCTTGTGAATTTTGCGCCTTTTTGCGGTTAATAAAGTGGCCGAGGCAGAGAGATCCCTTCCCGGAGGTTATCTTTTTTTCTTAATTCTCACTCTCATCCAGACGGCATAGACCGCGAATGAGATGAAGAAACTGCTGAACCAGGCGTAAAGATAGAATGTCTTGAGGAAATCGGGCACTATCTGACCAAAAGTCTGCGGGGCCAGTTCGGCCAGGAATCCGGGAAGATTGGGAATGACCCCGAGTATAAAAGAGATAATTCCCACCCAGTTGAACCCCCCGGTATACTTATAGGGGCCGTCTTCCCGGTAGAGTCCCGCCAGGTCCAGCCTCCGCTTCCGGACGACGTAGAAATCGGCTATCATCACTCCGGCCACCCCTCCCATCAGGGCCGAGTAACCAATCAGCCAGATGAAGATGAACTGCCCGGCGGTCGCCAGGAGTTTCCAGGGCATCATCACGATCCCGATTATACCGGTAATCAAGCCGCCCATCCGGAAAGATATCTTATGGGGCGCGATGTTGGAGAAACCATTGGCCGGCGCCACCACATTGGCCGCGATATTGGTGGTCAGCGTGGCGACGGCCAGAACCGCCATCGAGAGAACGATCATCCAGGGGATCTTGAAGTGGGCCAGGAGAGCCACCGGATCCCAGGGAGCGGCTTCCTGGGTTAGGATGTTGGGGAACGCCACCAGGGCGGCACAGGTAGCCACCACCCCCACAAAGGCATAGAGAGTCATCGTGGTGGGAAGTCCGATCGCCTGGCCCAGCATCTGATCCTTCTGGGATTTGGCGTACCGGGTGAAGTCGGGGATATTCAGCGAAAGGGTCGCCCAGTAGCCGACCATCGCGGTCAGCGCGGGGAAGAAGGCGATCAGGAGCCATGGGCCGGCCGGACCTTTTTCTTCCCGCTGGGCTGTGGCCGCGATGATATTCGAAGTATCCTGATACACTTTACTCCCCAATTCGACCGTTACCGTGATCTCTTCCGCGTTTTCGGGCCACGGGATTTTGAATTCCGATTGAAAGGAATGCCATTTTTGTTCGGAGATATCTTTCCCGGTTTTAGGACCGCCTTTCTTGCCGGAGAGAACACTTACCTTCATTCTGTCGGCGCGGTAATTCCCGTCCCCGTCCCGGATCGGATCCACTTTTACTTCTATCACGTCTCCGGTTGTCTTCAGTGAGATCGTAGGCTGAAGGAATAATTTTGAATGCTTCAATACCGCGCCCAGTCCGCCGCCGGTATTAATCGCCCAGACAAATAATGCCACCCCGACCAGGATAAGCGCCGGTGCCGCCAGAGACTCGAACCACTTGATCGACTCCACTCCCCGGAGCACGATAAGCATATGTAGCGCCCAGAAAAATAGGAAGCAGACCAATTCTCCTCCGTTGATCCCGATAAAGGACGATTTAAGTCCCGGCCATAAATTATTAAGGTTGGGGAGAAAGATCAGGGCCAGGGTGTAAATGGCGAAACCGCCTATCCAGACCTGGATCCCGAACCATCCGCAGGCGACCAGCCCCCTGAGGATGGATGGTATCTGGGCTCCCCTGGTCCCGAAAGAGGAACGGATTAAAACCGGAAATGGTATCCCGTACTTGGTTCCGGGATAGGCATTAAGACACATGGGGATAAGTACGATGGCATTCCCGAGAAGTATGGCCCAGATAGCCTGCCCCCAGTTCAGGCCTGTCTTCATCAGACTTGCCGCCAGCATATAGGTAGGGATGCAGACACTGATCCCCACCCAGAGCGAGGCGATATTCCAGGTGGTCCAGGTCCGTTCTTTAACCGGAACCGGCAGGATGTCATCGTTGGCAAGGGGAGATGCCGAGACATCGACTGTCAGTTCATGAAGTCCGTTTATCACCCGCTCCGTCGCGGCGGTTTGCGGGTCTGATCCGGTAGCCTGTGGAAGTGAATACTCCTTCTCTTCGCTCATATTTCCTATCCCTCCTTATTTTTTCTCAGAAAAAATAATTAATACATATTTCCGCGGATAAAGTCAACAGCAGCGGCTAACAATGTTTTTTTCGTCGAAAATCGTATTCCCGTTGACAGGCTGAAAAAAAATTTGTATCTTGGTATTCGTGGCGCTAGATACCCTTGTATCCTGGTATTAATATTATGGTTCTCTGTCATATTTGTGTGGGTTATATTGGTGATTACAATCATAAATCTCATAAAGAAGTCGATATTTTTTGGGAATGGGGAATAGGGAATAGGGAATGGCAACTATTCTCCATTCCCCAATCCCCATTCTCTCTTCCCCTGTTACAAGATTTGTGATCCGGATGGTAAATAATATATTTTGTTAACCACACAATATGACTGAGAACCAATATTATAAATAAAGAAGAAATAACTACAAGTTGGCGCTCCCGCGCGGACTTAAATAAGGAGGTTTGTTATGGTAGATATAGAAAGAGCCAATGAACAAGCGCTGAAGAAGCTGCTGGAGGCCCGGCCCTTCTGGGTGGACATCCAGCCGGCTATTGAATGCGTACCGGGGATGAAGAAGAATATGATCCTCCACTCCGGCCCCCCGGTCACCTGGGATAGGATGTGCGGCCCCCAGCGGGGAGCTACGATCGGAGCGCTGATCTATGAGGGTATGGCCAAATCCGTTGAAGAAGCTGAAGAGCTGGCCGCTTCCGGTGATATCGAGTATGACCCCTGTCACCATCACGACACCGTCGGCCCGGTGGCCGGTATTGTCTGTGCCTCGATGCCGATGATCGTCACCGAAGACGAGGTCACGGGCAAGCGTGCCTACAACAGCCTGAATGAAGGAATCGGAAAGGTATTGAGGATGGGCGCTTATGACCAGGAAGTCATCGATCGGCTCCACTGGATGGAGAAAGTTCTCGGGCCGGTCTACCAGAAAGCCATCCGGAAAGCCGGGAAGATCGACCTCAAGAATATAATGGCCCAGGCCATCCAGATGGGCGACGAGCTCCACAACCGGAGCCGGGCGGCCTCCTATATTCTCTTCACCAAAACCACTCCCTATATCCTCGAGACCCTGGACCAGAATAAACTTCCGGAGACTATCGAGGCCCTGAAGTTCATGGAAGCCAACATTCACACCTTCCTCGGCTTTGCTATGTCCTCAGCCAAGGTCAGCCTGATGGCGGCCGAGAACATCGAAGGGAGTACCATGGTCACGGTTATGGCCCGTAACGGCACCGACTGGGGAATCCAGGTCAGCGGACTGGGTAAGGAATGGTTCACCTGCGAGTCGCCGGTTCCGGACGTTCTCCTCTTCCCCGGCTTCACCAAGGAAGATGTCGGCCGGGATATCGGAGATTCCGCCATCATGGAGACCTACGGTATCGGAGGATCCGCCCTCGCTGCGGCCCCCGCCATTGTTCTCTTCGTCGGCGGAACTTACGATCTGGCCCTCTCCAAGACCATGGATATGTACGAGATCACTATCGGAGAGAATAACATCTACCAGATCCCCTCAATGGACTTCCGGGGAACCCCGACCGGGATTGATATCAAGAAGGTGGTGGAGAAGAATCTGCCGCCCTTCATCGATACCGGAGTCGCCCACAAGGATCCGGGAGTCGGCCAGGTAGGAGCGGGCTTATGTGACGCCCCGATGAAGGTCTTCACCGACGCGATCCTGGCCTTCGCCAAGAAATACGCGTAAACAGGTTAACGCCTGCGGCATTAACCTGTTCGTTAAAAAAAACGGACGTAAAAAAGGCAAGACGTTAAAGAATAAAGACGTTAAAGGTAAGCGGAGGATATTTTCCCCTTCGTGCCTTAGTGTCTTAGTGGCAAGAAAAGGAGGAACAACATGAACATGATTGAATTATTAAGTAAGGCCAAATGGTATGACCTGACCCAGGCGTTGAGCATCTTCACGCCGCCGCAGCCGGGAGAGTTGCCGCTTCAGATCCAGTTCTTCAAGAGAGTAACCGGATCGTTCATCGGCGGGGCGGGCGCTAATGGCCAGTTGATCGAGTGGTCCAACAATACCGGAACCCACCTGGTCGGTCCCACCGCTTTCCATTCCGGCCTCCGGTCGATCGCCGACATCCCTCTGGAAGATGTCTGCGGCGAAGGTGTGGTCGTCGATATCTCCAAGGATGTCTCGGACTACAGCCTCTACACCCCGGAGATGATCGAGAGCAAGGTAAAGGTCAAGGAAGGCGACATCCTGATCATCAACACCGGCTATCACAAGTACGGATATGACCAGCCGGATGTCAAGAACAAGAGAGCCCAGGGCGACATCGACAGCAAGGAGTTCAGCTACCTCGTCCGCCACCCGGGCCCGGCGCCGGGATTCTTCGAGTGGGCGCTGAAGAAAAAGATCAAGGTAATCGGGGTTGACTGCGGCTGCGCCGAGCACCCGATGAACACCAACATCCGCTATATGCACGAGCGGGATTTCGCCAAGGCCGAAGCCAAACTTATCAAGAAGTACGGCAAGACCTGGGACGAGATGTTCCCCCAGGACAAATACTACAAACTGACCCACAGCAAGATGCCGAAAGCGGGATTGCTGCTGGCCGAGTCGCTCGGCGGAGATATCAAGAAGCTGAAGAACCAGCGGGCCTGGATCATGGTCCATCCTATCCCCTTCTGTGAGGTTGCCGCGGCCTGGTCACGGGTAGTCGCGGTGAAGCCGCCCAAGGGCATGTCCGACGCCGCCTTCTTCGCCCGGATGAAGAAGAAAAAGATGTACGACATGTCGATCCCGTTCAGCGTTCAGACGCCGCAGTGGGCCAACTATATCCCGCTGATCGTCGAGTACACCAAGCGGGTCGGCGGCCAGTATTTCGGGATGGGACGCAACAACGCCAACTGTAAGGCCAGTTTCCACCTGAGCTGCCATATGGACGGAGAGAAACATTTCCACATGGGCGGCAAGACCATCGGCGAAACCCCGATGGATTTCTGGATCGGACGCGGCGCGATCGCCGATATCTCCAGTATGGTCAGCGATACCAGTGTCTATACCCCGGAGATGATCGAGAAGGTGGTCGAGGTAAAGAAAGGCGACATCCTGATCATCAAGACCGGCTATTACAAATATGGCTGGAAGAGTGAGGAGTCCGATGAGTTCCGTTACATGATCCGTCACCCGGGCCCGTCTCCGGACTTTGCCGAATGGTGCATCAAGAAGGATATCAAGTGGCTGGGCGTTGACTGCGTGGCCATGGAACATCCCATGAACACCATTCAGCGCGACTGGCATCCCAAGACCTTTGAGGAAGCCGACCGGAAGCTGCAAGAGGCCTTCGGAAAATCATGGGACGAGATGTATCCGCTGGACAAGTTCTACCAGGACATGCACCTGAACCTCTTCCCCAAGGGGATCGTCCACGCCGAAAACCTCGGCAAGGACCTGGGAGAGCTGAAGAGCGGCCGGTACTTCATCGGTTGCTTCATCCAGAAAGGTATGGAGCTTGCCTCCTGCTGGGCCCGTTTCGTCGCCTGGAAGAAATAACCATATAAGGATTAGCCCCGGGCATTATTATATGTCCGGGGTTAATCCTTTTTATTTTTTGAAGTCACTCAGGGGCGCACAGTTATCCTGTGGATTGGAGATTTTGTGTTTACCCCGTTTTACGGGCCCATTCAAGGGGCCGAGGTGGGGGGAGTTCTTGAGAATTTTGCGAATTTTTGCGGCAACATAGGGCCTAGGTTGGGGGAAGCAATTAGTGTAGATTCGCGAGATTAGCGGTTTCAAAAGGGGGTGAGGTTGGGGGAGTTCTTGAGAATTTTGCGCCTTTTTGCGGCTAATAAAAGAGGCCGAGGTAGAGGCCGACAATCAGCATAATCCGCCTAATCCGCGGTTAATTCATAGTTAAAATCAGGAGGTCACTATGGCAATAGCTCATGAGTTTGAATATTTCAAGCCGGAGAGCCTTAAAGAGGCGTTGAATCTGGCCGCGAAATACGGAGATAAAGGACGACCCCTGGCCGGGGGAACCGACCTGGTGGTTAAGATCCATGATGAGATCGAATTCCCGGACGCGGTCATCGACCTCAAGGGGATAGAAGAACTTAAGAAACTGGAATTAAAAGACGGAAAACTCTTCATCGGTCCCCTGGTGACATTTACCGATCTGATCGACTCCCCGGTGGTCCGTGAGAAGTTCCCGCTCCTGGTGGAAGCCTCGGAGACGGTCGCTTCCGGTGCCGTCAGGAACAGCGCTACACTGGTGGGCAATATCTGTTCCGCCGTCCCCTCTCTTGACAGCGGTACTCCTCTCCTGGTTTATCAGGCGGAAGTGCTTGTCAAGAGCAGCGATGGAGAGAGAACCATCCCGATCGGAGAATGGTTCACCGGGCCGAAGAAGAACGCCCTGAAACCGGGTGAGATTGTAGTGGGTGTCACCGTCCCGGAGATCAAAGGGAAACAGGGTGGCTGCTACGTAAAGCTCGGCCGCTACCGGGGAGAAGACCTGGCCCAGGTCGGCGTGGGAATCCTGGCCCTGGAAGGGAACGATTACCGGATCGCTTTCTGCGCGGTCGGACCGATCGCTGCCCGGGCGGAGAAGATAGAAGAACTCCTGGCCGGGAAAGACCTCACCGAAGAAGTAATAGACGCCGCTAAAAATCTCGTCCCGGAAGAGATCTCCCCCATCGCCGATATCCGCGCCACCGGAGAGTACCGGATGCACATGGCCCAGGTGATGCTGGCCCGGGGACTTAAGGAAGCCCTGGCGAGGATGAAAGGAGAAGGCACCGAATACGGAACCAGCGTTATTTGATTGAAATGAAGATTGATTTAGCACCTGGTTCCTCTGATTAACCTGAAAAGAAATAATCAGAGAACTCAGATCAATCAGGTGCTAATAAAAGGGGCCGAGGTGAGGGGAATAATCCGCTTAATCCGCTTAATCCGCGGTTAAATAAGTAGTAAAGCGAAGTTCTGAGATTCAAGGAGAAAATATGAAAAAAACAATAACTCTCACTCTCAACGGGGAACTAAGATCGGTCGATGTCGAGCCAAACGATATCCTGCTCGATGTCCTCCGGGATAAGCTGGGCGCCAAAAGCCCCAAGTACGGGTGCGGGCGTGGGGACTGCGGGACCTGTACCGTTCTCTTGAACGGCAATCCGGTCCGGAGCTGCCTGATGCTGGCCATCGAGGTGGACGGCCAGGAGATCACCACTGTTGAAGGGATCATGGATGACGGTCTTACCCCACTCCAGGAAGCCTTTATCGAGAAGAATTCGTTCCAGTGCGGTTACTGCGCCCCCGGGATGACACTGGCCGCCACCGCGCTGCTGAAGAAGAACCCTAATCCCACCCGGGAGGAAGTCCAGGAGGCGATCGCCGGAAATCTCTGCCGCTGCACCGGTTACACCGCCATCATCGACGCGATCCTGGAAGTAGCGAATAAATAGTGATTACTTCGCTGGCAATTTTGCCACTAAGACACCAAGACACTAAGGATAAACAATTAGGACAAGATCTTTTAGTGAACCCATTAGGTAGGCTAGCAGTAGCAACCTTTGGAGATTATCTGGCAATCCCGATTTTCACAAAACTAAAAGTCATTGCGAGGAGCAGAGCGACGAAGCAATCTCATCAAAGAACTACAAACAGTTAATTATTTAATCCGTTCCTGTATTTTCTTTGTGCCTTCGTGTCTTCGTGGCTATAACTAATCGAAATTCTGATATAAACGTGGAGGAAGATATGGAAAAAACAAAAGTAGTCGGGCACTCATTCCCCCGGATTGACGGGAAAGAAAAGATAACCGGCGCGGCCCAGTACGTTGATGATTTAGAGTTCGGCCCCAATCTTCTCTACGCCGAGATCATCGAGAGTCCGCATCCATCGGCATTGATCAATGGGATCGACACCTCGGAAGCGGAGAAAGTTCCCGGCGTCAAAGCCGTGATCACCGGCAAAGACTTCCCCTATAAGTTCGGGCTCTACATGCAGGACCGGTATATCCTGGCCCAGGACCGGGTCCGCTTCGTCGGGGAACAGGTCGCGGCGGTTATCGCACGGGACCCGAAAATCGCCCAGCGGGCGGCCAAATTGGTCAAGATCGATTACGAGGTTACCGAGCCGAACCTGGACCAGATGAAGGCGATCGGGAAAGACGCTCCCCTGATCCATCCCGACCTCGGAGACTACGAGCATGTCCCCTGGTTCTTTCCCAAGGGCGGTACTAATATCGCCCATCACCGGAAGATCCGCCGGGGTGATATGGATAAGGCCTTTGAAGAGTCCGATATCGTCCTGGAAGATACCTATCATATCCCCCGCTACGCTCACTGCTGCATGGAGCCGCACATCGCGGTGGGGCTCTGCGACTACTCGGGGAGACTGACGGTCTGGTCTTCATCCCAGTCCCCTCATACCCAGCGCCATCTCTTCGCCGGAGCACTGGCACCGCTCGGGTATACCAACAAAGACGTCCGGGTCATCACCCCCTTCATCGGCGGCGGTTTCGGCGGGAAGGCCGGGGTTACTATGGAGATCCTGGCGGCCGCTTTCGCCACCAAGACCAAGGGGATGCCGGTCCGGGTAGCCTGGAGAAGAGATCAGGAGTTCTACAATACCTACATGCGTCAGGCGGTGGAGACCAAACTGAAGGTCGGTGTCAATAAAGACGGCAAACTTACCGCCTTCGAGATGGTCAACTACTGGGACGCCGGTCCTTACGTCGAGTACGGTGCCAACGTTGTCAACTCCTCGGCCCTTTCGGCCACCGGCCCTTACTATATCCCCAATCTGAAGATCGACTCCTACTGCATCTATACCAACCTCCCCGCCGCCGGCCCGTACCGGGGTTTCGGCTATTCCGAGATGCTCTTCAGTGTGGAGTCCCATATGGACCGGATCGCCGGAATGCTGGGGATGAGCCCGCTCGAGTTCCGTCAGAAGAACGTCCTCAAGCGGGGGATGCCGCTCTCTTACGGAGCCGGGATGACCGAGAACAATCTCCCGGAATGCCTGAAACAGGTGGCCGAAGCCATTGACTTCGACAAGAAGGAGGTCTCAAAAGATCCTAACAAGGTGATCGGTAAAGGGATCGCCTCAGCCTGGAAAGGACCGGCCATGCCTCCCAATGGTTCCTCCTCTGCATTTATCAAGTTCAGTGAAGATGGGAGCATAAATATTCTTATCTCCGGAATCGATATGGGGCAGGGGCTTCTGACCGTGATGGCCCAGATCGCTTCCGAGGTTCTCACCGTTCCGATGGATAAGATCCGGACCGAATGTCCCGATACCGACCGTAATCCCTACGAGTGGCAGACGGTAGCCAGTCACGTGACCTGGGGCTGCGGAAACGCCGTTAAGCGGGCTGCGATCAACGCCCGGGACCAAATCTTCGAGATCATTGGGAGGGCTTATAAATACAACCCCGAATCCCTCTTTCTGGAAGACGAATGCGTTAAGTGCAGTACCGATCCCGACTTCGCGGTTCCGTTCAAGGACTTTGTCATCGACGGGATCATGATGGAGGACGGGACCTTCCGGGGCGGCCCGATCAGCGGGAAGGGAATGTTCATGCCCGAGTTTATGTCCACCCAGTGCGATGTTGAGACCAGCCAGGGCGGTCACCCAAATCCGCATTACACCGTCGGGGCCGGGGGCGTTGTCCTGGAGATCGACAAGGAGACCGGGAAGGTCAAGGTTCTTAAGGCGGCTGAGGGTTTTGACTGCGGAAGGGTCCTAAACCCGTCCCTGGTTGAAGGTCAGGTAATCGGCGGTTTTATGCAGGGGCTGGCCACGGCTCTCTATGAAGATATGCGCTTCGGCGAGGACGGGGCGATCCTCAACCCCAACTTCACCGACTACAAGATCCCGACCGCGCTCGATATCCCGGATGAGATCATCCCGATCTTGGGGATCGAAACACTCCAGCACGACGGCCCTTACGGTGCTCGGGGGATCGGAGAACATACCATGATCCCGGTCGCGCCCGCGGTAGCCAACGCCGTGGCCGATGCCCTGGGAATCCGGATCAAGCGCCTCCCCATCACCGCCGAAAAGATCGCCATGGCGATCAAAGCGGGAGTAAAAGAAGTGGAGTAAGCAGATAAAATCTTTCCTGCGTAGCGAGAAAATGCCGGGGTCATTGACCCCGGCATTTTCTTGTGCTATTATTGGAGGGAACTTTGATTGTCATTGCGATCTGCATTAAGCGGAGAAGCAACCCCAGAAACCAATTGTCATTGAGAGGAACGAAGTGACGAAGCAATCTCCAGCAGCACCCGGTTGTCATTGCGAGGAGCGCAGCGACGAAGCAATCTCAATAATAAAATAATTAATTAAACTGAATTTAATCAAGGAGAAATAAAAATGAAAAATTTTGTCAAAATTGGATCTCTGGCCCTGATAATTATTCTGCCTCTGGTATCCGGCTGTTCTGATGGAGGAACTACTACTTCCGCCAAGGGAGTTCTGGCTCTCCTTAATACAGCTATTGAAAAAAATGACGAGGCCATGGCCAAAGATGCCTGTACAACAGGATTCTGGAAAGCTGACCGCGATCCCGGGAACCGTTTCTTCTCCCAGGCCGTCCGGAAGAAGTTTGTGCTGGAGGAAAAGGAGATACAGATCCAGAACGATCGGGCTGTGGCTATCGCGGATGTCATCCGTGACGGCAAAAAAGTAGATCAACTCTTCTTCTATCTCACCAACTCGCAGGGAAAATGGGCCATTGACGGGATGGATGAAAGCCGCAACCACGGCAAGTATTACCTGGAGGGAATATTACCCGCGAGATTTATCCTTGATGATTATCCCTCCAATCCTGAGCTGCAGACCTTGGGAGAGAAGTTGATTCAGCTGGCCCCGGAGCTCAAGGCGGCGAAGGATGATGAAGCCAAATTCAAATCCCTCCTTGCAGGAGTATTGAAGATCAAGTATTCCCCGGTTTCAGGACTCCGCCTGCTTCTGGAAGTAGCGGACCAGGAATTAAACCTGGTCTCCAATTATTGGGTTGCCCCCCTGGAGCGCGGCGCCATAGAGATCAGGGATAAATCAGGAAACGAGAAGATATTTATCTATGTTCTCAAAGAAGGCGGAGAGTGGAAGCTGTTGGCCTGTCATACCGGCTGGCTCGCTTCCGATACCGTATTAAGAGATTATTAGTCTCCGGCCAGGGCTTACTATCTGTATCTGTTTCCTAAGCCACCCCCTTTTCATTGCGATCCGCTTCAGGCGGAGAAGCCAACTCCGGGAACCCCCAACTGTCATTGCGAGGAACGAAGTGAGCCTCCTCCGCCATAGTAGCCGAAGGCTACGGTGGCTGGACGAAGCAATCTCTGATCCCTATCAAGATGTGTCGAACTTTGGTAGCCGCACCTTTTAAGGTGCGCCGGTTGAGATCTGAGATGAAAAGTCCGGCACCGTTCCGCCACTAACTACCTATTCCTGATTACCACGGATAGCCCGCTTTAAATCCTCGGGGGTATTAATATTGAAAAAAGATCGCCGCTCCGCCGGAGTGGTATCAACATAAAAAGTATTCAATTGCGAGAAGGCGGCCCAGATGGAAAGATCATCTCCTCTGGCCGCTCTTTCAAACTCGTCCAGCCCGCTGGCGGAATAGACCGCGTGGAGAGGCTCGTATCCCACGTCATTGCGGGGGATGACGCAGTCACAATCTTTTCTTCGGGCAATATCCAGAAGTCTCCTGATCAGTTCAGCCTGGAGAAAAGGCATATCGCCGGCGGCGACAAATATCATCTCTCTCCCGGATACTTTCAGGGCGGTATAGATCGCGGCCAGGGGACCTCTCCCCGGGAGGAGATCCTCGACAACTGAGACTCCGGGTTCCCCGGTGAAATCCTCCCGGTCGTTGACGACGATAATAACCTCTTCAAATATCCCCTTCATCGTCTCCACCACCCGATCGACAACCCGTTCGCCACCGATCCGCAGTCGAGCCTTGGGGTAACCTATCCGTCTTCCTTCTCCCCCCGCCAGAATCGCTCCGCAGATATTCTTTTCATCCTGTAATATGATTTATTCTCTCCGGTATTGTAGTGAACCCCCTTGCCCCGTGCTCGTAGAGGCGACCTTCAGAGGCTGTCCGATAAAGCCGATTTTTGTAGCCGCAGACTTTAGTCTGCGTGGACAGTAGATATAACAGCCTGATCTTGCCTCAATTGCGCACCTTAAAAGGTGCGGCTACCACAACAAACCTACAAAATCGGGTTTATCTGACAGCCTCTTCAGGTCGCCATAGTGTGGCAGCCTAAAGGCAGCCGCTACGAAAGGACGGGGTTCACTGAAAATTTACATTGTTTTTTCTGAGTTCAATCCGTGTATGTTTTTTCACTATCGGGCAATTTCTTCAACTCGCTGAAACTGAAGACCGGCCCATCAATACAGACAAACTCTCCGGCAAAACTGCAGTGGCCGCATTTGCCGATGCCGCATTTCATCTGTCTCTCCAGTGTGAGGTAGATGTCTTCGTCATTGAACCCGGTCCGGATCAGTTTTTCGACCGCGCGTTTCATCATTGGGGGTGGGCCGCAGACGAACGCGGAACCGTCGCCCCACGGTTCACTATCCTCCCATAGTTCCGTCGCCAGCCCGATCCGGCCCTCCCAGCCCGCTTCAGGGATTTCCACTATCAGGCGGACTTCCATTCCTCCGACCTCCCCCCAGGCTTTGATCTCTGCCTTAAAGCAGAGCTCGGCGGGCCTTCCGGCTCCATAAACCAGCATAACCTTCCCGAACTCTTCCCGCCGGGACAGAACCAGGTCTATCACGCTCTTTAACGGGGCCAGGCCGATACCGCCGGCAACAAAATAGATATCCTTCCCCTTAACTTCATCGAAAGGAAAAGCATTTCCATAAGGACCGCGGATGAAGAGTTTCTCTCCCGGCTCCAGCCGGTTGATAGCCCGGGTGAGCTTTCCCATCGCCCGTATGGTTATTTCAATAAAATCATGGTGATGAGGGGACGAAGCTATCGATATCGGAGCTTCCCCCACACCCAGAAGAGAGACCTGGACAAACTGGCCCGGCTTATGGACGAAAGCCTCCATCAGTCTTTTGTCTTCAAATGCTATCCGGAATGTTCTGGTTTTTGGCCCTTCTTCCCGGATAGACTCGATGATGGCTGGATAAGGAATATATTCGTTCTTCATTAATTTTTTCTTCGAAAAAATTATGGTTATGAATCCACGGTAGTTAGTTTCTCAATGAATTTAGAGATACTAATATTTACGGGACAGCTGGTAAGGCAGCGGCCGCAGCCGGTACACCCGCTGATCCCGGTCTCCTTATAATCATACTTCAATTTGTGCTGATACCGGCGGGAAGCCCGGAGATGTTTCTTCCGGCGGGGGTTGTAGTTGGACGCTTCCCGGCTGTAGCCTTCAAATACACAGCCGTCCCAGTTCCGGAACCTCGCTCCTTCCTCTCCCTTTATATCATCAAAGACATTGAAACAGGTGCAGGTGGGGCAGACATAGAGGCATCCGCCGCAGTAGATACACCGCTCCGCGATCTCGTCGTATATCTCCCGGGGGATATCATCCGCGCCGACCCGCCGAATAGCTTGTTTGAAATCCAGTTGGAGAGTAATAGCTTGCGCCGCCGCCGCTTTAACCTCTCTCGAAAGGGTTAGATCTTCTTCGGAAGCTCCGCGGAAATATTCCTCAAATTCATCGACAAACTTCTCCCCGTCTTCCGAGCCGGCTTCTACCAGGTACGCTTCCCCCATATCGACCAGCTGGAGGTCGAACCCATCCTCCAGAAAGGGACCGGTGCCGGTCGAAGTACAGAAACAATTTGGAGAGGGGGACGTGCATCCAATAACTACCGTCA
>Ga0180435_10001843_pt1 | contig 21853 bp, 16 predicted proteins | sample SS_ome_3_FD_132467 | JGI IMG/M metagenome (GOLD analysis project Ga0180435, IMG submission 132467) | Hypersaline lake sediment archaeal communities from the Salton Sea, California, USA - SS_3_S_1 metaG | ecosystem: Environmental > Aquatic > Non-marine Saline and Alkaline > Hypersaline >...
CATCCGGTATATATCTGAATATCGGTTATTCCGGCCTGCTCCTTGCCACCATGGACCCCTCCGGGAATGTTGGTATCGGTACAAATACCCCTGCGCGCTTGCTTCATCTAGCCGGTAGCAATCCCCGAATCCTGGTCGAGGATAAGGCAGCGGCAAACCCGGAAATTAATTTCCGTACCACGGGCGCCGCGGCCGACTGGGCCATCTACATGGACAACGGCACCAGCGACCTCCGATTTTACGAGGGGGGCGATAAGGTAACAATCCAGTCCATCACGGGAAACGTCGGCATCGGTGCTCAGCCTCCGATGAGAAAACTCCACGTGAACGGCCTCATGCGGCTGGAACCTCTTGCGGCCCCGCCCGCCACCGCAGCCGCCGGAGACATCTACTTCGATAGTACCCTCAACCGGCTGCGCTGCTATGACGGGGGAACGTGGCAAAATTGCTGGTGATTCTCTGGGCCAGAATTAGGAAACAGCACAAAATTAAGTTAGTGTGAAGCACTACCTTAATAATTTTCTATGGCCTTTTTGTTTAATAATCTTCGTCATTCTTTAAACTTCTCCGATTTTGCATAAATCGGAGAAAAAATGGAGGTGGAAAAATGCAAAGGATATGGATAATCGCTGTACTGGTTATCATAGGCTTAAGCTGGGCTGGAATCTCCCCGGCCTTTGACTTTAATGGTGACGGCGCCGACGATGTGGCCATATTTCGGCCCGCGTCCGGCCTCTGGGCGGTCAGGGGAGTGACCCGAGCCTACTTCGGGGGGTGGAATGACGAGCCGGCGGCCGGGGACTACAACGGCGACGGCATCGACGAAATAGCCATCTTCCGGGGCAGCTCGGGTCTCTGGGCAGTCCGTAACTGGTCACGTATTTATTATGGCAGCGCCGGTGATCTCCCGGTCGGCGGTTCGGATGGCGACTGGTACCGATCAGGAGATAATCTCTGCGCTCTGGCGGCAGGAAACATCGGGATCGGGACAGGCACCCCACAGTTTAAGGTACACATAGTCGGGAACAACCCGCGTATTCTGATTGAGGATAATGGGACCAGCAACCCGGAGATTAATTTCAGAGCCTCACACCTAACATACTGGCAGGATTGGTCGATCTATAAAGATGCCGCCTCGGGCGACTTCCGGTTCTACTACGGGGGCGACAGGATGGTCATTCAGCCCGAGGGAAATGTCGGCATCGGGACAACCTCCCCCATGTACCCCCTGGAAGTCAACGGGGCGGTTATGCTGGACGGCTTGAGTAGCGATCCCACCGCCGGCTCGTGGACCGCTGGAATTTTTGCCAGATCGGGCACGACGACGGAACTCTTTGCCATCGACGGCGCCAATAACAAGACACAGATCTCCCCCCACGACCCGGAGACCGGGAAGTGGATATTCTATTCTGAAAATGAGAGGACCGGACGGGTGCTGAGAATCGAGATGGAGGAGTTGATCTTCGACCTCGCCGAAGAGATGAGCAAGAAGACCGGGAAGCAGTACATCTTCGACCAGACCGAGTAAAGAACAGAAGGAAACTCCCGCTACCAGGAAGTTAATAGAAAGACTAAGGGGCCGTAGTTAACAAGTTAACTGCGGCCTCGGCTTTTTTGGATTAATATTGGATTATAATCGATAATTATGATATCGTTGAAGATTGCTGATTATTACGTTGGAGCACAAGACTTAATCTGAAGGAGGATCAGGATGGTGACAGATAATTTTGACGCGGTGATGGATCGGCTTCTAAAGCCGATATCGGAGCTGACGGATGGGCCTTGCGATAATATGTATTTCATGCAGGATGACGGAGCGTTCTTCTTCGCGGAAGGCTACTGGCATCCGGATAATACCGTAATCGGGAAGACGATCTATACTCCCAACCCTGAAGGAACAACCAATATCCAGGGGCGGAGATATGAGAGCCTGGTAAAATACGAACAGGACGGAGAAATGGTAAGCGTTTCCCATCCCGACCAGATCAAGAGAATCTATAGCCTCTACCCCGATCTGCCGCCGGACTCTCATGAACTGATCCTGACCGACTATCACATCGCTTTTCCCCGGGATAAGATGGCCGGATATTTTGACGCGCGGCGGTCCCTTCATTACTGCATGGATCGGTACCCGGATATAAAGAAGTCGGTGGAGACGGTCAGCGAACTCTTCGAGGTTCCGCTCGACCGGCTCGGTGTTACCGGCTCTTCGGCCATGGGGAGAAAAGGAGGTGATATCGACCTGATCTTCTTCGGGACACTGGAAGAAAATATGGAGGTCGCCCATAAAATCTGGGGGATTATCTACAGTCAGCCCGAAAGACAGGTAATCGAGTATGGGAAACTCTGGCCGCTCAGGCTCTGGGTGGACGGAGCGGAGATCTGCACCTTTTACCGCTATCTCGATATCAACGACGCTCCCATCCGGAACTGTGAGGTAGAGTTGGTGAAGGAAGAAGTGGAAGCCTATGGAACTGTGGCCGGACATCTCCATTCACTATATGCTCCAGTACTTTTAAACCTGGAAGATGTCTATGTCGATGACGACCACTACGACAATATGGAGCTGATAATATATGACGGATCGGTCAGGGGAGAATTTAACCGCGGCATTCATCTCCATATTCATGGCCAGCTCGTTAATATCATAAAAGATGGGAAATCGACACTGATGCTCAATGTCGATGATGGTTCGGATATTCACCGGGTAAGATTACGGGGAGGGATTCCTCATTTCGAGCATCATCATTAAATTGAAATGCAGTGGTATCGTCCTTTCGCTTCCGCTTCAGGACTTGTAGGATCAGAATGCCTCCGGCATTCTTTGTAGGAATTGTGAGATCGCTTCGCTTGTATTCTTTATCTTTTAACAAGTCCCGCATACTTGCGGGACGATACTACATTTTCCACAAGGCGAAGCCGATACTACAAGCCTTCCCGACAAAGTCGGGAAGTGATCCCACATAAATTTGCGACCAAAGGGAGCTAATTTATATCATGACCGCGCCATTTAAAGCCTACGACGTTCGCGGCATTTACGGAACGGAAGTCACCGAAGAACTCGGTTACCGTCTGGGCCGGGCTTACTGTGATCTGATCAAGCCCGCCAGAGTAGTTGTGGGACACGACATGCGCCCATCCAGTGAATCGCTCTCCGGGGCTCTTATCCGGGGTCTTACTGAAGGGGGCGCCGATGTTACCTCCATCGGCCTGGCCAGCACGGATATGATGTATTTCACCGTCATCAATGAGGAGGCGGACGGGGGTGTAGTCATAACCGCTTCCCACAATCCGGCGAAATACAACGGTTTCAAGTTTGTCCGGGAGAAAGCGATACCTATGGGTATCGACAGCGGCCTGGCGGAGATCGAAGATAGAGTGCGGTCAGGATCCTTCGACGAACCCGGCAGAATTGGAATTGAAAAAGAGAAGGATGTGCTGGAAGATTTCATCGCCTTTATGCGCGGCTTTGTCGATCCCACCCTGCTCACACCCATGAAGGTGGTAATAGATACCGGAAACGGGATGGGAGGGATGATTGTTCCCAGGCTATTCGAGGGAAGCCCGGTTGAGATAATCCCCCTCTTCTTTGAGCTCGATGGAACCTTTCCCAACCACGAAGCCAATCCGCTGATCCCTGAGAATCGACGCGACCTGGTGAGTAAAGTTCTGGAGGAGAAAGCCGATCTCGGAATAGGGCTCGATGGGGACGCCGACCGGGCCTTCTTTGTCGATGAGAAGGGGGAATACTCTTCGGCGGACTTTATTCTCGGACTTCTCTCCCAGCCTGTTCTTCTGGCCCATCCCGGGGCCAGGATAGTTTATGATGTCCGCTGCTCCGACTATGTCCGGGATACTGTAAAAAAATTCGGAGGGACCGCCCACATGGGGAAAGTGGGACACGCCTACGCGAAGAATTTCATGAGAGAGATAGGAGCGGAATTCGGAGGAGAAGTAAGCGGACATTATTACTTCAAGTACAAAGGTGCCTATTTCGACAGCGGAAATCTGACTGCTCTGCTCCTGCTTAAGGTCTTGAGCGATAGAAAAGAAAAACTCTCCGTTGCCCTGGCGGAGACAGAGAATTACTATATCAGCGGAGAGATCAACTCCACCGTCTCCAATCCGGATGCTGCCATGGAGCGGATCCGGGAGCGGTTTGAAAACAGCGGACGGATGGTCACGATTGACGGCATCAGCATAATCGGCGACACCTGGTGGTTCAATGTCCGCCAGAGTAATACCGAGCCCCTGGTGCGCCTGAACTGCGAGGCAAAGTCCGGGGAGAAGATGGAAAAGCTCCGGGACGAAGTGCTGGCTGTAATCAGGGAATAAAGGAGGGCGATATGCTGACCAGGAAATACAACGCTTTTCGAAGAGAAGTAAAGAAAAGCCTGAATGCTGTTAAAGACAAAAAGAAGAAGAAAATATCCCGGGCTGATTTTGAGCGTTTCATAGAGGGCGTTCTCTCCAAATCCGATCTCTTCCTGAAAGATACTATCTATTGCCGGGACGGTTTTGTCTTCATCAATGAGCTTGACTCACATACTTTTCAGTTAGTCTGTTTCCAGATCAATTCCTTCGGAGAGGGGATATTCGGTCCTTCGATCAAGAAACTCTGCACGCCTATCCTCATGACCATCCGTATTCACGGCAGCCATCATTTTCTTGACCATAACTTGAGAGACTCCTGTATCTCCATAGATGACTTCTACCTGGGCAAACAGTTCACCGGGAGCAAGGGACCGCTCTGCGACCGGGATGAGTTCAACCGGCATGCCCGGATGCTCTTCCTATCCGACGACGACATCTATTCCTTCAATCACCATATCATCTACCAGTTAATGAACGCTAACTATCTTTGCCACCATATCTCAGAAGTGGTCGGCTATGCCTTCGGTGCGCTTGATATATACTGGTCCAGGAAACAGAACCTCTTCTTTCTCTCTTCCGGCTCAAAGTTCAGTCCCGAACGGGACAAACTCTATATCGACATCATTGAAGACTTCTCCGGAGAGAAGATGCGGGGGTATTTCCAGGTACCCAACTACACAACGCTGATGGGAGACATAAAGAAATTCAAAGAAGAGTTCGATATCATGACCTGGGAAGCGACCTACCGGAATGAGATCGAGACCTTCTTCCTCCCATCGGGTTATCAGAAGATGCGGAAGCGGATGTTTCATAAAAACGTCAATGTGGTTACCACTCAACATATGATAGAACAGGTTCTCACAGAATTTTATCGACGCAAAAACGCGTTTGTGGTGGCGAGTACCTTCCAGATTCTTGAGTATCTCTCCCGGGCCATGATCGCTAAGATTGAGGGACGGGATCAGGACGGGATGGAGTTCCTGAAGAGTGCTTCTCTCTGCCTGGGACACTATCCGGGACGGGATTTCAAGGAGTGTTATCGCAAACGCGAGGATAAATACTCCGCCTTCCGGAGCGAGTATTCCCACACCATGTTCTTTAGGCCTCCGTTATTATCATAATTTCTCAAAAAAAATGTTGCATTTAACCCGATTACCATTATAAGGAAGTCTCAACGAGCAATTTAACAAAAGGTGTTCTAATGAATTCGGATAGTATTGATCGGGAATTTAGTGATTTCGACGACTACATCGAAAATAAAATTAGAAACCGGCAACTACGCCGGGTCGCAGGCGAACCACGAGGCAGGAAAAGCCGCCACAGTTCCCGCGAACAGATCAGAAGGTTGAGAAAAGCTCATATCAGGGATTAATCCCTGATTGATCTTTTCCACTGCACCATTCGGACTACCACTGGTTTAACAGGCCCGTGGCCTCGGATAAGAATAGGTTCTTGCCATTATCCGGGTTTTGGGAGTATCTTATCGGTACAAGTAATGCCCGGGGTGATGAACCATGGGTGTCGCCGGTCTGGCGCGACGCTTGAAACGGGGTAGAACTACTCGCCAAGCTCCCGCGTCGGAGTCTCCCTGTCATCGCCGCAAAGGCTTAACCCTCAGAGATATGTCTCTATATATAAAAACTTTTATGAAACGGTGGTCCGGGTTGCTCTTTCTGCTCCTGGTGGTCATCCCCGCTTTCGGAGAGAGCGAGGATTCTCCCCCCGCGAACTTTACCGCCGCGACCGCTGCTTCAATGACACCCCCTGATGTAGTTCCGCTTCCGGAGAAGCTACCGGTAGATCCGAAAGCGGCACAGGCAGAGGCGGAACAGGCCCAGCTATCGGCCGATTCCGCCCGGAAGGAGGCTGAACTTCAGGAAAAGACGGTAGTAATTGAGAAGAAGAAGGCCGCGGTCGAATTAAAGGAAGCGGAACTGGCCAAAGAAGAGGCCGAGGTTATTCTGAGGACCAATGGCAGCGAGGAGAAGATCCGGGAAGCGATCGCCCGCGCCGAAAAAGAGATAACGGAAGCCAACGTTGCCCGGGAAAGAGCTCAATTTGCCGAGGAAAAGATGCTGGCAATCAGGGAAGAGGCCCAGCTGGCGGCCGGGGCCCTGGCACTGGCCCGGGAGCGGGCGGTACTGGCGGAAGAGGAGATCCGCGGCACTCAGAACGTCTTCTACAATAAACTGATCCGGACCGGCCTGGTCCTGCTGATCGGATACCTCCTGATCTTCACACTGATCAAGGTGATCAATACCCACGTTAAAGTTCTCCGGACGCAGCACATGATCAGGAAGAACGTCATCTATTTCATCAATCTCCTGATCATCCTGCTGATCATCTTCATCTGGCTCCAGAATATCAGTTCCATCACCATCTTCATCAGCGCGGTCGGCGCCGGGGTCGCCCTGGCTCTTCAGGAGGTTATCCTCTGCACCGCCGGCTGGATGGTGATTTTAATCCGGCGACCCTTTGAGGTGGGAGATCGGATTGAGTTCGGGGGTATAAAGGGGGACGTGATAGATATCCAGATCCTGCAGACCTCGCTCCTCGAGGTCGGCAACTGGGTGGACGCGGACCAGAGCACCGGAAGGATCGTAAATGTCCCTAACAGTTCCATATTCAAAGCGCCCAACTTCAATTACAGCCGGGGATTCGAATATATCTGGAACGAGCTCAAGGTCCTGGTAACATTTGAAAGCGACTGGAAGAAGGCGGAGGAGATAATGCTCCGCCACGCCCTTCCGAGGGCGGAAGGGATGGAAGATATCGTTAAGAGGAAGATTAAGAAGATGTCCCGCCGCTACATGATCCATTACGGTCATCTGACCCCGATCGTTTACATCAATATCAAAGACTCCGGCGTCGAACTGACCCTCCGGTACCTGACTGACGCTAAGAAACGACGTGTATCTCAGGATGAGTTCTGCCGGGTGATCCTGGAGGACTTTGAAAAGGAAGATAAGGTCAACTTCGCGTATCCTACATACAGAATAGTCAAAGACTAATTATCTGCTTCGGAATTTTTTCTCTCCCGAAATACTTCGGGATCCCGAGTTGCCTCATATTAAGTCTCGGGACAATAAATGTAGTTAAAAAGGTAGCCGCCCCGCCGACGGCGGGGCGTTTATTGCGCACCCTAAAGGGTGCGGCTACCAAAAGTTAGCGCGAAGGGCTAAGTTCCTGCTTCGGAATTTCAATAACTTTATTTTGACAGGATTAACAGGATCAACAGGATAGGCAAACCGGCTTCTGCTCTGTGCCATAGGATCGGAGTCTTTGACCCCGATCCTTAACGTCATGATTCGAATCCTGTCAATCCTGTTATCCTGTCTGAATTGTTAAAAGTTGCCCGAACGAAGTGAGGGCTAAGTTCTAAGGAGAGGAGGAGAATGAAGGAACCGGTAAGAAAGGTGAAGACTTCACGAAAAGCGGGACTCCCTCCCGGCACCATGGTCTATGTCGGCAATAAAACCGAGGAAGCTCCCCGAATCACCGTTATCGATTACAATGAATCAGAGTTCCAGGAAGAGGAAGTTCCATGCCCCGAGGATTGTTTCCCATTCAAAGACAAGCCGACCGTAACCTGGATCAACATCGACGGATTGCGCCAGCTTGATGTCATAGAGAAGATCGGTAAAAATTTCGGCTTCCACCCTCTGGTTCTTGAGGATATCGTTAATACCTACCAGCGCCCCAAGATGGAGGACTTCGGCGATTACATCTTTCTGGTCCTCAAGATGCTCACTTACGACGAGCGAAAGGAAAAGATCGTCATCGAACAGGTCAGCCTGATCCTGGGGGAAGGATACGTAATATCGTTTCAGGAAAAGATCGGGGATATCTTCGAGCCGATCCGGAAACGGCTGCGGGAAGCGAAAGGGCGGATCAGGAAGTCGGGATCCGACTACCTGGTCTACACGCTGATCGACTCGCTGGTCGATAGTTACTTCACCATCCTGGAGAATCTGGGTGATCGCGTCGAAGATCTGGAAGATGATCTGCTCTCCCATCCGGAACCTGAGTCCCTGCAGGCCGTCCATAATTTAAAAAAAGAGCTGCTGCGGCTGAAGAAATCGGTCTGGCCGATGAGGGAAGTGATCAGCGGTCTGGAAAGAGGTGACTCCCAGCTCATCTCGGACTCGACGGGTATATATTTTCGGGATGTCTACGACCACACCATCCAGGTCATCGATACCGTTGAGACTTACCGGGACGTGGCGTCCGGGATGGTCGACACCTACCTCTCCAGCCTCAGCAATCGAATGAACGAGGTGATGAAAGTCCTGACTATCATCGCCACCATCTTTATTCCCCTCACTTTCATTGCCGGCGTTTACGGAATGAACTTCCAGCATATGCCGGAGCTCAAATGGTACTGGGGATACCCGGCGGTACTGGGATTGATGCTGTTGGTATTTCTCGGAATGGTCGCCTACTTCCGCCGAAAGAAATGGCTCTGATCGCGAAATGTTCGGGCGGTCTTCAACGATCTTTAACGTTTTTTATCTTCAACGTCATTATTTTTCAACGTTACCGCCGAAGGTGGTAGTTTAAGGATCCATTATGAATATATTATTATTCCTCGTGACAATCATGGTCTCGCTCCTCGTGGTCAGAGTCGGGGCGGTAGCTTTTAACCTCACCGGAATCAAATGGGATGTGGCGAAGTTCCAGGCCATGTCCTGTTTCACCGGCACCGGCTTCACTACCAGGGAATCGGAACTGGTAGTAGCCAGTCCCCGGCGGAGGCGAATCGCGACCTACCTGATTATTGTCGGGCATGCCGGTTTTGTCGCCATGATCGCCACATTCGCTAATTCCATCGGTCCCAATATCTTCACATCCAAGTTCGACCTCCCCTTCCTCCGTTCCGTCATACCGCCCCAGTTGCTCCCCTGGATCAATCTGGTAATCATTATCCTGGGGATTTACGCGGCATTCCGTATCCTCCCCAATACGCGGTTAGCGCATAAAATAACCGCCCTGGTAAAATCCACGATAATTAAGAGGGAGATCATTCAGCCGAAGTCATTCGAAGAACTTATGGTAGCGCCCGGGGGTTACGGTGTTTCCCGGATCGAGATCGACCCGGGTAACCCGGCGGTGGATAAAACTATCGATCAGCTCAACCTTAAAGAGCACGCTATATGGATTCTGGTAATCGAAAGAGGGGTTAAGACTATCCCGGAACCGCCGCCTGATACCAAAATTATGGAAGGAGATCAACTGGTCTGCTTCGGAAAAATGGCGGAGATGAGGCAAAAGATATACAACGTATTGAATGATCCGAAAACCTAAATAATTTCACCACAGAGATCACAGAGGACACAGAGGAAGACAAGAAATATCATTTCATATAATTAGAGCCTGAACGGAAACCCCGATTTTGGTAGCCGCAGGCTTTAGCCTGCGTTGACTTATATAACTATAACGAGTGCGCAACTTAAAAGTTGCGGCTACCTGGAAAATCCTAAAAATCCAGGGTTTCCGTTCAGTCTCTAATTAGATTATCGCATCTCTTCCCTATTCAAATAAAATCGTCTAATAACATACTCTGCGTTCTCTGCGTCTCTGCGGTTCAAAAAAGTTGCGAGGCTTAGAGTTCAGGCCTTCCCGGGACCGTGTGATGAATAATACAGCGAGGCTCATAGCAATAATCTCCTATCTGCAGCCTCTTTGCCCGCTCGGTTTCATAAGCGGCCGGTGTACCGTCCGGATTTAATTTCTGAGAGAAGTAGGCTGCCTCCCCGCAGCCGGGATAATTGCAGATCGCGTAAAGCGAATGGGGATGGGTGGCCACACTGATCAGGTTGGTTATTCCCAGACTGAAATATTCCCCGGTATAGTCCAGGTTCAGTCCGTCGCAGATCACATACGTCCCTTCTCTCTGGAGCGACGCCACTACCCGGACGATATCCGGATGGACCAGCTGGATCTCGCTGATGATTACCACCCTGGTATCTCCGGCAACTCGCCCCAGTATCTCGGCCGGGTTCTTCTCATCGAATACTTCCGCCGGCTCCTTGAGGAATCGGCTGGTATCCTCCATCGGTTTATCGACAAAGGAATCAAAGCGGGAGACTATATAGTCGGCGAAGTACCTGGTATCTATCCGGGGTTTGAAGACCTGGTAGGGGATCCCCTTCTGCTTCAGACGGTCGATATCGATCAGGACATTAAGAGTCTTACGGGACCACATCGGGCCGTAGTATATTTCCAGGCAGTAAGGCTTGCAGATATCGGTAAAAATTTTCGAGTCAGGCATTTTCTCCTCCTATTATTCAATCGTTCCAACCAAATAAGTTTTTGCTGCGGTCCATTCTAGAAATAATACTGTAAAATAAGCAACCCGGAAAAACGCCGGGTGAAATATATTTGTCTTTTGGATTCCGGGTTGATAAGATGTATTGATATAACAATATAACAAACGTTAGCAAAAAAAGTAGCCGGACCCCAGCTTCTGGGGTGCGCCAACGGATTTGAACGATCTTTAACGTTTTTTCGTTTCAACGTCTTTTTTTTCAACGTCAGCCGCGCCACAGGCGGGGCTGAACTTGGAGGTTATTATGAATATAGTAGTTTTTCTTATTGTTGGTTTGGTGTCGGGATGGCTGGCAAGTCTTTTGATGCGGGGCCGGGGATTGGGCTTAATCGGAGATTTAATCATCGGCGTTATAGGCGCTTTTCTCGGAGGATTCCTCCTGGGCCTTGTCGGCATATTCGCGGAGGGACTGGTAGGATTGATAATCCAGTCTGTTATCGGAGCCATGATTCTGCTTATGGTTATTAAGGCTCTCCGGAAGATTTAACTTATGAATTAGCTCCCTTTGGTCGCAAATTTATGTGGGATCACTTCCCGACTTTGTCGGGAAGGCTGGTAGTATCGGCTTCGCCTTGTAGGAAATGTAGTATCGCTTTGCTGGAGGCAGGCCTTGTTATTTACAAGCGTAGCGATACGACAATTCCTACAAAGAATGCCGGAGGCATTCTGATCCTACAAGTCCATGAGCGAAAGCGAATGAACGATACCACGGCATTTTCCGGTTGTCCCGGAACAATGCTTAAACTGCTTCCACCCTCCCCAGGCTCTTATCCCGTGTGCTGACTATTCCGGTCAGTATTGTGCAGATCAACATTAATCCCGCGCTGACGATAATAACGGAGCTTAAGCCGAAATTGCTCTCGATAAAGCTTGAGAATACTTCCGCCAGCATAGTACCGACACCGGAAGCTGTCACGAAAAGACCTACCATTCGGGGAGAGGCGTTTTCAACCTGAAGGGTCCCAAAGGATATCGACGAAGAATATATCGTGGCGCATCCAAGTCCTAGGACCGAGATAGAGACCCAGAACATGGCAGCGTTAGCCGACTTGAGAATCAGAAAATAGGATATGAAGGCTATTATCCCCGAGATGATTATATAGCGGCTTATCCGGATCTTTTTTATCAGGATACTGGAGATAAAACACCCTACAGCGTAAAAGATCCAGAAGAGCGTGAGGCCAAGGCTGGCCTCAGCAGTCTTAAGATGAAGAATCTTCTCGGAATACTCCACCACCCAGTATGTGAAACCGATATAAGATGCGAGGAAGAAGAATATAACCAGGGCGATAAGATAGACATTGAGGTTCCATCTGGAAAATTTTTTAACGTCCGCTCCGACATCAGCGGTATTGAGATTGGGTAATTTTGTCCGCATTGCCAGGATAACTATTACGAGGAATATGGCTACTACTGAGAGATATACCCACTGCCAGTCGCAGTGATGGGTCAGCATATAGGCCGCGATCATGGGATAGATGAATGAACCCAGGCTGAAGAAGAAGTCGAGCCGGTTAAGGTGGGAGGACCGGGAGCTTTTATCAAAAGAATGGACGATCATAAAGTTAGGAAGAGTCACATTGGCGCCGAAGCAGAGGCCCATAATAAACTCGACCACCGCCAGCAGCCAGATACTCTTAACCCACAGTAGGGTTACGCCACAGATGGCATAGATTACGGCAATGGCGATAATTTCCGTCCTGACACTGAGTTTCTCCACCAGGTATCCATTTAAGAACTCCATTAGCAGCATTCCGACCATAAACGCGGAAAAGGCATACCCCAGGGTAGCCGGATTGCTATGGAAGAATTGAGCGGCCGGAACTTTTAAAACAAAAGGCAGGATGACCCCGATACCGGTGACAAAAGTCAGGCAGTAAGCCAGACTCACCAGCTTGATCGTATTGGTGCGGCTCATCTTTTCCATTATCTTCTCCTTAACTTAGCCCTCACGCTGTCTACCCTCGGTTTACCGGGGTTAGGGCAACTTATTTAACCGCGGATTACACTGATTATGCTGATTAAAAAAAAACAATCCGCTTAATCCGCTTAATCCGCGGTTTATTGTGCGCCAGAGGCTCATCCCGATGGCTAGCAGCAAGTTAAAACGCCGCATTAATGACCGGAAAGACCGGGAAGAAACCATTGCTGGCGATATTTATGATCCCCAGCTGGATCCCGTGGAGGGTCCCGGTAATATTGAGGAGCCCCAGCTGTAATCCGGTCATTGAACCGGAATAATTGACGGCGCCAAATTGAACCCCTCCCGTACTGCCGCCGGTGATATTCAGAACGCCGCTCTGGAGACCGATGAAATCCCCGATGGTCCCGTTGTAGCCCCCGGATTCCCAGCCCACCATGTCTTTGCAGTCAATGTTCAATACTCCAAATTGCACGCCGACAACATCACCGCCGGCCACATTGGCAAAACTGAACTCCAGGCCGTCCATCTCATCCGTGGTCCAGTTAAGCAGCCCGATATCCAGCCCTTCCATCTTCCGGTTCATGGTAAATACTCCGAAACGGAAACCCTTGATGGTGGTATCCACATCGGCCAGCTGGAGGGGCGGAAAGAGTGAGAGCTGAAGATGGCTGACTTTTTCCACCGCGAGGGTTTCTTCCGCTCCGGCGGTAAGGGCAGGCCAGGCTGCGACTAAAACAAGGGCCGTACAGACAAAGATGATTCTGGTCATGGTCACACTCCAATTCCTTTTCAACAAGGAATATTGCCATCGGTTCAACACATTTTAATAACTGTATATTTGAGGATTTCGGAAAACATATTTATAGCGAAATTCACCCGGGCTCTGAATTCTCCATGAAATATAAGGATCATTTCTCTACAGATAACCGAGCGATTTCAGAGTCTTAATGTATTTTGGTTTAATGCCCGTCTGAGCGCTGAATTTGGATTCTGAAAAGAGTTGGCTGTAGTACTGACTGAGTTTCGTCTTCATCCGCTCCTTCTCTTCGGAGTCTACATCGATCAGGTTGACAGCCTCGAACGGGTCATCAGTTAGGCAAAAAAACTCGTCCGGCCCCTCTGAGTGCAGGATATATTTATAGTTCCGATCCTGCAGGGCATAATGTTTTCCCGGTTCCCACCCCCCTCTCCGTTTCCCGCGAGGGCGCCGCTGCGAGAAGGCGTATCGGGGTGCCGGCCATAGAGAATCTCCCTGAATCATGGGGACAAGAGACTCCCCCTGAATAGTCTCGGACCGTTCCTTTAATGGAAATCCCAGGAGTTCGCATAAGGTGGGGAGAAGATCCACGTGCTTTACCAGAGCTTCGACATTTACCGGTTTTATCTTTCCGCCGCCATGGGTGATTATCAGGGGGACACGCAGCTGTTCATTATAAATTTTCTTGCTGTGTTCGATGTAATTATGATTCCCCAGGCCTTCTCCATGATCGGAAGTGATAATCCAGAGAGCGTTATCATTCAGCCCCTCTTCTTCCAGCATACCCCATAGACGTTCAAGCTCTCTATCGACAAAGGCAATCTCAGAATCATAACCGTTAAAAGTTCTAAAAAGACTCTGCTCGTCTTTATAGAAGTCCCGTGGAATCCCGTGGCTCTCGGCAAGATAATTGATGAACTCTTTTTTCTCATCTTCTGATTCCAGTGCCTTCTCCAGGCCCGGGTCGGGTGCATTCCTATTTGGCGCGTGGACATCAAAGAAGTGGATCCAGAGAAAGAGCCGGGAGGCTGGTTTCTGCTGGCGGAGCCATCCGATTGCGTTATCCACGGTGCGGTCCGCGGTGCGGGTATAGTAGTTCGCCTGGTCAGTCGACCAGTCAAAGATATCGAAGCCCTGGCCAATGCCTTCCAGGTAGTTCACGCTGAAGAAACCGGCGGTCTCATAACCGGCTTCATCAAATATTTCCGCCATAGTCAGGACTGCCCCGGGAAGGCTGGTCCCGTTCATCAAAGCCTTATGCTGTACGGGATGAAGGGATGTGAAGATTGAGGCATGAGACGGAGTGGTATGTGAGCTGGACGATAACGCGTTACGGAATATAACTCCACCTGCCGCCAGTCGATCCAGAAAAGGCGATGTATTTCTCGGATAGCCATAGCACCCGAGGTGATCGGCGCGGAGGGTATCAATCGTAACCAGTATTACTACATCCGGCGCGGTGAGCCGGGTCTTCCCCTGAATAAAAATAAAAAGAATCACTCCGGCGGCCACCAGTAAGATAGCCGCGAAAATAATAAACTTAGTCTTCAAGGAGAAATAGAGGTGGATTCTCAGTCATATTGTGTGGGTAAATATTCATTGATATTTCTTTATTTCAATAAAAAACAGCAGAAATCCCAAATAACAAGCACCAAATAACAAATAAATTCCAAATTATAATGATCGAAATTCCAAACTGTCACCCAGCCTCCTCGGCTGCTGGGCGGACTATCGGGGACAGTTAAGATGCCAGAACTCAATGGGATTTGTCGTATTCAAGAGCCCGGCACCAGGCCATGTTTGAGATTTTAAATTTCGGTCATTGAGATTTATTTGTTATTTGTGATTTGGAATTTAGAATTTGTTCTCAGTATTCAAACGTTCATACCTGTTTCATCAAATAATCGAAGACCGCCAGGGCAGCCCGGGCGCCATCACCGGCGGAGATAATGAGCTGCTTGAACCGGGTATCGGTAACATCTCCTGCCGCGAATATCCCGTTCACACCGGTATCCCCCTCCCGGTCCACCCGGATCTCTCCCGCCTGGGTGGTATCCACCAGATCGATGACAAATCCGCTGTTGGGGGAGAGTCCGATCTCGATTAATGCCCCTTCAACTTCCAACCGCCTGCTCTTCCCGGTCTTGAGATCCTTGATTGTCAGCCCTTCAACCTGGTCAGCCCCATGGATTTCGATTGGCTGATGAAATTTGCAGGGAACAATCCGGTCCGAGGAGCCGGCCTTATCCTGGAGAATCCGATCCCCGGTCCAACCCTCCATTGAGACCAGGTAGACCTTTTCCGCGATACCGGCCATCTCGATGGCCGCTTCCAGGCCTGAGTTTCCGGAGCCGATTACCGCCACGGTCTGACCTCTGAATAGTGGGCCATCGCAGGTAGAACAGTAAACCACACCCCGTCCGGCCAGCTTCTCCTCACCCGGGATATTGAGTTTACGCTTGAACGCTCCGGAGGCGATGATCACCGCCCGGGCCCGGATCTCTTTCCCGGAATCGGTGCTGAGGATTTTACAGCGCCCTTTCATTGCGATGGAGTTCACCCGTTCCCCGATCAATTTTTCGATATCATAGCGATCCGCGTGGGAGATCAGCTGCTCCACCAGATCGGGTCCGGTCACCTCGCTCAGGCCGGGCCAGTTACTGATCTCGTTGGTGGTCCCCACCTGGCCGCCCAGATCAAGCGCGATCAGTATAGTGGATAGATTCTTCCGGGCGGCATAGATGGCCGCGGTGAGGCCGGCCGGCCCCCCGCCGATAATCGCCAGATCATGTAATTTGCTCGGTTTTTCCAGTTCGGTTATCCCCAGCATTTTATTCAGCTCACCGGTGGCGTTGAGCCGGGATAGGTCATCGTAGCCCCCGATGGATTTACCGTCTATGAAGATCTGGGGAACCGTCCGGCGATGCGACCTCTCGACCATCTCATCTTCCAGTTTTTTATCGGAGGTAACATCCAGAACAGTATAATCCAGGTCCTTTGACTTCAAAAGGGCCTTGGCCTTAAAGCAATACGGACACCATTCTTTGGAATAGATCTCAATCATTGTTTTAGTCCTTATTATTATAATTTTCTGATTTTTCCTTAACCTGAAAGATTCTAATTATGGTAATATTTCCCGGTATGGTTTGAATCTTATCATGCATGGCCCTGGTTCAATACTAAATTAGCGCTAAGTGCCTGCTTCGAAATTTCCCTGATATCCATCGGGAAAATTCCGTTGTATCGCACCGCACACAAATCTTGTGTGCGGGACTTGTAGGATCAGAATGCCTACGGCATTCTTTGTAGGAGTTGTGGTATTGCTGCGCTTGTTTTCTTTATCTTTTAACAAGTCCCGCATACTTGCGGGACGATACTACATTTCCCACAAGGCGAAGCCGATACTACAAACCTTCCCGATAGAGTCGGGAAGTGATCCTACATAAAGTTGCGAACGAAGTGAGCGAATTTATAACTTATCATGGAGGATGGAAAATATGAAGAAATATAAGTGGTTCGAGATGGGAGACATCAACGGCTTCTTCGGCATGATAGCCGATAGCATGTCCATCCTGGCAATCCTGGCCGCGATTCTAATATATGGTTTTGGTTTCCCATCTGATGTTGTATTCCTTCTGATGATTCCCGGATCAACTATCGGGATATTTTTCGGGGATATGATATACACCTGGATGGCATTCCGCCTGGCAAAAAAAACCGGGAAAGATGTTACCGCCATGCCGCTGGGGCTGGATGCCCCCTCTTCCATCGGGATTGCGGTGGCGGTACTCGGTCCGGCCTTTCTCATCTTCAAGAAAGACGGCCTCAATCCCCATGACGCCGCCATGATGACCTGGTATCTCGGCATGGCAACCATGATAATAATCGGCGTCTTCAAGAGCATCACCTCCTTCTGCGGCCACTGGATTCAGAAGATAGTACCCCGGGCGGGTCTCCTGGGATCGCTGGCCGGTATAGGACTGCTCCTGATCGGATTTCTTCCCCTGGTAAATATCTTCAGCCTGCCGGTTGTCGGCATAATCGCTCTGGGCCTGGTCCTCTATACCCTGGTAGCGCGAATCCATCTACCGGGGAAGATCCCCAGGATCTTAGCGGCTATTATTATCGGAACCGGACTCTTTCACCTTCTCGGGGCGCTCGGATTAAATCCCGGGACTTATTCCGCCCCGGCTTTAAAGCTGCACATGGCATTCCCTGTGCCAACGCTTGATTTTGTAAAAGGCTTCCTTCCGGCCCTTAAATATATCTCTATCGCCATCCCCTTCGCCTTATTAACCGTGATCGGAGGAATCAACGTAACGGAGAGCGCCCGGGTGGCCGGGGATGACTATAAAACCCGGAATATCCTCCTCACTGAAGCCGCTTCCACATTGGTCGCCGGGCTCTTCGGGGGGGTAGCTCAATCAACTCCCTACATCGGCCAGCCTGCTTATAAGCGTATGGGGGCACGGGCCGGGTATACCCTGTTGACCGGACTATTCTTCGGGCTGGGAGGGTGCCTGGGATACATCTCCTTCTTCGTCGCTCTGATTCCGGCCGCGGTCCTGGCGCCGATATTGATCTTTGTCGCGATGGACATCGTCTCGCAGGCTTTCTTTGCCTGTCCGGAGAGGCACTCCCCGGCGGTTATGTTATCCATGCTGCCGACTGTCGGACGGCTGATATCTATCGAGTTCGACAATACGGTCTTGATCCCCGCCCAACACCTGAAAGCAATCTGCATGAAAGCGGGACAGGCGATTCCCGACACCTTGGTGATGTTCGCTCTCGGAAACGGATTTATTCTAACCGGGATGCTCTGGGGCGCTTTTCTGGTCGAGATGATTGATCGGCGCTTAAAGGCCTGTTCCGCTTATCTGGCGGTGCTGGCGGTGCTGTCATTCTTTGGAGTGGTCCATTCCGCCACCACCGATGGACGAATGTACCTGCCCTGGACTCTGACTGAGACGGTAGCGAGAGAGGCCGCGTATAATTTTACCGTGGGATATCTCGCCCTGGCGTTAATAATATATCTTCTCTCCTTCACCAGAGGCTCAAAAGCGGATATTATTGATGAGCCTCTGGGAGAAGACGATGTCGTAGCTGACTATTGATTATCCAGGAAGATAAACTATTATTTATTCCGCCCTGATTAAGACCGGGGCATTCTAAAAATAATAGTTAGATCAATTTACGGCCAACCTAAAGAGGGATAACTACCGCGTGACAGGAAGATCGGTCGATCCCCCGAAATACACCCGGGTGATTCCTTTCACCGCCCAGAGGCCCGAGGATGGTCGGAAGATGCCGATCTCATCGGTTCCGGTGCCGGAATATACTCCCGGGACCGGACGGTCAGTACCGGCGCCGAAGTAAGTCCGGCTTACGCCGGCCAGGGCCCAGAGCCCGGAAGCCGGCCGGAAGATGGCCGGATTCCAAGACCCATCTCCATTATAGTCTCCCGGAACGGTATCATCGGTGGAGGACCCGAAATATCGCCTGGTTATGCCCTGGATAGCCCAGAGTCCGGTAGAGGGCCGGAAGATGGCGATCGAGGCGACGCCCGTCCCGCTGTAGTATCCCGGTATGGGGCTGTCCGAACTGCCGCCGAAGTAGGTCCGGGTTATCCCCCTCACCGCCCAGAGTCCGGAGGAAGGCCGAAAGATTGCCGGGGCTGAGGTTCCATCCCCGTCGTAATCGGCCGCGAGGGGCTCGTCCGCGGAACCGCCAAAATAGATCCTGGTAATCCCCCGGAGTGCCCAGAGGCCCGAGGAAGACCGGTATATCCCGACATCGGTCGTGCCATCGCCATCGTAATCTCCAGGTGCCGGGTTATCCGCGGTCGCTCCGAAGTAGAGACGGGATATTCCCCGGATCGCCCACAATCCCGAATTCTCCCGGAAGATCGCGATATCGGAGGTCCCGTCCCCGTTATAGTCGGTTATCCAGGGGATATTTGATGCCGGGGTCGGTGTGGCTGATGGCCCTGATATCGGTGTAGGCTCTGTACTCGGGGTTGTCAACGGCGTCGGGGTCAACCGGGGCGATGGAGTTGTTAAGGGAGTAGGGGTTAACGATGGAGATGGGGAGGGAGTTGGAGTCGGGGTTCCGATGAAGATCAATCTGCTCACGAAGACATCGGCATATTCACGCTTGTCCGCCTGGTACGGGTTTTGAGTGGGAAAGTCGGATGATTCGGTATTCCCGACGATATATACCCCCCCATCCGTCTCCAGGGTGATTCCCCGCCCTAAATCCTTGCCGGCACCACCGAGATAGGTGGAGTACGAGAGCACCGATCCGGAGAGATCCAGGGCACTCACGAAGACGTCTTTGTCGCCGCCGCGATTAAACGCCTGATACGGGTTTTCCGTGGGAAAATCGGATGAATCAGTATCCCCGATGAGATAGACTCCCCCATCTGGCCCCGGGTTGATTCCATAGCCTTTATCATCACCGCTCCCCCCCAGGTAGGTTGAATAGGAGAGGACCGAACCGGTGGATGATATAACACTCACGAAGACGTCATTTGAGCCACCGCTATTACTCCCCTGATACGGGTTTTCTTTGGGAAAATCTATAGAATTGGTGTACCCTATAAGATACGCTGTATCATCCGTCCCCAGGCTGATTGCCTTATCTACATCGTAGCCTGTACCACCTAGATAGGTTGAATAGGAAAGAATCGAACCGGTAGATGATAGAGCAGTCACGAAGACATCCCTGGATCCGCCGGCATACCCGGCCTGGAAGGGGTTTTCCGTGGGGAAGTCGGAAGATTCAGTGTCCCCCGCTACATAGGTTACTCCGTTCATCCCACGGCTAATCCCCATACCGTTATCAGTATCGCTACCACCGAGGTAGGTAGAATAAACGAGGAAGGAGCCGGTAGATGACAGGGCGCTCACAAAAACGTCAGGGGCGCCGGCGGACGCTGCCTGGAATGGATTTACCGTGGGAAAATTGGATGAAGATGCCCAACCGGTAATATAGGCTGTACCATCGGTTCCCACGCTGATATCCTGCCCAAAATCACTGGCACTTCCTCCGAGATAAGTGGAATATATCAGGGCCGAGCCGGTTGAGGAGAGAGAGCTTACCAGGACGTCAGTGACTCCTGTGGTGTGCTGGGCCTGGTAGGGATTCTCCGTGGGGAAATCGTAAGAGTATGTATATCCTGTGATATAGACCGCGCCACCCTTACCAAGGCTGATTGCCATCCCGGTATCATTGCCGATTCCCCCGAGAAAGGTGGAATAGAAGAGAGTCGAACCGGATGACGATAGGGCGCTCGCGAAGATATCCCTGGAGCCGCCGGCGTACCCGGCCTGATAGGGATTTTCCGTGGGAAAGTCGGAAGACGCGGTATACCCCATCAGATAGATCCTGCCGGTCAGGTCCAGGCCGATTCCCCTACCCTGATCCTCGCCGCTCCCCCCGACGTAGGTTGAGTAATCGAGGTCCAGGATTTTACCGGAGACAAGACCCGGCAACGATCCCAGTGTAAACATCAGAGTGGTAATTATAATAAGTTTCTTCATCTTGATATCCTTATTAAAGAAGTAGTCGGTTCCGTACACTTTATATATTTAAACTATTTTATCAGCGAATCTACAAAATCTTTGGCAGTCTTTAAATCAGCTCCCGTTTCACGCCGGTATAATTGGATAGCCTCAAAATTTTGTCCATTTCTTACCAGCTCGATATACTGCTCTAATCCTGAATCCTCAGGTTCATCAAAATCCTGCTGGGATTGATCAAGCAATCCTAATATGAATTCAACCTGGCGCTCCAATTTAGCCACCTGACTTTTCAACGAGCGAACATCTTCATCCATATGGGTAAACCACGGGCCACTCCGGGTCATAATAAATCTCCTCTTGTTTTTCGTATTTGGTTTAGTCTTCCTATCATATAATTAGATATATTGCGGAATTAATCTACCTATTCAAAGTATAAATACCACATTTATTGTCAACTCGCGCGGATAATAAATTAATGATCGTATTCATTCATATTTCTATTGATAGAAAGGAATATTTCCGCATAATTCAAGTTAAACTCTTTTACTACCCTGGTTAATATCGGCTAAGGAGGAGAAAAGAAGATGGATGCTCTGTTGAAAAAAACAATTATCGCGGCCGTAATTGTCGCGATCATTTATCTGGCTCTCTTTATATTTTTCGATCAAGGGATCGATCTCCGGGTTCACGAGGCCTTTTCCAACAATAAGATATTCCAATGGGGCACGAACGTCTCGACCGCAGCCACGGGGGCATATATTAAGCTACTGATAGCCATCGGCTTGATCCTGGTCATTATAATCGACCCCGGCCTGAAGAAAGACTGGACCAGAAAACTGCTCTTTGTCTGCGTGAGCTGTTCGATCGCGATTATAATCGGGGAGGGGCTGAAATTTCTGCTGGGGCGCCATCGCCCGGTTATGCTCTTTGAGAACAACCGGTACGGG
>Ga0180435_10001844_pt1 | contig 21825 bp, 16 predicted proteins | sample SS_ome_3_FD_132467 | JGI IMG/M metagenome (GOLD analysis project Ga0180435, IMG submission 132467) | Hypersaline lake sediment archaeal communities from the Salton Sea, California, USA - SS_3_S_1 metaG | ecosystem: Environmental > Aquatic > Non-marine Saline and Alkaline > Hypersaline >...
CTGGAAATCGATGCAGGCAAACGTTATCCTGAAATATGCTGAGATATACCGGGAACTACCGGGATGTTCCGTGAGGATAAGTGAACTACCGTTATGTTCAGTGCGGATAAGTGAGATACCAGGATGTGCAGGGATGTGCCGGGTTCTTATAGCGATAAGAGCCAGCAAGTCACCCGGAGGAATATTTGTAACAGGCTGTACGACGAAATTTTAAAGACGAAATTTTAATTAAAAAGAGACCCATGAAAAAGGAGATAAAAATTCCGGATATAGCGGAAAATGTCGACACGGGAGTAATCGGAAGAATCATCGTAAGCAAGGGGGATGAGGTAAAGAAGGACCAGCCCGTGGTGGAGGTGGAGACCGACAAGGCTGCGACAGACATTCCTTCGCCCTTCGACGGAACCATTGATGAAATCATGGTGGACGAAGGAGATGAGGTGTCTGTCGGCGATGTGATCATGATCGTTGAGGTGGCTGGTGAAGAGGACGCGGATAAGGATGAACATGCGGAGGAGCAGGATGAGCAAGGTGCCGACGAGGAGCAAGAGGAGCACGCTGCTGAAGGGGACCAGGAGCAGGAGAACAAAGGCGCTGCAGGCGATGAGGAAGACGAAGACCGTGAGGTTGACAAAGCGGAAGATGAAGAAGGGGACGAAGAAGGCAAAGAGCAGGATAAGGATGCTGAAGCGGTTGAAGATGACGATGAGGATGAGGATGACGAGGATTCGAAAGGCGATGAGGACGAGAAGGATGCGAAAGGCGATGAGGACGGGAAGGATGCAAAGGGCGATGAGGACAAAAAGAAAAAAGCGAAAGAGAAGGAGGATGCAGGGAAGAAGGCAGCATCCGGATCAGGAGAAGCGTATGGTGATGGAAAGGGTACTGCTCTGAAACGTGCTGCTGCGGAGGATATTCCGGCGGCACCTTCGGTACGCAGGATGGCCCGCGAGGCCGGGGTTGACCTGGCGGAAGTGCGCGGCAGCGGACCGGGCAACCGGATCACTTCGGAAGATATAACCGCTGCGAAAGAAAGGCGGGAGGCCCCCGGCGGAGAGGACAAAAAGGAAAAAGAGAAGAAAGCAACCGGGAAACCATCAAAGGAAAGTGCTGCTGCGCGTGAAGGAGCCATTGAATTGCCGGATTTCTCGCAATGGGGAGATACGAAGAAGGAGAGGATGAACACGGTACGCAGGATCACCGCGCGGACCATGACGGCTTCGTGGCAGCAGATCCCGCAGGTGACACAGTTCGATGAGGCGGACATCACCCAGACCGAGGCATTCAGGCAAAAGCACAAGGACGACTTCGAGAAGCAGGGAGGGAAACTCACCGTGACGGCCATCCTGCTGAAGATCGCGGCCTTTGCATTGCAGAAATTTCCGCGTTTCAATGCCAGTCTCGATACCTCCGACAATACCCTGGTGATGAAACAATATATTAACATCGGCATCGCGGTGGATACAGACAAGGGACTGATCGTCCCGGTAATCAGGGATACAGATAAAAAACCGCTGGCGGAGATTTCCGTGGAGACCGTTGCTCTGGCGGAGAAGGCAAGGGAAAATGAAATCTCGCCGGATGAACTGCAGGGGGGTAATTTCACTATTTCCAATCTTGGCGGGATCGGCGGAACGGGATTCACCCCCATTGTATACCCACCGCAGGTGGCCATTCTCGGCGTCGCCCGGGCAACACAAAAGCAGGTGCTTATTGAAGGTGAAGGCCGTTTTAAGCATCGTTTGGTACTGCCCCTCTCACTGACCTACGACCACCGGGTGATCGATGGTGCCGACGGTGCCAGGTTCCTGAGATGGATCTGTGATGTGCTGGAAGATCCGTATGCATTACTGCAATAGCGAAATACTGGATTCTGGCTTTTGCAACGAGGGAAACAGCACATTTAACTGCAAGCATATAAAGTAGACGACCCATGGCGAAGAAAGAACAACATAAGGACAAAAAAGAGTTGATTGTAATCGGCGCAGGTCCGGGAGGATACCGCGCAGCCTTTATGGCAGCTGACCTCGGAATGGAAGTGACGCTGATCGATAAGGAGGAAAAGCCGGGTGGCGAATGCCTGTACCGTGGCTGCATCCCCACCAAGGCATTGCTGCATGCAGTGAAGCTGAAAGATGCGGCAGTTGCCGCAGATCCAATGGGGATCAGCTTCTCGGACCCGGATATGGATGTAGCGAAGATGGCCCGGTGGAAACAAGGGGTGATCGACAAGCTCACAGGTGGACTGGCTGGAATCGTAAAGGGAAGGGAGATCGAGTACCTCCAGGGGACCGCGAAATTCAGCAACGACAACACGGTTGTTTTTGAAGCCACTGGTGGCAAGTCAACAGAGCTGACTTTCGAACAGGCGATCATTGCCACAGGTGCCACGCCTCTAGCACTGGAGGGGCTCGAACCGGACGGTGAGAGGATCATGGGCTCCGAAGCCGCGCTGGAGCTGAAGGATGTGCCCAAAAAACTGTTGGTGGTCGGCGGAGGATATATCGGCCTGGAGATGGCGTACATTTATCATGGCCTTGGATCGGCAGTGTCCGTAGTGGAGCTTACAGACGGGTTCATGCCTGGAACAGACCGTGACCTGGTGAAGGAATTCAACAGGTCGGCGAAAGCTCTTTTTGAGGATATTTTCCTGGAGACCCGCGTGAAGGAGGTAAAGAAGAACAAAACCAGTCTTCGCGTCACGTTCGAAGGAAAGGACGAAACATTCAGCAAAAGCTACGATCGCATACTGGTTGCGGTGGGAGAAAAACCGGACCATGCAGCACTGGGTCTTGAAGCAACCGGAGTGGAAACCGATGAAGCGGGATTCATCCGGGTGAATGACCAGCAGCGCACCTCCGTGTCGCATATTTATGCCATTGGCGATGTGGCGGGCGGTCCACTGCTGGCGCACAAGGCCATGTATGAAGGGAGAGTCGCTGCCGAGGTCGCTGCGGGAAAAGATATTGCAAACGATGCACGGGTGATCCCCGGCGTGGTGTATACCGAACCGGAGATCGCATTCTGCGGACTGACAGAAACCGGGGCGAAGGAGCAAGGACGCTCCTATGAGCGGGTGAAATTTCCGTGGGCCGCATCGGGACGAGCCGCGGCAATGAATGAGAAACATGGGTTCACGAAGCTGCTGATTGATCCGGAGAGTGACCGCATCCTCGGTGCCGGTATCGTGGGGAAGGATGCCGGGGACCTGATCTCCGAACTTGCCCTGGCCATTGAAATGGGAGCCACTGCAACCGACGTGGCACTTACCATTCATCCACATCCGACCCTTTCTGAAACAGTCATGGAGGCCGCAGAGGTCTATCTCGGTACGCCGGGCCATACCATGAATAAAAAAAAGCGGTAGGACAGGGCGGCAGCAGTCGGCCGGTGCACAGTATGACTTCAGCAAAGAGCCGGCAGCCAGGATGACAGCAGATGCCCGTCGTACAGGATGAGAGCAGATGCCTGTCGTACAGGATGAGAGCAGATGCCTGTCGTACAGGATGACAGCAGATGCCTGTCGAACAGGATGACGGGAACCAGGGGTTATCGGTAAGTATATCTATTAAAACGAATGAACGGACAAATACAACAAAACAAAATGAAAACTATCATTATCAGCGATATCGGGGGGAAAGACAAAAGCATCATTCCATACGGGCTGAACATGGGAAAACACAACGAGACAGAAGTGATGATCCATCACATCATCGATCCGCGTATGCACCAGGGTACAACTACCCCCTATGCCGATTCCCAGTCGGTCACACCCGGGAAGAAGTTGTCGCACGAAGAGATCTTTGAACGTGAAAAGGGATTTGCGAGAAAGCAACTTGACAAACTGCTCAGTGCAGAGGCCTCCAGGCTGAATTACCCGCTGAAATACGATACATCGGTGGAGGTGGAGTCCCTTGACCTGAAGCTCAGGAAGATCCTGTCGCATGACAAAGAGGATCTTTGTGTGGCCAGCCTGGTGCCTGACAATTCCATGGTCTCAGAGCTGGGGGAGTTGCTGGAGATCACTTTGAAAACTGAAGTGCCTTTGCTGCTGGTACCTCCGGGGCATACCTTCGGGGAACCTGCGGAGGTTGCGCTTGTAACCGATTATTCAATGGGATCCTATGAACCCGTGAAGCAGGCGCTGAACTGGTTTGATGCCTTTCCCATTACCGTTAAGGCATTCGATATCGCAGCAGATGTTGAGTTGAAGGAGAAGGAGAACAAGCGTGAACTCTGGGAGCATGAGCTGAACAATTTCATTCCTGCATTTGTGATGCTGAATACCAGGATACTGATTGGCAGGAAGAATAAAGAAAACATGATGGAACAGATCAGGAAAAGCAATGCTTCTGTTGCGTTGCTTCCCCGGGAAATTTTCAAAGCCCAGGGAATCCGCCTGAAGAAGCGCGCCGACAGGAAGGAATTCCTCCTTGCACTGGAGATGCCCGTGATAATTTATTAGCATCCGGAAGGAAACTGCCGGGTGAAAAAAAATTTACGAAGCACTTTGACACTATAAACCATTAAAATGTAACGCTATGACAGTTATTTCAATTGTTTTATCCGTAGTATTTGCCCTCTTGTTTGCAGCCATACTTGTGTATGGTTTCAGTCGCAGGACTGCCGGTCCTTTCGACGGTATGCTGTTCCTGTTCCTGGTTATCTTCATGTTCACCTGGGGCCTTGGTTCATGGATGACACCCATCGGACCTGTTGTTGGCGGGGTTTCATGGCTCAGCTACCTGGTCATTGCCATCGTGGTGATGCTCCTGATCGGGGCCATGCTGCCGCCATCACGTCCCAGGAGAAGGGGAGCAGCCGAGAGGGTGGCAGAAGGCGATGAAGCTGCCAGGGCAGTGGGGATCACCTTCGGTTTTTTCTTTTGGTTCATGCTGATCACGCTGTTCGTGATTGCGATTCTCCGGGTATTCAATCCGGACTATCATATGGTCTGAAGGGAACACCATCCTGTATGAAATGCCGCACGTTCGGTTGCTGCGTCAGCGTTCCTGCCGGAGCAGCGGACGTGCCATTCAGCATACAAAAAAAATTGTTGTGATGGCAGGGTGACAGGACACCCGGGAAAACTGAAACTGATAAAATTATAAGATGCTAAAGAAAATATACCAATGATGAAACCGGAAAGAGAAGAAATAATAAAACAACAGATCATCGATCACCTGACGTGGGATGCAAGCGTGAATGCAAATGACATCAATGTAACGGTAAAGAATGGGTTGGTCGAACTCAGGGGTACAGTGCAAAATTATACCGCACGACTGGCAGCTGGGCGCAATGCATTCCAGGTCAATGGCGTGGAAGACGTAAAAAATTACCTCGAAATCAAGTTTCCTGCCACACAATCCCTCCCGACGGATGAGGAGATCAATGAGAACATCACCAGGATACTGGCGTGGAACAGCCATCTTGATGCTTCTGAGATTGATGTGAAAACCCACTCCAACATTGTCACCCTTGAGGGAAATGTCGGCAGCTACTGGGAGAAGCATGCGATTGGAGAGATCGTGAATTCCGTGCGAGGTGTTCTCGAAGTGAATAACAATATTGAAGTCAGGCCGAGACTTGAAACCAGGGACATCAATATCCGCAATGACATAGAGAGCGCATTTGAGCGTACCAACCTGATCAACGAGGACAATATTGATGTTTCGGTTGATACGGGAATGGTTACCCTGGAAGGGGCCGTATCCAGCTTTTTTGCAAAGACACAGGCATATAACATCGCCATTTACACCACTGGAGTGGTGGATGTGGTGGACAAGATGACGGTGAAGTGAGTTTGGCAGATGCAGCCGTGCATTGGTAATACAGCCGTGCATTGGTGATGCAATGACGAAATGATACGCTGACCGTTTTCAGACCGCTCCCGATGCTTTTCTCAGTTCCTTGATGACCTGGATGGTGATCATGGGCAGTGCCCCGGCTGCAATGATCATTCCCCATGCGGTCCACGACAGGTCGGTGAAGGAAAGTACATTGCTGAGTACCGGCACAAGATAGGTAATCACCAGTACCACGGCGCAAAATGCCAGGGCCATCCAAATGTATTTGTTCCTGGTTACCTGGTTAATGAACATATTTTCCCAGGTTTCCCGCATGTCGAAGACGTGCAGCAACTGGGCGATGGCGAGGCTGAAGAACGCAATGTTGTTGGCCACCTGGTCCGGCATATCCATGACCTTGATTGCCAGCACATAAGCCCCGATCACGTAGATGCTGATGATGATGCCATAAAATCCGGTTGTCAGCCATTCTTTTTTGGTAACGATGGGTGCGTCGGGATTCCTTGGCGGAAGATCCATAATATTACTGTTCCCTTTTCCCAGGCCGAGGGCCAGGGCAGGGAAGACGTCTGAAAGAATATTCAGCAGCAGGATTTGCAGTGGCAACAGCGGCAGTTTGAACATGGTAAAGCTGATGGCAGCAATGATGATGATCTCAGCCAGGTGGTAGGAGAGCTGGTAGATAATAAATTTCTTGATGTTACCAAAGATCACGCGCCCCTGTTCAATGGCATTGATAATGGAGGGAAAGGCATCGTCGAGCAGCACCATGTCCGACACATCCTTGGCCACCTGTGTGCCACGATGTCCCATTGCGATGCCGATATCGGCTTTTTTCAGTGCAGGTGCATCATTCACCCCATCACCGGTCATGGCCACGATCTCACCCTTTTTCTTGAAATGTGTGATAATGTCCAGTTTCTGCGCCGGGTCGACCCGTGCGAATACTGCCACATTGCTGATATCTGCTGCCTCATCCAGGTTCCTGCCGTGCATGACGGTCCGCGATTCCTCCTGCGCGGTTTCAACCAGCTTCACCTCCTTTGCGATATTGAGGGCCGTCTCCGGGTGATCGCCCGTGACCATTACCACGCGGATACCGGCCCGGCGGCATATCTCCATGGGTTCTTTTACATCTTCCCTTACCGGGTCGATGAATCCTGCAATACCGATAAAGGTCAGCTGCTCCATGAATTCCTCTTGTTCGGACAGTTCCTGTTTCTTTTCTTTCGGTTCCTCCCGGTATGCCAGGCCAATCACCTTGAGTCCGTCTGCCGCGTATTGCTTATCTGCCTCGATCCATTTTTTCCTTGTCTCCTCGCCAAGTTCCGCTGTTTCTCCATTTTTCATAAAGTGCGTACACCTGTCGAGGATGGCCGAAGTAGCACCTTTGACCGCGATAAATAGCTGGTCTGTTGTTACATGGATCGTACCCATCAGCATGGATTCGGAATCGAACGGATCTTCGTTCACCTTTTCCAGCTTCCGGAGTTCCCTGAACTTCTCTTCGTCGTGATCGCGGCTGAACTCGGCCAGCGCGACCTCCAGCGGGTCTCCACGAAATGCATCCTCCTCTTCGCCCAGGTCATTGCAAAGGGAGAAGATTTTGAACGCCTGCCGGAACGAATTTTCTTCTGCGTCGTCTCCCGGTTTATCGAGTTTTGTTTTTCCCAAGGAGGTATCCAGCACGACGGCAGTTAGTTTGTTCCTGGTCAGCGTCCCGGTTTTATCGGTAAGGATCATGGTTGTGGAACCCAGCGTTTCAATGGCTGCCAGTTTCCTGATGATCACATTCTGCCTGGAGAGCCTCAGCATGCCGCGTGCCAGGGCGAGACTGGCGACAATGGCCAGCCCTTCCGGAATCGCTGCTACGGTCCATGCAATCGCGGTTTGCAGTAAGGGGTACAGCTCTTTTCCCGCAATCCATCCGGCCACGAAAAAGGCTGCTGAAAGTCCGAGGATCAGCCAGATCAGCCGTCTTGACAGGTGACCGAGTTTCCGGTTCAGCGGGATTTCATCCGAGGTAGCCTCTTCCACCATGCCTGAGATCTGGCCCAGCTCCGAATCCATCCCGGTGGCCGCCACCAGGGCTTCAGCCTTGCCGGTAGTGATGGCGGTACCTTTGAACAACATGTTGGTGCGGTCGGCCACCTGTGTCTCATCAGCCAGTTCCCCGGGTTGTTTATTTACCGGCACGGATTCGCCTGTCAGCATCGATTCATCTGCATTGAGCTCTTTGGCAGAAATGATCCGCACATCAGCAGGCACGATGTCGCCCGCTTCCAGCAGTACCACATCACCGGGCACGAGATCGGCAGCGTTCAGGTCGGTGGTTTCCCCGTTTCTTTTGGCCCGTGCATGCAGTGGATCCATTTTGTTCAGTGCCTCCATGGAGGTCTGCGCACGGTATTCCATCCAGAACCCGATGATGGAGTTGAGGATGATCACAATGAAGATGGCGATCGCCTCGGGGTAATCGTTAAATATCACGGAGATGACGCAAGCTGCGACCAGGAGATAGATCACCGGATTGTTTACCTGTGACCACAGCAGCGCCCAGATGCTTTTCTTTTCGTGTGATTCGAGTTCATTGGAACCGAATTTTTTACGGTGCTTGCTGACTTGTGCATCATCCAGTCCATTTTCGGAGCTGTTGAATAACTTGTAGAGTTTTTCGAGGGATTGTGCGTGGTATTGTTCTTTAATCATTTGGTTCAGGATTACAGTAGAAATTTATTGTTGATGGGTTTCTGTGTGACAACCATTACAGGTAACAATATCGTGCCAATGGCAACAGCTGTCTGGAACAGGAGGCACAATTCCCTTTTTTTCAGCCTGAATATATGCATCTTGCAGGGGCTGGTCTTGTCTTAAATACCTATATTACAATTACATGAAAGTATTTACCAAAGAATGGTCACCGAAATCAAACGGTACCGCCCTGGCATACAGGTGTGCGGTCATGGCCCGCCCTGAAGTGTGGATTTGTGGAAAAGGTGCCCCGCAGGCGCAGTTTCTTCGGAAAGAGTCAGCGTTAAATGACCATATGGACCAGTGCCAGATGACCAGTGCCAGATGACCAGTGCCAGATGACCACTGCCAGATGACCAGTGCCAGATGACCAGTGCCAATGCAAGAGTACCCAATTATAGAGTACCTGTGAACCGGTCCCAATGGAACGGTACCTCATGAACGGCATCAAATGAACCGTACCAGTTATTGTTCCCAGTTATCGGTTCTGAATGAAGATGCTGGCAGTCCGGAGGTATTGTAAAGAGTTCCCCCGACACAATTTTTAAATGCATACCGGACTGCTGCAGGTGCTGGCACCTGGTCTGACCAGACCGTGAGTGTCCGGTCCCTGTTGACGATCACCTCCGCAGGAACAAACACGCGGTCTTCCCCTGCGATTTCAAAACCGGTGGCCGACAGGTCGCTGAAGTAGAGTCCTGTTTCCGCATGGTCAAAGGAAAGCGTTATCTTGCCGTCCCCCGGGGTTTCCATTTGACGGTACACCGGGCCGCTGAAGGCAACGCCTTTGATTCCGTAATCCTTAGAAAGTGCCCAGTATGCCAGTCGTTCGCCTGCCTTTTTCTTCTCAGCGGGATGAATGCAGCCGCAGTCGCCAATGTCCATTGTCACCGCCATGCCGGTATTTTCGGTATGCAGCATGGAGTGTAATTGTGCTTCCCTGAGATAAGCGGAACCTGCCAGCTCGTCTCCTTCATACCGGAAGGGTGCAATCTGCACGAAATAGAATGGGAAAGATCCCTGCTGCCACTGTGCCCGCCAGGAGTTGATCAGGGCAGGAAAGAGGGTCTTGTATTGTTCGGGTGCCAGGCGATTGGATTCCCCCTGGTACCAGATCATTCCTTTCAACGTGTATCCGATGAGCGGATGCAACATGGCGTTATAGAGCAGCGTTGGGGTATGGTTCAGCCTCGTGGATTCAGTAATTTCCGTGGGAATTTCCAGTGTGGGGAATTCAGCGAGCGTTGCTTCATCCATCCACGCTTCTGCCTTTGATCCTCCCCAGGATGAATGGATCAGTCCGACGGGTACATCAAGCAATTCCTGGATTTTTTTTCCGAAGAAGTAGGCAGTGGCACTGAATTCCATTACCGATTCCGGGGTGGCAGCCTGCCATGCTCCGTTCACATCCTCGCGGGGTTCCAGGGATGCATCGCGGGAAACCGTGAAAAACCGGATCTGATCATTGTTTCCGTTGAGGATGGCCTCATTACTGCCAGTTACCGGCTGGTTATTGAAACCTTTTACCGGCATCTCCATATTCGACTGTCCGGATGCGAACCAGACCTCGCCGATTAAAACATCGTTCAGAATGATCTCACTGCTGCCACTGATGGTGAGGGAATAGGGCCCGCCAGCTTCGGGTGTTTTCAGTTTTACGCTCCATTTTCCGTCCCTGTCTGTCTTCGCCGAGGCTTCTGCACCCCAGCTTCCCCTGACGGTCACTCCTGTTTTCGGATCATCCGTTCCCCAAATCGATGCTTCGGTCTGTCGCTGCAGCACCATGTGGTCGGTAAAGAAGGAGGGAAGCACTGTTTGTGCGTTTGTGCCGGTTGCAGCCAGCAGCGCAATCACGAAGAAGATGTTACGGATCATATGAATTGGATTTGGTTGTAAAACTGAATTTGATGCCAAAAATACAAATAAATGCTTAATATCAGTCCAGCATTGAATCAGCAATGTCCGAGCGCCCGGGAACCTTTGGCCGGACCATCATGTAATGAAACCATCAGATGGTTTTTGCCGTACACATCTCTGATGCTTACCATGGGTTGCTCCATGGAATGATTTTTGTTGCAATATGATTGGTTTTCCGGAAGGACTTTCATAATACTTTTTATAAATTCAACAATCATGAACGATAGAAAACGTAATTTACCAGGGAGACGAATGCAATTCAATACATTGACCCGGGTGGCTGTCATGTTGATCGCAGGTGCGCTGACCATGCAGTATTCCATGGTGAACGGGCAATCCACGCTTGCAACTGATGAGGAGATCGGGCTCTTTATGAACTCCGCCACTTGCCTGGTGCTGGAGGACGGTTATATTTCATACAATATCCTGATGAAAGATGCGGTGGAAAAATACTGGGAGATTACAGATTATGAAGTGATCGACAAGAAGGAATTTGAGGAGCGGAGGGTTGATCCGCAGTATTCATTCCTCGTATTGATAAAGGGAAGTTTTGAGGATGATCCGGCAGGAGTACAATACAATTACCTGAACCTGCTGATGGGTAAAAACGCTGCCGAAGTGCAGTATATGCCTGAACTCGCGAGCATTCCCCTGTCATATAGCAACGACGAAGAGGCAGACTATGCCCATGCGGTCCCTGCCATGATCCAGTTTGTGCAACGGCATGTGCGGACGATGAAGAGCAAGCGGGCCCATTTGAACATGCTGGGGCTGACCTATTACAACCAGTCCAGGAAATTCAAGGACAAGTCGTTGTTGCTCAGGGAAGACCATATGGCTCCGGAGGTCAGTTCTGCCAGTGCCATCAAGGATGTGTATCCATTTCATTTCAGGTTAGTGGATGCAGAGGAGATGCTGACCGAACTCAAAGATCCGGAAAAGAACACCCTTTTCCTGCACCATGTGGGACCGCAGGAAGAAGGGGTTGCAGGTCAGTGTTTCGAGCTCATCTTTACCCCTGATGGTGAGCTGTATTACTACAATAAAAGGGAAGTGACCAACGAGAATCCCGATGGATTCACCAAGTGGGACCTGAGAAGGATCCGGTTCTAGATTAGATTGTCATGGCCCATATCGGCTTCAACGGCATTGTCGGCAACCAGGTGGAGCACCTGGGTTACCTGAATATCCGGGAGCTTTCGAATACGGATTGGGAGTAAGCGTGCTTATTTTTTCATGCGCCTGGTGATCTGTCCCATCAGGTAATTGATGAACAGGATAAAGAGTGTTACGCCCACGGCCAGGTAGTACTGGCGCAGTGCAACGGAAATGCCGATCCCGGATGAGAACAGGATGGTAGCCGCCGTGGTCAGGAACTTGATCTTCTCTTCTTTGGCGATCTGCAGCACCATGCCTGCGCCTATGAAGCTGATTCCCACGATCACCGCGTGAATGACACGGGTGGGATCGGCGCTGATGATATCCCCCAGTCCCGCGTCCCTGAAATGAGTAACGATCACTTCACCCAGCATGACCAGCAGGGCCACGGAGCCGCCGACCATCATGTTGGTCCTGACCCCTGCGGGCTTGTCACCCGCTTCGCGCTCAAAACCAACCAGTCCGGCCAGTACAGAGGCAATGACAACATGAAGAAGAATGATCAGTTCTGTTTTCATTTTTTACGTTTTTTCAATCCGTACCCTGGTTAACATGCTGCAGGCACCAAGGCTGTCCTTCGAAGTACTGCATCATACCATGGAGAATGTTCCATCGCAACCCGGCAGGTGCCCATAAAACTTCCTGGTCCCAGTTGCAGCGCGACCAGGCAGTTCCGTGCAGTTTCCTGGTCTCAGTTGCAGCGTAAACGGCTACTCTGGTGAAGGCTCCTGACTGCCTTCCGATAGTTGCTGAAGTGCTTCTTCCAATCGCTGCAGCTCGTCTCCGGCCTCGCGGAATTGCTTCTGCTGTGTCAGCCGGAGGTAGCTCTCAAATGCATCGTTGGCGCGTCTGATCAGTTCTTCAGTGCCCGGATCCACTGCCCCGGCCGCAGCCGGTAATTCGGCTTCGGTTTCAGTGAACAGGTTTTCCAGTGCCTGCTCAAACGTTTCCGCGTAGCTCAGGTTGTCATTGTGCATGACGGCTACGAGTCGCAGTTCAGGATAAGCGGAGGTTTCCGACTGCAGGTAAATGGGTTCAACATAGATGACCGTACCGTTCACAGGAATGACCAGCACGTTCCCCCTGATCACATTCGAACCACGCTGGTCCCAGAGGGTCAGCTGTCCGGACAGGAAGGAGTCCTGGTCGATCTTGGTCTCCACCTGCTGTGTTCCCAGCACCCTTTTTTCCTTGGGGAACTGGTAGGCGAGCAACCTCCCGTAATTTTCATCGTCGCACATTCCGGCGATCCACCCGATCATTACCTGCTTGTTTTTGGGTGTAAAAGGCTGCATCAGGATGAACTCCATCTCATCGGATTCCGGCTGTTCCCACATGATATAATAGGGTTCAACCGGCTGCACACGGTTGTAGTATTTTTCGGTAGACCTGACCCACAGGTCTTCCTGGTTATAGAATACCGTCGGATCGGTCATGTGGTACTTGGCATATACCAGTCCCTGTATCAACAGCATGTCTGCCGGGTATCGGATGTGTTTTTTCAATGCAGCAGGCATTTCAGATTTGTTTTTCAGCAGCCCGGGGAAGATCCTGTCATATACGTTGATCAGCGGATCATCTTCCTCGAAAATATAAAAATCAGTATTGCCGTTATAGGCGTCCACCACGATCTTCACGGAGTTGCGTAAATAATTTTCGCCCTGCAGCCCGGAACCGAGCATGTTTTCACTGGTTTTTCCGGGAGTATTCCTGTCCAGCAGGTACCTGCCATTTTCGAATGATGAGAAAGGTTCGCTATACGGATAATTGCTGGAAGAGGTGTATGCATCGATGATCCAGTACATTTTTCCCTCCGCGATCACGATATAGGGATCATTGTCAAAATGCAGGAAAGGAGTGATGGTGCGTACGCGGTCGATGATCTGGCGGTGGATCATCATGCGGCTCTCTTCGGTGGGATAGCCTGAAAGCAGCAGCCTGGTCCCCCCATAGCTCCATCCATAGATCAGTTTGCGCCAGAAACCGGATACCTGCACACCGCCATCACCGGCATACTGCGCATATATATTCTTTTCCCCGGAGGGATAATCAAATTCCTCCTCTTCCGAGTTGACCAGCACATAGTTATCAGTCAGCTCCCCGTAATAGACTTCCGGTCGGCTGATCTCCAGGTTTTCATGACTGCTTACGGGAGGAATATCGCGGATGAGCAGGTTGGGGAGTCCTTCTTCGGTAAATTCATTTACCAGGTTCAGCACCGCACCATACCCGTGGGTATATTTAAAATGCCTGTTCACGAAGGTCTGGCTGCGCACCGGAAGGTTGTCGGGCTGCATCTCCCTGGCGGATACCATCACCTGCCTGTAGTTATCATCGATCATGTACCTGTCGATGTCCACATCCCTGAATTCGTAATAGAGCCTGATCTCCTGGAATTGCTTGAATACGGCATCCAGTGCCCGGTAATCCCATAGCCTGATATTCGAGAAAAGGTGCCTGTTCTGTTCTATGTTGGACCGGCTGAATTCATCGGAGACATCGTATTCCTTTTGTTCCACCTTGTCGAGGTGAAACCCCGAGCGTGTGAAACGGATATTGTGTTCAATATAGGGTTGTTCGAGTGTGATTTCGTTGGGTTCCACCTTCAGCCATTGCAACAGCATGGGAACAGCCCCGAGCAGGAGGATCCAGCCGGCAAATACAGTACCGGCAATGACAATCATGGATGCAAATCCGGGTTCAATGTTTTTTATAGAAAATCTCTTACGGAGCGCCGGGCTGCCACCTGCAATGATCAGCGCGATACCACCAAGACCGGTCAGCACCATGATCACACCGAGCATGGGCAGGCGGATGTTTTCATCGGTCCAGCCAGGCCCGGAGACGATGCCATACTCAGAAAACAGGATGCCATACCTTTGCAGGAATTTCCCGTAGGTCAGCACCAGCAATAAAATTCCTGCAAGCATATAGAGGGCACCCACAGGTGCTTTTTCCGGTATACTTCCGCCAGAAGAGTTGGCCTTTGATTTCAGGTAGGCATACCTGATCGCTGCCGCGATGGCTGCAATCACCACCAGGATGAGCAGGTGGGCATACACTGCCTGCAAAAACGGGTAGGAGAAGAGGTAGAACCCGGTGTGCTGATGAAGAATGGGATCTGTCATCTCAGTGGTCATGCGGTTCATGAATGCCAGTACTGTTTCCCACCGGGACGCCCAGAAGAGTCCGGAGACCACGCCGCCCGCGACCCCTGCAAGTATGCCCAGGTATTTTACTTCGCCGGAAATGCGCAGGGTGAGCAGGTAAACAATACCTGTTCCCAGGATAAACGTGCCTGCAAAGAGGAATATCCTCGAGAGCCAGACGGTCCAGAACCTGTCCCCGTAGCCCAGATGGTCGAACCAGAGCTTCTCACTCCAGAAGCCCATGAACCAGAAAAACAGCAAGGTGAGGGCACCCAGGGCAATGCCTGTTGCGGTCAGCGCCGGTTTCCGGTTGGTGATTCCCCGATAGGTAATAAATACAGCGAGTGCCAGCAGGATAATGATAATCAGTGTATACATGACAGTGGTTTTTTGTTTGATTTTGTATCATCTGCGCAACATTCAGGCCATCGGTCCTTTCCGAAAGTGCACAGTGGAAAGGGGGGGGAGCGAAGCGGCCGGTTGGTTAGCTGACCCGGCAGATTGCGCGCGAAAATGACCGGGTGGAAGGCTGGGTGCTGACCAGTTGATCGAGGGGCGCATGTGTGGAATGTATACACACTATTAATGAAAAACCACCACATTCATTTTGCCTGCTGAAATCCTGTTGGAATGTAAATGGAATAACCTGTGCCCGTTCCTTCAGCATTGGTCTGCAACTCCCTTGAAGCACTGTGTTTTTTTCTTTGTGTACCCACTTTGGAACAGATATGGTACATACCAAGGCAGTTTTTATCAGGCCGGGCTCACAAGCCCGCTTGTTGAGCGCACTTTTTATGTACAACCAACAAAAAATTCATACCTATGAAAAGATTAGAAAACAAAGTAGTACTGGTTACAGGCGGATCCCTCGGGATCGGTCGTGAAGGATGCAGGAAGCTTGCACAGGAAGGAGCAGCCGTTGCAATTACAGATATTGCCGATAATGAAGGACAGAAGTTGAAGAAGGAGATTGAGGACGATGGTGGAAAAGCAGCGTACTGGCACCTGGATGTGTCGGACGAGGATGCCGTTCAGAAGGTGTTTTCAGAGGTAAATGAAAAGTTCGGCAGTATCGATGTACTTGTGAACAATGCAGGTATTTCCGGGGTGAACAAACCAACACATGAGATTGAACTGGATGAATGGCAGAAGGTAATCGATATCAATGTGAATGGTGTGTTCCTGTGCACAAAGCATGTAATTCCGTTCATGAAAAAGAAGGGGAAAGGCAATATCATCAATATGTCCTCTATTTACGGGATCATCAGTGCACCTGACATTCCACCCTACCACGCCTCCAAAGGCGCAGTTAGACTGATGACAAAGACAGATGCCATTCAGTATGCCCGGGACAATATCAGGGTCAATTCCATCCACCCCGGATTTATCTGGACACCCCTGGTCAAAGCCATGGGAGAGGCATCCGGTGAAGGCGTGGAGCAATTCAGGAAAAACCTGGATGCACTGCACCCCATCGGGCACATTGGTGAACCGGAAGATATCGCCTGGGGGATTGTATTCCTTGCCAGCGATGAATCGAAGTTCATGACAGGCACCGAGCTGGTGATCGATGGCGGGTATACCTGCAAGTAATCAGATAAACAATGTACATTATGATAAAGACAAAACACAGTACCGATACTGGATTGATGACCCGCGAACAGTTGCTGAAACTGGCTGGCGCGCACGGGACCAATTGCGTTTCCATTTTTATTCCAACCGAAAGGGCAGGTGGACCTGTGGATGAGGGCCATGGCCAGTTGCGGTTAAAGAACAGTTTGAAAGAGGTGGGCAGTATCCTGGATGAAGAGGGATTGTCGGCGAAGGAGAAAAAGAGAGTCCTCGGTCCGGTGGAGAAGCTGCTGGACAACGTCGGGTTCTGGAGAAACCAGTCGGACGGACTGGCAGTGTATTCGAATGGAAAAGAGTTTCATACGTTTACCCTGCCCGTGCATTTCAGGCAGCAGACTTATGTCAGGGACCACTTTTACATGTTGCCGGTCATTCCCTATTTCAACGATGATGGTATTTTTTACCTGCTTTCTGTAAGCATGCAGCATGTGAAACTCTATGAATGCTCGAAACATTTTATAGAGGAGATTGTGGTGGACGATCTGACACCAGGCAGACTGGAGGATGTGGTAGGGTACGATTTTGAGCAGAAATCATTACAGCACAGGTCCGGACACGGGGGCAATAGTGGTGCCATGTTCCACGGACAAGGCGCAGGTAAGGACGACAAGGGAATGGAGAAGGAGAAATTCTTACGGGCAGTCGACAGTGGGGTGATGCAGGTATTGAAGGATCAGCAGGCACCATTGGTGCTGGCATGTGTGGATGAATACTACCCTGTATATCAAAAAGTAACCTCCTATGGCAGTTTGTTCGATGAACACATCAGCGGGAATCCCGATGAAATGGACCCGCTGGAACTGCATGAAGAGGGCTGGCTCCTTGTGGAGGACCATTTCAGGAAAGTACGCGGGGAAAAGAAACATGCCTTGCGCGATGCCTCGGCCGGATCAAAAGCCAGCAGTGATGTCAGGGAGATCATCCCGGCTGCAGTTGACAGGAGGATCGATACGCTCTTTATTGAGCAGGAGAAGGATCTGTTCGGTATATATGATATGGAGAACAGAACCGTGGAGTTGGCAGCACCGGGGACCAGGAGCTACCATGCCTCACTCTATAACCTTGCGGCTGCACATACCTTGCTCAATGGCGGAGAAGTGTATATTTCCGATCCGGAGGAGATGCCGCTGCAGGGCACTGAACTGAATGCACTGCTGAGGTACTGATATGTTCTGATACGGCATACGGCAGGTTTTCTAATTCCTATTCTTCAGAAGGTGATTGTGCAGGAGTTCCCCGAGGAAATGGTCTACCTGCTCCACGTTGTCCAGGTGGTACGTGGCAGCTGAAAGAAGGCTGTGACGGCCCACCAGTATGCCCAGTCCGTCGTCGGCCAGGGTCCTGAATGCATCTTCATCTGTGATGTCATCACCAATGTACATCGGCAGGTATACCCCGGGCCAGGATAAATTCAGCTTGGTCATGATCCATTCGAGCGCTTTGCCCTTGTGCCAGTCCATCGAGGGTTTGATTTCAAGTAATTTTTTGCCGCGGCCTTTTTTAAAACCCTTGTCGTCGCCGATCACCGTATTTACCATTTCAACGATCGTTTTGTATGCGCCCCGCGGGGCATTCCTGTAGTGAATGGCAATGGCGTAGTATTTTCGTTCGATCTGCACACCTTCGATCTTGTCTTCAAGCATGAATGTGAGTTGTTTCTCCATCTTGTTCAGTCGCGGCAGCAATTCCTGCGCGCTTTCCATCTCCATATGTATGCCGCCAGGGCCTGAAATGCGGAATCCGTGACTCCCGGCATAGATGATATTTTCGAGGTTGACAAAGGATTGAATGGCTGACCGGTCCCTTCCGCTGACTACAGCTACGGTATGCCGTTCTGCCAGCTTGCGCAGTAAATCCCGCCGTTGTTCTGTCATATAGGCCTTTTCCGGATCCTTAACAATGGGAGAAAGCGTGCCATCGTAATCGAAGAAGAACACCGGTTGTTTGTTTTCAATTTGTTTGCTGAAATGCTCCAGGTGATCGAAGAGTCCGGGTATGTCCTGGGAGTATTGGGGCGCCGAATCGGCTTTGCCGGTGAATATGTCGATGTTGTTGATGTCGCGTACGACAATATTTGCTCCAGCCTCATAGAATTTTCTTTTACCATTGGGATCACCGGCAATACCAGCGAGGATGAAAATTCTTTTCCTTTTTGCGGCCTTGATCAGGGAAGGATCATCTGCAAACAGGACGGTCCTTCTTGCCGAGATTCCTTCATCCAGGAGCAGTTTGCGTAAGCGGGCCGAGATCCTGGCTTTTTCACTGTCGCTGATCAGCCGGGTCACACAGATACGATTGTCCTGGTCGGAGAGTTGTGCGGCGAGCCGGTCATTGAATGCTTGTCCCAGGTTCAGGACATATACCTGTATTCCCTTCCATTTAAGTACCTGTTCCAGTTGAGGTGTTCCTGATTTCAGCAGAAAGATCGCTGCGTCGATATTGTTGAATTTGATTCTTTTGTTTTCCACGTTGCTGAGTTTAGCCAACCTCTATTCCAAAAGTATGCCATTGCAGACAGGAAAAAGTTTTCAGAATCTGAAGGATCCCAGTGGCAATGCAGGCTGCAGACCTGGCAGCAGCAGTGACGGGGAATCCTTTCGGTGCCTGGCTGGATTGCCGTATTGTGGCATTTCAGCACAGTTTTGTATCAAAAATACACAGATTCCGGTAGTTTTTTGGCACAGGGAGCTATTGCAGCCATGGTTTTTTTTGCCCAGTGAGCCACGACGGCCTTGCGATGCTAGCCTTGTTGCATCTTCTCCCGGTATTGTCCCGGGGTCATGCCCGTTTCTCGGCGGAAAGCTGCGGTAAATGAATTGTAATTATTGAACCCTGCTGCATCGGCAATGCTTTTTGTTGTGTAATTCCTGAATGCCTCCTGTCCGAAAAGCTGTGTTGCTTCCTTCACGCGAAAGGCATTTACAAAACCGCTGAAATTGGTTCCGTAATGCTCGTGGATCACCCTTGAGATGTAGGTTCTGTTGGTGCCCAGACTACTTGCTACATCGGTGATCTTCAAGTCGTGCTGCAGATAGGGGCGCTGTGCTTCAAACAATCTTTCAAGCGATTTTTTCAGTCCTTCCGGGACATGGATATGGTGCCCGTTGCTGTCTTGTTCATCTGCCCCCGTTCTGTAAAATTCCCCGTTTTCGATATATCGCTGGTGGTTGGCAATGTAGGCGATCACGAAAAAGATCCCGCTCAGAAGCAGGAACAATAGCACCAATACAGGTCCCGGAGTACTTTCCAGGTTCTTGTTGCCTTTCAACAGGAGGAACAATCCCAGCAGGGAAGCACCTGGATAAACGATATGGAAAATGCGGATCCAGTTGAAATAGTAATTTTTCAGTCCGGAAAAGTAGTTGTCAACCTTTGCGCGGTGTTGCCTGATCAGCCTGCGGCTCCGCAAAAAATAATACAGGACCTGGAGCGCCACCACCACCTTGGAGAGGTAATTGACCAGGTATGGAAGTTGAGCAGAAAATTCGCCACCGGAAGGATATGCCTCGCCTGTACCGTAGTCATGCATGTACATATCAGGTATCAAAGTCTGAGAAGATAATGCAAAAACTGATACACCTGCGGCCGGAAAGAAATGAAGGAGGTCCTTTGGACGGAAAACGATGCGGCGGGTGACGGATCTGACATACAGCCAGGTGAGGGGGAAGATGGTGCATACACCCAGGAAGAATACCGGTTCGAGCAACAGGTAGTACCTGGTATTTCCCGTATAGAAGGGAAGAATGGAGGAAAAGACGAAAAAAAAGGCAAGCATCAGGGAGGCGATATAGAATCCTGGATTCCTGGGAGAATGGTTGCGTATGAAGAGGATCACCGCCCAGAAAAGGGTGACGAAGGAGGGTGCCAGCAGGGCAATGGTCTTCAGGCTGATACTCATGGTTTGCCAGTCTGTTTCGCAGATTATTGGGGCTTCAGTCCGGTTTTTTACTGCTTCCCTGACAAATTTAGCGCAAAAATTGTGAATTCATGAACGCATTTGTGAAATCTTATATCTCCGGGTGTTTCCTATTTTATAATTTTTAGCATTAATTCCTAAAAAACCTTTATATCATGCATCTTCAACAACCAGTTTGTTACCACAGGGCGATACTTTCCGTGGTATTGGCAGCTTGCCTGTCAACGATCTCCATTCCATCAGGTGCGCAGGCAGAGCAGTATTTTTTCAGCGAGATGGGTACCACCGAATCCTACCTGAGCAACGGTTACTGCCGCACGCTGAACTATTACTGGGACCAGGCGCTGATCGGACCGGAGGGCAACATTTACTTCGTTATCGTGGACAATTACAAGTTGTATTATTATGTTTCCAGTGATAAAGGGGAGACCTGGGAGAAGCATTTTATTGATACCGGTCATGCGGGCAATGTATATACTGCGATGGCCGGTATGACTGCTGATGGCCGGCTGGTGATCGTGTTTACCTTCAATGCTGACTTTACAGCATCAGGCACGGTAGCATTTGGTTCAGAGTTCCACTACACGGTCATGGGCGCTGTTCAGAACGGTGAAAGCTGGGACGTGGATCTGATCCGGTATCCCATAGGGAACAGCGGACTGCTGCCGTTCGGGACCATCACCACCAAATCGGGCCTGGTGCATGTGATCCTGTACAAGTATGGATGGATGAACTACGGGGGTGAATTGCATGAAGTGATGTATGATCCGAATGAGAACAGCTGGTCGGAGCTGGAAACCATCAAGGTGTTCAACGACCGTCCGATCGACCATTCCACCTTTCACGTCTGCAAGCTGGCAGAAGGGGAGAACGATACCATCATATGTGTCTACCAGCGGCACGCGAACGATTCTAAATACAACAACCTGGAGGTGGTCATGAAGGGAGCAGACGGGTGGACCGATGAGGAGGTGATCCTGGAAAATAGTGATTATGCAACGTACAATCGTTTTGACCTGGATTATGACCGGCACGGACATATGTATTTCACTTACTTTATTCCTCATGGACCAGAGGGTCCGGAGTTGTATATCGCGCACAATTCTGTTCGGCAATTTGAAAAGCACACTGTTTTTGCAGCAACGGACACCTTGCGGAAGATCAGCGTGCATCCGTATCCGGATGGCGTGGCGTACCTGTACCTGAACTTCAAGGATTCGCTGCCGGAAATCTGGAAGCTGAGTGAAGAAGGGCTGGAACCCACTGGGTTTCTGCCGGAATTTGAGGCAGCAGACAGCTTGGATGTGATGCGGTTCCATTATCAGGTGCCCATCAAGAACAATTTCTCAGTGCTGCCGGGAAGCGGAGAGGGCGAGAGTGAAACAGGTCCGGGACTGTTTGCCTTTACCAACCGGTCTGCCGGGAGGGACGGCAGCACAGTTTTCTCATACCCGCTGGTGTTTGTCAGTGCAGATCTTGAGAAGGAAGTAACTAC
>Ga0180435_10001848_pt1 | contig 21795 bp, 12 predicted proteins | sample SS_ome_3_FD_132467 | JGI IMG/M metagenome (GOLD analysis project Ga0180435, IMG submission 132467) | Hypersaline lake sediment archaeal communities from the Salton Sea, California, USA - SS_3_S_1 metaG | ecosystem: Environmental > Aquatic > Non-marine Saline and Alkaline > Hypersaline >...
CTGGATGTATTCATTGAGGGCATCGGCCACTGGCCCACGTTCAATGTGGCCGACAGCGCCATCACCGTGGGCATCGCGATTTTTGTAATCCATCTAATTTTTCGGCGGCTGCCGGAATAATTATGCCTTTACGTGAGCGTGGATATCATGACATCGGTTGCCTGATTGCTGTAGCGCCGAAAAATTAGATACTTCTTTTCCCAATTTTTCGGCGGTTGCCGGAATGATTTGGGTGTTAGATAGGTATGGACTGACGCGACAGCTTTTCATTGATGTTTCGCTGCCGAAAAATTAGTTGATTTCTCCTTATAAAAAATTGTTTGTCTCCTGTTTTCAGGCATCTACCGGAGTCGTGGTATCCCCTGGTTAAATCGGAAACCAGCATAACTGTCCTAGGTTTTCAACTGGTGCACCGAAAATGATTCAGGTTTCAATTTGATTTCAGAAGATATTTTGCTCCAATAATTAAATACTTAACATTCGTCATCTCGGCGAGGGCCGGAATCCAGGGCGATTACTATATGCCAGATCGGGCCTGCCCTCAACTTGATTGGGGGGGCGGCATGACAGTAGTGACCTATTTAACCGCGGGGTTGCTATTATGGCTAAAGAATTTGCACAACAGACTCGATACCACATCGTCAAGCTAACCAAGGTGGAGGTGTTCCCGTGCTCCAAAAAAGATGTTAAGGAGTCGTTTGAGGGCGGAAAACTGGATTGGGTAAGCATGGGTGGGATATCTAAAGTCTTTGAGTTTGACCACCGTTGCCACCATCGACCGAAGATAAAAGGGCAGGTTATTGCCGCTTTGACCGTGGGCCGCAATAATCAATCGTATTTCTGTTTATACCCAATCCGAAGAGATACCTAATCCTATAGAAGCTGGGGTTGAGTTCAAATCTGTGATTCTGCCTTCTTTGAAAACCTGGCTCATTCAGAAAACAAAAAGAGCTGTAACAGAGATTTTAGGCTATGAATCATTATTGGTTGAGTGGGATGGCAGAGAGCATAGAAAATTAGAAATCAGATTTTCATAAAAGTCTCATTAATCGAGTGCTATGAATGGATCCAGTAACCCATGACCGTTGTTCCCTTTCAGCAGTGGCCGCAGTTTCTGGCACAGTTAAAAAGTTCCGGGGATAAATCCCACCGGCCCCAGGCGGTTCTGATCCACGGGGAGGAACTGCTGGGCAGCCAGGTGCTGGATGAGTTGCTGCCGGTTTTGGTTGAGGGCGGCAAGCATGCTGCGGGCTGCGAGCCCCTGGACGGTGACAGCGTGGTCTGGAGCGATGCCCTGGAGCAGGTCAATACCTTTGCGCTGCTGGGGGACAGCCGGCTGGTGGTGGTGCGGGATGCCAAGCTGTTTTATACCGCCAGAGACGCCGGCGGCATGTTGAAAAAAATAGGAAAAGCCTGGGCCGATGACAACCGGACCAAGGCGGCGCGGCAATTTGTAGCGCTGTTGGGCCTGTTGGGAATTACCATTGAGGACGTTGCCGGCAAGGGCGCCAAATTGCCCAAGGCCCTGACCGGTGAAAAAGGCGCTAAGCCGGCCTGGCTGGATGCCCTTTCGGATCATTGCCGGGAAAACAATCTGGCCATTCCCCAAACTGCGGATGGTGCGGCCCTGCTGGAAAAAGCCCTGGAAAAGGGATTTCCCAGGGGCAACGGCCTGGTGATCACCACCGATCTGGTTGACCGGCGGCGCACCCTGTACAAAGCTCTGGACCGGTTCGGGTTGATTGTGGATTGCACCGTACCCAGAGGTGAGCGGGCTGCTGACCGCAGGGTCCAGCAGGCGGTGATGGAGCAGCAGATGCTGAAGATCCTGGGAAAAAACGGCAAATCCCTGGCTCCCGGAACTTTTCAGGTCCTGTCGGAGAAGACCGGGTTCGACCTGCGCACTTTCACCCTTGCCCTGGAAAAACTGGCGGCATTCGTGGGCGACCGGGAAACCATCACTCCCGCCGATGTGCAGCAGGCGCTCATCCGCACCAAGCAGGATCCGATTTTTGAATTCACCAATGCCGTGGCCGACAGGGATTTTCGTCAGGCCATGTTTTACCTGGATTCTTTGCTGGCAGGCGAGTTTCATCCCCTGCAGCTCCTGGCGGCCCTGGCCAATCAGTTGCGGCGCCTGCTGATGATGAAGGATTTTACCTTAAGCCCGGCAGGGCAGGGGATTCCGCCCGGGATCGCCTTTGATCAGTTTAAGAGCGGGGTTTTACCGGCCATGGCCGCCTTTGATGAAAATTTACAGGCCCTGGGCAAAAGGTGGGCTGCAGAGCTGGCGCCTATTGCAGATGAAGACGGGAGCAAGCCCAAAAAGAAGGCCAAAACCAAATCCCGCGCCCTGCCGGCGGAGTTGCGCCTGGCGGCCCGGCCGGCCAGTGCCTATCCGCTCTATATGACCTTTAAAAAACAGGCCCGTTTTAGTGCCGCAGAGTTGTTAAGCGGGCTGCGGGCCCTTAGTGAGGCCGATCTGCTTCTCAAAACCGACAACCGGACACCCCGGCTGGTCATGGAGCGGCTGCTGATGCAGATCTGTTCGGACGGCTGACAGGCCGTGCCTGATTGGTTTTCGAAATTGAAGACAGATGCCCGCAGGTAGGCATGGATTCCCGTCTGCGCGGCAATGACGATATCAACAGTTTCTCCATCGATCAGAGGAGCCGACATGTCACGCACCAAAATCGTTGCCACCATCGGTCCGGCCAGTGCCTCTAAAGACACTTTGCGCGAGTTGATTGAGCACGGGTTGCGGGTGGCCCGGCTCAATTTCTCCCACGGCAGCCACGAAGATCACCAGCGTATGTTCCGGCGCATTCGCCAACTCTCCGGGGAACTCAATCAGCCTGTGGCCGTTTTACAGGATCTGTGCGGGCCTAAAATCCGGCTGGGCCGGGTCCGGGAACCCGGCGTACGTCTGGAACCGGGCCAGCGTCTGGTGCTCACCAACCGCGAGATCGAAGGCACGGCAGAGGCCATCGGCGTCAATTACCGGGACCTGCCCCGGGAAGTACGGCCCGGGGACCGCCTGATGCTGGCCGATGGTATGCTGGAACTGGGCGTGGTGGCCACCTCCGCTACGGATATCATCTGTGACGTGATCATCGGCGGGCTGCTGACCTCCCATAAAGGGATCAACCTGCCCACGGGATCCCTCAACACCGAGGCTTTGACGCCCAAGGACAAGGCGGATTTAGCCTTCGGGCTAGATTTGGGGGTGGATTATGTGGCCCTCTCATTTGTGCGTTCGGCAGCGGATATCGGGAAAATCAAAACCTTGATCGCCCGGCACGGGGCCGATACGCCGGTGATAGCCAAAATCGAGAAACATGAGGCATTGGATAACATCGCGGCAATCCTGGAGGCCGCCGACGGGATTATGGTGGCCCGGGGGGATCTGGGGGTGGAGATACCCCTGGCTTCCATCGCCGGAATTCAAAAGGATCTCATCCGCCGGGCCAATCGGCGGGGCAAGCCGGTGATCATCGCCACCCAGATGTTGCGCAGCATGGTGGATGCGCCCCGGCCCACCCGGGCGGAAGCCACGGATGTGGCCAATGCCGTGCTGGACGGGGCAGATGGGGTAATGCTCTCCGAGGAGACCGCTTCCGGCAACTATCCCGTGGAGGCAGTGCGCTTCATGGACGAGATCATCAGGGCGGCGGAAAAGGACTATCCCCATGGCCGCCACCTGCAGCACCGACCCGCCCGGGAAGTTCCCGATTCCGTGGCCCACTCCTCGTGCCTGCTGGCCGACCACCTGGAGGCCGCCGCCATTGTGGCGCCCACCTTTTCAGGGTTCACGGCCCGTCTCATCGCTCATTTCCGGCCCCGGGCACCCATAGTGGCGTTGTCGCCCAATGAGTCCGTTATCCGTCGTTTGAACTTATTCTGGGGGGTCAGGCCCTTTCTCTTTGAACGCGCACGGGACACAGATGAGATGATCGCGGAAGCTGCCCGGAAAGTACAGGATGTGGGCCTGGCCGGCATCGGCGATACAGTCGTTATCACGGCCGGCCACCCGGTATGGGAGCAGGGCACCACCAAGATGCTGCGCGTCAAACGGTTGAAATGAAAATATTCTATATTCTTGTGACCTGTTTTTGTGGTATAGGCAAACTCCTCCGGTTGGGTTTTAAGAACCGGATTGATGCTGCCGGGATATAAAATTCTTTTCCATGGGTTTTATTCGTGACCAACAAATACGTTTTGCTGCCGGACTGTTGCGGCGCCAATACGATAAACAGGGGGTGCCCCTGCCGGCGGATAAGGAACTTAACCGGCAGGCGGCGGCGGTGGTCGATCAGGCCCATGGGATCGCCCGTAACAGGGGCAGCAACTTGCTGGCAATTTTAAAAGATCTGGTCGCCGATATTCGCCGCCCCTGAATCGTTGACCCCACTTCGCCAGCATACGCGGACAACCAGGCCCTTTACCCGGAATATTCACGCCAGGGCGTGTCTGGACAGGAAGGGACGTTACCATATTTTCGTTTTCAGCCACGGACCCCTTTTTTTTGTCCGTGTGCACCCGCGGAGGTCCGTGGTTAACGCACCCCTTACATTTGCCGGATAAGTTCCCGGCTGGGGTACCATGGCGGAAAGGGCCCTGGCAACTATGTGCTGGCTAGGCATGCTTGGTTTGAAAGCGGTTCGAATTTCGTTGCGGCCTAACAATTAGAAATATAAGCAGATTTTTTTCATTTAGGTAAGATGTTGAATGCGGCGTTGGCATGTTTCGCAATGCCAGTTTGTAAAACCCTTGACGGTATGTTATGTTGCCTTCCCCTGATGCGGGAGTGGCAGCAGCCGTCGTTATCTGTAAACCCTCAAACTCTAAGATGGAGGAGGACCTCGCAATGAGAAAAGCATTATTTTTACTGGTTGGCGCCCTTGTTGTTTCCCTGATGTTGGTTCCCGGTGTTTGGTCCAAGGATAAAGTCGTTCCAATCGGATTTAATATTCCCTTGACAGGGGATAACCCGGATGTGGGCGCTTCTTCCAAAAATGCCGCCGAGATGTTCATCAAAAAGACCCCCTCCATCGAGGTGGGCGGCCAGAAGTATACGCTCAAATTTATCTATGAGGATAATGAATACAAGGCCGAGTCGGCGGTTAAAGTAAGCACCAAACTGATCACCGAAGAAGAGGTTCTGGGAATTATCGGACCCCAATCATCCAGTCAGGCCGTACCGGCCGGCGAGGTGGCCAACAACTACGCCACGCCCATGATCAGCCCCTGGTCCACCAACCCCAACACCACCCTCGACCGGCCTTACGTCTTCCGCGGTTGTTTCCTCGATCCTTTCCAGGGTCCGGTGGCCGCCAATTTTGCCACGGATGAATTGGGTGCCAAAAAAGCGGCTGTGATTTATGATATCGCCGCTGACTACCCCAAGGGTCTGGCCGAGTTTTTCAAGATGGCCTTCGAAGAGATCCATGGTGCGGGTTCCGTGGTGGCCTTTGAAACTTTTACGACTGGCGACAAGGATTTCTCCGCCCAGATGACCAACATCGTCGCTGCCGGCGCCGACGTGCTCTTCGTACCCCAGTACTACTCCGAGGTGCCGCTGATCATCCGCGCTGCCAAGGAGATGGGTTGGCAGAAGGCGATCCTGGGCGCCGACGCCTGGGCCGGAGGGGACCTGATGGGCCTCTGCGGTGACGACTGCAAGGGGTATTTCTTCTCCTCCCACTATGCCGCAGAAGGCGCCAAAGGCGCCACCAAGGCCTTCATCGACGAATACGCCTCCATTTACGGCAAAACACCGGATGACGTGGCGGCCCTGACCTGGGACGCTCTGGGACTGATGGTCCAGGCCGTCAAGGATACCGGCGGACTTTCCGGCGATATCAAGGCTGACCGCACCAAAGTCAAGGATGCCCTGGCCGCGGTAAAGGACTTTCCCGGAATCACCGGCGGCATGACCTTCAACCCTGATGGCGATCCCCAAAAATGCGCTGTGGTGGTTAAAATTACCGACGAAGGCAAATTCGCCTTCCATAAATCGGTATGCCCGAAATAGTGCCTGAAATGAGTCGGATTGCTCCCTCCTCTGCCATGGAGGAGGGAAATTCCGCACTGCACCTTCCCTAAGTGCCCGACAAAAGTTAAGGCTGTTTTCACATTCCAGAAGGCGGCGATTCCAATCCCTAAAGGGGGGAGGCAACTTCCCGGGACTGGAATCCAGGCCTGATGCCGAATTGAGTAAACAGGCGGTACTTGTACGGGCACTCAATACATTGATACAGGGCGGCTCCGGGCGTTAGCCAGATTCATCCGGGGCAGCCGGCCGCTGAGGCGGATTATTTATTCAAGGCCCTAATGACGTGGTTTGGGCCTTGGCTTTTTACCGGGAGATCACTGAATGTCCTTCCAATTTCTGATGCAGAATCTCGTGAATGCCCTGCAGTGGGGCAGTTTTTATGCCCTCATCGCCCTGGGGTATTCCATGGTTTACAGCATCCTGATGCTCTTTAACTTTGCCCATGGCGATATTTTCATGGTGGGCGCCTATATCGGCCTGTTTGTGGCCACAGGACTGCTGGCCCTGTTCGGTACGGGGGCCGCGGCGATCCTGCCGGGATGGATGGTGCTGGTACTGACCATTCTGGCGGCCATGTTCCTGACGGCCCTGGTGGGGGTCACCGTGGAACGCATCGGCTACCGTCCTTTGCGGGAAGCCCCCCGGGCTTCGGCCGCCATCACCGGTTTGATGATCGGTATTATCCTGGAGACTTCCAACATCATCTTCCTGGGCGGGCAACGTCTGAAATTCCCCCAGTTGATCCAATCCGAAACCTACAATATCGGCGGAGTCTTTGTTACCAATAAGAAGATCATGATTGTGCTGGTCTCCCTGAGCCTGATGTTCGCCCTGCACCAGTTTGTGAAACGCACCAAGTGGGGCATGGCCATGCGCGCCATGGCCTATGATTACGCCGTGGTGCCCCTGGTGGGCGTGCCCATTAACACCATCGCCTCCATGACCTTTGCCATCGGCTCGGCCCTGGCCGCTGCCGCCGGAATTCTATTCGGCCTGGCCTATCCGGTCCTGGATCCCTACATGGGGGTCAGCCTGGGCTGGAAGGCATTCGTGGCAGCTATTCTCGGCGGGCGGGGCTCTATTATGGGGGCCTGTATCGCCGGTTTCATGCTGGGGTTTATCGAGATCATGACCATCCCCGCTATCCAGATTGTCAACCGCTTGTTCTCTTTGAACATCGGTTCCAATCTGCGGGATTTGATTGCTTACTCCATTGTGCTGTTGATCCTGATTTTCAGGCCCCATGGCTTATTTGGAGAGGCGTACAGCTCCAAACTGCGGCTGTGATTGAGATTCTCCGCTGCCCGAGCTGTACTTTAATTTGATCCATTCAACAACAGGATACTGGTAAATGTCTTCATCTCCAACTAATGTTGCTGCCCAGGGAAATATTCTGAAACGCCTGGTGGCGCCTGTACCCCTCTTCGGGTTCCTGCTTGGTTTTCTGGTCTGTGTGTTACTAGAGACGGTTGCGGGTAGGTCTTTGGCCGATCTGTTGGGACTGCCTAAAATGCCCGTGCTTTTCGGCCTTGTGACCATATTCAAGGTGATTGCCGGTGTGGTGAACATGGTGCTCAAGGGCGCCGAGTTCCAGGCGGCAACCCTGATCCAAATTCCTACGGCCCTGATCTACTTCGGCCTGATCTATCTGCTGCCGTTGGCCATCACCATTCGCCTGACAGCGGGAGTGTCCAACCGGATCGCCGGCGGCCTGCAGCGGATATCCCTGCTCTTTTCGGCGGTGGTCCATCTAGGGCTTTTATATGCCGTCTTCCACCTCTGGGGGGAGATGAGCGATTACCGCCTGATCACCTTGAAACTGATGCTCATCGCCGTGCTGTTTACCCTCAGCCTCAACATCATCAACGGTTACATGGGAGAATTTTCCTGCTCCCATCCCGGATTTATGGCCGTCGGCGCTTATATGTCCTCGGTTTTTACCGTGGGATTGTTTGTGGATGACAAGGTGTTGGGGGCAGCCAAAATGACCTGGTCCATGGCCTATCTCAGCTTTCCCCTGGCCCTGCTTTTCGGCGGTCTGATGGCGGCCCTGGCAGCCCTGATTGTGGCCATTCCTTCCTTCAAAACCCGGGGTGATTACCTGGCCATCATCAGCCTGGCCTTTCTTTTTATCGTGAAGAGCTTTTTCGAGAACATGCAGGGCCTGGGCGGCGCCCGGGGCATCGCCGGGCAGCCCGACTGGGCCACCCTGCCGGTGATTTTTATCGTGGTGGTAATCGGGATCTGGGTAATCAACAATTTCGTTACGTCTACCCTGGGCAAGGCCCTCAATGCGGTGCGGGACGATGAGGGGGCGGCAGAGGCCATGAGTGTCAATACCCGCCGCACCAAAATGGTGGCCTTCATGTTCGGCGCTTTCTGGGCCGGTATGGCGGGGGGGCTGCTGGCCCATGTGATACGTTATGTTAATCCAAGCTCGTTCGGCATCCAGAAACTGGCGGAAGTACTGGCCATGGTTTACTTCGGCGGGCTCAATTCGGTGGTGGGCTCCATTGTGGGTGCGGTCTCCATCAGTCTGCTGGGGGAGGCCTTAAGGCCCCTGGAGATTTTTAAGTGGATCGTGATTCCGCTGCTGCTGATCCTGGTGATGATCTACCGGCCCACGGGTTTGATCGCCTTTCGGGAGTTCAATATCCGCAAAATTCTGCAGCCCAAGACCCTAGACGATGGGGAGGTGTAGCATGTCGTTACTGGAAGTCAGCCGGATGACCCACTTCTTTGGCGGGTTGCGGGCCGTCCATGATTTCAACCTGGCCCTGGAGCCGGGCCAGATCCGTGGCTTAATCGGACCCAACGGGGCCGGTAAAACCACGATTTTCAATTTAATTACAGGTGTGTACCGGCCCAGTGAGGGCGATGTGCGTTTCGATGGCCAGCCGTTGCTGGGGGTGGCCCCCCACCAGATTGCGGCCCGGGGCATCGGCCGGACTTTCCAGGATCTGCGCCTGTGGCGCCACATGACCGTGCTGGAGCACATTAAAATGGCCCGCTATTCCAAGCTGGACTACGGCTTGTGGGGTGCTTTCCTGGACACGGCCCGCCGCCGCAGGGAGGAAGCAACCAGCGAATCCAGGGCGATGGAACTGTTGAAGCTGCTCAACGTGGACCATCTGGCCGACCAACTGGTGGTCAATTTGCCCTACGGGGTCCAGCGCCGGGTGGAGATGGCCCGGGCCCTGGCTGTGGAGCCCAAAGTGCTTTTCCTGGATGAGCCCACCGTGGGTATGACCCCGGAAGAACTGGCCCAGATCATGGAAATTATCCGCGATATTCATAACCAACTGGGACTGGCCATCTTTCTCATCGAGCATCGTCTCAAATTCGTCATGGAGCTTTGCGAGCAGATCCAGTGCCTGGTCTTCGGCGAAGTCATCGCCGAGGGTAATCCCGATGAAATTCAGAACAATCCCCAGGTGATCGAAGCCTATTTGGGGAAGGATACGGTGGAGACCTAATGCTGACCATCGAAAACCTGAGCGTTAACTACGGAAAAATTCGCGCCCTGAGCGGGGTCGATATTAAAGTCGATGAAGGCGAGATCGTGACCATCATCGGGGCCAACGGGGCCGGCAAAAGCACTACCCTGAGGGCTATTTCCCGAATGGTGCCGGTACTGCCCGAGACCCGCATGACCTTTATGGGTGATGACCTGAAGAAATATCCAGCGGATAAAGTGGTCAGCAGTTTGGGAATTTCCCATGTACCCGAGGGCAGGCGACTTTTCGGGAATCTGACCGTATTGGAGAATTTGCAGCTGGCCTGCTTTGCACGCAAGGACAAAGAGAATATCGACCGGGACCGGGAGCGGGTGTTTTCGATCTTTACCCGGCTAGAAGAGCGCAAGGATCAAAAGGCAGGTACTTTAAGCGGGGGCGAGCAGCAGATGCTGGCCATCGGCCGCGCTTTCATGAGCGGCCGCAAGGTGATGCTGCTGGATGAACCCTCCATGGGGCTGGCGCCCCTTTTAATGATGAATGTATTCGAAGCGCTCAAGGAGATCAACAAGGAGGGCACCACCATATTACTGGTGGAACAGAATGCCCGCCTGGCCCTGCAGTTTGCCCAAAGGGGTTATGTACTGGAAAGCGGCAATCTGGTCCTGGAGGGCAGCAGCGCGGATCTGTTGAACGATCCCGAAGTGAAAAAGGCCTACCTGGGCGGGTAGCCGCCACAACAGGCTATTTTTGGAAAAAAGAAAGATGCCCATTTAAGATTTCACTGCTCGCTTCACTCAAGTCGCATAGTACGAAAAAGAGATTGATTCTAACGCACCAGGAGATAATCTCTCTGCGTTCTTTGCGGCTCTGCGGTGAAAAAAAGTTCTATCTCGGACACTGATTTTAGGGGAGTGAGCCATGGCGAAAGTCGGAATCGTAGGCTGGCGGGGCATGGTCGGTTCGGTGCTCATGGAGCGTATGCGGGCCGAGAACGACCTTACGGGATGTGACCCCCTCTTTTTCTCCACATCCCAGGCCGGGCAGGAGGGGCCGGATAGCGGACAGGGACCAACCATGGTCCGCGATGCCCATGATTCCCGGCTGCTGGCAGAGATGGATATCATCATCTCCTGCCAGGGGGGCGGGTATACCCAGGAGCGCTATCCGGAGTTGCGCAAGTCCGGCTGGCAGGGTTACTGGATTGATGCGGCCTCCACCCTGCGCATGGAAAATGATAGTGTGATTATTCTCGACCCCGTGAACAGACAGGGCATTGATGACGCCTTGGAGAAGGGTATCAAAACTTTTGTGGGGGGCAACTGCACGGTTTCCCTGATGTTGATGGCTCTGGGCGGGCTCTTTGCCGCAGATCACATCGAGTGGATGACCTCCATGACCTACCAGGCCGCATCCGGTGCCGGTGCCAATAATATGCGCGAACTGGTTGCCCAGATGCACCGGATCGGGTCAGAGGCCGCAACCCTGCTGGCCGATCCGGCCACGGCCATCCTGGACCTGGACCGGCAGGTTACTGCGACCCTGAGAAATGATGCTTTCCCCAATGACAATTTCGGGGTTCCGCTGGCGGGCAGCCTGATTCCCTGGATCGACCGGCCCATGCCCAACGGGCAAACCCGGGAGGAGTGGAAGGGGTTTGTGGAAACCAACAAGATTCTGGGCCGGGAAGCAAACCCCGTTCCCATTGACGGCCAGTGCATCCGCATCGGCGCCATGCGCTGCCACAGCCAGGCCTTTACCATCAAACTGCGGCGGGATATCCCCCTGGATGAGGTGGCAGGGTTGCTGGTGGATCATAACCAATGGGTAAAGGTGGTCCCCAACGAAAAGGAGATCAGCATGCAGGAACTGGGTCCGGCCAAGGTGTCCGGCACCCTTGCGGTACCCTTGGGCCGCCTGCGCAAGCTCAACCTGGGGCCGGAATATCTCACCGCCTTTTCCGTGGGCGACCAACTGCTCTGGGGCGCGGCCGAACCGTTGCGCCGCATGCTGAGGATTTTACTGGAGCGTTAAGCCTGTTTCCTTAACATCTAAGAGGGCAAATAAATAATTCCTGGCTTTATCTCCGAATTCCGATCAAGCACTATACGACCGACATTCCGCTGCTCACGCAGTCTGCTGATCAATGGCCGTCCTGACGCAATTCAATAATTCTTTCGTTGAATAGGGTTTGCCGATGTATCCGCAGGCACCAGCGTCCATGGCATTCTTTGCCTGAGTGTCCCTCGAATATCCTGTAGCGATAACAACCCGTGCGGATGGATCTATCACCATGATTTCATGAAGACACTTGTAGCCTCCCATGCCTGGCATTCCAAGGTCCAGGATTACCAGCCCTATGTCAGCGGAGTCTTGTTTGAAAATATCCAATGCAGCTTCGCCACTGGATGCGGTCATAACCTTGTAACCGAACTTAACCAGAATTTGGGACGCAAAGTTTCTAATGGCCTCTTCATCATCAATCAGTAAAATTGTCTCGGTGCCGCCCTTGGGCGATTTGGCATCGTCATGGCCTGATTCACCGGCTTCCATGTGTTCTGCTGCCGGCAGATAAATTTTAAACTCGGTTCCCCTACCTACTTCGCTGCTGCATGAAATGTGTCCACCGTGGTTTTTCACGATACCGTAAACTGATGCTAAACCCAATCCGGTTCCCCTGCCAATATCCTTGGTTGTAAAAAAAGGCTCAAAAATATGGTCAATGGTTTCCTTGCCCATGCCGTGTCCGGTATCGGACACACTCAATAGAACGTAATTTCCAGGCTCGAGTCCGGGAGTGGCGTTGACCGAATCGTTCTCTAAACAAACGTTCTCCGTCTTAAAAATCAGTTTCCCGCCATCGGACATGGCATCGGCTGCATTGCCGCCCAGGTTGAGCAATATCTGCTCGATCTGCACCGGATCTGCATTGATGGGCCACAAGCCTCGGTGAAGATGGAGTTTAATGGCTATCATTTTGGGAATGGTTCGCTCCAGTATCTCACGGATATGTTCGATTTCGCGGTTGAGCTGGTAGGATTTCCGTTCAGTAGCCACCTTCCGGCTGAAAAGCAGGAGCTGTCGCACCAACTGCGCAGCACGCTCCCCCGCCTGATAAATGAGATTCAGATTGCCATATTCCGGGTCATCTTCCTGCTTATCCATCAGCAGTATCTGGGCATAACCGTTGATTGTCTGCAGCAGGTTGTTGAAATCATGGGCAATCCCACTCGCAAGGGTCCCCACGGCTTCCATTTTTTGGGCATGTGCCAACTGGGCCTCAAGTTGCTTGCGGGTGGAAACATCCCGGCCGATGGCAATGGATCCTATGGGTTCACCCGCCGCGTCAGACAGGTTTCGTGAATGCCAGGCAATGGTCCGGATCTGTTTGTCCTTTCGACAAATATTGGTTTCAAAATCCCTGATCTCCTCACCGCGATTGATAATCGACATCGCTTTAGTTTCTATCTCTTTACGGTAGACATCGTCAGGGTATGACCATTCCCAAATTTTATTATGGCCGATAACCTCATCGCGGGCGTACCCACTGATCTCTTCGGCAGCCTTATTCCAGATAACAACATTTCCTTCTTTATCAACCACATTGAGCCAAACATTGGCGTTATCAATTACCATCTCCAGATATTGGCTTGTTTTACTAAGCTTTTCATTGATTTCTTTCAGCGCCCTCTCAGCCTGACGGCGCTTCTCACCAGCCTCATTAATGATAATCTGGTTGTTAATTCTTGCAAACAACTCTTCCCGGGAAAAGGGTTTGGGCAGATAATCATTGGCACCCGATTCGAATCCCGTCACAAGGTCCGCAACCTGATTTTTAGCGGTAAGCATGATGACCGGAAGCTTATTATGGGGATAGTCATTTCTTATTCTCCGGCACACCTCGTAACCCGACATCTTCGGCATCATAACATCAAGTAATATCAAATCGAATGGCTGGTCGCGTTCATCGGCATCGCGTATCATCACCAACGCCATCTCACCATCTCTGGCCTGGGTAATGGCATATTGCTTCAACGCCAACTGACTAGCCAGTACATGGAGGTTTACCGGATCATCATCTACCACTAGTATACGATAAGGCGTATCCGGGAGGCTCCACGAAGGGCTCCCGGCTTTATCGAAGCTTATCGTATCGCTGTCAATCCAGGTGTTGGCCAAGCGGGCGATACGGGATTGGGCAGCAAGCTTTGGCGGGTCTGTTTCAACCGTTGGTTTTGATGTGATGGGGAGACTGAACCAAAAACGCGATCCTTCACCCGCCTTGGAATCAACGTTGATGGACCCGCCATGCAACTCTACCAGTTTTTTGCTGATGGCCAGGCCCAGACCTGTGCCGCCGAAGGATCTTTCCGCGCTGCCGTCCACTTGTTCAAAGGGCTCAAACAGGTTTTCAAAATGGTCAGGGGCAATGCCAATCCCTGTATCCTTAACCTCAATGGTCATAAAATCGCCATCAAGTTTGCCTGAAACGGCGACACTTCCCTTGTCAGTAAATTTGATCGCATTGCCGACAAGATTATAAAGTATCTGCTGTACCATGTCTTCATCAGCATATACGTGCGGCAGATCTGCCGTCAGGTTGTTGGATAGCCGCAGTTTCTTACTCATGGCCAATGGTTTGGATATTTCGATCACAATATCGGTAATAACCTTGATGTCCAGCGGACGCTGACGCAGGTTAAGTTCTTTTTTGTTCAATTTGGAAAAATCGAGGATATCATTTACCAAATTGACCATGCGCAGGCCGCTGGAAACTATAATTCGCAAATTGTACTTCACTTTTGATGGCAGTTCGCCGGCTATTCCATCCAATAGTGATTCACTTAGCCCTATAATCCCATTAAGCGGTGTCCGCAGTTCATGGGAGGTGTTGGCCAAAATTTCATCCTTGAGTTGATTGATCCTCCGCAGACCTGCGATTGTTTTTTGCTCTTGCTCCAATTTGCTACGCTGGATCCTGATAAACAAGAACAGTATAGTAACTGACACGAGCGCGTAGAGGCAGTATGCCCACCACCTTTTCCAGGGGGGGGGCGGCAACGATCACTTTCAGCGAGGCGCCCTCCTGATTCCAGATCCCATCGTTATTTGAGCCCTTGATATTCAATGTATATACGCCACCGGGAAGGTTGGTATACCTGCCGAACCGGCGTGTCCCGGCGCGATACCAGTTATCGTCGATACCCTCCAGCAGATACATGTACTGGTTATTTTCCGGGTTGGTGAATTCAAGGGCCGCGGCCTCGAACTCGATATAATTGGTCCGCCAGTCAAGCCGGATCTCCTTGAGGCGGGGGGGCATCAGGCCGAAAAAAACCTCCTCCCCACCCTGTCGGAGAGAAGTTAAGACAACATTGGGGATATGCGGATTATCGGTGATATGATCGGGGTGGAATCGATTGGCGCCATTGAATCCGGCAAACCATATTTCACCGTTGCGTGTTTTACAGTGGGCAAAATAGTAGAAAACGTCCCCTTGAAGCCCATCGGCTTTGGTGTACAGTTTATAGGTCTCTTTTGCAGGATCGAATTTGATGATCCCACTGCCGGAACTCATCCAGAGGACTTCCTTGTCATCGGTGAAAATCCCTAAAATATTGTTGTCGGGAAGACCCATCTTCTTTGTGTAATGGGTGAAGACGCCTGTGTGTGGATTGAATTTATCCAATCCGCCCACTGTTCCCAGCCATAACATGCCTGATCGGTCCTCGTAGATCACGGACACATTATCTTCTACTAGGCTGTTGGGATCATCCGGGTCGTGCCGGTAGCGGGTAACACTCTCGGTTTCGGGATCGAACCGGTCCAGGCCGTAGCTACCGCCAAGCCAGAGGACACCGGTGTCGTCCTGGTGAATATTGAGGTAGTTGCCGGCTAGTTGGGTGGGATCATCCGGTGTGCCCGGGTAGTGCGTGAAAATCTCCTTTTCGGTATCGAACTTCTCCAACCCCCCGAACCCGACGGCAAGCCAGATTATGCCAGGATCAGATTTATCCGGGTGTATGTCCAATACGAACCGATGATTGCTGATACTGTTGGGGGCATCAGGATCATGCCGGTAAGATTTGGTGAAAATACCGGCCTGGCGGTCGAAAGCAGCCAGCGTGCCTTGGGATGCGTCAGAGGCGGCCACCCAGAAAGTACCGTTGCCATCCTCGGCTAGGGCGAAAACACCGGGTGCCGGTAGGCTCCCGGGATCTTGAGGATCGTATTTATAAGATATGAAGGCGTCACTTTCCCGATTGTATTTATTCAGGCCGCCATTCCCGGTACCGATCCAGACGACGCCCTGTTTGTCTTCGTAAATGGGTAAGATGGTGTTGCTGCTGATGCTATTGGGTTGGCGGGAATCATGCCGGTATAGTGCGAAGCCCTTGGTTTTTCTGTCATGTTTTAATATCGCCCCGGGCCTGCTCATTACCCAGAGGATATCAGAACGATCAATATAAAGCTCTTCGATGACCCGGGTCATATTAGCATCAGACGCTTCGGGATCGTTCAGGAATCGCTGGAACAAGCCGGTTCGCTTATCTAACCTGTTCAGTCCCCCGTGAATAGTGCCCACCCAGAGGTAATCCCCGGCATCTTTGCATAGCGACATGATGCTGTTGTTACTCATGGAAGCGGGATTATCAGGATCGTATTGGAACCGTGTAAATTTGCCTGTTTCTTTATCCAACCGGTTCAGACCGCTGGTGGCCGTGCCGATCCAGAGGGTATTGGGGTCATCATCCTCGAGGACGACATTGACCCGGTTACCACTCAAGCTAAAGGGATCTTGCGGATCGTGCCGGTAATTCGTGAAAGTACCGGTTTCGAACTTGAATTTTGTAAGCCCTCCGCCTTCGGACCCTATCCAGAACATACCGGATGAATCCTGATAAATGGTCGTCAGGAACCCCTGGGGGAGGGAATTGGGATTTTCCGGGTTATGTTTGAAATGGGTAAATGTATCGGTCCTGGGATCAAGCCTGCTCAGTACGCCATTTTCCGTGCCAACCCAGATGAATCCGTTCTGGTCTACACATAAGGCAAATCCTCCGGCACCGCGCAAACTGTTCTCGTCCCCGGGATCATGTTTATAATGTTTGAATTCTCCGGTATTTTTATCAAACCGGTTTAAACCCTGCGAGTTGGTTAACAGCCACAACGCATCTTCCGCATCGCAGATTACTCGGATAAAATCTTCTGACAAGGAGCCTTCATCTTTTCTCCATGTTTTAACTTCTATGCCGTCATAACGCTTTAATCCATTACTGGTAGCGATCCAGAGAAAACCGTGTTCATCTTGCACGACACCCGTAACTTGAACACCAAGGTTCATCACGTACTCAAATTTAATATCGTTACCATATACAGACAGCGGCACAGATTTGAATATTAAAATCACCAAGAGTGACGAAATGATTTTCTTTGGATTCATGGTCATTTATAGAAGTAAAGTGTCTGGAATTGCCGGACGTTTCAATGTATCTTAGCCCATCATTAATATCTCCTGCCACTGACCGGAGGAGCATAGACGGCCCAGGTTGCCTTAATGCAATGGTTGAGGGTAATGATATCAGTAGGTTAAATAACATAGGGTACAAAATTCTGCAACGAATCCGCACCCCCTAGGCACGTTGGGTACGAGTTTGCGCATGGCTCTTTTTTATTTTGCATCGTTATGCAATCCCACACAAAAAGCCCCGCCGGGATGAGTAATAACCAGCCGGCAGGGTTTAATTCGGAGGAGAAAGGCACTTGCGTACCGTCTCCCAAAACAAAAATATACTTTTTTCGACCATTTTGGTCTGTAGCCAAAATGAATTCGTATCTTCTTTTGTAATCCCGTCTAAAAAGTTCGGAGAGCCATAATAAACATGGAAGCGAAATGGGCCTGTTGCTCTTGCTCTTTGAATCGTACGGCTTGTCAAGCGTTTCTATTCCAAATTTATTACCACCTTGCCTCCGGGAGTGTCCACCAGCGGGTTCGGCCGGGTTGCGGATCTGCCGGAATAGCTTTCCGGCTTGGGGGCCGCGGGCGGCAGGTCGTACTCGAACTTGATATCCACCCACTGCTGGGGGTGATCCAGTTGCAGTTCTGTGACGTTGCCGCGGTAGGTAACGGTCTGGCGCGTGATGTTGTTTTCAATACTGGTACTGTAGTAGTCCCCCTTGCGTAAGCGGCCGCCGGTTGCATCGTAGGCCCGCACCGGACCGACGTCGGTAAAGGAAGAGGGCGCATCCGGGTCCCTTTTTTCGGTATAGGTCACAAAGGGGCCGTCAAAGACCACATCGGACCCGGTTTCCCCCGGTTTGAAATTTTGGGTTTCGACCTTGAGCGGATACTTGATGCGGCCCGTGCCGCTGACCCTGGCGAATTCCAGCGGATCATAGCCTTGTTCGGGGATGATGCGGATTTCCGCTGAAAAGGTGTCTTCATTGTACCCGCCGTTTTCCACTTCAAAGGGCACGTCGGCACTCTTGCCATCCACTACACGGGGATCATCGAATTCCACAGCGGCATAGGCACTGTTGCCGAAGGGCGGCAGGTAAACAACGACTTCCGGTGTGTTGAATCCGAATACGGCCGTGTTGCGGTTTGAGACGACCTTTATCCCGGAGGCAAGGGTCCGGGGATCCATGGTCTTAAAAATGGGTTGGGCGGTGTCCTTCATGTAGCGGGGAACCCGGGTGAGATCCTCTTTGGAGGGCGGGGTGATGGTATAGGATGAAGCCTGGGCGGTCTGTTTGGATTCCGCGGGTTCCACAGGCTCTTTAATCTCCGCCCTGAAGGCCGCCCGATACTGGTAGGTGACCCCGAAAAACTCCCCTTCGGATGTGCTGTAGGCCTGGCCGGCAATGATCCCCTGGCCGGCTTCCTGCGGCTCAAATACTTCGCTGCCTGATACGCCGCTGGGGCTGCCGTCGAATACGTGGTGGCGCAACCGGCGTGAGATCACCTGGTTATCCGGATTGATGGTCAGTTCAATGCAGAACAGCTTGCCGATGTCCTCCAGTTCAGAACGTCGTGCCCAACTGCTCAGCGCTTCGTAGTCCAGCTCCATATTGGAGAGGATGGCAACGGTGTCCATCCGGTCGGGATCGGAGAATCCTGATTCAGGATAAGCATAGGCGAATTTCAACTCCGTTTCCTCTCCGTTGATCACCATCACGCCCTTTGCCACTCCGTTTTCCGATGGCACGGCGGCCACCGGCGGCGGGAGGGGCGACGCGCTCTGTGGCGCTGCAGGTGGTTCGGGCTGTGCGCTGGGTGCCCCGGACAACTGCAGCGCGGGATTGGTCTCAAGGGCCTTGGCGATATTGGCCTGGTCGGCCTGGGGATCCTGGCGGGGGAGTGTTTCCGAAGGGAAATCGAATTGCATTTTCCATTGGCCCTCGTCGGCAAAGAAAAAGAGCGGGGCAAGCGTTATGTTATCGGGGTTTGAAAGGTCGCTGCGCACCACCAAAAGGGCGGTATCGTCCTCGCGGGCAAACTTGCGCACCTTCCAGTTTGCCAGGTCGGGCATCATTTCCAGCAGAGATCCCCCAAGCTGGGCGAATTCCTCCGCATTGGCCTCCTCCGGTCCGGGGGGGTCGTGTATGACGTTTAAAAAGGCTTGGAAATCCCCGTCTGCCATGATTTGGCGCAGCCGGCTGTAGGCGGCCACGGCATCCTTTTCGGAAAAATCACCTGCCGGGGAAGAGGCCGTATCTGCTGTTGTTGCGGGAGGTGATTGAATAGCCGGTTCGGTGGGGGTTGGCTCCGGGGTTTTTGGTGGGGCTGCAGAAGGCTCTGCCGGCTTCTGGTCAGGAACTTCGGGGGCGGTGGGTGCGCTGGGCGTCGATGGGGCGATGGTATCTAGGGCCCTGGTGTAGCGGGCCGCGACCCACCCCTCTAATCCGGTATCTGTCTGAATCCGGATCCAGTCGTTATCCCGGGCCAGCACAGTGAGCATTTCGCCGTTGTCCAGTACGTGGAGAACCTTGCTTGCGGTGGTGCCCTCAGCGCGGAGATTCAGCCGGGTTGCAGTGACGGCAACCCGCTCCTTAGCCGGCTCGGGGGGGGGCGCCTCGACCAGGGTGGTTTCCGTGATAAGGGGTTCCGGTTCGGGATCTTTGGCAGCACACCCCATGACCATGATAACAATCAGCAAAAAGAAAAAGCTTCTCATCACGCTGTTTTCCACGGTAAGACTCCGTTCTACGATGCGGGTGAATAAAAAAATGGTTCAAAGCAATTAAGGGCCGGGAGTAACGGACCTGGCGAGGCGAAAGCCCAGAACACCGTCGCGGGCATCAGGCCAGTTCCCATCACGATTGGCTGAACGGCAGTACTGCGCACCGCCGATATGGGCGCCGCCACGAAACACTCGGTAGGTGCCTCTGGGGTCATCGACCCAATGGGTTCCATCCCCCGGTGCGCCATCGTAATTATCGTGCCGGTCGTCTTCCACCCACTCCACGACGTTGCCGTGCATGTCGTAAAGACCCCAGGCATTGGGTTTCCTTGTTCCGACCGCATGTGTCTTGTCGCTGGAATTTTCACCATACCAGGCATACTCACCAAGCTCTTCTTCGTCGTTCCCAAATGAGAATGCAGTGGTGCTCCCGGCCCTGGCAGCATACTCCCATTCAGCCTCCGAAGGTAGGCGGTAATACGTTACGCCTTCCATCGCGTTAAGTTTTTCAATGAAGTTCTGTACGTCGTACCAGGAAACATTTTCCACGGGACAGTCATCGCAATCTTGTAAATACGATGGATTACCTCCCATCGCTTTTTGCCATTGCTCCTGGGTTACTTCGGTGGCCTGCAGGTAAAAGGGCTGGGTGATGGTAACCAAGTGTTGATTTTCATCGGCATCTCGCCCTTTTTCTGTTTCCGGGCTGCCCATGGTGAAACTCCCGGCAGGCATCAGTACGAATTTCATCCCCAAGTTGTTGGTGATGATTTCAGGGAGATCGCCCTCATCAGCAATCATCATCTTTTCATCAACTCCCAGCGCGGGTAATTCCAGCTGCTCATCAACTTCTTGATCTCCACGATTTCTGAACGATAGAAAGCTGGGGATGGTAAAGGCCGCAATAATACCCAATAAGATCATTCCGAAAAACCCCGTAACAATGATAACTGCTGCCCATTTTAACCATCGGGAATTGGGAATTTGGCCATATTCGTTTGTGGATGCATATAAAGGATCCTGCAAGGTACGATAGACAAAGGCATAGGCCACCATGGTCATGGGAATCGTTACAAAAAGGCCTATCAAAAAACAGAGCGATCCGATTAAATTTATCACTGCCAACACGATACAGAAGGTAAATAGATCCCATTTTTTTCCCGCCGTGATCCGGGAGCTTTCCTTTAGAGCCTTGATGGGACCGAGTTTTTTATCGATGATAAAGTACGAAAAGTACTGGAATTTAATTGCCCAAATAATACCCGGGACAACCAGGATGATCATTCCTGCAAACACGATCAACCCATAGATAATTGCTCCCAAAATGTACTTCAGAAAAAGGGAGGTGCAAGAGAAGAGATCTGAAATCACAACCTTTTCATCATCACACAATTTGAGTGCGATTTTGAATAACCCCATTTGGATAATAATACCTATTACCAGGGAGGCTATATTGATTATAACAGCGAGGATGGGAGCAGACTCTTGAAACATTCCTGCCATAACATCAGGAATCATATTAAGAAGGATAGAGATGATAATTACAGCCATGAAAAACCAAAAATGGCTTTTCATTGTATTCCATCCAAACTTAATAGCTCCGTTCATCGAGAATTTTAATTCAGTCATTTTATCCTCTTATTCATCAGGGCGCGACCCCGGTAATTTTTATTTCAATACTTCGAAGGCCGCTTTCGCGCGCTCGTTAAATCCGACGTAAAAATCATATTGCTCCGCGGTAAAATTTTTAGGCCTTTCCCAATTTTTATTTTTCAGAAAATCTATCTGGCTAATGTCCTCAAAATAGACGATTGTGACCAACGTATTTTCTCTCGCTCCATAAATCCGCCCGAAAACTTTTATCAACCCATGGTCCATTGTATAGCCTTGATCGGCAATGAACTGGGTCAATGCATATTTAGGCGAGGGGTAAATCTCCACCGTATAATATTGGAACTTTTTTCCACCGCACTCTGTCACCCCTTTATCAATGGTGTTTTTCACACTTCGGAAAAAGTCGCTCACGTAGGAGGTTTCAGTTTTTTGAATTTGAATAGTTACAGATCTTTGCACTCTGTTTCCAGCGGATTTCACAAAACAA
>Ga0180435_10001850_pt1 | contig 21792 bp, 11 predicted proteins | sample SS_ome_3_FD_132467 | JGI IMG/M metagenome (GOLD analysis project Ga0180435, IMG submission 132467) | Hypersaline lake sediment archaeal communities from the Salton Sea, California, USA - SS_3_S_1 metaG | ecosystem: Environmental > Aquatic > Non-marine Saline and Alkaline > Hypersaline >...
CTATGCAAAACGCGGCGGCGGCGATGGCTCAGGCGGCCCAAACGCTCGGACAACTCGGGCAATCACTGGGCCAGGCGGCCGGAGGCGCCCCCGCCGACACGCAGGCGCTGGTCGATTCAGGAATGATGGGACAAGCGCTGAACGATACGGTCTCAGCAGCAGAGATCGGAACAGCAGGCGCCGCACAGTCGGCCGCGGCAAGCACAGCCGCAGCGGCGGCCTCGGCTCAGGCGTCGGCCCAATCGCAAGGCGTCAGCTCCTCGGCCCAGGCCGGGCAGGGTCAAGGACAAGGACAAGGCCAGGGTCAAGGCCAGGGTCAAGGTCAGTCCGGCCAGGGAAGCAGCGGGCTCGGAACCGCCGGCGCCGGCGGCGAAATGTCGGAAGCCCAACTCGACGAGAAGATCAGGTGGGACAAGACACTGAACAACTGGGCCACATTCAACAGCAAACTGGACGACAGGGTCCTCCAGGGCGCCGGAGCCAGCGTGCCGCAGCAGTACAGACAGCTCGTCAGACAGTACTTCGAAGCGCTGGCCAAACAGGGCCTCACGCCGAATGCCCGAAACGGAAAGAGCGAATGATGGCAAGACCGGGAAACATTCTGTCGATGATTCTGGCCGCAATGATCTGCGCCGCTGCGCCCGCGGCCGCGTCGGCCGACAAAGCCTCCACAGCGCTCGACAAGTTCAAGGAGCCTGTCGACAAGGCGATCGACAAGGCCCTGGAGTTCCTCGCCGACAGGCAGATCACAAACGCCCAGGCGACAAAGCTGAGAAAACCCGCACTCGCCGGTTCATTCAACTCGTCGATGCGCGGCAATACCGGCATCTCGTCGCTGTGCGTCATGGCGTTTCTGTCCAAGGGCCACACGCCGGGGACAGGGCCCTACGGCAACGTGATTAACAAGGGGCTCGACTACATCCTGTCGACCAGCCAGTCCAACGGGCTGCTTGTCTCGCCTGAAAGGTCCGGGCGGAACGGATCGGGGCCGATGTACGCGCACTGCATCGCGACGCTGCTGCTGTCGGAAGTCTCCGGCATGGTCTCCCCCGCCCGCCAGAAGCGGATCGACAAGGCCCTGCCCAAGGCGTTGGCGCTGATACTCTCGGCCCAGAGAGTCCGCAAACACGCCAGGAACGCCGGCGGATGGCGATACAGACCCGACAGCAGCGACAGCGATCTGTCGCTTACCGGGTGGGCGCTGATGGCGCTGAGATCGGCGCGGCTCAACGGAGCCGCCGTCCCGACCGAGAGCATCGACGACGCGATCAAGTACGTAATGCGGTGCCGAACTCGGGACTGGGGATTCTCCTACCAGCCCGGCGGGTCGTCGTCCCCCAGCCGGGTCGGCGTCGGACTGCTGTGCCTGGAATTGTGCGGTCGGCAGCACGGAAGCGAAGTGACCAAACGGGCGGCGGACTACATTCTCAAACGCTACCACGGCAACCGGCACTTCAGCGGTTCGCACGCGGCGTACGCGGTGTACTACTGCTCCCAGGCGATGTTTCAGGTAGGAGGCAAGCAGTGGGAGAAATGGGGCGACCGCCTCTACACCACGCTCTTGAACATCCAGAAGAAAGACGGGTCCTGGACACTGTCGGGCTCGCGCGGCGGATCGAGCTATTCAACGGCGATGTGCGTCCTGGCGATGACGGTGTCGTACCGCCAACTGCCGATATACCAGCGATAATTCCGGTTATTTGCGTTGAAAAATGCCGGCCCCGCGCCATATTATTAGTGGTGTCGGCGAGCGTCGCCGGCGCAGTGAGGCTGGCGGGACAACTTGACATGCGGAGGCTCCGCCCGGGAGATTACAATCAGATTCATATCAGAATTGCGGTGACATTATGCAGGCACATGAGCTTTCCACTCCAATCATCAAACTGTCGTTTCTTCTCCTCATATTCGCACTGGCCTGGCCCGGAGCATCCTCGCTTCAGGCCGTCACGTTCGACCTTGATTACGACGACCACCCCGGCGACGAGCCGTTGTGGGATTCCGACGGGTCAAGACTGACGACTATCGTCGAAGCCGCGGCGGAAGTCTGGAGCGACATAATCAAGGGCGGTTTCGAAATCCGCGTGCAGTATCAGTACGAGAACATCGACCCGCCGGCCAGCGCACTGTCTCTGCTCTGGGTGAATCACGGATACGACACCAACGGAAACGGGGTCAACGACACGTGGGTCGATCGGGTCTACAACGCAAGGATCAGGGTCGATCCGCGCAACAGCTACTGGTTTGTCGACCCAACGCCGCTGATCAACGAGGAGTTCGACCAACTGAACCCAAACCAGTTGCTCTATCGCGAAATGGATCCCGCCGAACAGGCGTTGGCGTACGACGGCTCGCCGCCGGATCTGCTGGAGGCGGCGTATTACCTCGAGCCGAATCCAGGCGGCCCGGCCGCCGGCATGCGGGACATGTTCACGGTGATACTGCACGAGTTCGGCCATGCGATAGGCTACAACGATCCGGCCAATGACGTCGATTCGCCCTACCGCCTCGAACGGCACATGGTCTGGGACCACTCGGTCTTCGCCCACAGCGAAAGGGGCCAAGGCGATCAGAACGACAATCACATCGACACGCCGCACGCGCTGATGAGCTACAACACTGTCGGCGAAAACCGCTATTTCCCCAGCGCCACCGACGTGCTGGTTCCCGCGAAGTTCTGCCACTGGACCGCGATCGACATGCCTCGCAAGGATTTCGTGGACGTCGACCCGGCCTCGTCCCCGAACTACTGGAGCCGCCCGAGATACTGGACCGGCGACAGGGTCCCCGACGCCGAAGACCAGGTATGGATCCGCAACGGCGTCGAAGCGGTGCTCAACCTGACCGACGGCGAAGCGGGAGTGCTGACGATCGACGAGGCCTCTCGCCTGATAGTCCGCGGAGCCAGGACGCTTTCGGTCCGGCAAATCAACATAGGAGCCGACAGCGTGCTGGAGATATCGTCGGTCGGATCGAATCTGCAGCTCGTAGACGACACCGGCGCGCCGGCGGCGCTTCCGGCTCCGACTGTCAACGGCTCGATCGAGTTGGACTGGTTTGTGAATCAATCGTTCCACCGCCTGACGATAGAGGACGACGAAGCCGGCGACGGAATTCATCCGCACTTGAGCATGCAGAACGGATCGACTCTCACGCTGACCGACCGCCTCAGGCTGATCGGCGGAGCCGAGGCGACGCTCTCGGACTCCCAGGTCGTCTTCACCAATCCGGGCGCATCACTCCTGGAACTCAACGGGTCAATGACGCTCGAAGACGGATCGAGCGTCTCGGTCCACGATCTGGACATGGTGAGCGTAGTCGGGACGCTGTCGAACCTGTCGATCCTGAGCGGCAGCAGTTTTGAGATCACCAACACGCACGCGGCTGCGAACACACTGATCCCCAACACCAGCGTGGTGAGCGTGAGCGGGACCGGTTCGTCGCTGACCTCCGGCGTGGAGATCACCGTCGACGGACTCCTCAGCCTCGAACACGGCTCGGCGACGCTGGCGGAGCTTGACGTCATGCCGACAGGATCGCTCTCGGTGCGGCATCGCGGGCTGCTGGATGTCGCCGGGCTGCTGTGGTTTAGAAACGGATCTCGCATAACGATCAGCGATCTCAACACGGTTGTCCGGGCCGACGAACTCCGGATGTCCACGCCGGTAAACGTCGCAAGCGCAGCGCGCCTGGAGACGACACTGCTGCGTCTGAACGCCGACGTCGGAGCCGGAGCCGAAGCGCACCTCGAACTCAACGGCGCCGGCCCGGTCCTGACGACCGACAATCTGGAGATGAAGAGCGGACACTCCGAATCGGCGCGAGTGGATCACAACTTCGGGGTCGTCACGGTCAACAACGACGTGGAGATCCAGGCCGGAAACCTCAGCGCTGTCTACACACTGTCGGACGGCTCGCTGACTATCGGCGACGATTTGCGAATGCTTAACGATTCGATCTTCATCATGAACGTCAACGGCGGAACATTCAATCTCGGTCGGATCGACCAGCAGGGAAATGCGGCGTTCACGCTGAATCTCAACGGCGGAGACCTGCACGTAACCGGGCTTGGAGTCCCCCACTTCGACCGGGTCCGCGTAGCGGCGCGGTCTACCGACGACGCAGTGATGACGCTGCAAAACCGCGATATGTCGTTCAACGAACTGCACGTCGGATACGAAGGCGACGCGGAGTTGACGCTGCGGGGGCCGACGACCGTCGGCGGAGTTCTGACGCTGGGCTCTCTCCCCGGCTCCGACGGACAGCTCACTTTCGATCCCGTAGACGAATGGACGACGCTGTCGGCCGATTCCATCGCCGTGGGGCTGAACGATCGCGGGACATTCATCCAGACAAACGGGTTCGTCTCGACCGATCCGACCGGAGCCCTGCTGGTCGGACGCGGAAGCTATGAGCTTGAGGGCGGAAACCTGGTCACCGAATCTGTGGGAATCGGAACGCTTACGGCGCATTCGGCGTGGTTCCGCCTGCGGGGCGGGCGGCATGACGCCGGACGAATAGACATCGGCCTGGCGGGCTCATCTGCGGTCTACCAGATTGACTCCGGTCGGCTGGAGGTCGATGAAGTGATCGTAACCCATCTTCGGGAAGGTCAGTTCATCCAGAACAACGGCGTGTCCGAGATCGCCGGGAATATGGTGCTCGGCAACATCAACGCACGCGATTCGATCGTAGAACTCAACGACGGCGAGATGACGATCGTCGGCGAGCTTCAAATCGGCAAGGTCGAGCGCGGGCGGGGAACGTTCACTCACAACGGCGGCGACCTGACGGTTCGAAGCGATCTGCACGTCGGATACGGCGTCGACTCGTTCGGCCAATTCGCCAGTCACGACTCCATGGAGGTGCTGGGCGACGTGATCGTGGGCTCCGGCGACGACTCCCTGGCCGAATTCCGCATCGAAGGGCGCGACGATTCGCAGCCCATAGTCGACGTAGCCGGAGGGATCCGGATCGGCGGACCGACCGGCAGCACCGGGGATTTCCACCTGAACGGGACCGGCTTGAACAGCCCGACTCTCTGGCTGACCGATCGGAACATCGACGTCGGTCCGGACGGGACAGGCGTTTTGCACCTGGGCGGCGGGCGAATCCGGGCCCTGCGGAATCCCGCCGGCAACTACGATTCGTCGGTGAACATCCACCCCGGCAACAGCGTGCAGGGATTCGGCCAGGTCAACATACCGGTCGAGAATCGCGGGGCGATCATCAATAATGCGGGGCTCCCTCTGAGTTTCATGGAGGAAGTCAACGGCGACGGCGTCGTGCGTGCCGAAGGCGCCGGGCGAATCGAATTCTGGGCCAACGCCAAGATCGACGGCCACATTCTCTGCGACGGGGCAGTCATCGGGCTAAGCGCGGCCGATTCGCTTGAGATTCGCGGCGGGATTCACGGAACCGGGCAGCTCGACGCGGTGGGAAACGTCAACGTCCACTCGGATGTCAATGTCGCCGAGGTCAACGTACGCGGACGGCTGACCCAGCACAGCGGCGACGCGCGGCCCGATGAACTGCATCTGCTTATGGGAACGTACGCCATGAACGGCGGGGTCCTTGAAACCACCGCCCCCTCGATGGTCGGAACATTCCAGCATAACAACGGAAACACCCGCTTCCTGGACGACGTGACCGTCGGAGCCACGGAAGACGGGTTCTCCGCGATGGGCGAGGGAACGCTGGAGCTTTCGGACGGGATCATTCGCTTTGACGGCAACCTGCGGGTCGGCGTGGAGGTCGACCCGTCCGATCCGGCAATGCCGCCGTCGTGGGGAACTGTCCGATTCACCAGCGAGAAACCGTACGTTGAGGTCGCGGGCGACTTCATCCTCACCGCCTTCGGACGCCTGGAGACGGTTCCCGGAGCGGTGATCCGTCTGACCGGCTCGCACGTGGGCAACACCAGCGCCGATCCGACGGCGCTGGCGGGCCTGTCCGACCTGGAGATGTCGTTCCAGGGCGACGGATCGGTCCTGGACACGTTTGAAGCCGCAGGCGATCCGATCGGCGGCTTTGTCGACAACTTCGCCGTCGGCCGACTGACCCTGGGCGCCTCGACGCGTCTCCAACTGGTCGATCTGGTCGACAATGGAAACAGGGCCGCCACGGGCTCCGAAGCGCTGTTCCTGGAAAGCCTGTTCATCGGCGCATCGGCTACGCTGGACATAAACGGGCTGGAGGTATTCATCCAGGGTGACGCCGGCGATGAACTGGCGGCGCCGATAGCCGACGGGCGGCTGTTCGACAGCACTGGCGGCACGCCCGAATACGCCTACGATCCGGCTAGCGGACAGACGGTGATCCTGCCTGCGATTCCCGAACCGAGCGTAATGCTCATGTTGACGCCGGGAGTGATTTGGGCAACGTCGCGCCGCAAACGTCGCGTCGGCTGAGCCCCCCGCGGTTCTTAACGCCTGCGTTTCTTCTTTTTCTTTCGGCGTTTGGCCTTTTCTTTGGCGGTCAGACGCTTGGATCGTTGTTTGACTTTTCCGGGGAAGCCTCCGGCCATGCCCATCTGGCCCATGCTCTGGGCCATTTTCATCCGGTCGCGCGTTCCCATGCCGGCCATCTGCTTCATCATGCCGGCGGCCTGGGTGAAGCTCTTGATCAGGCCCGATACGTCCTGGGTATCCTGACCGGCGCCCTTGGCGATCCTGCGGCGGCGGGACGCTTCGATAACGCCGGGGTCCTCGCGTTCGGCGGGCGTCATCGACAGTATGATCGCCTCCATGCGGCGCATCTCGTTGCCGTCCATCTGCATCGCGTCGAGCTGACCGCCCATGCCGGGGATCATCTTGAGGATCTGCTTCATCGACCCGAGCTTCTGCATCTGCTTCATCTGGGCCAGGAAGTCGGTCAGTGTGAAGCGGCCTTTGGCCATCTTGGCCTGCATCGCCTCGGCCTGTTCGGCGTCGAATTCGGACTGGGCCTTTTCGACCAGCGAGACGATGTCGCCCATGCCGAGGATTCGACCGGCCATTCGATCGGGATGGAACTCTTCGAGATCGTCGAGCTTCTCGCCGACGCCGATGAACTTGATCGGCTTGCCGGTGACGGCTTTTACGCTGAGGGCCGCTCCGCCGCGTGCGTCGGAGTCGAATTTGGTGAGGATCACGCCGTCGAGTTCGAGCCGCTCGTTGAACTCGTGCGCGGAGTTGACGGCGTCCTGACCGGTCATTGCGTCTACGACGAGGTATATCTGGTGCGGATTGACCGCCGAGGAGATGTCCTGGACCTGCTTCATCATCTCTTCGTCGACGTGCAGTCGCCCGGCGGTGTCGATTATGACCACGTCGCATTCGTTTTTGCGGGCCCACTTGATGCTCTTGCGCGCCACGGCGACGGGATTCGATGATCCGTCAACCTTGAACGACGGGACGCCGACCTGCTCGGCGACGATGCCCAACTGTTCGATAGCCGCCGGTCTCTGCAGGTCGCAGGCGACGACGACGGGATGCTTGCCCTGCCTGACGAGATTCCTGGCGAGTTTTCCGCAGGTGGTGGTCTTGCCGGCGCCCTGCAGACCCGCCATCAGAATGACAGTCGGCGGCGGGCTGACGTAGTATATGCGGGAATCGACCGGGCCCATCAGATCGGTCAGTTCGTCCTGAACGATCTTGACCATCAACTGACCCGGATGCAGCGACTTGATTACTTCAGCGCCGACGGCTTTCTTTGCGACGTCCTCGCAGAACCTGGTGACGACCTTGTAGTTTACGTCGGCCTCGAGCAGCGCGGTGCGGACGTCGCGCATGGCGTCGCGGACGTTCTGCTCGCTGATACGCCCTCGTCCGGACATCTTGCGAAAGACATCGCCGAATTTCTCTGTCAGGGATTCAAACATAAGATGCGAAAGGATACCAGATTCCCCCGCCAAACGGAAGAGCCCGCCTGGCGGGAAGGCTCAACATCCAACAGAACAACAGGAAACACCCAAGGTTCAAGCAAACGGCGACGGCCAGCGCGGCAAGATGCCGCGTCTACGAACGGCGCGAAACCAGAGCGGTGATTCGCCCTGGCGGTCAGCCGTCAGGTGTTAAATCCCAGATTCCAAATCACGGGTTTTCCTCAATCTCTGGCTCTGGTCAGCGATACGCATTCCTTTACCGGGATTCGCATGTCCATCGGGTTGCCGTGATCCTGGTGATCGAGGAATTCGCCTGCGCTTCCGGCGACCCTGCCGACGGCGAACATGAGGAAAGCCATGTCGCAGGCCCGCTGCACCGTCATGCGCCTTTCCTTCAGCGCCCGCCAGCAGACCCCGAGGGTGACTGAAGCTATGGCGCCGTCGAGATTCACCGCCCAGACGTTTCGTGAAATCCCGACCTCCTTGAGCCTCGCGGTAAGGAGGTGGTAGAAATCCAGGAATACGTTGCAGATGTTATTGGCCGACAGACACTCGGCCACGACGCGCTCCCTGGGATCGTGGTTCACCGGCTCGGTGTTGAAAACCGGGTGTCCCAGGCACGGGATCCGCTCGTATTCGACTCCGGCCTCCTTGGCGTCGGCGCGGACTTTTTCGAATCTGTCGACTTCCTTCTGCGCCATGGACGCAAGGTCCAGCCCGTGTTTGGGATCGAACGGATCGTCCAGTTCGGTGTCCCTGAATATCTTAAGCAGATACTCCACGGCCCGTCGCCCGTTTCCGCCGTGAACCTGTCCGATGCAGGCCAGCGAGGCGATCATAGCGGTGTTGGGAGAGTTGCCCGCGGCGGTCGACAGCTTGGCGCCCTGTGCGGATATTGTTCCCGGCCCGTTGGTCAGTGCGGCGATGAGGCACTTCTCGACCAGGGCGGCCTCGAACTCCCTGGGCTTTTCGCCCGTCCAGGAAAGCAGGAGCGACGAGGCGAACGATCCTTCCCGCATAAGATTGGCCAGCGAATGGCCGTAAATTCGAGTGTCCTTGCCGTCATTGGACGACGCCCGGCTGGCGTTTCTCATATTCCGCCTGGCGGGCGCGGCTCCGAGCGTGGTTCGCATGAGGGCCTTCACCTGGGAGGAGTAGGGTTTCGGAATAGTCCCCGGATGGAGCAGCAGGCGTGTCGGGAGCGTCTTGCCCAGGTGCTTGTAGTCCACGAACCACGGATTCAGGCGGAACTGTTTGGGGCGTCTGAAGTCGCGCTGCACGCCAAGTCGGTCGCAGATCAGCGCCGCGGCCGACGGCAGGTGGTGAAGCGAGGTGATTCGTATGCCTCTGCCCAGCGACTCGATCAGTTCGGCGGTCTTGTGGTATCGTTTCGCCGGTTGGAAAGGCTCGATTCCGAAGTAGTCGTCAAACAGCTTCATCTTGGCCGCGGCGGTGGTCTGTCCTCCGTCGACAACGGCTCCGGCGTGCCCGAGCGAAAGCTCCTTGGTCGCCAGTATCCCGCCGGTGACGTAGGCGATTATCGGCTTGACGGTCCCGCATTCGGCGAGCATCTCGACGGCCTGCTGTTCGTAAAGCCCGCCGGGCTCAACGTACAGCACGATCAACTTGGTCTTGTCGTCCTTGAGCGCCAGTTCCAGGAGCTCCTTCAACGGAGTGAGTATCAGCAAGTCCTTCCCGGTCGATATCCCGAAGCTCGTGCCGAGCCCCGAGGTCGCCAGGTACGACGCCATGGTGTTGACCATGTTTCCGCTGTTGGAGATTATCGTCGTGCTACCGGCGATAAAACTGGCGCCGGGCGAGTCGCCCCCCACCGCTCCGGCGCGCACCGCGTCGTGTGCGTTTATCACGCCGAGCGAATTGCAGCCCAGTACGTCGATCTTCGCTTCGCGGCACAATTGGGAGATCCGGGCGCTGACTTCGATCGAGACATTCTCGGTGACGATGAAGATCGTGTCGATCGATCCGTTCTTGTGCTCGACGATCCCCTTGACCTCTCCGTACACCGCCGCCGGCGGAGAGTAGACGATTATCTTGTTGGGACGTTTGCCCTTCGGCAGGGACCCCATCAGTTCTTCAATCGTCGAGAAGACCTTTATCGGCTCCTGTCCTGGGACATCGATGGTCTGTCCGCCCTTGCCGAGAGCCCATCCGCCGACGATATTCCCGCAGTACTCCTGCGTAGCCGCCGCGACGCCTCGCGCCTCTCGCCCGGTGATGTTCGAAACGGCCACCCGATCGCCGGCCTTCAGGATATCGCTGAGTTGTGCGGCCTTCATTCTGAGTCTCCCATCTCACTGCAGGTCTTTGCGAAACCGGCGGCGTATTCAGCCACTTGCGTAACCGGGGTGTCGGGTCCGAATATCACGTAGGGAAGCGACAGGGAATCGAGGGTTTCCTTCATCGTAAGCAGCCCCTGAACGAGCCGGGGCCCTCCTCGCCCGACGACAACCGGGGTGCTGATCGGGCCGTGCTCGTCGACATAAGCCGAAAGTGCGTCGGCTATCGCCTTGAACGTCACGTCTATCAGCGTATTGTTGGCCTTGCCGCCGAGTATCAGGATCGCCGAAGCTTTCGGCAGGTTGTGCTCGAAGCATATTCTGGCGGTCCCGAACATGCGTTCGTAGGGCGGGTTGCCGCCGAAGTCCGACAGAAACAACGGGCTGCCGCCGTTCTGAGTCAGCGTCTCGATGATGATCGTCGAGGCGCCGCCGCCGAAGAGAATCGGCAGGATCAACTCGCCGCCGAGATCGGCCACGTGAGCCTGCCCCTGGTGGCTGGAGGCCGACCACTGGCTCATCTCCTCCTCGAAGGCGGTCTTGTTGGCCGGATACTCCGGCAACTCCAGGCCGAGATTGCGGAACTTGAAGTTCGCGTCGTCGAAAACCGCCTTGAAGTCGCAGGCGAACGGCTTGCCCGTCGGATCGATCCGCCATGGGTTCACTTCGCACATCCGCATCCCGGTCGATCTGAACATGTCCACAAAGTCGACAAGCGATCTGGACAGGAGGCTGATCGCACCGTCGGGGCAGCCGAGCTTCTTGAGGATGTCCGAAGCCTTGTACGCATCAAGCCACTTGTAGATGTCGACCGGCAGCGTGATCTTCCTGTCGTCGTTGACGTCCTCGATGTCCATCCCGCCGGCCAGCGACACAGTCAGCGCCGGACCGGTGCAGCGGGAGTCGTATGTCAGGGCTGTGTACAGTTCCAGTTCCGACGGTATGTACTGCACGATATACGCCGTCCGCGGAAGGTGTCCGCCGACCTCGATGCCCTGAACCCGCTTGAGCTCCTTCTGGGCTTCGACGTAGTCGGTGACATCTACGACGGCTCCGTCCTTTCCGCGCTTTCCGGACAGGACATCGGCCTTGACCAGCCCGCGTCCGCCCCAGCGCTTAAGCGCCCGGCGTATCTCGGCGCCGGGCGTTTGAGAGGTCAGATGTTCGGGCACGGGGATGCCGAATCTTGGAGCAAGATGCTCGAGAAAAAAAAGTTCAGTAACCTTGGCGGGCATTGGGGGAAACCTCCCGGGACACCAGTTTCATTCCGCGTGTGGGGCTTCTGTAACACACGCATCGTCAGAATGCCAGAGCCGGAAGAAGTTAAATGCAGTTTTTTTGAGGTTTTTTTCGGAGCGGGCGTATTCGGGGCGCGGGTTTCGGCCTGCGGACCCATCGGGTACAATGATCCGATGGACCTGCTGCGACAATCCGAGGACGCCGCAATCGCCGCCAACGCCCCGCTGGCGGTGCGTATGCGCCCGCGCAGCATAGACGACGTGCTGGGTCAGGACGCCTTCCTCGGGCCGGGCAAAATGCTGCGGCGAATACTAACCGCCGGCAGCCTGTCGAGCCTTGTGTTTTACGGCCCGCCGGGGACGGGCAAGACTACGCTCGCCACGGTGATAGCGCACCAGTGCGACTGCGAATTCCACACGCTCAACGGGGCGTCGACCTCGGTCAAGGACGTCCGGGCGATCATAGACCGGGCCAGGGCGACCCTGGCGTCCACGGGGCGGAAGACAGTGGCGTTCATAGACGAACTGCATCGATTCAACCGGGCCCAGCAGGACGTGCTGCTCAACGACGTCGAAAACGGATGCATCATCCTGGTCGGAGCGACGACGGAGAACCCCTACTTCACCGTCAACACCCCCCTGCTGTCGCGATCGACGGTGTTCGAGTTTTCTCCGCTGGACGAGCATCACATCATGGAGTTGCTAAGGCGTGCGATCGCCGACGAGGACCGCGGACTCGGCAAGCTGAACGTGCATGCCGACGACGAGGCGCTGGAGCACCTGGCCAGGATCTCCGACGGCGACGCCCGCCGGGCGCTGACTGCCCTGGAAGTCGGCGTGATGAGCCAGCCGCGGGAAGGCAAGGCGCAGAAGATACGATTCGACCTCGAGGCCGCCCAGGAGTCGATACAGGCCAAGGTCATGAAATACGACGCCGCCGGCGACGAGCATTACGATGCGTCCAGCGCGCTGATAAAGTCGATGCGGGGCAGCGATCCGGACGCAGCGGTCTACTGGCTGGCGAGGATGCTGACGGCGGGAGAAGATCCGCGATTCATCGCCAGGCGCGTGGCGATTCTGGCCTCGGAGGACATCGGAAACGCCGATCCGCGAGCGATGCAGGTCGCCGCCGCGGCGTACGCGATAACCGAGCGGATCGGAATGCCCGAGTGCCAACTCACGCTGGCCCAGGCGGTGATATACATGGCCTGCGCCCCGAAATCCAACGCATCGGCGATGGCGATATGGACCGCCAGCGAGGACGTGAAGAACCGGCGCACACAGCCGGTTCCCGTTAGCATAAAGGACGCTCACTACCACGGGGCGGCCAAGCTCGGGCGCGGCCAAGGATACCAGTACTCCCACGACCACCCCGGAGGCGTCAGCCCGGACCAGGAGTACCTCGGCGTGGAAACAACGTACTACCAGCCGACCGATCGCGGCTACGAGAAGCACATGTCAGCCTACCTCGAATGGGCGAAGAAACTAAGGACCCCCGGCGAGAAGAAATGAACGACAAGAATCGCATTCGTATGAAGATCAAGTCGGTGCTGGCCGGCATTTCGCCCGATCGGGCGGCGAAAGCCGGAAAGGACGCCGCCGACATATTGCGCCGGCAGCGGGAATTCGTCGACGCGCGGAGCGTCATGATATTCCTGCCGCTGCCGGGCGAGATCGACACGCGCGAAATCGCACGCGCCGCGTGGGCCGCCGGCAAGCGCGTCGCGGCGCCGAGGATCCGCGCGCCGGGCGTAATGGACGCGGTGGAAATCCGTTCGCTCAACAACGGTCTGGAGCCCGGGGTTATGAATATTCTCGAACCGGTCGATAATGGAATAATGGCGGTCGGCGAACTGGATCTCATCGTCGCCCCGGCCCTGGCTTTCGATCGCAGCGGAAATCGCCTGGGGCGAGGCGGCGGATTCTACGACAGGTTCATCAGCCAAAACCGCGGAACACTGGTCTGCGGACTGGCGTTCGACCTGCAGTTGATCGACAAAGTGCCCGCCCGGGAGCACGACCGAGCGGTGAACATGCTGGCGACGAACACTGAGTTCCTACGCTTCGGCAGGGAACAATAGACGGATATTTCGCGCAGGAGAAGGCGTAAATGGCCCATAGATATTACCACCGCAGGAACAGCCACTGGATACTGTACGTCGTTATCGCCATTTCGGCCGCAACGTGCGCGTGGTTCCTGTGGCCCGGCGGACAGTCCGCCGATTCCGACCTCGCCGGCAACGGGGGGACAAGAATCCTCAGGAATCCGAACCCCGCGACCCGTCCCAGCATCGACAATGTCGTCCGCATCGATCGAACGGTCCGCACGGTGAAAACCACCACTCGGCCCAGCGGCAAATCAAGCCCCGCGGCGCTCAGGAAGTTCAGGGCCGGAAACGCCGCCTTCGCAAAACAGAAGCATCTCGAGGCGCGCGGACTGCTGTCTGAAGTGCTGATCGCGGGAGGACTGGCCGAGGATCTCGCCCAAGAAGCCAGGGAGAAACTGGCGTACCTGTCTTCGGTGACCCTGTTCGCACGGACGATCGACCCGCGCGACCCGTACACTATGCGCTACAAGTTCAAACGAGGCGATCATCCGGCGGCTGTCGAACGGCGGCTGAAGCTGCACGTGCCGAGCCAACTGATCGTACAGGTCAACGGCCTGAGCGACGCTTCGAAATTCCTGGCCGACGCGGACTACAAGCTGATCAAAGGCCCCTTCCACGCGATAGTCTACAAGAGCATCTACAAGATGGATATGATCCTCCATCGCAGGGAGGAGAATCTCCCGCCGGTGTTCATCAAGCGATACGACGTCGGGCTCGGACAGAACAACTCCACGCCGACCGGACTCTGGAGGCTGGGGTGCGGGGCTCTCATTGACGAGAAAACCGGAAAGCGCGAACGCGGCAAGCTGCTGAAGGCCAGGTGGAATCCTCCGCCCAACGCCATCCAGAGGCGGAGCATCGAGTACAACATGCCGGGGTATCCGTTCGGAGTCAAAGGCATCTGGATCTCTCTAGTCGGCCTCGACGCGAACACCAGGCCCCTGATCGACTACGGAATCCACAGCACCGACGATCAGTCCAGCATCGGAAAACAGGCGTCGATGGGCTGCATAAGGATGAGGGACAACGATATCCAGGAAGTCTACGATCGCCTGTACGAAAAGTGGTCGACGGTGCGGATCGTTCCCTGAATCGCTGCTCTGAAAAGTGGTCGACGGTGCGGATCGTTCCCTGAATCGATCAGTTCTTGCTGCTGGTGCTCAGGGGGCTGAGCCGTCCCGAGGCGATCCGGAATTCCGGCACTCCTTCGGGCCAGAGCGTCAGATACAGGCCGATGTCGTCGCGGGTCTGATCGAATATCACCGCCAGCCCGGCGTACCATCTGGGGAACTTGCGGGTGATCTTGACCGACGTGGTCACGCCTTTGCTCCCGTCGAAATCGAAGTCGTACTGCTCGAAAACGCTGAGGCTGTACTTGCTGTCGATCTTGTAGGTGAAGCCCAGGGTGCCGACCGAACTGTCGAGAGCCGGCACGCTGTACAGTCCGACGTAGTACTTGAATCGCGGGTCGCGATCGACGCTCAGGCCGAGGTTCAGGTGTCCGAGCTTGCCCCGGTCCACGTCGTAGTTGCCCTTGGCGCGGAACGTGGCGCCTTCGGAGATGTTCCACTCGTAGGCGGCGTTTACGAAGTTCCGTCCGATGCTGTACTCCGGCGAATGCCCGAATACTCGCCCGTCTGCGGGGATGTCGTGCTCGCTGTTGGAGAACGCCCCGGCCTCGACTTTCAGCCGCATCCAGTCGACGATTCGCCGCTTGCCGGGCAGGCCGCGCCTGGTCTGGAGCCTTTGGGTCAGGCCCACGGTGAAGCCGCTGAGGCTGGATACGTTCGATTCAACGTCGGGATCGAGCGGCCAGAGGTCCGCCGGATCGACCTTGTGAGCGTCGGCCAGGAACACCGTGGCCTCGGGGGTCAGCACGTGGCGCAACCCGCGAAGGTCCCACAAGCGGCTGTTGACCTTCTGGTAGACCTTCCATATTCGCGTGCTGGCGCGGACGCCGACCTGTCCGTAGGGGCGGGTCCTGTCGCCGTCGGGGGCCCGCGATTCGGTCCAGTGAGTCAGCCGGCCCACGGCGTAGGGAAGGAAGTTGACCGGTCCCAGATGGACTGGAAGATTGAGTTCCTGGCGAGTGTCGAAACGCCCCAGTGCGGTGCTTCCCTGCGTGGCGGGAGTGCCGGATATGGCGCTGTCGGGACGCCATCGCTTGATCCCGGCGTGCTGCTCGGAGAACCAGACCAGCGGCATGTCGCCGAGCTGCTGGCCGATCACGAAGAAGCCCACGTCGGGCAGCGATTCGGTTCGCGTGTAGAACGAGTTGACGCGAGCCTGCAGCAGCACGTCGAAGACCCAGTTGTCCCGCTGCTTCTTGGCGTAGACGAGCGTCTCCTGATCCTTGCCGGAGTGGAACTCGCTGGGGAAGAACTTCTCCAGGTAGTTCCGATCGCTGACGTAGCTGAACTCGCCCTGCAACTGCCAGTCGTTGTCGAGGAACTGCTTGTGTCGCCAGGTCAGGCGGCTTCGATTCTTCGGGGCGTCCAGATCCTCTCTGACATCGCCGAAATCGTCGCTGCCTTCATGGTTCGTCACGCCGTGTGCGTTGACGTATCCGCTGAAGCTCTCGCGGAGATACTCTATGTCCGCCCCGCCGACAATGCCCTTGTCGTAGAGCCCCATGTTCGCTCGTCCCTTGAAGCCCTCGGGGCTGACCAGGCCCAACAGGCGGAACAGGTGCCACTTGGTGTTGACGCCGAATCCGAGGTCCGAATCAGATCCGACCTGGATGGTTCGCAGAGCGCTGTTTCCGTCGGTAATGGTGTTTCGCGTCCAGGGCCAGTACATCACCGGGACCGAGCGGACGTTGAACGTCGAGTGCTTCAGCATCGCGGTGAAGCTCTGCTCGCTGAGCTTGTCGCCGCGAACGATCCGGCCGGTCTTCTCGTCGACCTTGTCTTCGTATATCGTGGTGTCTCTGACGTAGGCCCGGCTGGCGCCGATGTGGTATGTCGGCGAGTAGAAGTCGCTGGTGGAGACCTTGGTGTTCTTGAACCACATCTCGCGGTCGGAGAGAGTCCTGGCTTCTTCGGCCCTGATGTAGATGGGAATATTGCGCTGCTTCTGGACGGTGCGGAACACCGCGTTGGTCATTATCGAACGGTTGGTGATGAAGTCGTAGTACGCCCGGGGTCCGCGGAAGAAACGCTCGCCGCGCGAGATCACCACGTCGCCCTCGAGATAGACGCCCCTGATTTCCTCTCTCGAACTCGAGGCCCCGTTCAGGACGCCCTTCTTGCCCGGAGTGCTGAACACGACGCCGGACTGGCTGCGGAGTTCGAGGAATTCGTCGCTGTCGGGATGCCCCTGGCTGAGATAGACGTTCCCGCGTGCGATGGTTATCCGCCTGTGCTGCAGGGTCCCCTTGCCCAGCTCGTGAGAAACGAACTTGTCGGCCCGCATGGACACCGGCTTGTAGATCGTAGGCTCATCGTCCTTGACCCGAGCAGTCGCCTTGGGCTTGTCGCTGCGGATCAGGGCGGGCCCGGTCTCGTCGCTGGGCTGGGTGGCGGCTTTTGAACGGGCCGCATCGGCCCGCCGGTACGCCAGCGCTGTTCGGTAGAGAGGGAAATCCTTGGGCAAGTGCCTGGACAGTCTTCCAGAAGCGCTGAGGCGCCCCTGGTGGTGCAGCTTGATCAGCGTAATCCTGTCGGTGGTCACCGACCCGTCGGGCTCTTTGATCTTCGCATCGCCCTGAACGAAAACCGTCATGGCGTTTCGACCGATCCGCCCCAGCGTGGTGCTGTTGACCCAGATCACAGCATCACGTCCCGATACGATCCGTCCCCCGATCTTCAGGCGGAAATCTCCGACGACGACAGTCACATTGTCTCCGCCGTCGACAAAAGTGTGGATCTCCTTGCCGCTGACGCGTGCGTCTTCGTAGACGTAAGCGTCCGGCTCGGCGATCACGGCTCCTATCGCCAAGACGAGCAACAACCCCATCGCCAACAATGAATTCAGAGATTTACTGTAACGTCGCAGATCCATATATGTCTCACAAGCGTTCGACAAATTCCCGCAGCAACGATGATTATAGAACGCAGAATCTACAAGTCAAACACCTTTTCAGACGCAATCGCCCCGGTCGGGCGAAAGATCCGCCCCAGCGGCCTGTCAACGCGAAGCCGGCGCGGCGAAAAAAATCTCAAGACCGATCGACACGCATCGCTCCCTGAGGCCACAGCGGCGTCTCCGCGGCCTATTGCCGGACTCCCCAGCCCGGACCGGACGCACTGAATCCGATCGAAGCACCAGTAAGACCACACACGCTTCCTGCTGCGTGGTAAACAACGTACTTACTGGCAGTTATCAACAGGACACTTGGGTTGGCATCGGTCGTTTTCTATAATAACAGTAGACTGTCCGCTGCACCCTTAGTAGTAGTGACACAGGTCTCCCTCCGCCTGTGTCTCGGGGTGTCAGCACTGTAGGGCTGCATCGAGGTCTCCCTCCACCTCGGTGCGCCCTTTTTTGCGGTCCTGGAAACCGCCCCTGCCCTTCGTTGACTTGGAGCCGGGTCGCAAAATACGCCTTGCCTTCCAGCCCTCACGCGGAATCCCGTCAGCCTGTCAAGAAGCCTTCGCCGGAATCGTCGAAGATCACCGGTCCGCCGGCGATCCTCGATATGTCAAAATTATCGAGCAGCTCAGGCATATCCGTTTCGCGGGGCTTGTCGCTCTGTCCGCACATGAAGGCCAGCAGCCCGAGTATCTTGTCAGGGGAGACTCCCAATTCGCGGTAGTGGGATAATCGGGTGTCTCCGTGCCGTTTGGCCAGTCGCCGCCCGTCGGCCCCGATCACCAGCGGAAGATGCCAGTACTCCGGCTCGGGCGCCGCGCCCAGGAGCCTGCGGAGGTGTATCTGCCGGGCGGCCGAGTCCAGCAAGTCATCGCCGCGAACGATGGCGTCGACGCCCTGATCGGCGTCGTCGATCACGACCGCAAGTTGGTATCCGGCGAGGCCCTCGTTGCGGAATATCACAAAATCCCCGCACGTCTCGGCGAGGTTCACCTCCTGCAGCCCGGCGAACCGATCCTCGAACACAATCGGCTCGTCGCCGACCCGCACCCGCCATGCCGCCGGCCTTCCGGTCTGCTCGGCGGCCTCGGCGGACGATGCGTACTTGCCCCTGCACGAGCCGGGATAGACAGTCATGTGATCGTCGCGGTGAGGCGCCGCGGCGGCCTGTTGGATGTCTTTACGGCTGCATACGCACGGATAAGCCGCCCCGACCCGGATCAGTTCGTCGAGGACTCGCCGATACTCCTCGGCCCGATCCGACTGCTTGGGCGCGGTTTGGTCCCAGGTCAGCCCCATCCATTCCAGATCGTCAATAGCCTGACGGGCGGCCCAGGGCTTGACTCGCGGTGAGTCCAGGTCCTCCATCCTCATCACGATTCGCCAGCCGCGACGTCGGGCCATCAGGTAGTTGACCAGGAATGTCCTGGCGTTGCCCAGGTGCAGTGCTCCCGTCGGCGACGGGGCCAGGCGGGTGACTCGGGTTGGCTTGCGGCTGTCGGTCATTGATCTCCTCGTGGCGACATAATACAACGATCCGCACCTCGACGACAGCATAATGGCCGCCCCAAGGCTCTCATGACGCCTTGACACCAGCGGGAAATGCAAATATCCTAGCAGTCAGTAACCCGCTCGGGTTATTGGGCATGAGATGCATATGAAAGAGACCATTACAGGCAGTGCGCTATACGCTCGCCCCGCCGACAAGGCCAGATGGGGCGACATCGCGCTGATCCTGGCGCTGACGGTCGTCATCATATCCATCGGCATGCACGCACCGGGACATTCGTATTCGTACGCACAGATGCGGCAGATGGGCGCCACCGTCGGAATGATCGAGAGCGGCAACTGGATTCTGCCCCGCAACCACGAGGGGCGACTGGCCCGCAAGCCGCAGCTCTATTCCTGGCTGACGGCGCCGGTGCTGCTGGCGACGGGAGTCTACACCGACTTCACCTTCCGCTGGCCTTCAGTCGCCGCGGCCCTGGGCTGCGGAATCCTGGTATACCTGCTGGGCCTGAGGTGGTTCGGGCGGCGAATCGGGCTTATGGGGGCGGTGTTCTGGGTCACCAGCCTGCACATGGGCAAGCTGATGTACCTCGGCACAACCGACATGCTCAATGCGTTTTGGCTGATGCTGGCGGTCCTGTGCGCCGATCAGGTCCTGTTCGCCTCCGCCGGCAGGCTCCCCGCCAAACGGTGGATCGCCGCACTGTGGTTCGCCATAATCATGGGCGCGATGACAAAGGGATGGGGCGTGGCGAACCTTCCGCTGATCGCAGGATGGATCGCATTCACCACCGGTCTGGCGCCGGGATTCAAATCCGTCGACAAGAATCTCCCGCTCCTGCGGCGTCTTGGCCGCGGCGCATCGGTGATCTGGAGGCGATGGCTCGCAGCGGCCCGGCGAATCCGACTGCTGTGGGGCATACTGGCGTTCGCGGTGATTCTGGGGCCGCTCTGGGGATCGATGGTATATCTCGGACGCGACGATTTCGCCAAGGTCGCCAACATCGAAATATGGAAACGCATCTTCGGCGGCGTCAACGCGCCCAAGCCCTCGTCGGTCCCGACACTGCTGTGGCTGCTGTTTTACACGCTGCCGAGCTCGGCGCTGGTGCTCGGGACGCTGGCGTTCATCCGCCCGGGAAGATGGCTGTCGCCCAAGTCGCCGACCGCCCTGCCGCTGTGGTGGATCATAGCGGTCGCCCTGCCGTTTTCGATGGCCCACGGATTCAGACCCGACTATCTGCTGCCCTGCTACGCTTCGGTTACGATCCTCGCCGCGGCGGACGTGGACCGACTCATATCGACGAATCCCAAAAACAACAAGATGGCCTCGATCCTCAGGCACCTGTACGCCGTCGTGGTGATCTCGGTCTCCATATTCGTAATCGCAACTCCCCTGATCTATCTGTATTACGAGCAGTTGCCCGAGTTCGCCCGCAAGGCGGTGCGCATGCCTCTGTGCGTCAAGCCCGAGACCTGGCGAATACTCGCCGCACTGCCGCCGCTGGGCCTGGGAATGATCTCGCTGGCCGTCTGGGCGAGCCTCAAATGGCGCATCCGCACCCTGACGACCGTCATGGTCGCGGGCATGGTCTGCGTGCTGTTCATCGATCGACACATGATCAGCCGACACGCCCGAACCGGGGACGGCCAGACCATGATCCAGTTCGCCGACGCCGCAAAGCAGTACGTGGGATCCGACAAGTTCGCCGTCTGCAGAGCCGAGAAACTCGGGGCCGAACTCTACTGGGGCCGCTTCGGCAAGCGAGTCGAGAAACGCCAGGACCTCGAGTCTCTCCCGCCGGAGGTGCGATGGCTGGTCACGTGCGATCGCGGCCTGGTCCAACTGGGAGCCTGCGTCCCGGACTCAAGCGGAGCTTTCACCGTAAACCGCGACGGTCGAAACATAACGGTAACTCCCGCTGCGGAGATCCTCGGCGACCCGATCGACCTGAAGGTGCACCGCCCTATCGAGGAAGACAGCATGGGCAAACCCCACCTCATCCGCCTCCCCCGCTGACGCCCCGGCAGCCGGCCAGCCGGCCCGACCGCACCAGCCCTTACTCCAGTTCCGCAATCACCCAGCCGGCTCGACCACGCGCCACCTGCTCTGGATCTGCAATCGCCCGACCGCCACTCCCGACCCGGTCCCGACCCGACCGGACCGGACCCGCCATCATCGTCAACACACGCTCCAACAATCGCCGCACATTCCCAACACCTTCACAGTTCCCAACAGCACCATCCCTATGCTACTAATCTGAATAATCGGCTATACTGCATAAGCTAACCGAGAATGGTGGAAGACGTAAAAGGTTTGCAGACAATGGTTAATAGTTCACAGCGTGCTTTGATGTGCGGTGTCGGGTTCCCTGAGTTCACGCACAGCGGACGTTCACACCCCTGCGCATTTCGGGTCGGTTGTGAATCCCATCGCCATCGCCGTAATCCCGCCGGGATATGTTAATGTGTACCGCCGTTTTTTTAGCAGCAGGGCGGAACGCCCGCTTCATCGCAACGAAGTTGCGAAGCCGTTAACAACCCCCAGAACAAACCGCCGGTGAGCATTCGCAGAGAGTCGCAACGCCGTCCATCGTCGAACGAGCGGGATGTGCGATCCCGAGGACAAACAACCCTCCTGATCCGCCGGAACAACAACACAGCGTCGACACGCCGCGGCTGCGTCCGATCAGCCTGCGAACCAACAAACTCAACAGGAAATCATCACATTTTTCCTCCCTCGCAAC
>Ga0180435_10001851_pt1 | contig 21784 bp, 12 predicted proteins | sample SS_ome_3_FD_132467 | JGI IMG/M metagenome (GOLD analysis project Ga0180435, IMG submission 132467) | Hypersaline lake sediment archaeal communities from the Salton Sea, California, USA - SS_3_S_1 metaG | ecosystem: Environmental > Aquatic > Non-marine Saline and Alkaline > Hypersaline >...
CTTGATGATCTGCAATACTACACTGCCCCCGTGGATATGGCGCTCCAAGGAACCGAATGTACTTCATTCAATCATTGCGCCTGGTCGGTGTCAAGCAAAACCGGATTGAGCTGGCCCGTCGCGTCTGGCACTGCCAACCGGTGCGGGATTGCGGCGCTGTCAAACTCACTCTGTGTGATCATTTGTGGGAGGCAAGAATAGTGCCGGGCTGAGCGTACATCGGTGTGTTGCACAATAACTTGCACAACAAAGCTCACCGTATTACACGAGTTCACTAACTTCTGTGGCTCCGATGAGAGTTCTCTTGTTCTGGATTATTCCGACAACTGTCAGCGTAAGTCCCTGTGTTACAATGCAGACCAAAGCCGACACCATGTGGACCCAAACGCCGCAACTCGTTTAGGCTCTCCAGTGAAAAGCTGATCGGAACGAAAAGGATTCGGGGCGGACCCAATGCTGCGGCGGCTTGACCAGTCCGACTCAAGGTGGATTTCGAGCTGCGGACAAAGACAAGATTAGTCTCCTCCTCCCTTTTGGTATGGGTTCGCTTTCTGATATGGACTCGCAGGACTTTGGTAGGGCGAACTGACGGAGTCTTCCCAGTATCGTGTTCCCGAACGAGAGTCGCTGCCTGCGCTCGCTGGTTTATTGCCAATGTAAGCACTTGAGTTCGGAGCCGCCTCCAGTGATTTCGCCACTGATTGCCCGTGTGTTTGTCGCGCTGACGCAACCATGTCGGAGAGGTTGGTCCTCATTCCTTGAGTTGTTTGGTTACCATCACCTGAGACGAGAATCTCCCATGCCAGAATTCCATCGACCCGAGTGTCGGTGGATCCCGCGCCCTTGACCTTCCCACTGATGGCAATCATTGCCACGACCTCGTCTTTGTTCATACTCACCATGTCGCACACCATTTGAGGTGCCACGGTTTGGTCGTATACTTCCTGAGCCTTGCTTAAGGCAGGCAGAACCATATTCTCAAGTTCCTGTCGTTCGGCACCGGTGCCAGGCAACTGCGACATGGTCTGGCCAATCCCGTCGAGTGAAAAGGGATTGGCAGAGATATCAGGCTTGCAGACGATTGGCGAGTTTCCGTGAGAAACTGCTCCCACCGGTTGGCCATCTTTGTCTATGGATACGATCGAAAGCTGTTGGTTGCCTCCGGGAGACTTGCTCCACAGATTATTGAGCATTCCGGTCAAGTCAGTGTAGCTGTATCTCAAGTGACCTTGGCCGTCCAGCTCGACAACTCTTGGACCACCAGCGAAAGGTGCCGCGATACTTATGTCTCCTTCAACACCAAATGCCTCGGTACGAATGTGAAGCGTTTGACCTTTCCGGACGCGAACTCCGAAGCATCCCGCGAACTTAGGTGTGGCACACTGGGTCGGTGGTGGAGGAGGTGGAGGCACGTAGGTTCCGTTGCTTGAGCCTTCCATGAAGTCCGGGTTGCCAAAGCCAACTCCGGTGGCTTCGTCTAGGCCGTATCCCGCGCCTGCGGGGCGATCCGATCCATATCCAACTCCCGTACCCACGACTGGAGGCGGCTGGGCGATGATTACACTCGTACCCAGAAAAGTGCCGCGCCCCCAACACTCAGTCTTCAGTGTGATCGTTTGCGAGCAGCGCTCATCGGATGACGAAAGATCGTCGCGGCTCTTGGTACCAATCTCGGAGTAATCCCGGGTGATTCCGTTGGAATGGGCGGTCTTGATGAGATCGGTGTCGTCATCATCGAGATCAGCAGCCTCGGTGTTGGCAATCAACATCTCGTAAGGCGAGCTGACATAGCAGGCAGCGACCGCCTCGTCTTTGTTCCCGGTTGGTCCCTTATACGCGATCAGATATTGAGAGGGTTTGTCCGATTCTCCAGAAACATCAATCGTTATCGCAAGGCTTTTTCTCGCTGGGAGCGAGGAAGCCGAGATGCTGTAGCGGTTCGACTCAACACGAATGAGATCAGTGGAGCCAGAGTGTTTTCGGAATACATGCAGGTTGTCTTTGTTGACACCCTTCAGATCACAGGATTGCCTCGGAGCGCCGGAAGAGCTGGATCCGTTGTGTAGTTTGATCACCACCTTGTGGTCACGGCACTCATCGCTTGCGACATAGGCCTCCAAATGTATACGAAAGAAGTAGTTGAAGACTTTGGCCGCCATCTTGATCGCGACCGGAAACAGGTCTTCACCAAGGGACTCGAGTACCAGCGGATGTCGTGTGCTTGCGTTCTTGAAGTACTGAAATCGCTTGAGGGCCTTGAATGTACTCATGTCAATGGGGTAGCTCGTTCCTTTCGGAGGAACCATTCTCGACCAGGCTATTGGCCGATCTTCAGAGTTAACGATAACATCGAGTGAGTGACCGTTGTAACTTGCTCGTTTGATCACATCTCCCGCCAAAGGAAAGCAGCACGTTTCGTCCCCTATGGTGCTCTCGCTATAGTAGTATGCGGCGGTATAGTTGGCTAGTCTGGTAATGGCGGCACCCGGGGGACTCGCGTCGCTATAGCTCGCGTCTCCCAATTCTCTCTGAGCTATCGAAAGGACTTCTCCACTGTTAGCTTTGTAGTGCTCCTCGAAATAGTCGCAATCCGCACCTTTGATACAGGGATGAGCGTCGTTGCGTGTGTGGGCAGGAGATGCCATGTCTTCCACCATGTGTGCAACGTGACCCAGCGTGATGAATGCCTCTCGGAGATGCTTCTTTCTGTCGTCACATGACTTCGCTGTTAGCCCTTTGAAGTACTCCTTTCGAGCATCCTTCCAATCTCGTTCATTAGCGCGATCGGCTCTCATGACCCAGGTCTTGGCATCAAAATTCTCTTCTCCAAGGCAGGGTGGTAGGCCAGTTGACCATAGTTCTTTGCCAGAGGACCTACTCACCGGTGTGTAGAAATGATTACAGAATCTCGCCCATTTATCCTCGAGGATGGAGCCTAGTCGAATCAAGTCGAATGGGGTCCCTTTAGCCTTCGCACCGAAATCAGTGACAACGGCTGCTTCCGGCTCCTTCATTTCGTCTTTAATCTTCTTATCTGCCCAATTGCTACTGGGTACCAACACTTCATTGGCGATACCCAGGGCTTGAAGTTCGGTCCACATCCGTTCCGACCGGCGGGCACCTTCAAGTGTTAGCTTCTCATGAACATTGACAGCGTGGGAGAACGCTGTGGATGAACACATCAACAGCCAAAGAATGGCGACAAGCAGATAACTCCGATTGGTGGGCCATCCACGTAATCTACTCCAGTGACGTGCTGTCATCAATCACTCCCTTCTTATCGGCACACTGAGGTTGTTGCGCGCCGTCACCCTCTAGAGGTGTATGGAGCTGATTGTCGAGATGAACAGAGGCGTTGACTAAGGTCTCCGGGCTCCAAACGAACATAGTCCTATCTATCGTGTTTTGTCTCGAGCCTGTGACTCGTCCCATTGAAACGCTATCGTTCGCTTCAGTGATTTCGAGAGTCGCCAGTGCACACAATTGGTACTCCCAGGTCAACGAAGACTTCGTTTCGCCGGTCATCTTCATGTTTCCAGCCTCGAATACCATACCGGATTCAATACCCGCCAGCGAACCTTGTCCGATCACAAGCAGATCAGGCTCGACCACATCTACAATCTTACCTATCCACCCCGCGGTTTTGCAGTTACTTTCAACAAAGTCCGCTACTTGTCGAAGCAGATCGGAGACCGCTAGAATGACATCTGGCGTCTTGTCGAATCCCATTGTTGTGTGGCTATCTGAAAACTGGAAGTCGATTAGACGACCATCGCTCCTGCCTGTAAGTAAGACGCTCGATATCTCATTGCCTGTCCATCCGTCCGAAATGGACAATAGCATAGTTACCGAGGCTCCCTTCCGGCTACTTTGATTCACCTCCGTGAGGTATCCATCAACTACGAGTTGAGGTGCCCAGCCATAATCACCAATAGGGTAAACCCTTTTGGATCTTGTTTCACTCGACTTCCGGGCTGCGTGCCTGTTTACTCGCTCGGTAGAGATCGACTCTCTCATGTCTAGTGTTTGGGCAATCCAACTCGTCCAGTACGTTTCAATTCGATCCGGCCGCAGTGGCCATTTTGAGGGGGAGAGACAGCCGTACTGAAACGCGTGCGGATAGTCGTAACCCGACTTGTCTCTCACCCGGTTTACTTTGACCCTGGTGATCAGGTCCTCGGCGAGGATGCGTTGTTTCTCCGTCTTGTGTTGTTTCTCTGTTTCTTGCAGTTCCGCTATCTTTCCCCGTTTTATCTGATCGTCCCTGGTGTAGCCGGGAAGTCTTGTGGAGCATCCGGAGAAAGCAGCCACGAAGACAGAAACCACCGCGATGGAGAGAAGCGGGCGCATCACCGTGATGCGCAGGATTGCGGCAATCTCGGCAAGGCCGAGTGCCAAGCGATCCCGGTGGAGTCTACCGTTGTTTAGGATTGAGCACATTTTGACTCCTTTGAATGGTTTTGGTTGCTCAAATAGAATAGACAGGTGATCATCCAGTGAGGCCCCATTCGGGACCTCACTTTCCTCCACCGTCTAGTCGAACATATTGAATGCGACGCCTACTTTGGTCCACAGGGTGTTCACGACGCCGTCAACTTTGTAGGATAGTTCACCGACCAGACTGGCCTTCTCCGAGATTCGCGTCTCAAGACCACCGGCAAACTTAAATCCTAGTGAACTCTCGGGCTTGTGAAGCGGACCCGATTGCCATTTGAAGAAAGACATGGCCAGACCTGCCCCAAGGTAGTAGTTGACGGTAGCTTCGGGGTTGAAGTAATAGTGCAAGTCGCCCCCGATGCTGAACTCCTGCTCTTTCATCTGGTACCCGAATCCGAACTCATCTGGCTCGGTCGTCATGGTCCAGTAGGAAATGTTGGGGTATATGGCGATGTTTTCAGCCAAGTATCCAATATCGGCGAAGAGGCCGAGGCCAATGGTGCCGCCACCGCCGCTTCCTAGCGTCGAGTAGCCTGACGAGTTCACGTAGCCGATGCTACCGCCGACCGAGTAGAGCCCAATCCCATCTCTGATGTTCGCGTTCGCACTGCCGATGAGCAGCAGTCCGAGCAACGTTGTCGTCAATGCCAGTTGTTTCAGTGTTCGTGAGGTTTTCATTTCCTTGCTCCTGTTATTATTTCAGATGCTGTGTTCGTGATTGTTGACTCCGATCAACTGTCAGGCAGCCAGATGTTCATTTTCTTCGTGGCTTTCTCCTCCAGTTTCTCGACGGGTTTACAGTAGGCGACCTTGGTGTCAATCGCGGTGACCTCCAGGGTGCCCACGGGGCGCTTACGATACGCGAGCAGTTCGCCGGTCTCCGGATCGTAAACAGGGCGTGCATGTCCAATCGTGAAGAGCTGGCCGACCTTGACGCCTTCGCGCTTGCCACGGTTAATCATCAGATCATTCTGAACTTCGGCGTCGGCGATGTAACCCATCCAGGCAATCTCATCCAAATGCTTGGCGCAGTAATCGACCGCTTTGGAGATGGCATTTGAGGCGGCCTTTTCCATGTTGGGATCGTCGCCGAAACCAAGGCTGATTCCGCTAATGTTGCCCAGAAGCACCTTTGTACCCCTGGCCTTTCCCGTGATCTTTTCGCTGGCCACATAGAGCCCAGTCTGAGCATCAAAGATCTGGATTAGGATAGTAACGGTCGAAGTCTTCAGGCTACCCCCTATGCCCCCGGGAAGTTGCTTTAGGAGACCACCCGTCTTAGACTTGCCGTTCTGAACTGACACTACTGCTCCCCGAACAATCATGTTCGCTCCTGCCAGATAGCCGATCCGCGCGACGTTCTTGGTTTTCGTGGTCCAGTCCGACTCCTGAAATTCGGTTTCCTCTCTGGCGATGGTCCGGGCATCGCGTGATGTTGCGATGAATGATCCTTGCTTGTTTAGAGCGTGCGTGAGAAGCTCGGCCCAGGCCTGAGTGATCTGGGTGCCCTTTCCTGTACTACCCATGTCGCCGAACCAGGGCAATGAGGGATAGGCGCTGGCTGACTTGTCATCAAAGCGATCGACTAGGACTCGGTAGCGGAGACCACCCTTGGCGATCGATGGCGGGATTTCTTGGCTTCTGTTTCCGCCTCCCTTTTGATCAGTTGTCTCTTGCTTGGTCTCGGACTTCTTCTTGTTTGGGCGGCGCTGCGCCTCGGCATCTGTGGCGAATCCTACAGCCAGGACCGCGCACAGAAGAAGGCCGACCAGGCCCTTGAGCAGGCCGCAGTTTCGGATCCGTGCTTGTTGGTTCCTTCTCACGGTGTTTTCCTTTCCAGTTCTTAAGGGATTCGTTAGGCCCGTTGTGTTCGAGTTAGGCTTCATGTCTGTCCTCCGTGCTTAGTGTGATCACTCTCATTAGCTTGTTTGATGCGGATAGCTCCGCGTTGTCGGGTAAACGGGACAAGGGAGAAGCTTTCGGAAACAAAGGACGAATCGTTGGGGGATTAGGCGGCTTCGAGGGAGCGGCAGGTCACCATATGAAACGCCCGGATCTGCTAAGGATCCGGGCGTTCACTGATACATTGATTAGAGATTGAGGTCTCTAGCCAGTCAACCCTTACTCAAGCAGTGACGACTTGAAGTCGTAGTATCGTACTTTCTCCTGCGAGAAATTGTAGAACCCGAATCTTCCGGGTTCGAAATCTCCTTGGACGTCGAATATGACATTCTCGTCGATTTTTACTCTAACGCGGGTGCGAGTGTATTCGAGCTCGAATGCATACTCGGTGCGGTCGATCCAACCCATGGCTTGTCCAGTATCCATTGCCAAAACTGTGACTCCCGGCCCATTGTGATTCCAGAATCCTTCGAAGAACTCGGCCTCGGTCTCAAATGTAGCGTCGATCCGAGTGAGCGCAAACCCCGCCGGCCAGTAATACCGGTTGTTCTCGCCGGTTCTCTGCGCACGTTGCTTCCAGTCAAAGAGAACAAACTCGTAGTTGTCGTGTCCCAGTTCGATGGGAGACTTGAGTCCGATTACGAACCCCACCAAATCATCGTCATAAGAGGTTTCCACCCTGAATCTGCCGGTAATGCGAGTGTCGATATACTCTCCGGGGCTCACGAACAAAGTGGGATTCCCGTTTATACCCTGTTCCACTGACCTAGCTGTAGAACCGACCGACCATTTGCCGAGCGTATCCACCACTATCCAGTTGTCGAAATACTCAGGGTCAATTACAATGGCCCTTCTACCGGATTCCATCGAGTTGGAATTGGCCGCTGCAAACGAATCGTCACCAGTAATCGCAACGTCCAGAACGCAGTTCTCAAATCTCCATCCATTATCAAGCCCTTGGGCCCGACAAATGCCCTCAGCGTGGGCTCGTACTTCGGGATCCAGATCCTTTAGTCTGATTGGCCGTTCCGGGAAGTTAGCTATTGTGTATGTTAGAGTGCTCGAGTCGGCCGCATAGCGGAAGAGCGATTCTTCCTGACTGATTCGCCAACTGTCGCCAAACTGATAGTACAGCGAGTCGAAATCAATCGGTTCTATCAGCACATCACCGTTCTTGGTGGTGACGTCATCGTCCGGATTGCCGTTGAAGTTGCCGAGTAGTCCGGAAAGCGACCCTCCGTACGACGGCGAAATCTCTATCCCGAAGTTTAGAAATCTGCCATAATCAGTAACACCGGCGACAGTCCCGTCCGGCCAAAGTATCAAATACAGATTGCGTCCTCCCTTGCTAGACTCGAAGACAGCCCCTCCGTTGGATAGATCGAATCGGTTATCCATCAGCTGAATAGGCTGATTGTTGACATACACGGAGGGAGCGCTATTCACGTAGATTCCTACCGTGTCACCATCCACATACATTGCAATGGCGGTGTTGACCGACGCCTTGCGAGAACTCAGCCACGGTTCTTGACGAGCCTGTACAACGATACTCCCATCGCTGGATTCTACGAGCAAGTATTCTCCAGCACCCTGGAAGTCGTAGACTAGCCCATCGGCAGTTGCCAAGTGCACATCGCCAGTTGAGTTGTCCTCTGGCTTCTTGGGCTCATCAGGCACGCACTCGCAAGTCTCAGAATCGCGGGTCTGGCCCTCGGGACATGGATCATCAGCATTTTCGCAGACGCAGTCGCAGAACTCGTCGAACACTTTGTTCGTACGACCTTCTTCGCACGGTTCACCTTTTCTCTCACAGACGCATTGACAAGCTGCATTAATGACCATTCCGGAGCCGGGCTCGTCGCACTCTTCGCCGACATCGTCACACACGCAATCACAAATGGTAGGATCAAATCTCTGGTGGAACTGGGAGCAGTAGTCTTGATCGATAACGCAATCACATTCGCACGTCTCGAGATTAATGTGAGGCTTGCTGGGATCCTCCGTGCATTCCTCATCTTCTCGATCGCAGAGGCACTCACAAAACTGCTCATCGAAAGCCCATCCTTCCGGGCATTCTCTGTCTTCTCTCAAGCATTCGCACTTGCAGGTACTAGGGTTGAGCTCGAGGTTCTCCCGGCATTCCGGATCGCAATCGCAGGGACAGTCGTCATTTGAACCAGTGAATCCTTCCGGGCACTCTCCACAATCGACATCGGAGAGTGGAAGACGGAACCGAACCGGCGAGTGCACCCGGAATCCACTGCCATCGGTCCAAGATGAGAATGGCTTTCTTTCGGAGACATCGCCATCACAGGTTTGTTCAACTGTTACCTCGAAACTTACGGATTTGAGTGGATTAAGCCTTCCTCCGGGTGTCTCGTGCCACTCGCAGACCAGTTCTGCTACATCGAATGCGACACAAACGACACTAGTAGCCTGTGATGGAATGTCGAAGCATGCCCCAAGACCTGGTGCATTTCCGATGAAAGTCGACGCACATACCATCGTGGAAACCCCGGCTAGAAAGCACACCTCTTCCCTCGGCGCTGTACCGTGAATCATCTCGCAGTAACGATCAAGGTAGGCAGCCTGACCAGGGCGGTCTGACAGAGTGACCTCGAAGTATCCCACTCCGTCCTGACTCCGCTTATGGCGGGCCGGGACCCGTAGACCAATTACGTTAGTCTCCAGCAAACCGACGTATTTGTACTTCACCAACGCGGCCACATTGGCGCCACTCCAGTTGCGTGTGGTAGGGCTGTAGCTGCTATGGCCAGTGCATCTTAGTTCAATATCAACCGTCTGACCTCCGGCGGCTTCATTGGCCTGAATCGAACGAAAGAACTCTTTGTCCTCGACACCTGCCAATTCGGGTGCTTGCTCGTTGGGCTCCAAGGATCGGGTTCCCTCCGCAAGATCGAAGGCCACAACAGTGTCGACAGTCCCATCTAACGCCTTCACATACATATATCCGGAGCTATCGCTTACCCATTTGAACACTAGGTGTTTTTCCGAAAAGCCCCGAATGCTGCTGGGTCGGCTGTCCTCCCCATAGTCTACTTCAAATGATGAAGTACCTTTATTGACGACGCGAATCATCTTGATGTTCACTGGGTAGCCATCGCTGTCCCGGTCGCCATAGAACTCAATAGTATCTCCTGCCGGGTTGGCCAGGAAGTACGTGCAAGGGTCGGCGAGCAAAGGACGGGCAAAGAGGCCGAGTTTCAGGTCTTGCTCTACTTCCTTGATGTCAGTCGGTTTGTCCTCGCAGCCGGACAAACTGGCCCAGACGACACCAATACTTATGATCAGCACTACACTCAATAGTGCTGCTCGAGTCTTCAGTCTACGTTTGCCCATCTTCACAACTCCTTGATAAACTGGTGTTCAATTGCGTTATAACCTGGCCGCATTAGCCTGCTCAGCAAGGAAACGAAACGACCAAGTAGATTTCGGAGGACTTGGATTGGATTGTAAGACCGTTGGTGTTTCTGAACGGACGATCTCTTTACAAATCTGGAAAATACACTATATTTCCCCTGATTTTGGCGCGCATCCGTGCTCACTCTTATCTGCCGCCGGAAATACTTCTTTTACACCAAGCATTCGGAGACCTAACCAGATGCAGCGCTTCCAACTGACTCGAGCGATCCTGACGATTCTGATTGTATCTGCGATTCCTGCCCTTTGTGGCGCTCAATTGAGTACCGAAGACTCAACAAGAATGACAACGCATATGGAGATTCTCTCCACCGGGTTTGTTCAGACCTCTTACGACACGTGTCTTGTAGTTCTGTGGAACTCAAGCTACGATCATCATGCCTGGGAGGATTTCTTTGTTGCTTACTTTGGGAACCACGCGCTTACAGATAGCTTGGCGGTAAGATTATTCTGGCCATCGGTATACAGCTACCACGGCTGGGGAGACACAAAACTACACAACAGCTTGATACCCACTTCTATCTATGCAACGGACTCATTGCTGGAGGAGTATGCGGGCGACCTAATAGCGACAATGAACGGCAACGAAGAGGTCCGTCAGAGTTTCATATGGTTCTACCGTTTCATGGAGTACAGTCTCAACGGTGACATAACCTCTGAGCGCAGAATCGAGGCCTACGAAGCGCTGAAGAACCAGATCTCCACATATCCCGAGCACTTCTACAAGCCAAACAAGATTGACACGACCAACAATCTCTATACAGGTTGGCTGAGAGGGCAAATCTATGCCAACTTGGTCGAGTCCGTTGAGCACACTCCCCAGGTCAAGACTGAGATAGCAACCACCGTAGGGCTGGCAGGTCAGTATCTCGCTGTTTGGGACTCATTGGATCTTATTATCGCGGATAACAACGAGCTTACCGATCACGAGTTCATGAACATCTATCCGCCCTTCACATATATCCCTGACACTCTTCACCACTCTAGGATTATCACCAGTTGGATCTACTTGAATCTGTGGGAGCACGTTCAAGCGTACATGAATATCCATCTTGGAGTGCCTTGGTTCGGTACAAAACAAAACTGGTTTCCGGACGAAGTAGAACCGGGTTGGCTGGACATGTTCGACATTAGCCTTGTGCACAATATCTTCTATGCCGTTCAGAACCACTATATCTGGAACACTCCTGAATGGGACGTCAGATTCGACAAGCTACTCAGCGATGCTGGTGACGATAGCTTGAACTACATTCAGAGTCTGCGCGAGAGTGGGTTCTACACGATTAACACTTACGTTCTTCTCCCTGACTTGGCGAATCTGTGGATGGGCGACTCGCGAAAGACCATGAAACTAGGCCTGATCCGGTTCGACAACGGTAGGATTCACCCGATCAATCAAGCGCTCTACATGGCCGACATCTTCTCTCTCGGGACAGATTCAACCGATTTCTTTTATACCAACAACATTGGGCAGGTTTGGAGAGAGCGAGTGGAACTGGTTCGCAACGGCGAGGGCCAGATTATCCAGATCAACACTGCAGACACAGTCTACGCCTTCAACGTCGGTGCCGATGGCAATGTGCTCAGTTATACTGCGGGATGTTACGGCCATGACGACGACGGGGACGGATTTCTTAGTTCATGCGACAACTGCCCCGACAAATCTAATCCTCTGCAAGAGGATATAGATGGGGACGGAAGAGGTGACAGCTGCTACCTCTCGTCCTTCTTGTGGCCTTTGGTAATCCAGGTACGTGATTCACTCGGAGATCCGGATGCCATGGTCAATCTTAGAGTTGTTGACAGTGATGGGCTAGAGATCGGTGTTGGCGCCGATGGCCTTGACACGACTAATACAATCGGTCCCGGAGCGATATACGAGTTTGTCGACGGAAACGACAGAGTGACTATAGGTGAGATCAAGGCTGGAGGCTATACGATATTCGCGTTGACCGATGAAGGCGGGATTCCCAGCTGTTGTGCGGCGGTAGATTATGTTGTCGGTGCCGATGGAGATTCCTCTCTACCTGCGTTTGTGCGTGCAGAACCCGGAGAGGAAGTCCTGGTTGGTACTATATTGGCAGGTGCCAGTGACTATGATGATGTTCGAGGCACAGGTTTCATCGATATCGGTACGATAGCTGTGATGGCTGAGTACCTCTTCCTTGGAGGACCTCCGCCTGTTCCAGCCGAATCTGCAGATCCAAACTGTGACGGAAGCGCAGATATCCTGGATCTTGTTTTGATGGTAGATTACTTGTTCCTGAGTGGAGAAAAGCCCGAGTGCGCCAAATAGAGTATGGTAACGAAACTTATGTGGAGGGAGAGCTTTGAACAGAAAGCTAGTCGCTACGATCCTGTTTGCGATCGTTATCACCATGTCGGGAACGTCGAACGCCCAGCTAAGCCCACTGGACTCGACACGAATGACAACTCACATGGAGGTGTTGTCCACTTCGTTTGTGGTCGAATCGTCCGACACTGCACAGCAGATTATCGATGATCTGACCTACGATGATGCCGATTGGGAGTCGTTTCTCAGAAACTATTTCGGAAGCAGGTCGCTCACCCAGGCTCTATTCGACAACCTTATGTACTCCTGGATCTATCTGTATGATTCTGAAGCGGCGACTAACTTCCGCAATGCTTATCTCCCGACGTGCAACTACGTATTCGATTCCCTGATGTCGGAACATTTCGCGGATCTGGGTAACGTGATGGCCAACGACTCAGATGTGAGGGAATCGATACGTCTCTCTTTGCGCGAGGTTCGGGGCTGCTGCATACACGATAGCACTGATTTAGCCCGCAGGACTACCGCCTACGATGCATTGAGAGCCGCTGCGGCATTGTACCCGAGCATCTTCGACAAGCAGAATACGTTGGATACCGTTGCCAATGCCCATTCTCTCTGGCTGAGAGGCCAGCTCTACTTTGGTCTTCGCGACGCATTGGCTTTAACACCTGTAATCAGGGACGAGATTGCCACTACGGTGGGTTTGACCGGGCGCTACAGGGACATTTTCGATTCGACCGGTGCATTTGTCATGGACAATAACTCGTTCGACGGTCAGTCACTGGATGTCGTCTTCAACACGGTCAGCGCAGTACCTGATACACTCCACGGAATCCGAGGGATCTTGCACGGCTTCATTAACGGATACTGGGATGGACCGCTTCCCGTTATGACGATCGTGTCGGACCACATATACTGGGAGGATCCGAAGAATGTCTTCCCAAGCGAGGTTGACTCAGGGGTAGTTAGCTTCTTCTGGGACTGGCTCTGCTATGACACTCATTGGGCTGTCGAGATTAGTGTTCCTCAAGATCCATGGGATAATAGAATGGATAGCCTGAGGGCTCGAGCCGGTGCGGACAGTCTCAATTACTTGGACAGCGATGTCGAGCCGGGGTGGTATCTGCTAGGTAGAGAGCACTTCATGGGAAGGCAGGGTGTGCTGTGGCTTGCCGATTCACGCAAAAGCTTGGAGTTGGGAGTCAAGCGTTTCGAGAATGGGCGCTCACACCCACTGGATCAAGCCCTGTTTCTCGCTGATCTCTATTCGCTCGGAACCGATTCCTCATACTTCTTTTATACCACGCTTCAGGGTGAGGTCAGCAGGTGGAAAGTGGAGATCGGTCGAGGGGTCAATAACTATGTCAATATGATAAGGACTCAGGACACTCTCTACACTTTCACACTCGATGCTGATGGTTATGTGACGGGATTCGATGCCGATTGCTACGGCCTTGACGGCGATTTCGACTCCCATTTGGAGTCGTGCGACAACTGTCCGGACAAAGCGAACGCTCTTCAGGAGGATATAGACGGAGACGGTTACGGTGACAGCTGTCACGTGGCCAGCTATCTCTGGCCTCTGACATTCCGGGCTTCCGACAGTGCCGGTGCCCCCAGTGCAGGTATCAACTTGCGGGTGCTTGATCCTGATGGTTTTGAGATAACCGTCAGTGCTAATGGTCTGGACACAATCAATACCATCGGTCCAACTGCGACCTATGAGGATGTCTTCGGTAACGACCTAGTTACAATCAACGAGGTTAAAGCCGGTAGCTACACTGTGTTCGCTCTGACAGATGAAGGCGGGATTCCATCCTGTTGTGCTGTGATTGAGTGGCAGCGCGGAACAGAACCGGGATCAACGTTCCCTAGTTTCGAGCGGCCAGATTTCGGCGTATTACTCGAAGTGGGTACGGTTCAGAATCCTGTTTACATGTACGGCGACGTTGATGCGACTGGATCTATCGATATAGCTACCCTTGTATATCTCGTGTCCTACATGTTCCAGGGTGGTCCTGAGCCGGTGCCCTACGATGCGGGTGACATGGACTGCAACGGTGGTATCGACATCGCTGATTTGGTTTACTTGGTTGCCTATATGTTCTCGGGAGGACCAGCGCCGGGCTGCCAGTAGAATGAGAGAATCGATAACGACATACGGATCTGATTGGGGTAAGGGATGAAACAGGCAATTATCGTAACAATTGCAGTGTCGATACTGCTAGCCTTTGGAGCGACCACCGGACACACTCAATTGAGTACTCTTGATTCAACGCGTATGACAACCCACATGGAGGTTTTATCCGTTGGGTTCGTCCAAGCCTCCTTTGATACTTGTGATGGTCTGCTGGGCAATGCAGGCTATGATCAGTTCGACTGGGAGGACTTCTTCAAAACCTACTTCGGTAGTCGACCGCTCTCCGACAGTTTAGCAATCCCTCTACTAGTGAACAGGATGTACAGTTACCGCGGTGCGGGAGATGTCAAATTGCACAATAGTATGATCCCGACCGCCATCTATGCAACCGACTCCCTGCTTGTTGAACATGGGGGAAACCTGGCTGCGACCATGAACGGCAACTCTGACGTACGTCAGAGCCTTATATGGTTCTATCGCTTCCTAGAGTACAGCGTGAATGGAGCGATCACATCGGCTCGACGAGACGAAGCATACCAAGCGCTGAAGAATCAGATCTCGTCATATCCGGCACACTTCTATAAGCCGAACAATGTGGATACGGCGGACAATCAGTACACGGGTTGGCTTCGAGGCCAGGTCTATGCTTGCCTCGTCGAGTCGGCCGAACACACACCGCAAGTGAAGTCTGAGATCGCGGCAACTGTGGGCCTGACTGGTGAGTACCTGGCTATCTGGGACTCCTTGGGTTTAATTGTCGCGGACAACAATCAGCTGAATAGTCAGGAGCTCAGCAATATCTACCCACCCTTCACATACGTTCCGGATACTCTCCATCACGCTCGGATAATAACCAGCAAGTCCTACCTGAATATGTGGGCACATGTACAAGCGTATATGAACATTCACCTGGGTGTGCCGTACTTCGGAGGGAAGCAGAATTTGTTCCCACCGGAAGTCGAGCCCGGTTGGCTTGATAGGTTCGACATAAGCACCATACACAATGTATTCTATGCGGTCCAAAATCACTTCATTTGGCCGACACCTGAGTGGGACGATAGGTATGAGTCACTCCGGGCCAATGCAGGAGCCGACAGTCTCAACTACCTTCAAAGCGAGAGAGATCCGGGGTTCTATTTGACATCGGGGTACGTGTTCCTTCCAGATCTGGCCAATCTGTGGGTTGGGGACTCGCGCAAGGCACTCAACCTTGCGTTGATAAAGTATAACGCCGGTCGCACCGAACCGATAAACCAGGCTCTCTACATTGCCGACATATTCTCAGTGGGCATTCCGGCTGGCGACTCCACAGACTTCTTCTATACTGACTCGATGGGTGTGATGAGCAGGGACAGATTCGAAGTCACTCGAGACGGTAACGATTTCATACAGTCCATTCGTACGGACGACACTCTTTACACATTCACGCTCGATGTCAACGGCGACGTACAAGGCTACACGACCGATTGCTATGGCATTGATGGCGACCTCGATAGCCATTTGGAATCTTGCGACAACTGTCCCGACAAAGCAAACACACTGCAGGAAGATATCGATGGGGATGGTTATGGCGACAGTTGTTACGTAGCCGGATATCTGTGGCCGCTAACCGTTCAGGCCTTCGACAGTGCTGGCGGTCCCAGTGCCGATATCAACCTGCACATTGTCGATCCCGATGGACTGGAGATCGCCGTAAGTGCGAACGGTCTCGATACAACAAATACCATTGGCCCGACTGCCAAGTACGAGGACGTCTTTGGTTACGACATAGTCACAATCACTGAACTCAAGACGGGATCTTACACGATATTCGCACTAACTGATGAAGGGGGCATCCCATCATGCTGCGCCGCTATTGAATGGCAGCGTGGCAGCGAGCCTGGTTCGACATTCCCCAGTTTTGCTCGGCCCGACTTTGGAGTATTGCTGGAAGTTGGGACGATCGAGAACCCTGTTTACATGTATGGCGACGCGGATGCGACAGGGTCAATCGACATATCCACCCTCGTCTACCTTGTGGCTTATATGTTCCTGGGTGGCCCAGAGCCGATTCCTTACGACGCTGGAGACATTGACTGCAACGGTGGCATTGATATTTCAGACCTTGTGTATCTAGTTGACTATATGTTCAACGGTGGAGATGCGCCTGGCTGTCAGTAGGCGGCTGCTATAGATTTCCGTATACTACGTATGGCGCCCAGGAAAATGGATGATCTGGGCGATTGGAGTTGCGTAGTCTCTGAATGTGGCTGACCTTGGCTTCTTGAAGTCGGCGAGCCAATGACCGAGAGTCATCGGCGTAGATGGGGAGCACGTTTGAAGCGCTCGTGCGATCGTCTACCTCCCAGAGCGCAGATATGACCGACTCGGCTCCAGCGATTAGGAATGACCGGCGTAGCCCATGGACACCGTCACCCGGAATTGTCTGGCCAATGCCGGACTCACACGTCGCAAGTGTGACAGTCCGTACGCCCGTCAAGTCTAACATCGTGACCTCGCCTGCCGTCAGAATCCCATCGCCAAGAAGTTCATCCGTGGAACTCGGATTCTCAGCGTTGGCTCGAGAGAGCACGATCCCTGCCAGTGATCTATTGACGGATCTGCGGCTTTGGCGTCCAGCATGACGTTCCACACATGAAGCCGGAACATAATAACCATGCGCGGCAATGTGAATGTGGCCAAACTCACCCGCGTGGAGTTTAAGGAGGTGTTCATTCGCCTTTTCACGAGTAAGAAGCTTACATTCTTGACCTCTGCGCTGACTCAAGAAAGCATCGCTGATCGCTCGGGCTTCATTCTCCGAGAAGCGCAGCTCCATGCTGGCGAGTGCCGCAAAGTCGATACATGGATTCGGCTTCACGGCCTTTAGGTACTCTCCTAACGGATTGGCAATCGTCAGAAGCCCGTCGTTTCGATTAAAGTGCCCGGGTTGTGGCAAGATCTCGCGACCGTTCCCTACATAGTGTATCGGGAACTGTTCAATAAGGTAGTGGCTCGAGTTGCACCACAGAGCCTCGAACGGAAGCATGTTTAGCTTCCCGTCAGGCGATATGATGAGCGTGCGAGGTTTGCTGGATGCCAGTAGCCTCTGAGGAATGAGGGTTTTTGCAAGCGTGGCAAGATCCAACTTTAGAGAGTCAGTCTGGTTCACGTTGGGCAGATGTCCTTTTCTGACTATTGCCAGCATTGCGCCCCTCAGATTCTCCACCATCGAGTCTATTGGAGCGGTGGCACCCAGGTCGTGAATGGAGATCTGACCGTTCTCGTCAATGAAGTAGCTGAGATATCGAGGTTCTACTAGGTCACCATTCTCGTCTAGGAAGTCGTACTCAACAAACTCCAGGAGCCGGCGTCTGGTGAATTGCAGTCGCTCGAGTAAATCTGATGCCCGAGGAGGAGCCCCGCCGGACAGCTCCTGAATCTCAGTCTCGCGTCCCGTGAACTGCTGCATCAAGGCCAGCTCCTGCGATCTGAGGTCTTCCAGCTCGGACTCATCAATGCGTGAGTCTTCCTCGAAGTCTGGTTCAAGGAGACTGGCACGGCGACTATGAATCGCCTGAAGAGAGTCTCGACGAGGCTGGGAGGATATCTCAGCAAACAGTCGGAGACGGCGACTTCTCCGAAGCAGTGACTCAGTCAAAGCGCTCTTAGAACTCAAGATTCCGTCAATCAGCTTCTCGACGACCTCGAAAGAAACCCCACCTGAGATATCAGCCGATGAGATCAAGAGACTAAGACAAGTGTCTAGCATATGAGACTGCCGCATCTCGTTACGTTCCGACATTCCCATTAGCGTTCCGCCTAATGCCTCGTAGCGACTCAGCGATAACTCGTGGAAGAGATCAACAGCCCGGTCGGAGAATCCTCTCTTGCGATAGTGCTGTGCTAGCGAAGTCAATGCTGCTGATTTGTGGTGCGAAAATCCCTCGCTGCTCCTGCATACACCCTCGATCATCGAGTAAAGGGAATCTGCCTCACAGACTTGCTGATTCTCCTCCAGCATTTCGGCCTGCATCACCAAGAATGGTAAGTATCTTATGCTGGCGGTATTCCTGCCTAGCGAATCCAAGATATGTAAGGCGGAGTCAAGCATCGCCTGCGCTATTTGATCGCTAGATCTCGCTCGATGCACTTTTGCGAGTTGCCAATAGGTCTGGAAACCGACGCTTTCGATACGGCGCGCGTCTTTGAGAGCTTTTAGAGCTGTCTCAAAATCTCCCGCCTCGCAATAGACTTCAGAGAGAGTTCTGAGAGCATACACTCGAACTTGAGGGTCCAGAGTGGTGTCTTCGGTCGCTTCGAGTGCGCTCCTTGCAATGGTTAGCGCTAGGTCATCCTCTCCGAGTTTCTGAAGAGCGAGGGCATACTTTTCGCAGATTCTTGTATATTCATACCCCTTATCTAACCCGAGGTCTTCTCGGATTCGTTTCGCTGCCATCAGCTTGTCAGCAGCCTCTTCCCACTCCCCTTGGACTGCGTGGATGATACCCAAACTCCCAAGAGTAGATGCGCGATCCTTGGTCGGAGTTGCGGACCGCCGGTAAATCTCGTCTGCAATGCCATAGTAAATCTCAGCGCGATGGTGATCGCCGGTTTTATGATAGACCAGACCCATTGTGTTATTCGCGTTGGCGAAGCTGACTGAATTAGAGCCGTGAACTCGCTCAGAAAGCTCAAGAGCAAGCTTGGCTACAACCAGTGCGGTGTCCGTATCACCACCCTTCTCAAGGATATTGGCGTATTGCGTGGCGAGTCTAGATCGAGATGAATCGCACTCCACTCCGCAATCCGTAGCGAGAGCCAAACCTTGAGTTATCAACTTGGATGCTGAGTCACGATGAACTCCCGAGTAGCCAATCATGTATCCCACATACGCGTAGGGAAGAATATAAGCCTCGTGGTTCGCGGGAAGCGGTTTGGGCTCCACTAGAATCAACCGTTGGAAGCAGGCAATTGCACTATCGCGCTGATTCAGAGCAAAGTGGCTGGCAGCCTTGCGGTACAAGGCCGAGACGTAGGTGGAGTCTGAGATGTCAATACCAGATCTAGTAAGGTCCCTCAAGATCGAGTCAGCCAGTTCGATTCTTTTGGCATGTGATTCTCTGTCGGTGGCGGCTTCGAGCTGACGTAAGGCATCCAACAGAGGGAGCGAGTCCAAGTAGGCGAATCGGTTGGGAGGCTCGACGAGATCGTCCTGCTCTCCACAGGCTAAGGACATCAAAGTGATCGCAGCTATAAGGGCAAGTCCAAGGAGTGCTCGGGAAACCGGAATGTGTTCTAGTCGATCAACGTGCATCTGGAATCAGTCCGCGGCACTCTAGCGCCGCAAACTGGTTCCTCCGGCGACGTAGTGCCGATCTCCATAGCTGTAAGTAACTACGGCGTGGGTTGCATTGTGCCTTATAATGAAGGCCCCAGAGGAAGATGTCAACTTGCCTTTGTGAAGTTCACGCGTCTCCAAATCAATCATCCAAAGCCTGAGTTCAGTTGGTAACGAGTCCGCGGGTGCTTTGAAGTTTAAATCAATCGACCCGAGACGCCTCCTCGATTCATCACACAAGTCGACAATACCCTTCGAGCTGGCACAGGACACTAGTGTCAAGGGCAGGTTTGGCTCCGTTGAGATGAAACTATCGCCAGACTCGTCGTATTCCAGCAATGTTCTGAATCCGGCGTTGGCGGCATCGCGTCCGGTCGCGAAGCTGCGAGTCTGAGAGTCTCCACGTGATGCGACCGCGATCAACTCATTCTTGTCCACCCGTATGTCAGCAGTTCTCAGATCTAGTTCGTGATAGTTACGTGGAAACTGTGTGATAGCGATCAGTGCAAGCGCGGCTCCGACGACGCTCACCTGAAGTAGTTTGGATCTGAACAGGCGGCCAAGAAGTCCGGGAGTACCAGGCTCTTTCTCTGAGGAATCACTCGGATACTCAGCTTCCATCCGGCGTCGAAGCCCTGCCGGTAGAATGGTGCCCTCCAAAGAGCCCTGAACAGCTTCTGAGGATCTGTCCAATGCTGCGTAGTCCAACATCATCTGCTTGTACTCCGACCTGAAGGCTGCAGACTCGTTCAGTGCTCTCTGAACATCCGCACGTTGCTCGTCCGATGCTCTTCCTTCCAAGGAAGCCCTCAGGGCGTCCTCATCTGGTCGAAATCCAGATTCATCCTCCTGGCTTCCGGCCCATCGGATAATATCGGACAGTTTACGCGGCTTCTTTTTTGACATATTCCTCTATTCCTTTGAAGTCACGTCTACAGCTAATACGGCATAAGGCCAAGCATTTCGGAAAACGCTTACAAGTCATCAAATATGTCGGTCCCAGACACGCCTCTTGAGTCCAAGAGCGCCATCAGCTGTTTTCGGCAATACCTAAGATCATCGGCAACCTTCTGGTTGTCAGTTGATTTTAGACCAAGTGCTACTGTCATTTCCTTTGGTGTGTACTCTTCCGAGGCCAGCTTCAAGAGTACCTGGCACTTCTCTCTCAGTTGGCCAATGCACTCCCAAACCAACTTCATCAAATGTATGTCCTTCTCAGCTCCTAAAACCGCACCCGCCCTGTCGCCATTCTCCAGCGGAACTCCCGATGGCTGGTAGGCTCGACTCCTCAGGAGGTCCAGAGCCTTGTTGCGTGCAACACAGTAGAACCAGGACAAGAACTTGCCACCTTGAGGACTGTATTTCTTGAGAACTCGGCACTGGTTGGAAACGAAGTGGATTATGACTTCCTCTATGATGTCCACTCGTCGATCATCGTCCAAACTCCTGAGTTCTGCGAAAGGTGACCGGCTCAGTACCGCATATGCCCACCTAGCGAAAACATCAGACAACTTTTTGGGTGTTCGGCCTAGATCGATAACCGTTTGCTCAATGTCTAACTGAGCAGAAGAGTCTTCGGACACGACGCACATTGCCCCATAAGATCTTAATCCACAATTGGATAGAAGTTAAGGCTGGTCTCCGAATCAAGTCAACAGAAAGATCGCTTTTGTTTCCGAAATGAGTTCGACCGCTCCGTTAACAGGACAACTAAGCAAAAAAGAGAGACCGAAGCAAAGGAGTCGATCATGAACAGCAATACCATCACACTGAAGCCGAGCAACACGACACTGACCAGCCGCCTCCAGCGAATCGTCAGGAATCTTCTGGACGGAACCCGTTTGCGTAGCCTCGAAGACCCTCAAGAGCGAACCTGGATCGCTCAGGATCCGATCGCCGACTGGTCTCAGGAGAACCCGCTTCGCCTTGGCCAAATAAGCTAGACCAGATCAAAGCGTGCTCAAGCCCGGAACGACTTCTTGTCGCTCCGGGCTTTTTCTCTCTATACCCCGAATTGGACTCCAACACGGAAGTTCTTGTTGGTCAGTCAAATGCATGGATCGCAGGACTTTGTGGAGAGTCGAGAGGTTGGGCGAAGTCGTTGTGCGACAAAGGATAAGAAGTGAAGCTCCCCCGGTTGGACGAATTTCGCAACTGGCTGGATACCCAAGTATCGGGGATAGTCGGTCTGGACTCCCTTCTCAGTTTGTAGTTGATAGCTCGTTCGGGACCTTCTATGGTAGTCACA
>Ga0180435_10001852_pt1 | contig 21782 bp, 18 predicted proteins | sample SS_ome_3_FD_132467 | JGI IMG/M metagenome (GOLD analysis project Ga0180435, IMG submission 132467) | Hypersaline lake sediment archaeal communities from the Salton Sea, California, USA - SS_3_S_1 metaG | ecosystem: Environmental > Aquatic > Non-marine Saline and Alkaline > Hypersaline >...
AACAATTGGGTGAAAATACGCCCCGGGCGCTGTGCCTAGCTGACGTCATCGCCCAATCAGGATGTTCGCTTCGGTCGCATCGCAGCCTAACTTTTCACGCTGCTGCAATTCCGCTTGTCGCCGATTGCACGCATACCCGGAACGGCAGCTTTCGGGGTATGGATCACGCCTGTGGCCCTGGGCCTGATACAGGTCAGTCAAATTGTGCAGCGCAGCAGGTAGGAGTCGAGCCGAAATGGTCAGTCGGTTAGGGTGTGGACCTGGAGCTACCGCATGTAAGTAGGAGTTGGGTATGGACCAAAAAATGGGTTTCTTCACTTTATTTGGTGCCAAGATAACGGGAGGCAGCCTTCAGGCTGCCTCCTTAAGCATGCGATTCAACACCGCCAGCCAGTGATTTCGCAAAGCAGCGTCACGCTATACCCACGCGAGAGAAGCATCTTCTAAATGCACTAGCTCATACTTGTCGTGAGCGAACGCGGAAAGAGCGGGTTAGCTACTGCTGCTGTTGCTGCTTCAGACCCTCGATGTATTGCGCATCTGCTTGCTGTTGCTGCTGTTGCTGCTGTTGCTGCACTTGTTGGTTCAATTCCTGCTGCATCTGCTGTTGCTGCTGGGGTAGTCTAATCTTCACAATCTTATCCTCCGACGAATTTAATCGCGTGTATTTAGCACAATATCGTTCGCGCTCCATCGCAAGCGCGTGCCAGACAATTGAACGTTGACCAGCACGGCTTCAATCTTCCATGCAATAACCTTTTGGGTTGGAACGGCGATCAACACCTCTTCATCCAGGCGCTCGCGAGGCTCTATCCAGTCATGCTTCTCAAGAATTGGAAAAACAGTTGGTTCAGCCCATAAGGCTTGGTGTGTAACCGCCTTAAAATTCTCCTGGGGGTAAGCGCTAAAAAGAATGCCGGCACCTTCTTGAGTTAGATTGACCCTTGAAAGTCCCACGTTCGCAACTTGGAGGTGCACCCTCACACAGGTTGCACTATTGATTTCCGCAACGACTCCCTCAACCTCTAGTTCCAGCCTTGGCGTGTACGTCCGACCCCTCAGGAAATGGAAGTAAGTCCAAAGCGCGCCGAACAACAACGCGCAAACTGTAGCCACATCAACTGCAATGGCAGAGGCATCTTTTAGAATCTCAATGTCCATATGTACGACCACGGCGGAGGAAGATCGCCGAATATTCCATTGGGCGAGGGCCTCGTTTATGTATATGCCAGTCGTTTATTTCTTGCAAGACAATTGGTATTGAACCAGGCTCAATTTCCAGCAGGAACATTTCACTAAGCTGATTAGCGTCAATTAAAAAGCAACTGCTATCGAAGGAGTCTGGCAACCGTTGATGCAGATGCAAACTCAAGCTTCGAACATCTTTAGGCGCCTCGTGGCGTCTACTATTAAACGTACGCCGCTTCCTGCTGTTCGATGAATGCCAGCTTTCGGATAGCTGACCGAGCTGAGTGAACTCACCTTGGAAGCGGACGGTCACGTTGTGCGGTGCATTAGGCTACTACCGAGCCCAAGCTGCCGTTCGGTGAGTCGGAGTCATTGGCAGCAAGCGGTCTCCCACATAAGCAGCCTAATACCCTTATCGCCAGTTTGATTGTTGTCTGATCATCCAGATCAGCTTCTGCTGAACCGGTGGGTTACGATGCGGATAACGCGTAAGCTCCCCTTGGACAGGGTCAACACGGGTGGCGAGAAAATCGTGGGCTTCCGCGGCCGTGCCCCATGCCCGGTTTGCGGGGGGCGGTGCCGAGGCTGGCACGTAGCTACCGCCCACGTCATGAATAGTTGCGGGCCATAGGCGTGGATCGTGGCATGGAGATCAAGCACTGGTGGGATGCGATTCATTGAGTCGGCCAAGCATTTTTCCGCTATGGATTTTTGCTGCATGCGAGCCAATAAAATGTGGGGTTTCCTGCTTTCTATTGGCGGGGGCCCTATTGCTCAATGCATCGGTTTTCGCATCCGACGATAGTGATGCATGGTTCGATGCTGATGAAGCCCTGAGGGAGCGTGTTGCAGCTGTCAATGAAGGTGAGCTGAGATTATTGGCCGGAGCACCTGATCCGGCATCACACCACCATGAGAACCGCTTACTGATCAGGGATAGTGCCCTGATCGATGGTTGGGTAGAGCTGAGCCAATGCCATCACAACCTCGATCGGGTGGCGCAACTGCAGATACTGTTTCGGCCGGAGAGTATCCGCAATATCCGGCTAATCTCCTATCGAAACATGGCTCCACCCCGGGTAGATGGTCATGCCGTGGAGTTGCAGGATATCGGAGTCCAGTCGTCGGTATGCATTGCTGCCGAAACTCACGCGCTTCACCGCCTTGCGCAAGGGGGTTACGAACTGCGCAATGGCCCGTATATGCGCCGCTTTCTCGATGGTTACTACCCGATACGGGTAACAATAGACATCCATTACCCCCGAAGCCTGGAACTGGTAGACCATGAGCCGGTCAGCCAGCCTGGATTTCGCGTCAGCCCAGGAAATGGGTGGGTCCGCGCAGATGCCTGGTTCGAGGGGAAATTATCGACACGCTTTCGCTTCAGGGAAAAGGAACAAGGAGCTAGTGGCGAATGAGCGAATACCTGATTGTAAATCCGGTGTCTTCTGTTCCAGGGTACGAGCGCATCCGTTTCATGGTGCTTCGATAAATAATGACAGAGCTTTCAGGCAAAATTCATTGATCGAAATCTTTGCAGCACCCTATGTGCCCGGCATTGCCCAGGGCAGTATCAGTCGTAATGCTGAGCAGGCTGGGGCGATTTTGATCGTATCTGAACTGACGCTTGCAACAGGCAGCCAAGCGTCCGGGTTCATAGTGGTTGAAGGCGCAATGTTTTCCCACGCGATGCTGGGATTGCTCGCAAAGGGCATTCCGGCGGTGATCGTGACTTCTGAGCAGGCGGCGAGTCTGCATGAAGGGCAGTTGGTCCAGCTGGACGGCTACAAGGGCTCTATCAGGAGCTTGCCCGTTGCAACAGGTGCTCTGCCGCAATCGCCTGCCGTTCCCCGGCCGGGACAGCCGGTCATGTCGGCAGATGGTGTCGCTGTGGCGTTGCGGGCGAGCGTGCGCAGCGTGACAGGTGCGAAGCAGGCGAAAACACTTGGCGCGGAATCCATTGGACTGGTTCGCACTGAGTTTCTTGAACCGGATCCCATCAAGCTGCCGGATAGCTTTTTTTATCAGCAGGCGTTTGCAGAGCTGATTGAAGAAGCTGATCCACTGAAGGTCACTTTCCGCCTGCTTGATGTTGCTACCGACAAGCTCCCCGGTTGGGTGTCGGGTACGAGGCGTTTTTTAGGACCGCTTGGCCGTCAGGGTATCCGTCTTTTTGATGATGAAAATCTACGTGAGGTGGTTTCAGCGCAGATCGATGCGGTGGTGCAAATCGGAATGAGGGAGAGGGTGAAGCTGCTCGTTCCGTACGTCTCTACCGTTGAGGAGATGCAACGTGTGAAGGGCTGGATTCAAGGTCGGGCGGTGTTACCTGTTGGGACGATGCTCGAAACACCGGCTGCGGCGATGGATATTGCTGCACAACTGGAGGTTGCCGACTTCGCTGCACTGGGCACCAACGATTTGATGCAGTGCTTTTTTGGTGCTGACCGGGATGATCCGACATTGCGGCATTATCTCAATCCATACTCTCCCCAGCTCTACCGTTTTCTGGCTCGGGTCGCGGGGGATGCCGGTGAGAAATTGCCGCTTGTCCAGGTATGCGGGCTGCTTTCGCAATTGCCGGGGGTGCTGCCGGTGATGCTGGGGCTGGGATTCCGGGCCTTCTCAGTCGATGCGGCCTATATCCCTTTCCTGGCGGCGACCGTGAGGCAGACGCATGTCGGTGAGGCAAGGTCGCTTGCCGAAGAAGTCTGCCGGATGAAGACGGAGACAGCCGTTGGGAGCTTGCTCGGCGCAAGGGTGGACAAGCAGGTCGGTTGAATGAGCCCGATACCCGGGTGTCATCCTTTCACCGCCCAAGTCGGGCAGGTGAATGGCTTTACCGCGTTTCCCTGGACAGCAAATCCCTGGAATGCCTATTCACCACTCAATCGTCTTCACAAAAGTATCCATGCCGTACACCGCTAAGCAGCTCCGGTAGTGCTTCGCCATCGATCTTGATCAGGCTTCGGTGATCACCGGATTCCAGGTACACATAGGCAAGACTGCTCAGGGCCTTGTCCAGCAGGGTCTCCATGCCATAGGCGGGACCTAGCGGTGGAATGGCACCAAGATCACAGTCAGGAAAATACCCGGCCGCTTCTTGCTCCTCGGCCAGGCTCATCTGGCGATCGAGCTCTTTGGCAACCGCGGACAGATTCACCCAGGCATCGGCTGGAATCACCAGCATGACGGCCCCGACGCTATCTTTGAGTATCACGCCTTTTGCAATGTGGCCTTCATCAACATGAGCGGCTTCAGCGGTTTCGTGGCTGGAACCACTAGCAGGGTGGGCAATTACCTCATAGGCAACACCTCTTCCCTCAATGTAGCTTTTCACTGTGGCTGCTATGGTCATTGTCTGGGCCCTCCTTGTGAGATACAGAATCTTTGCCGGCCCCAGCCGGGGCCCCTTGAGAACTTCGCGCAGGCACAACAATTTCTCTGCTCACGGTACGCCGGTACTGAGCAGGGTATGGGCGTAAACCTGGAACCGTGTCATGCAAGCGATTTCGATAGCGCCTCAGTATTCCTCTTTGCAGGTGCCTTCCCGTATCCATACGCCGCGATTTTCACAGCTCAGCAGCTCATTGCCGCTACACACGTATTGCCCCACCGGATAGGCGGCATCATTGAAATAACAGACGCCACTTTCCAGCTCATAATCGAGCGATAAATCGCCATTGTCCGCTTCGTCGAAAATCGGCGAATTATTCAGTTCGGGATCTGGTGGCCCTACCTGCGGTCTTCCTCGTTCATCGGTCATGGCAGTGTTCCTCTGCTTATCTAAGTATGGTGCCTATGGGCAATTTAGGACATGTTCTGAGTCATGCTCAGAACCGACGTCCGCCTCAGGCAACGAACTGGCTGCTCAAGGAATACTGGTTCGCGGCCCATCGCTACGAGGGGGCACGGAGGAAGCGCCGCTTACCTATACGGATGTCGTTGCTGTGGTCGACGCAACGCAGCTGGCCGACTCTTTGGCGTCCGACCTTTCAGCAACAACCCTGGCCCCGGATTAGACTCTTAAGTAAGGGATTCATTTCGAACTTCCCATACTTGCCTGTCGCTGGCCTCATTGGAAGGGAGTTTGCAGTCGTGTTGGAAACCTCTGACATCAAGAATCCGGCCCTGGCGGATGAGGGCCGCAAGCGCATCGATTGGGCATGGCAGGAGATGCCTGTTCTGCGCGAACTGATGACACGCGTTGAGCGGCAGCAACCGTTGCGCGGCATCAGGCTTTCCGGCTGCCTGCATATCACCACGGAAACCGCCAACCTGGCTCGCGTACTCAAGGCCGCAGGTGCCGAGGTGATGCTGTGCGCCAGCAACCCGCTGAGCACCCAGGACGATGTCGCGGCATCCCTGGTAGAGCATTTCGGTATTCCGGTTTTTGCTGTGCGCGGCGAATCCACCGAGCGCTATTACCGGCACATCCAGGCGGTGCTGGATCAGCGCCCACAGATCACTATGGATGACGGAGCCGACCTGGTCAGCGAAATCCACAAGAGTCGCACCGAACTGATTCCCGAGGTGCTCGGGAGTACAGAGGAAACCACCACTGGGGTAATCAGACTACGCGCGATGGCTGAATCTGGGCAGCTCAGGTTTCCGGTGATCGCAGTGAACGACGCGATGACCAAGCATTTCTTCGACAACCGTTATGGCACAGGACAGAGCACCCTGGATGGTTTGATCCGCGCGACCAACATCCTTCTCGCGGGCAAAACCCTGACCATAGTCGGTTACGGTTGGTGCGGGCGCGGTATTGCGATGCGGGCAAAGGGCCACGGTGCACAGGTGATCGTGACCGAAGTCGATCCATTGCGTGCCCTTGAGGCGGCGATGGACGGCTACCGTGTAATGCCATTGCTTGAGGCAGCACCACAGTCGGACTTCATCGTGACTGCCAGCGGCGACAAGCACGTGGTCGATGGCAAGCATATGGATGTCATGAAGGATGGGTGCGTGCTGGCCAACTCCGGCCACTTCAATGTCGAGATCAATATCCCGGCGCTGGAGGAGAGGGCGGTCGAGCGACAGCGCCCGAGGCCCTCGGTGGATGAGTATCTGCTGCGCGACGGGCGCCGTCTGCGGTTGCTGGCCGAGGGGCGGTTGGTCAACCTGACCGCGGCTGAGGGGCATCCTTCAGCAGTCATGGACATGAGTTTCGCCAACCAGGTGCTGTGCGCCATCCACATTGCGCAGAGTCCGCAACGGCTGGAATGCCGCGTGCACGATGTACCCACGGCGCTTGACCGCGAAGTCGCACGCCTCAAGCTTGTTGCGATGGATATCGGTATCGATGACCTGACCGATGAACAGCGGCACTACCTGACGTCCTGGCAGGAGGGAACCGAGTGATGAAATGGGGAAGGCAAAACGGTCTGAGAAGGATGCTGGCCACTATCGAGGCAGAGGCCTCGTACACCCGCCACATGACGGGCAGGAAGGCATTCAGCGAGCGGGTGATGCAGGCAATGGAGGATGTGCCGCGCGATCAGTTCGTTCCCGACAGCATGAAAGCCGCGGCTTTCGATAATGGCCCATTGCCTATCGGTCACGGTCAGACTATTTCCCAGCCTTATATCGTGGCCTTGATGTCTGATCTGCTGGACACCATGCCGGAGCACACCGTGTTGGAGATCGGCACCGGCTCGGGCTACCAAACGGCGATACTTTCTCTGCTGTGCCGGGACGTCTACAGCATGGAGGTCGTCCCCGAGCTGAGCGACATGGCTGCCAGGCGGTTACAGAGCCTGGGTTACGAGAACGTTCACCTGCGCAGTGGCAACGGCTACGAGGGGTGGCCGGAAAATGCCCCTTACGACGGCATCATCGTCACGGCAGCTGCGCCATATATCCCGGATTCCTTGGTTGAACAACTCAGGCCCGGCGGTCGCCTGGTGATTCCGGTCGGCCAGCCTTACATGCACCAGGAGTTGATGGTGGTCAGCAAGGACGAAGAGGGAGAGCGGCATACGAGCAGCGTGCTGGGGGTTGCCTTTGTGCCCATGGTCGACACCGGGGAGCGGGACTAGGACTGAGGCCCATGCCCAATCTTCCCTTAGAGACGGAAATTTCCCAATGGGTGTGGGACAACCATTACCGCTATCGTCTCGGTGACAAACAGGATCTGAGTATCGGCGACAGCTGGCGCCGGGTAGCCCATGCAGTGGCGGGTGTCGAGACGGAAAAGCAGGTTCTTTGGGAACAGCGCTTCCTGGATTTGCTTGATGATTTCCAGTTCCTTCCCGGTGGCCGAATCCTTGCTGGCGCCGGAACCGGTTTGGATGTCACCCTGTTCAACTGTTTTGTCATGGGCACTATCGAGGATTCGATGGAGGGCATCTTCGAAGCGCTGAAAGAGGGTGCCCTGACCATGCAGCAGGGCGGCGGTGTCGGCTACGACTTTTCCACCCTGCGCCCGGTCGGAGCACACGCCTGGCGTGTTGGCGCAGTGGCATCCGGCCCGGTGTCGTTCATGCGTATCTGGGACAGCGTGTGCCAGACACTGCTCTCCACCGCGCCGCGCCGTGGCGCCATGATGGCGACCTTGCGCTGCGACCATCCGGACATCGAAGATTTCATCAGCGCGAAGCAACAATCCGGCGAGTTGAGAAATTTCAACCTCTCCGTGCTGGTGACCGACGCGTTCATGCAGGCAGTTGAGTCGGACGCATCCTGGCAGCTGGTCTTTCCCATCGATGGACTGGGGGGCAGCACACATCGCGAAGGGCGCGAAGTGGTTAAGCGACAATGGTCGGGATACGAGGGCGAGGTCGATTGCCTGGTGCTGCGCGAGGTCAGGGCGCGTGAGTTGTGGGAAAAGTTGATGCGCGCCAGCTATGACCATGCTGAGCCAGGGGTGCTGTTCATCGACCGTATCAACCGGGAAAACAATCTTGGTTACCGAGAAACGATCAGCGCGACGAATCCCTGCGGCGAGATCCCGCTGCCGCAGTACGGGGCGTGCAATCTCGGTTCACTCAACCTAACGCGTTTCGTGCGGGATCCTTTTACCAGGCAGGCCAGTCTGGACCTCGCTGCGCTGGATCGTGCCGCAGGCACGGCTGTCAGACTGCTCGACGATGTTATTGATCTGTCGCGTTACCCACTGCCGCAACAGGCGGAGCAAGCGCGTGGCAGCCGACGCATTGGATTGGGGCTGACCGGTCTGGCAGATGCATTGATTATGCTCGGACTGCATTACGGGAGCGAAGCTGCCCGACAATTTGCAGCCCAGACGATGCAGACCCTTTGTCATGCTGCTTATCGAAGCTCCATCGAGTTGGCGGAAGAAAAGGGCGCATATCCCTTTTTCGACAGGGAGTCGTGTCTGCAGCGGCCGTTCATTCGTCGTCTGCCAGAAGACATACGCACCGGCATTGCCGAACATGGGTTGCGTAACAGCCACCTCACGGCGATTGCACCTGCAGGGACCATCAGCCTGCTGGCCAACAATGTCTCCAGCGGCATCGAACCGGTGTTCGACTTCGAATACCGGCGTCGCGTGAGCGGCTTGGACGGCAAGCCTGCCTGGTATGAATTGGATGACCTGGTATTGCTTCAATGGCGAGAGCGCTTTGGTGACCAGCCTTTGCCCGATTACTTCGTAACTGCCCGGCAACTTGATCCACAACAGCATCTCGTGATGCAGGCAGTCTTGCAGGGCTTTGTCGATAACGCTATCTCTAAAACCATCAACGTGCCCCGGGAATATGAATTTGCGGCATATCGGTCGATTTTTACCCAGGCCTACAAGTTGGGCTTGAAAGGTTGCACCACCTTCCGTCCCAATCCGGTCACCGGGGCTGTACTGCAGGGTGTGGAAGAGGAGTCCAAGACTTCAGGGACGCGTTGCTGTGATGCGGGAAGAGTGGATGAATGACGAGACCTTCGCTGTCACCTCAATCCCCAATAATTCATGCTCAACTACTATTAAATTGAGTGATGGAGAACAAATAGCAAGAGGCGTGCATGGCTGACATCATCGAATATGCAGACGATCTGGGTCCGCTGAAGGTTATTCATGTCCATGAGGCATCTGTTGGGCTCAAGGCGGTATTGGTGGTCGATAACGTTGCCAAGGGGCCGTCCATCGGCGGCATTCGCATGGCCCCCGATGTCACCACTGAGGAATGTGTGCGTCTGGCGCGTGCCATGACCATGAAAAACGCCGCAGCCGGTCTTCCGCATGGCGGAGGCAAGGTGGTGCTGCAGGGCGATCCGAAGATGCCCAAGCCGCAAAAGGCTGAGCTATTGCGTTGTCTGGCCAGTGCGTTGCGTACTGAAGAGGACTACATCTTTGCGCCCGACATGGGCACCGACGAAGAATGTATGGCCTGGATACGTGATGAAGTCGGTCGGGTTGTCGCCTTGCCACGCGAAATCGGCGGCATTCCGTTGGACGAGATTGGTGCCACCGGATGGGGATTGGCACAAGCAGCCGAAGTGGCGGCCGATTATTGCGACTTCGAACTCAAGGGCGCACGGGTAGCCGTGCAGGGATTCGGCGCGGTGGGGCGCAACGTCTCGCGTTTCCTTGTGGAAAAAGGTGCGGTATTGGTGGCGGCATCGGATTCGCGTGGCACGGTACACAACCCGGATGGGCTGGACGTGCAGAGCTTGGCTGCACTCAAGGTAGAGGGACGTTCTTTAGCAGATTATGCCGGTGGTACTCATGGTTGTTGTGATGACATCGTCGATGTCGAATGCGATATCTGGATTCCAGCGGCCAGACCTGACGTGATCAACGACGACAACGTGGAGGGCTTGAACACCAAGCTGTTTCTGCAGGGTGCCAATATCCCGGCAACCGAAACCGCCGAGGCGCGCCTACACGAAAAGGGCATTCTCTATGTGCCCGATTTCATCGCCAATGCCGGCGGCGTCATCTGTGCCGCGATGGAATACCACGGAGCCACGGAAAGTGCTGCCATGGACACAATCAAAGAGAAGGTGGCGCGCAATACCCGGTTGGTACTCGAAAGAGTCATGGCGGACGGCATATCGCCGCGTCAGGCTGCTAAAGAGATGGCGCTGGAGCGGGTCAGAAAGGCTATGAGTTTTCGGCGCTTTTCCACCTTCTCCATGGGGCCAAACTATATCTAGGCACAGATATGTACCGCATACGATTCCATGGTCGGGGCGGTCAGGGCATGAAGACCGCCAGTCGCATCCTCGGCACCGCTTTCTTTCTCGCGGGATACGAGGTGCAGGACGCACCACGTTATGGTGCCGAGCGTCGCGGTGCTCCCATCTTTGCCTTCGTGCGCGCGGCCAAGGCACCGATCAACGAACGTGGGGTGATCGCCAATCCCGACCTGGTGGTGGTGGCGGACGACAGCCTGATCGGCGTCGCGGCGGCTGGTGTGATGCAGGGATTGGAATGCGGTACGACACTGTTGATCAACAGCCATGAGGACACAACTACCTGGCAACATCGTCTCAACACCCAGGCGAGTATCGTTGCTTTGCCCGCCGGGGAAGAGATCGAGGACCGTGCCGACCTCCCATATGTGGGCAGTCGCTGTGCCGCTGCCGCCGCTGCACTCAGTGGTGTGATCAGTCGCGATACTCTCGAAGCGGCAATCCGCGATGAATTGGCAGCCTTGGGTGACGAGATCGTTGCACGCAACCTGGAGACTGCGCTGGCAACCTTTGACCAGATGCACTCGCAAGGTGGTGTTGTCAGGGAAGGCGGGGTGATATCGGCGAAGGATTACCAGGCACCTGCCTGGATCGAACTTGCCTTGGAAGACGCGACCGTCTCAGCGCCTGCCATCCATGCCCCTGCCACCAGCTCGAAACTGCCGACCGGGCTGTGGCGCACCATGCGCCCAGTGATCGACTACGAGGCCTGCAAAAGGTGCTGGTGGATCTGTGGCAGCTATTGCCCGGACGGCGACATCAATGTGACCGAAGAAGGTCTGCCGAGTATCGATTATGACCACTGCAAGGGTTGCCTGGTGTGTGTCGCGCAATGCCCGACCCATGCCATCGCCGCCGTTCCCGAGCACGAGGCGCAGGCCACCGAATCGACGGAGGATGAAGCATGAGTCGCCAATTGCTCACAGGTAACGGTGCCGCAGCCTGGGCTGCGCGGCTGGCGCAGGCTGATTACATCCCGGCCTTTCCGATCACGCCGCAGACCGAGATCATCGAGCAGATCGGCCTGTGGATCGACCGCGGCGAATTCGATGCGCGCATGGTCACCCTGGAGTCCGAGCATTCAATGCTGACCGCAGCCGGATCGGCCGCTTCGTCCGGCGTGCGGGTGTTCACCGCCACTTCCAGCCAGGGCTTGCTGTACGCCATGGAGATGCTTTACACCGTTGCGGGCTGGCGTGTGCCTTTCGTGCTGGTAAACGTATCGCGCGGCCTGTCTGCCCCCATCACTCTTGAGCCGGACCACAACGATATCCTTGCTGCACGCGATTGTGGATTTCTACAGATCCACTGTGCCAGTTGCCAGGAGGTGCTCGACAGCACCCTGATGGCCTATCGACTGGCGGAGCATGTCCACGTTCGTCTACCAGCCATCGTCAACTTGGATGGTTTCTATCTGTCCTTCACCCGCGAGCCGGTGGATCTGCCCGATGCCAGGCAGGCCGCGGCTTTCGTCGGCGACTTCGATCCTGAGAACCTGATGTTCCATGCCAGCGCGCCGCTGAGCCAGGCGACCGCAGTGCTGGGTGGTGGGCCTTATTCCTACTTCCGTTACGAAACCCACCTGGCGTCCGAGCAGGCGCTGGAGGTATACGAAGATATAGCGAATGAGTTTGCCGAGCGTTTTGGACGGCTCCACGAGATGCTCGAGGCCTACCGCATGGACGATGCCGAGTACGTGTTTGTCATGATGGGCTCGTTCGCCAGCAAGGCACGCGATGCGGTGGACAGCCTGCGCGAGGCCGGTTGGAAGATCGGCATGCTGCGTCCGCGTTTGCTGAGGCCGTTGCCGCGCGAACAGATACGTGCCCTGCTGAAAGGGAGGCGCGCTGTGGCCGTGGTCGACCAGAACATCTCCATGGGAATGGGTGGCGTGCTGCACAGCGAGTTTGCCGGTGCTTTATATGGTCTGTCAGATGCGCCGCCGATTCTGGCCAGTTTCATCGGTGGCCTCGGTGGGCGCGATATCCGCCAGCAGGAGTTCTTTCGCATGGCCGAGGTGCTCAAGCAGGCGAGTGACAGCGGTACAACGCCGAAGCCGCGTCTTCTTTACACCGAGGAAGAGCTGGCCGAGATGCGCAAGCTGCAGGCTATCGCCGGGCTGGAACGCAGCGAGCTTGGCAATGGGACAAAACAAGGGGGCACACCATGAGCGAAGAGCAACCGGTCCGCTTCCGTTCCACCCGCGATCTGCCGTCGGCACACCTGCTGGGCACTGGTACGCCAACCTGCGCCGGCTGCGGAGGACTGGAAGCTTTGCACCAGATGGTTGATGTGCTCGGCAACAAGACGGTTTTTGTCAACGCCGCCGGTTGCATGACCCTGTTGGCGGTCTATCCGTTTACGCCTTTCCGTGGCGGCTGGCTGTATACCGCCATGGCCTCGGCACCGGCTGGCGCCCAGGGCGTGCGCGATGCCCTGGATATCCTCAAGGCCAAGGGCAAACTGCTGGAGGAGGAAGACTTGGAGGTAGTGGTGATCACTGGTGACGGTGCTGCTTACGGTATGGGATTGTCTGCGACCTCAGGCGCAATGGATCGCGACCTCGACTTTATCTACCTGTGTTACGACAACGAGGGTTACGGCAACACCGGGCAGCAGTATTCACCTGCCACGCCGCACCTTGCATTGACCTCGACCAGCAAGGGTTCGCACGGCTATCCCGGTTTCAAGAAAGACCTGTTCAGTATCTGGGCCGCCAACAATCCTGCCTACGTGGCCACCATCATCGGCGCGGAACCGCTGGATCTGGCGAAGAAGATTGAAAAACTTCAGTCCCTGAAGGGGCCCCGCATGTTGATCTCACTGGCGCCGTGTCCCACGGGTTGGGACTTCGATCCAAGACATACGGTGGAGATCGGCAGGTTGGCAGTTTCCACTGGTATCTGGCCGCTCAAGGAATACGTCGACGGGCAGGTGGTACACACCAAGGTGCCGCGCCAGCGCAAGCCGGTGGAGGAGTACCTGAAATTGCAGGGGCGCTATAAGCACTTGTTCCATCCGCAACGCAACGAGGCGGCGATTGCCGAGATACAGGCGCGGGTGGATGCTTACTGGGCGACAGTCGAGTAATGAACACCGTGGTACTGAGTTATCACCACCGTGGCGGCAACACGCCGCTGCTCGGTGACACCATTCCTGAGCACCTGCGTAAGGTCAGCGAACGTCATCCCGGGCAGGAGGCCGTGGTCAGCCTGCCGCAACAACGTCGCATGACTTACCACGAACTGGCACAAGCAACCGACGAGCTGGCGCGCGGCCTGCTGGGACTGGGCTTCAAATGCGGTGACCGCATCGGCATCTGGTCGACCAACAACATCGAGTGGCTGCTGCTGCAACTGGCCACGGCACGCATTGGCGTGGTGCTGGTCAATATCAACCCGGCTTACCGCCCCAAAGAGTTGGCGTACGCCCTGCAGCGTTCGGAGGTGCAGGGCCTGTTCACCATCCCCAGTTTCCGCCACAGCGACTATGTCGCCATGCTGCGCGAGTTGGTTTCAGAACTGGAAGCCAACCAGACCGAACTGCAGAGCAAGGCGCTGCCAGAGCTGCACCGTATCGTGTTGTACGACCCGGCAGATCCAATGCACAGTGAAGCGCCGGCACCCGGCTTTAGCGTGTGGCAGGAGGTGATTCAGGCCGGCGAGGGCATCACCCAGGCAGAACTGGATACCGCGACTGCTGAGCTCGATCGTGACGATGTGATCAACATCCAGTACACCTCGGGAACCACTGGCTTTCCCAAGGCGGTGATGCTCACCCATCACAACATCCTCAACAATGCTTGGTTCAGTGCGCACGCCATGCACTTCACCGAGCTGGAGCACAAGGATTTTCCCAACTTCGACCTGTTCTGCCTGCGCACCGGCATCATGGCTGGAGCCCCTTGCGCGCCGGAGCTGATGCAACGAGTGATCAACGACATGCACTGCGGAGAGATTCTGATCGGCTACGGCGAGACTGAGTCCTCACCACTGACTCATCTCACTGACCGTGACGACAGCCTGGAGCGGCGTACCCAAACGGTCGGCACCAACCTGCCGCACCAGGAGGTGAAGATCATCGATACCGGAAGCGGCGCCACGGTGCCGTTGGGCGAGATCGGCGAGGTTTGTTTCCGTGGCTACCACATCATGCGTGGCTACTACGGCCAGCCGGAGAAAACCTCCGAGGCGGTCGACGAGGCCGGTTGGCTGCGCTCGGGTGACCTTGGCACCATGGACGAGGAAGGCTATGTCCGCATCACCGGCCGTCTCAAGGAAATGATCATTCGTGGTGGTGAGAACATCTATCCGCGCGAGATCGAAGACGTGTTGTTCACCCACCCCAAGATCGCCGGTGCCGCCGTGTTCGGCATTCCGGACAGCTTCTACGGTGAAGAGGTGATGGCATGGGTACAGCTGCACGGGGGCGAGACGGCGGACGAGCAGGAGGTCCAGCAGTTCTGCCGCGAGCAACTGGCCCATTTCAAGGTGCCGCGCCACGTGTGGTTCGTGGACGAGTTTCCGATGACCGTGACCGGTAAAATGCAAAAATATCGCATGCGCGAACTCGCGCAGGAAAAGTTAAGGAGTGCTTAGCATTCTACTGAGTTGCGTCAGTAAGGGTTTTGATTCGACTGTATTGCCAAGCTGATGGCCCTGATGCCTGCAAAAGAGATTGATCAGGTTGCGTCCTTCGGGGCTCAGCGTTCGAGGTCCGGTTCGTCGAAATGTTTTAGGATGGCCTGGCGTGCTTTGTCACGTAGCGTTACCGCGTCGCTCCAGCTTGTACCATCTGGTTCGATGGGGGGAGCGACGCTGACGCGAATGTGCCCACGGCGAGGATGCCAGGTGCGCCCGAGCAGGATAGAGCGGGTGCCGCTGATCGCTACCGGGATTACCGGGATTCCGGCCCTGGCGGCTGACACGAAGGCGCCCATGCGGAAAGGCATCAGGCCGGGGCGTGCCTGAAAGGTGCCCTCGGCAAAGAACATCAACGACTTGCCGCCAGCCGCCAGTTCCGCCAGCCGTTCGGCATCTTCCGCGCCGGCCTTACTGTCAAAACGTTCGACGAATTCACCGCCGATTTTCTGCAGAAACAACCTGGGAACAGATGCCGACAGCAACTCCGACTTGGCCACGAAGCCGAAGGGGCGGGGCAACACCTCCGCCAGTACGATGCCATCGATATAGCTGGCGTGGTTCGCAATCAGGATGCAGTGTCGATCCGTAGCGAGATGTTCTGCTCCATCCACCTCCAGGGAGACACCGACCAGCTGGCGGAACAGCCTGGCGGCGTGATGCAGCATGCGCCAGCGTGACGGAATGTTGGGCAGCGCCTGCGTCAATAGCCAGGCAGGGACGGCGAAGCAGAAGAAGAGGGCCCACACGTAAGCGGCATAAAGGGTGTTGCCCGTCCGCGCTAGCAACCGCCGCAGTGACAGCATGCCGCCGCTGACGGCCAGGCGGACGATCTGCATCCACACCGGGCGTGCCGCCCCGGCGTGGAGTCCCTGCTCGAACAGCTCGCGGGTAGCCCCGCGGCGGATCTTGCCGCTGGAGGTCTTCAGTACCGTGTGTGGGCGGGCCAGGAACACCTCGTCCGGCGGCGCGCCCAGCAGCTCCCCGCCAAGGGTGATGATGCGCTGCTCGATACCTTTGCGAACCTCCGGGTCTTCCTCGCGGGTCTCGGCCAGCACCACCAGGCGCTCGGTGCCACTGGCCGGGTCCACCCGGCCGAAGACCGCGACGCAGCCCTTGCGCACGCCCTCGATATCGCCCGCCGCTTCCTCCAGTTCGTAGGGATAAAGGTTGCGCCCGCCGCGGATGATCACGTCCTTGGTGCGACTGGTCAGGTAGATCTCGTCGCCGACGCGATAGGCCAGGTCGCCGCTGTCCAGCCAGCCGTCGCGCAGTAGTTCTGCGGTCTTTTGCGGGTTGCGGAAATAGCCGCTGGTGGTGGAGGGGCCGCGGAACTGCAGGAGACCCTCGTGGCGCTCCGGGAGTGCCCGGCCTGCCTCGTCGACGATGCGGATCTCGTGCCCCGGTACTGGGTGACCGCATGCCACCACCTCCAGTGCCGGTGCATCGGCCGCCGCCGGAAGCGCGTTGCCGAAGCGTGCCAGCGCTTCACGCTCGACCCGGTCGACGAGCATGCCGCGGCCCGGTTTTGGAAAGGCCAGGCCCACTGAACATTCGGCCAGTCCGTACACCGGCGACATGGCCTTGGGATCGAAGCCATAAGCTTCGAAGCGCGCCTGAAAGCGCCGGATGGTCTGCGCGCTGACCGGCTCGGCGCCGTTAAAGGCCATGCGCCAGGAGCTGAGGTCGAGTCCTTCCAATTGTTCATCCTGGATGCGCTTGCAGCACAGTTCGTAGGCGAAGTTCGGAGCTGCTGAAAGGGTGCCGCGATGGCGGTCGATCACCTGCAGCCAGCGCTGCGGCCGGTTCAGAAAGGTCAGTGGCGACATCAGGGCCAACGGGATGGCGAAGTACAGGCTGCCGAGCCAGGCCCCGATCAGGCCCATGTCATGGTAGAGGGGCAGCCAGCTGACAAAACGGTCGTCAGGACGCACCTCCACCGCCTCGCCCATGGCGCGGATATTGGCCAGCAGGTTGGCATGGCTCAGTACCACGCCCTTCGGGGTGCCGGTGCTGCCTGAGGTGTACTGCAGGAAGGCCGTTTGTTCGGCGTGCAGTTCGACCAGACTAAATTCCGCTGTGCTGTGTTGCAGCAGCTCTCGCGGAATCAGCACCCGGTGCAGGCTGCCTGTCTGCGAGCGCAGCAGGCGCGCCACTCCGCGGGCCTTGGGTACGGTCAGCAGCATCACTGCCTGGGCGTTCTCCAGGATTGCGGCGTGACGGCGCAGATGGTCCTCCAGCTGCGACGGGCGCAGCGGAGGGTAGATCGGTACCGGAACGCCTCCTGCAAGCAGAATGCCGAAGAAGCTGAACAGGTAGTCACTGCTCGTCGGCAACATGATGGCAACGCTTTGTCCGGGTTGCAGACCTGCCGCCTGCAGGCCGGCTGCCATGCGTTGTGCCCCTTCCAGGAGTGCGGCGTAGCTGATCGGCTGCGGCTCGTCCTCCTCGCTGTAGAGGTGAATGTGGATGCGTTCGCCGTGCCTGTCGGCATGCCACTGCAACATTTCCAGCAGGGTCGTCACGGCATGTGGAAGGGCGCCTGCCGCCACGGGCGCCGGTTCGCTGAGCGGTTGCTTAAAGCGGCCGGCAACGGCCGGCGGTGCGGCGTCGGCAATCAGCGCCAACAGTTGCTGGGGCGTATCCATCTCTGCGAAGCGCTGTTCCGGAAGCTGCACCTGGAAATGTTGCTCGAGACGGGTCAACAGCTCGGCGCGGGCGAGGCTGTCCAGTCCCAGGCCTTTCTCCAGCGAACAGTCGAGCGACGGCTCGGGCAGCCTGCGCCCGGGATGGAGTTCGGCGGCCAGGTCCCACAGCAGTCGCAGAAGCGCTTCGGCAGCGCCTTCTGACGGGCCGGGTGGCGTGGACTGTTCTGTTGTTTCGCTCATGACGGCGTAACTACCACTGCTCCAATGGAAGCCTCTTTATTTCACCATAACTCTTCTGCGAACAAGCTGTTTCGGACTAGTCTTTAACTAAGGACTGGCAAACGCTTAATCGTGGCCAGGGCTTGAGCGTGTCCCCGGTTTGCGGAGAACAAGCAATGAAACGGCGCCAAGACTCGATGCTGTTGAATGATGCCGATCAACTGGTGCAGGCCGTCATCGAACATGTCGGGCCGGATATCCGCCTGGCCACACCGCTGGCTGCGGGCAAGGCCAACCATGTGATCAACGCCTTCTACCGGCGCGCGGAAAAAGATCCGTCCCTGCAGCTCACGATCATGACCGCGCTGACGCTGGAGCGTCCGAAGGGCAAGAGCCTGCTGGAGAAGCGCTTCCTCGGGCCCTTCGTGGAGCGGGTCTTCGGTAACTATCCCGACCTCGATTACGAACTGGCGCGCACCACCGGCGAGCTGCCGCCCAACATTCGGGTTATCGAGTTCTACTTTCCGCCGGGCAAGTTTCGGCACAACCCCGCAGTGCAGCAGGAGTACGTCAGCAGCAATTACACCCACGTGCTGCGCGACCTGATGGACAGGGGCGCGAATGTCACCGCGCAGCTGATCGTCCGTAACGAGGCACCCGGCAGCGACACGGTGAGCGTGAGCTGCAACCCCGACGTCTCCCTCGACCTGGTTGCGGCCATGCGTGAGCGCGAAGCGGCGGACGGCACGCCATACGCGGCCATCGCCCAGGTCAACCCCGATCTGCCATTCATGTACGGCGATGCCGAGGTGTCCGCCGACACCTTCAACTACATCCTCGAGAACCCCGACTATTATTACCAGCTGTTCGGCACGCCGAAGTTGCCGGTGCCGGAGCGCGAGCACCTGGTCGGGCTGTATCTGTCGACTCTGATCCGGGACGACGGTGAGCTGCAGGTCGGCATCGGCGCCTTGGGCGACGCCTTCGTGTATGCGCTGTTGCTGCGCCAGCAGCAAAATGGGAAGTACCGCGAGGTGCTCGAGGCGCTGCAGGCCGAAGACCGTTTTGGCGACATCATCGAGCGCGTTGGCGATACCGGCGTCTTCGAGAAGGGACTGTTCGGTGGCAGCGAAATGGTGGTGGATGGTTTTCTCCACCTCTACAAGGCGGGGGTGCTCAAGCGCATCGTCTACGATGACCTGCCGTTGCAGCGCCTGCTCAACGAGGGGCTGATCGAACACAAGGTGACACCGCGCACACTGGAGTTACTGCTGCAGCGCAAAGCCGTGCACCTGCATCTTTCCCGCGACGACTTCGACTACCTGACGAAGTTCGGGGTGCTGCGCGAGGGTCTGGTCTACGCGGACGGCGTGATCGAGACGCCGGAGGGAGAGCGGATCAGGGCTGATTTCAGCGACGCCCGGTGCCGCGAGCAGGTCATGGCTCACTGCCTGGGCGACGAGCTGAAAGGCGGCGCGATCATCCACGGCGGTTTCTTCCTCGGTCCGCACACCTTCTATGAGGCTCTCAAAGACCTGCCGGAGGCGGAGCGGCGCCGCTTCAACATGCGTAGCGTACGCCGTATCAACCAGCTCTATGGCCACGAGGAGATCGACCGCTTGCAGCGCAAGAATGCCCGTTTCATCAATACCTGCATGCTGGCGACGCTGTCGGGCAGCGCCGTCTCCGATGGTCTGGAGGACGGTCGGGTGATCAGCGGCGTCGGCGGCCAGTTCAACTTCGTGGTGATGGCGCACGAACTGCCTGATGGCCGCTCTGTGCTGAACCTGAGGGCCACCCGGGAGGAAGGCACGAAGGTCAAGTCGAACATCGTGTGGAACTATGGCCACTGTACTATTCCACGCCACCTGCGCGATATCGTAGTGACCGAGTACGGTATAGCCGACCTGCGTGGCAAGACCGACTCCGAGGTTATTGAGGCGCTGCTGCAGATCGCCGACTCACGCTTCCAGCCGGAGCTGATGGCGCAGGCCAAGGCCGCGGGCAAGCTGCGTGTTGATTACGAGATCCAGCCGCAGTTCCGCAACAACACGCCGCAGGCGGTGCTGGGGGTCATCCAAAAATACCAGGGCGAGGGGCTCTTCCCGCGCTTCCCGTTCGGCACTGACTTCACCGCGGAGGAGCAGCAGATCGGCCGCGCGCTGAAGGCGCTGAAGAAGAAGTCCCAGTCCAAGCCGCTGCTGATCAGGGCGCTGCTCAAAGCACTGTTCACCTTCGATGTGCAGGCGGAGTTCCAGCCGCTGCTGGAGCGTATGCAGCTGTGGCGGCCTAAGGGCCTGCATGAACGGCTCTATCGCAACCTACTGGTCAACGAGTTGAAGGCTCAGAAGGCGTCGCAAAGCTGAACGCGAAATCCCACTCCGAGCGATGTGACGATGCTCACTTAGCTTGCTTTGAGTCTCTGCTGGTAGCTAGCATCTGTGCTCAAAAGTGCCAGTGCTTCTATTTCCGCAGCTGTCTAACTCACGGCGTAAGACGGAAAAATGAGATAGATGGCGCTTTTGGCCGAGATGCTTCCTAGCTTGGAGGCTCAATGCCAGATCCGTTAATCGCCGGTTACCGCCAGAGTGGTCGCCTTGGGGAACGGCTGCTTAGCAGTATCAAGGCTGGGGCTGGAGAGCGGACGTTCAGTAGCTGATCCTCGATCACCGCTGCCGAGCCAACGCGGACATTTGGGCCGTTTAAACTCACTTGTACCGGCGCGCTTCCGATCAGGGGATAGAATTCCGTTGGTTGCTCTTCGACTGCGCTCAGGCGCTGCTGAGCCGAGCCCAGGCACGGACCAAACCCTATCGGTACCAGTACAAGACCGTCTTGGATGACTGCTTGAAATCCTGTTTGAAACCCTGATCGAACAGAAATTGATAAGTCTCGTGCAGTTCGTCGTCGCTCAGAACGTCGGGATGAATCTCGAGCACTATCTTACGGACGCTTTCGCATTGCAGGTTTTTGAAGAACTGATACTCTCCTCCCTCGATATCGACGATCAACACCGTCGGCTGTATCTCTGAGACAACGTCGTTCTTGTTGAATGACTTGATCGGAACAGTCGTGTATTCCCCCTCGGGTTTTACAAGGCTAGAGGCCCAAAAGTCAGGCGTGATGTAAAAGCTGACTTCTCCTGCTTTGTTCAACACTATGCCATTGCGTATCTCGAACGTCGTATTGTTGCGCTCTCTTGAGGATTTGATCAGCGGGATGAGGTTGGGATTCGCTTCATAAGCAATATATTTCCTGCATAGCGGGCTGATCGCGTTGGCGAGATAGCCAATACCTGAGCCCAGCTCAAGCACGGTGTCCTGAGCGCAAACATTCGACTTTGCCAGCATCAGTTCATGGTTTTCATAATTCCCGGTGACGAGCGTTCTGACGATCAACTGTGAGACGTTTTCGTCGATCGACAGTGTCACGCCGCTAATCTCGGCACATCCGCTGGCGATGACGTCGCGCATGTTTTCGTATAACTCGATGCGCTCCCTTGGAAATGGTGCATTCGGACGAAGGTACAATGCAAACTTCATCAATGTATACGCACGATCAAGGTCAACTTGTTCTAAGGCGACAGCGGTATCTCGAAGCTCCTCGAAGCTGATCGGCTCATTTTCCGCCATCACTTTGAGCTTATGGAGATCAGCAAAAGCCAATACTTCTTCGATACGAGGTTGGGAAATAGGCATTGACCTACACCTTGTTTGGATCGCGATGGTAGCCACGCTAACACGCGGCTCAAATTCAATACTCTTCAGGTTTCCGGGTGGCTTTGTTTGCTTCGAGCGAGGCCGGGAGTGCGGGTACTGAAGGCTGGTATTCCTCAGCCATTCGCTGCGGAGCATTCCCACGGGGAAGGAATCCCCACAAATTCGTCATCTTGATACCCCACCTTATTCCCTTATCTCGACACTTGGCAAGCACT
>Ga0180435_10001853_pt1 | contig 21777 bp, 15 predicted proteins | sample SS_ome_3_FD_132467 | JGI IMG/M metagenome (GOLD analysis project Ga0180435, IMG submission 132467) | Hypersaline lake sediment archaeal communities from the Salton Sea, California, USA - SS_3_S_1 metaG | ecosystem: Environmental > Aquatic > Non-marine Saline and Alkaline > Hypersaline >...
ATTGGCCGATGCCGCGGCAAGCCAAAATTTTCGGACGGCGACTTACAAGAATCTGTCCGGGCAGGTGGAATTCTGCGCCACCATTGCCCGAAAACACAAAAAAACCACGGCAGTGCCATTCGGCTCTGACCCCACTCTCCGCTGACCCCACTCTCCGCGATTTGGACTTGCGGCTGGGAGCTTATCGGCGTGTTTTGATTCTCGGATTCGCCAGTCGATTTGAGGCCGACCAGCATGCTCCAAGAGCCTGCCGGCTTGAGAACCAGCCGGTATGCGGGGGCTTGTCAGCGCCGAGTCCAACCGGCGTCGGATTCCCGCCGAATTGCCTAACGCGATTGTTTGTTTTGTGCGGTTGTTGTTGGCCTTTGACATGTATGCCGGCGAGTTGTACTATCTATTGTTCGCGATTGACTTTTCCGGGGCTTTTGGCCCGGTGTCGGGATGTTAGCGTATGAATCGTCTTGTTAACATTCTTCTTGTGACGGTTGTCCTTGCGGCGTGCGGATGTGAATTTCCGGGCCGGCGGACTCCTATTGCACCCCGCCGGCGGGAGCCGAAGGCGTCGACGACGAACGTCGGCAAGCCGCCGCGGCTGCCCGAGATCGTTCGGATGAGCATCATGTACATTGAGGTTCCCGCCGGCCAGGCCAGCGGGTCCGAGGAGATATGGAGCTACCTGGACGAAGAGCCGATCGGGGCCGACAGGTTGGTCTCTATGGGGCGAAACGGAATTCGCGTCGGGCTGGGGCGCGCCAAATCGATGCCGGACGTAACCCGGGTTCTTAAGCGAATGACGGGCAAGGCCCTGGCTCGCCGGCTACTGGTCGGCCGCACCGGGGCGCCTCACCACATCGCACTGAAGCGCGATCAGGGCGTCCAGACGATATTCAACTTCCGGGCCGACCGAACGCTCAGCGGAACTGATCTGCCGCCGGGGGACAACGTTCTTTCGGCGGTCTGCACCGTCGACGAAGACGACGCCGACAGGGTGATCCTGACAGGGATGCCGCAGGTCCGATCGACGAAGAAGAAAATGCGTTTCCGAAACGATCCCGACGGCGTTAGAATAGTGAACAGACCCGCAATGTTCGGGTTCGAAGATCTCATGTTCCAGATGCCGATGAAGCCCGGGGAGTTCCTGGTGATAGGACCCGGGGCCGCGGCGCGCCGCCCGCACAGCGTGGGCAGGCACTTCTTCATCGACAAGAAGCAGGGCATCGACTTCGAGATAGTACTGGTCCTTATGCCAAAGGCGGAAATGCTGCCGGAGAAGTAACATCCAACGGAGATCCGGCCCCGTAGAGCAGCGATGTCCTTCAGCGTACAGCAATGAACAGCCAACCCAACGATTCACAGTTCGATCTGCCCGGCGACTTCTACCGCCTGCTTTGTCAGGAGGCCGCGGTGGCGGTGATCGCCGCCGACGCCGATTTCAACATCAAGTATTGGAACCAGGCGGCGGTCGACCTGCTCGGGCTCCAGGTCGACGAGATAAGATCCGAACCGTTGCGCACGATCGTGCCCGAGGCCAGGCGCCCGCTGTTGGACAAGCTCCTGAGGCGAACCGCCAGACGCATGGAGGGCGCCCAGTTCGACGTTCGCGTTGACGAGGACTCCGCCGACGCCAAGGACGTCACCGTCTTCATGTCTCCGCTGTCGGACAGCGCCGGTCAGTTCCAGGGTCTGGCGGCATGGATAATCGACCAGACGCGGCACGTGCAGTTGGTCCACAAGTTCAACAAGGCCGAGAAGATGGCCTCGCTCGGCACGCTGGCCAGCGGCGTGGCCCATCACTTCAACAACATCCTCGGCGGCGTGGCGACTTTTGTGGACTTCGCGCTGACCTCCGGCGACACCGGCGCTATGAAGCGTGCGCTGCAGATGACCGCCGAAGCGTCGGTGAGGGCCTCGAAGCTCACCCAGTCGCTGCTGAGCTTCGCCAAACACGACTCGTACCGCGCGGACCTTGCGGATCTGACCGAGGTCATTCTGACGTTCGCGCACCTCGTCGAGAAGCCGCTGACCGAGAAGAACATCAAGCTCGAGCTGGACCTGCACCCGGTCTCGGTCGTCGCCGTCGAGGCCAATCGGATGCACCAGATACTCGGCAACCTGCTGACCAACGCTGAAGAAGCGATGCCCGAAGGCGGCACGATCTTCCTGCAGGTCGGACCGGGCCGAGATGATTCGCAGGCGGTGTTGACCTTCGCCGACGACGGGGCGGGAATAGAGGAAAAGCACCTCGATCTCGTGTTCGACCCGTTCTTCACCACCAAGGGACTTCTCGCCGGCGGGGAGCGAATGAACCCCGGCCTCGGGCTTTCGGTCGTTCAGGGAATCGTACTGGAAATGGGCGGACGGATAGCCGTCAGACCCAGGCCGGAATCGGGCGCCGAGTTCATCATCACCCTCCCGGTGAACTCCCAGAACGAGGATTTCGACGACTGACCCGTCGCCAGTCCGAGAGAAGGATACAGATGAAAGCCATCGCAATAATCCCCGCCAGATACGCATCAACCCGGCTTCCCGGCAAACCGCTGCTCGATCGCACCGGCATGACGCTGATTCAGCACGTGGTCCAGGCCGTGTCGAGCGCAGACAGCGTGGAGGATATCGTCGTGGCCACCGACGACGCCCGGATCGCCGACGCGGTCGAGGCCTTCGGCGGCAAGTATGTGATGACTCGGGCCGATCATCCCAGCGGCACCGATCGCCTGGCCGAATCGGCGGATCTGCTCGGTCTTGCCGATGACGACATCGTGGTCAATGTCCAGGGCGACGAGCCGGAAATGCCCGGCGCCTGCGTCGATCAGCTTGTCGAAATGCTGACCGGCGGCGAATGCCCTATGGCGACGCTGGCCACGCCGCTGAGCGAAGCCGACGCCGACGATCCGAACAAGGTCAAAGTCGTGCTCCGAGGCGATCGCAGGGCGATGTACTTCTCGCGTTCGAGGATCCCGCACGATCGCGACGCCGAGCGGCGGGTCCGGTATCTGCTGCACCTGGGGATATACGCATATCGAGTCGCATTCCTCAAGCGGTACGCATCTCTGGCTCCGACGCCGGCCGAGCAGGCCGAGAAGCTCGAACAGTTGCGCGCTCTGGAAAGCGGTTTCGACATCGCCGTGGGAGTGACCGACTACCACGGACGCGGCATCGACACGCCGCAAGACTACCAGGCGTTTTGCGAACGCCGCGGGGTCTGCTGACGCCGGCGACTCGGTTTTTCGGCGTTTTTCCGAGCGAAAACGGCAACTTCCTGCGGTTGCGGGTTGACCTTCGCGGCGCTATTGGATAAAGTGCCACTCCATGAGCGACGCCATGGATTTACTGAGGTCCGTCAAGGACAGTACCGACGAGACGGAATTCTACACCCCCTTGCCCGAGGGGTATAAGCTCGGGCAGACGCGGTACGTGGCGGTCTTCGGGACTGTTATGAGCGGCCTGGGGAAGGGGATATTCTCTTCGAGTCTCGCCAAGCTCCTTAAAGATAAGGGTTTGCGTGTTGCACCGATCAAACTGGAAGGGTATCTGAACATCGATTCGGGAACGCTGAATCCCTTCCGTCACGGCGAGGTGTTCGTCCTGGATGACGGGATGGAGACCGATATGGACCTCGGCACCTACGAGCGAATGCTCGATCAGGACCTGTCGGGCGCCAATTTCGCCACCAGCGGTCAGATCTTCTCCAGCGTTTTGAACAAGGAGCGGGCCGGCAGCTATCTCGGTCGCGACGTGCAGATGATCCCGCACGTTACCGGCGAGGTGAAGATGCGGCTGCGAGAAGTGGCGATGAAGTCGCAGGCCGACGTTGTCTTCATCGAGGTCGGCGGCACTGTCGGCGACATCGAAAACGCATTCTATATCGAGGCCCTGCGGGAGCTTAGCTACGAGGAAGGCGAAGGTTCAGTGCTGTTTGTTGCGCTGACTTACGTGCTGAGCCCCCCCGCGCTCGGCGAGCAGAAGTCCAAGGCCGCCCAGCTTGGGATCAAGCGTCTGATGGAGTTCGGCATCCACCCGCACCTGATCGCATGTCGGGCCGAGAGTCGAGTGACCGACAAGGTCCGCCAGAAGATCTCCATCTACACCAACGTGCCGCTGACGCGGGTCTTCAGCATGCACGACCTGCCGAGCATATACCTCCTGCCGCAGATAATGCGTGAAGAGGGGCTCGACAGCGAAGTGGTCCAACTGCTGAACCTCGGCGGGCTGATCAACTCGGCCGAAGATGCGCGAAACGCCCAGGCGTGGGAGAAATTCTCGTCCGGGATCGACAAGTACTCGCGCGAAGTTACGATCGGGATAACCGGCAAATACACCGCGCTGCGCGACAGCTACGCCAGCATTATCAAGGCCCTGGAGCACTCTGAAGTCGCCAACGACGCAAAGGTCCATATCGAGTGGATCGACACTACGATCGTCGATGACGACAACGTGGGCGAAGTGCTTGCCGGCGTCGACGGCATTATCGTCCCCGGCGGATTCGGCGTGCGCGGGACGGCCGGCAAGATCGCATGCATAAGGCACGCACGCGAAAACATGATGCCGTATCTGGGCATATGTCTGGGATTCCAGATGGCGGTGGTCGAATACGCGCGCAACGTCTGCGGGCTGGAGGACGCCGACAGCACGGAGATCGATCCGGACACGAAGACGCCGGTGATAAGCATACTGCCCGAGCAGAAGAAGATCGAAGGGCTCGGCGGCAATATGCGGCTCGGCGGGCAGGATGTGATGATCGCTCCCGGAACGATGGCTGCTGAACTGTTCGGCGGGACCAGGCGTATTCGCCAGCGTTTCAGGCACCGATACGAAGTCGACCCGGACTACATAGCCCAGTTGGAGGAGGGGGGGCTGATCTTCTCCGGGCGGCACGGCAAGCACGAGATCATGCAGATCCTCGAACTGCCCCAAGACGTTCATCCGTATTTTGTGGCCGCACAGTTCCACCCCGAACTGACCAGCCGACCGCTCAGGCCCCAGCCGATGTTCAAGGGCCTGGTAAAGGCTGCGATAGAATGTAAGTAACCCCGCCGGCGACTCAGGCCGCGACGCCGCGACCGGCGGGACAGTCTTTCCGTCAAGCCCTCATCAAGCAAGGATCATAATCATGACAGACCAGCAGAATCCCGACGCACAGGGCGCCGAAGAACCCAAGATCATTATCGACGACGACTGGAAGAAGCAGGCTCAGGCCGAGAAGGAGAAACTCGCCGAACAGGCCAAAGCCGCCGAGACGACCGAGGGCGCTGAAGGCGATGCGCAACCCCAGGGCGACGGACAGCCCGGCCCCGATGATCAGCAGCGGCAGCTTCCGCCGGCGACGTTCACCACGCTGGTAAGCTCGATAGCCACCCAGGCGATAATGGCCCTCGGCGGATTCGCCGACCCCCAAAGCGAGAAGGTCATGGTCGACGTCGAACTGGCTAAACATCACATAGATACGCTGAAAGTCCTCGAAGAGAAGACCAAAGGCAACCTCGACGAAGAGGAGTCCAAGCTGATGGAGCAGGCCTCATACCAGGTCCAGATGATGTTCGTACAGGTGATTCAGCATATCTCCGGGCAGCAGAATCCCCAGGGGCCGATCGCCGGACAACCCGGCGTGCAGCCGTCAAATTGAAAAGATAGAAAATAGTCAGAAAAATCTGAATATCCCTTGTATTCCACCGGTGCGAGGGATATACTATAGGTGAGCGAGCGTGGGGCTGCCCAAATGGAGCCCCCTCCGGCCGGCGAGGTCTTCTCCCTCCTTTCCCTCGTCGGCCGGTTTCTTTTTGTCTGCATCACGGGCGCCAATTAAGCTCATAACACCTATATTATGCAGGCGATTAGACGTACGCCAACTTCTTGACCGCCAGGTCTTGGGTCACATGGGATTCTTTATAGGTTATTTGCAGATTATTCCGTCTGGGGGATTTGGGTAAAATATCTCGCGTAGCAAAGAAGGAAAATGCACGGAATTGTGATAAGACACCAAAAATAGGAATTATTGAGTCGGTATTGCAGTTTTTTTTGCGGTGCGTCAATAGCTGCAATCAGTGCGTCATTGCGTAGGCCAATGCATTTACGCCGATTCGGATCGCATCGGCGTCGGCGTATCCGCGATTGTAGGCGAATCCCAGTTGCTCCCAGCCGTTTCCCAGGCCCAGGGGCGAGTATATAACGCCCAACTGTCCATCGATTTTTACCCCCTCAAGCGTCGGTGCGTTGAGGTTTGGGCTGGTTGCCTTGACCATGTCGCTGTAGTTGACCGTCCGTAGGGTGTAGGGCATCTGGTACAGTTGCGAGTCGCCCTTGATCAGATCCAGCTTGTTCTTGGGCAGGGCTCGCTTCAGTTCGCGTCTGAACGCCACGTCGAACGCCTTTCGCCCGGCCGCGGAGTCGGCTATCAGCACCCCGCCGCCTACGAGGTACTTCCGCAACTGGACGACTTCGGCGTCGGTCAGTTTGAAATCCCGCAGGCCGGTCATGTAGAGCACCGGATACTTAAACAGCTTGCCCGACCCCAGTTCGACAACCTCCCGTTTGAACTGCACCTTCAGCGTGGTGTTCTTGGCGATGTGCTTCATCAGGTTCGGCAGCCCGTGACTGGTCGGGTCCCAGTCGCCGTTGTGGATGACCTGCCCGATCACGAGCTGGTCGCGGCTGGGCTTGCCCTGCTGGTGGTAGACCTTCTCCACGCCCCAGGCCCGTGCGTACTGCATGTTGGCCAGCACGCTGGTGATGATGTTGACCCCGAGCTTGATCGCGTCGTCCTGGTGATACAGGATTCCGCCCTCGATCGGCCTGCTGGCGACGTCCCACCCGCAGTTCAGATCGATCGGCGAGTATATGATCGCCGGTCGGCAGCCCAGGTAGATCGCCTCGATGTACGGCTTCATGTCCTGGAACGGTTTGGCGTCCTTGCGGACCCGCATTGTCTTTATCGGATAGTACGCGCTGAACAGCGGCGAGTCGGTGTCTATCGCCGACAGTTGGCGGTTGGGGAATATCCGCCTGATTTCGGTCAGCGCCGTGTCGCGGAACTCCTGCCGACCGCACTGGGCGTGGACCACCAGCGTCCCGCCGTCCAGCAGGTATCTCCGCAGCTTTGCGATCGTGTTGTCGGGCAGCTTCGGCATCGGCGTCCAGCCGGTTACGTACAGCAGCGGAAGGGTTCGCGGGTCCCACGAGAACTTAGCCAGTTCGATCGGGACGTATTTGTAGCGGATGTTCAGGCGGCTGTTGGCGTAGCTTATCAGGCGTTCGATGTCGATGACCGTAGTGGGAAACGCACTGGCCGCTACGCGCTTTCCGTCCTTCTGAACGAACTTGCGCTGCGAGAAGTTGACCATGCCGACCAGGTTCGGCGGCGCCGGCTGGCGCTTGCGCTCGGATCGCCGAAGGGGCGTCGCCGGGAGCGGCAGGGGGGGCAGCGACTCGGCGGCCGTGCGGCGCTGAGGCTTGGCTTTGGGGTGCGGCTGGGCCTTGGGGTTCCTCCACTGCCCAGACGCCGAACCGGCCAGGATCAGCGACGCCGCCAGCAGCGCACAAGCCTTTGCAAACGCGGTTTTCATAGCGGGATTCCTTTCGGCGGTCCGGTGCGAATACTACCGCAAATATCGGACTTTTCGACAGACCGCCACACGCATAAGTATAACGCCGTCAGCCGCGAAATCTTCAACTATTTGGACAATCCCCGCCCGATCCGGCGATCAGTTGACCTGTCCGCCTTCGGTCAGTTCGGCGATCCGGCGCCTGGCGAACTCGCGGTTGGTCAGATCGTCGAACTCGTGGTCCAGCACCGCCTGGTAGAGTTCCAGGGCTCGCTGGTGGTTCTGGAGGCGGTAGTCCCATACGACGGCTGCCTGGAATCTCGCTCCGATCTGGATGCGCGGGTCCCAGGTCCAGGCACGCTGATACCACATCACCGCGCGAACGTCTTCGTTGAAGTACTCCCGATAGATGTGTCCGATGTAGAACGCCGCCAGCGGGCTCTTGGTGCTGGTGGGGTGCTGCTCGGTTATCGTCAGGAACAGGCGCAGCGCCTCGCGCTGCTTCTTGTAGTTCGGAGCCAGCGGGATCAGGCTGGCCCGTTTGTAGAGCGAAAGGCCCTTGGCGTAAAGCTCCTCGGCGGCCGGGATCACCTTGACCGGCTTGAGGTTCTCCGGAGGAGCCTCGGCGCTGAAGAAGTAGACGTACGTTCGCACAGGGTCGAATCGCCCTCGAACGCGACTGACGAACTTTGCTTTCTCCAGGCTCATGCGAGAGGTGTAGAACTTCTCGAGATCCGCCATCGCCTTCTTGTAGGTCGCTCGCGACGTCAGCACGAACTCGACCAGCAGTCGCGGATCGGCGTCGACCAGCGATTCGCCCGACGGCGGCAGCACTTCGGGTATCCCCGTCCACTTGAACCACTGTGCGTCGTCGAGGTTCTTGATCTCCTTGCCGGACCAGTTGTATCGATCGGCGTCTCCGATCTTGTCGCAGTACCCGCGGAGGACCGTCAGGCGGTAGCGGTACTGCACCCGTGCGACCTCGGCGGCGGTTACGGCTTTGATTTCAAGTTCGTCGCCGGGCGTCACCGCCAGGGTGTCTATAGCCGACCAGCCCTGCCTGTATCCGTGTCGGACCGGCGAGGGTTTGCTGTCGCAGCCGATCGCCGGCATTCCGACCGCCGCCAGCAGCAGCAACAATGACCATTTACCCGTTTTGATAGTGGTTTTCATGGCTGGGGTTCCTTTTTGAAGACTCCCGAATCTCTGATTGCGCATTATCCAAAGGCAAGCAATGCCTTGCAAGCACTTCCATAAAATCTTGGCCCGCCGGGGGCGTTGCGGACCTTTCGGGGTCCCGGCGGCGCCTCGGCGGCGTTAATTCCTGGTAAATATCGCCTTTCCGTACTATCGGACAGTTGCCCCAAATCTCTTTGGCCCAGTTGCCGGGCCGATCGGTCCGCCGCGAGTCCGGGCTTTCAAATCTGAAATCATACATTTGAAATCAGACATTCCCGCGTCATACTTGGTTTGCAGATGTCACAATGACATTCGTGTTCAGATAATCGAAATAATCCGGACGAATCGGCTGCTCGTCAATGGCTCAGCCATTTGGCTCGTGCGGGCCGAGGAACTTATCCCCATTGAAATGAATCATGTGATCAGGCGACTCGGCCAGCCACACTTCCGTTTCCCAGCTTATCTCAGCTACCCAAGCCCGCTTCCACCAAGTAAATCAGGTCCTTTCTGCGGACATCATCATATGAGCCTGAAGACATCTTTTCGCCGTAGTGTTCATTCCAGAAACTGATAATCTCTCTTGTGGATAGAGCCCAGTCACCCGCCTCATAGTGTATTGCGGCTTCTGACCACGGTGTCTCCTCCTCTATCACAGTTCCTGAGAATAGCGGTGAGTTTTGGTTCGTTTTCGAGAAACTGCTGTAAAACTCCCGACCTGCTTCGTCATCTTTGCGGAGGCCGACAGGCGGCCTGCGAGATTGGAGAACCGATGATGGAAAAAAGGGCGGTTGGGATCGCGATTGTTTGCTTCTGTTTCGGGCTGGCCGGGTATCAGGCCTGGGCCGGTTTCCGCTGGTTCGAGCGAAACGCCGAGTTGATCGAAATGGCCAAGAGATATCGGGCTCCCAGGCGCGTCAGACCGCCCGATCCGATGACGCTTGAAATGGTGCGCAGAACCCTGATCGAGGGGCGCGGGGGAACGCGGATGAGAGCGGTTCTGGATTCCAGGCGATTCATCGCCGAGCATCCGGATCTCACGGGTCTGCTGCTTCGGGTGTGTCTCGGTCGGAAGACTGATTCTCGCGTGGCCGCCGCTGCGGCAATGGTGCTTCGAGGCGTTGACGGTCCCCTGGCGCCCGAAGGTGTCGACGAACTGGTGAAGGTTATCAGGGATCGTGACAAGTGCTGCCCCGAACCTGAGACCCCGGACCAGACCCGGGAGGAGAAACCCGAGAAGAAGCTGCTGAAAGAAGTTCATGTAATACGATGCGAGGCCCTGGAGATGTTGTGTGCGATGAACTCAGGTGTTGTCGGCGTAGTGCCGAAGCTGATTGCCGCCGAACGCTGGGACTGCTTGAACCGCGAGCGTCGGCGGCGCCTGGAATGGATCGGTCCGGGTCAGCGGGGCGATCTGGAGGCCCTTTCGAAACTGGTCGACAGCACCGAAGCGCATTTTCGATACGATGCGGCGATCTGTCTTGGCTATCACTCTTATGCGTCTGACAGCGTGGCTCCTCTGCTGGCCGGACGACTGACAAGCGAAACCTCGTCGGGCATGAGAAAGGTCATGCTGGCGTCTTACGTCCGCGTTGCGGGCCAACGTCCGATCGTTGCGGAAAAAGTCGCGCAGGCATTGAAGGATCCCAACTGCATCGTTCGCGCCGAGGCGGCCGGTCTGCTGGGGCGATTCACAACCGATCGCAGAAAGCACGCCGAACTGCTTGTCGCCGCGCTCGACGACTTCTGGCATCCGGTCAGACGACGGGCCGCCGAATCGCTGGGGAGGCTCGGCGTGTCGTCGCCGAGCATCGCCAAACGCCTCCTGGCGGCGATGGACGATGAGAATCGGGTCGTTCGCTTCTCAGCGGCCGAAGCGCTGGCGAAACTCGACCGAAAGAAATGGGCACGTGCGACGACGGAGTTCTTCATCACGCAACTGAGGGGCGATTCGTTCGAAGCTTGCAGCGCCGCGGCCCGCGCGATAGGGCGAATCGGACCGGAAGCCGAACCGGCTTGCGGTGCTTTGATCGAACTGCTGGAAAACGGTGACATTCGATTGGCCCGCCCGGCGGCCGAGGCGCTGCGGCGTATCGGGCCGGCCGATCAGGCCCAGATCAATAGAATTGTGAAGGTGCTGACCGGCGCCGATCGGGACCAGTCGCGCGGGATCGCGGCCGCCGGGGCGATCTTGAGTTCCGGGCGGGAGGGTCCGGACGTTGAGCTGGCTCTGGATTTCCTCAGAAGCCGGTCCGAACTGCGACCGGCGTTGGACTGTCTGGCGATCGAACTGCTGGCGCGCCGCAGGCCGATGTCGAGCGCCGCCGCCGACGTGCTCCTTCGATTCGCCGCCGACTACTGCAGCAAATCCTGGTCATCGAGCGTGTCCGGAGCCGACAGGGCGGTAATCCTTGCCGCTGAGGGAATGGGAGCTTCGGATAATCCCGCGATCCGCCGCGCAGGGATTGCGATTCTCGTATGGGTAATGAAAACCGGTCGTCGGGACTTTTCCGCCAACGTGATATCGGCCCCTGGAGCCGTGCTTGACCGAAGCGATCCGACACTCCGCCGGGCTATGATGCGGGCGAATCTCGGACGATACGAGCAGCGTCTCTCGGCGATCGAAGCGTTGGGTCGGCTCGGCCCGACCGCATCGATCGCCGCAGACCGCATCGCGGAAATGGCGAACTGGAAGGACGTCCGCCTGATCGCCCCGGCCCAGGCGGCCCTGAAGCGAATCGCAGGCGGCGGTCTGCGAACAGCTCGCCGCCGGAGCCCAAAAACAGAAAGCCGATCTCACCGTAAAGACGGTGGATCTCAACGAGGATCTCAACCCGTGGGCTCCGGAGTTCTACACCAGCGGCGATCTTCCTCGAATGGTGCTGCTCGCCCTTCAGCACCAGGAACCGCAAGCCGACAATAACCGACCCGATCGCCGAAAGCGTATGGCAATGATGCCAGCCGGGTGTGCATGAATCGCCCTCTGCGAGGGATCTGTTTAATCCAAATGCACTGTTCCACGGGCTCGCGCCCGAGGCTGACATGAGAAAGACGACAAACATGCAGTCGCCGCGTCGAAGTTGAAGACCTGCACTGGCGGGAGCAACCTGTAGACGTAACATGGCGGATCATGAAAAGCAGCCTGTCGCCTTCTTGGTCAGCGGGCGGTGGTGCTTCACCACATTATCCCGGCTCCGGCGGCGCGGTCGGCCCAGGAGTCCGGCAGGCTGTAGTTCGGGTACTTGTGCGCCGCACCGGCCGATGAGTCAACGGTCCGTCCGTCGGGAGTGAAGATCAGCGTGCGCTGGAAACCGCCCTCGCGGAAACCGTAGGTCTTGGGGGGAAAATACCGTCCGTCGCGCCCGACGATCATCGATCCCCGACCGGTCCATTGAACAGATCCCGAGCCGTAGAGCACGTTGGCGCCCCTGCGATGGTTGCTCAGCGACGTTCCGGCCGAAGTCTTGAAATCCGCCGGCAGGCATGCGCCCGACGGCGGGGTTATCCAGTCGAGGGCCATGCACACCTGTCCGCCGGGATGCTTGCCGCGGGCGTCCCGGACGGTTCCTCCGATCATCATCATGCTCGGGTGCAGCGCCGGCAGTGCGGAGGGCCTTTTCGAACTCCAGGAACCGCCGAGATCCAGGGCGAATCCCGTGAGCCGGTAGTTCGTGCCGAGATTCTTGGCGTAGTAGTCGCGCTTTTCGAGGGCCGAGGGACATTGAAAGACGTTGTCGACCTTGAGCATGTCGGCGTAAGCGCCGTTGTGAGTCTCCCAGCTTCGCCCCATGTACTTGCCGACGAACCGACCGCCCGACTTGAGTATCTCGCCGGTCATGGCGAAATCGCCCTTGTGGACCAGCGGGACAAGAGTGTGGTTGGCCGACGCATAGGCGGCGGCCGCCGAGTGCAGACTCCTGAGCCGGTTTCTGCAATCGCTTTGCCGCGCCAGCTCGCGGGCGTTTTCGAAGGCCGGGGCCACTATCATCGCCAGCAGCGATATCACGACAATAACGACCATGAGCTCCACAAGAGTGAAAGCCCGCCCGGCCCCTGCTTTCCGCCCGCGGTTGGTCATCGAAAGCCCTCTCGACAGTAATCGAAAGCTGCAATTCGCACAAACCGGCTGATTCCGAACCTATGCGTCGGTCCCTTCGTCTTCGTCCATCAGCGCTTCTTCGACGATCATCCTCCTCGGCCCGCCGTGCCGGGCGGCGGACCAGTCCCTCGGCGGCGACAGTTCGGTCAATTCGTCCAGGCGCCCGAGCTTGTCCATACGATCGACGATCTTGGCCCAGGCGCAGTCCAGATCGGGATTGACTTCGCACCTGCCGTCCTGCGTGCCGCCGCAGGGCCCGTTCATCAGCGACTTCGAGCATCGCGCGATCGGGCAGATCCCGCCGGTCTGTTCGAGCATGCAGTTGCCGCATGCGGCGCATCTTTCGGCCCACTCGCCGGCGCGAATATTGGCGGCCAGGCAGTTTGTGTCCATCGCCGGAAGCGTTATGCAGTCGCCGAGCACTTCGGTCATGTAGTTAACGCCGACCCCGCAGGCCATCGACAGCAGCACGTCGGCCTCGGCGGCCCGGGCGCGGATCGTCTCGACGTATTCGGCGTCGCACTGCCTGGTGATCGTAACTTCGTCGAAGGTCCGCCCCCCGCCTTCGAGGTTGTCCTTGAGCCTGAGCTGCTCTGCAAGGACGGCGACAGACCGCTCGCCGCCGGTCAGGCAGACGGTCACGCACCCTCCGCATCCGACGACCAGCACCTTGTCAAACGGCTTGATCATCGCGTAAATGTCATCGATAGGTTTGCGATCGGCAATAATCATGGAAGCATCTCCGTGGTTTTCATCCGCGCCTCACGGGCGTGGGCCCGAGGCTCTTGATGCGTTCTGTCATTTCAGCGGCTACTTCGGCGAATCGGGCGCCCATGGCGGCCGACAGTTGGAACATCTCCAGCCGCTCGGGCTCGATTCCGATCTCGGCCAGGAGCTTCCTGGCGTGCCGCACGCGCCGTTTTGCGTGTGCGTTTCCGAGAATAAAGTGGCAGTCGCCGTCGAGGCATCCGACGACATACACCCCGTCGGCGCCCGAGGTGAACGCCTTGAGCATCATCGGAACGTCGATTCTGCCGCTGCACGGCAGGCGTACTATCCGCACGTTAGGCGGGTACTGCATGCGCGACGCGCCGGCGGTGTCGGCGGCGGTGTAGGCGCAGTAATGGCAGCAGAACGCCACGATCCTGGGCTCGAAGTCTTCGGCGGCCTGGGTCATTTGGACGCCTCCTGAATCGCCGGGCAGTTGTGGGTCGCGAACAGGCCGTCGACCGCGGCGGCTATCTGCTCGTCGGTGAAGTACTGCAGTTTGATCGCCCCGCCGGGACACTCAGCGGCGCACGAGCCGCAGCCCTGGCAGGCGGTCGGTTCGATATTCGCCACGTCGTCCTGCATCTGCGGAACGCCGTAGGGGCAGGCCCGCACGCAGGTCAGGCACGCGGCGCACCGATCGGCGTCGACCACCGCGACAGCCCCGCCGGCGGTCAGAACGTCCCGCGACAGTATCGCCGCGGCCCGTCCCGAGGCGGCCAGCGCCTGGACGATCGTTTCGTTTATGAATTTCGGCCCATGGGCCAACCCGGCCAGAAATACGCCCTCGCAGGCGAAATCGACCGGTCGGAGCTTGACGTGGGCTTCGAGGTAGAATCCGTCGAGCGTCATCGGCACACGAAGGACCTGGGCGAGCTTTTTGTGGCTCTCGGGGGTGACAACCGCCGCCGACAGCGCCACAACATCGGTCTCGAACGTGAGTTCTTCGTTTACGTTCAGGTCGATCAGCTTGACCGTTCCGTCCGGCAGGATCTCGGGCTTGTTGTCGTCGTCGTAGCGAACAAACGCAACGCCGAGCCGCCGGGCTTCGAGGTAGTATTTCTCCATCAGGCCGAACGTCCGCACGTCCTTGTATGCGATCACGACGCGGCAGTCGGGATTGATCCGCTTGATCTCAAGAGCGTTTTTGACCGCCTCGGAGCAGCATATCCGACTGCAGTACTCCCGCTCGGCGTTGCGGCATCCGACGCACTGGATCATGACCACCGAGTTGAGCGTCCGGCCCTGGCCCTGGCCGAGGCGTCGTTCGAGTTCGCGCTGGGTGATCACTTTCGGGCACGATCCGCATCCGTATTCGGTCGGCTGATGCATCTCGCCGCCGGCGGCCACGATCGTAACCCCGTGGCGAACTGTCCGGCGTCCGCCCTCGGTCGAGGCGATGATCGATTCGAAATTGCCGACCGACCCGCTGTTTTCGACAACCGTGCTGTTGAGGTGCACGGTGATGAGATTATCGTCCCGCATTCGCTTTGTCAGCCTGACCGACAGTTCCGGCACGTTGAGATTCTCGAGCGTATTGCGGACGTGCTGCATCTGTCCGCCGAGCGAATCGGTCTTTTCGACCAGGTGCACCTGGAATCCCTGGGCCGCGAGGTTTCCCGCGGCGACCATTCCGGCAAGTCCGCCGCCGACGATCAGGGCCGCGTGATCGACAGGCTGGGTGTGTTCGACCAGGGGAGCGAGGCGGCGGGCCTTTCCGACCGCCGAGGCCATCAGGTCGCGAGCCTTGTCGAGGGCCTGTTCGGGCTGGGAGCCGTGCACCCACGAACACTGGTCGCGGATATTGGCCATCTCGAACAGGTACTTGTTGAGCCCGACCTCCATCAGGGCCTGCTGGAAGATCGCCGCGTGGGTTCGGTAAGTGCATGAGGCGACGACTACGCGGTTGAGCTTCTCGCGCTGAATTATGTCGCGTATGACAGCCAGGCCGTCCGGGGCGCAGGTGTACAGGTTCGAGTCGGCGAAGACCACGTCGGGCAGCTCTCTGGCGACTTTGACCAGGTCGTCGACGTCGACGACGCCGGCGATATTGTTGCCGCAATGGCAGATGAACACGCCGATTCTCGGGTCTTCGGACGCCACATCCCGCTCGGGCGGGTATTCGATCGTCGTGATGCAGTCGAATCTGGATTCGCTCAGATCGCGTGCGACAGTCGCCGCGGCGGCCGACGCTTCGGTCACCGAATCGGGGATGTCCTTCGGTCCGGCGATAGTTCCGCAAGCAGTAACCCCGCGGCGCGACGTGGCGACGGGGTTGCCCGCCCCGCCGACGACGAATCCGTATTCGTCAAGCTCCACGCCGAGTATGCCCGCGATCTCCTTCGCGTCTGAGTGACATTCCAGACCGTTCGACAGGACGACAATGTCGAACTCTTCGGTGATGTTCTTCCCGTCGGGGCGGGCGTATTCGATCTTCAGATCGCCGGTGTCGAAGTTGTTGCGGACGGCGCTGACCATCGAGCGGACGAACCTCACGCCGAGGTCCTGTGCGCGGTTGTAGTACGACTCGTAGCCCTTGCCGTGGGCCCGCATGTCGATCATGAATATGGTGGTTTCGGCCCCTTCGGCGTGCTCCTTGGCGATCATGGCGGCCTTTGTGGCGTACATGCAGCACACGCCGCTGCAGTATTCGTTTCCGTCGTCGGTCACATCCCGCGATCCGACGCACTGGATGAATGCGATCCGGTGCGCCTCCTTGCCGTCGCCGGGGCGCAGCACGCGTCCGCCGGTCGGGCCCGAGGCGCTCAAGAGCCGCTCGAACTGCAGCGCGGTGACCACGTTGGGATATCGCCCGAATCCGTATTCGCCGCGCCTGGCGGCGTCGTACATTTTGTGGCCCGAAGCGACGACAACGCCGCCGATGTCGATGGTCCGCTCGGTGACGGTCTGGTCGAAGTCAATTGCCCCGGCCTCGCAGACGCGCTGGCACTGGCGGCAGTCGCTGCACAGTCCGCACTGCAGGCACCGCTCGGCCTCGGCGAGAGCCGCTTGTTCGCTCATCGGCAGATCGACTTCGTCGAAGCCCGCCAGACGCTGCTCAATCGACAGCGATGGGTGCTTTTCTCGCGGGCGGCGGAAGCTCGAAGGCCTCAGCGCCGAGCAGTCTACGGGAGGAAGTTCGAGGGCGGCTTTTTCGGCTTGTCCGGTCTCCACCGGCCGGCCGGCGAGATAGTTGTCGATGCTGACGGCGGCTCGCCGACCCTGGGCCATCGAGCGCGTGACGGTGTCCGGCCCGGTAACCGCGTCGCCGGCGGCGAAAACGCCGGGCTGCGATGCTTCAAGGCTGTGTTCGTCAGCCACCGGCCTGCCCCACTTGGTCTCGATCGCCTCGCCGATGGCGTCGGCGTCGACCTGCTGGCCGATGGCGGTTAAGATCGTGTCGGCGGAGACCTGGAATTCCGTCCCCGGCTTCGGCACCGGGCGCCGCCGCCCGGACTCGTCCGGTTCGCCCAGCTCCATGCGAACGCACTCGATGGCGATCGCCTCGCCGCCGGCGTCGGTGATGACCTTCGCAGGAGCGACCAGGAGTTCGATATCCACGCCTTCGCGGCGCGCTTCTTCGATCTCGTCGGGCAGTGCGGGCATTTCCGCTTCACTGCGGCGGTAGAGGATCGTGACTTCCTGTCCGCCGAGACGTCGCGCGGTTCGGGCCACGTCGACCGCCACGTTTCCGCCGCCGATCACCGCGACCCTGGCGCCGACCTCGACCGACTGGCCGAGATTGACCTTCCGCAGGAACTCCACGCCGTCCAGAACGTTGGGGGCATCCTCGCCGTCGACGCCGAGTTTGCGGACAACGTGGGCTCCGATAGCCACCAGCACTGCGTCGTATCCGTCATCCTTGAGCGACTGGATCGTAAAGTCTCGTCCCAGCGACTGCTCGCAGCGGATGTCGACGCCGAGATCGCGAATCGCCCGGATGTCGGCTTCGAGGCTCTCTGGCGGCAGGCGGAAGTCGGGAATGCCGACTCGGAGCATGCCGCCGGCGACCGGGAGCGATTCGAACACCGTCACCGCGTGTCCCTTGCGGATCAGATCGTCGGCCGCCGTCAGCCCGGCCGGTCCGGCCCCGACAATCGCCACGCGCTTGCCTGTCGGATCGGCTTTCTGTCGCCCGAGGCGCTGATCGCCGGCGTCAAGTTTGGCCTGCAGTTCGGCGTCGGGCGGATTGTCCTTGCAGTATTGGACCAGGAAGCGCTTGAGGGCCATTATCGAGATCGGCTCGTCGTACGCCGATCGTCCGCAACTGCTTTCGCACGGGCGATGGCATACCCGCGAACAGATCGACGGCAGCGGATTGGTCTCGTGCAGCATTCGCAGCGCTTCGTGGTGCCGACCGGCCCGGATCAGCGCGATGTATCCCTGCGGATTGGTCCCCAGCGGGCACGACTTCATGCACCGCGGGCGCTGATCGCGCTGGATGACGAACGTGTTGGGCACAGCCTGGGGATAGAGGCGGTGGATTACGGTTCGCCCGTTGAGGCCCTGGTTGAATTCGTTGTCGAGCACGACGGGGCAGACTTCCGCGCAGTCGCCGCAGCCGGTGCATTTGTAGTTGTCCACGAATCGCGGTCTTACGCGAACCTTTGCGGTGAAGCTCCCGGCGTTCCCTTCGAGGCTTATCAGGTCCGCCAGCGTGATCAGTTCGATGTTCTTGTCCTGCGCGACGCTGACGAGCCTGGGGCTCATCGTGCACATCGAGCAGTCGTTGGTCGGAAACGTTTTGTCGAGCATCGCCATGTGCCCGCCGAGGGCCGACTCGCGGGCCAGCAGATAGACTTTGTATCCCGCGTCGCTGAGGTCCAGCGACGCCTGGATGCCCGAGATCCCGCCGCCTACGACGAGCACCGAGCCCAGCGGCTTGGCGCGACTATTTTGCGGAGCGTTAATCATCGACAGTTCCTCACTACCGGAGCGGGGTTGGTCAGGTGCCCTTTGAACCACTTGGCGGTCCCCTTGAGCCCCATCGCCAGGGCCAGGAGTTCGGTGAAGTAGAACACGGGCATCGAAATTTTCCTGCCCAATTCGGCGGCGACGTCCTTCTGGAAGGCGTCGAGGTTCATGTGGCACAGCGGACATGCGGTCACGATCGCGTTGGCTCCGCGGCTCATCGCGTCGTCAAAAATGCGGGCCATCAGCTTCATCGCCGCATCCTTGCGGGTCAGCGACGCGCTTCCGCCGCAGCAGTCGGTCTTGTAGGACCAGTCCACCGTCTCGGCCCCGCACAGTTGCATCATCTTGTCCATCAACTGCGGATTCTCGCGGTCGTCTACGTTGGCGTAGGCTCCGGGTCGCACCAGCAGGCATCCGTAATACGCCGCCAGGACCAGGTCTTTCAGCGGCTTTTTTATCTTCGAGGCGATCGTGTCGAGAGTCGCCTGGTCCGACAGGATGTTCAGCAGGTGAAAGACCTTCACCGATTCGGGTCGGGCGTGCTCGAAACCCGGCTCGCGGAAGTCTTCGGGGTGCTTTTCCAGGTGATCTCTGCTGAAGGCCATGTTGTTGTAGCACGCCGCACAGGCCACGAGCACGTCGCAGCCCTGTTTGGCTCCCAGCGCCAGATTCCGCCCCGCCAGGCGAACCGACAGGCCCAGGTCGACGCCGCGAGCGGCCGTTGCGCCGCAGCAGTTCCAGTCTTCCAGGATGTCCACCGGCTTGCCGAGCGCTTCGAGGACCGCCATTGTCGAGTGTCCGTATTCGCTTCCCGTGCCGTCGAGCGAACAGCCCGGGAACAGTGCGAGTTTCTTTTCGGTCATTATTCGTCCTCCGACTGTTCGGAGTGCTTTTCGAACAGCGCCGCGACAGACGCGGTGTCGCTTACGCCCTTCATGAACAGCTTCATCTTGCCGGCCTTGAGCATCTTGAGGCCCATCTTCCAGTCCTTAAGGAGCCCGCCGGCCTTGAACTTGTACTTGGCGGCCATCAGGCCGTCGTTGACGCGCCCGCTGCGCTTGATCATCGACAGCATTATATCGTCGAACAGCGGCACGTTGCCGGCCTTGTCGAGCTGATTGCGCCGGATCGCCTCCTGTCGGATGCGTGAAAACGCGCTGGGTATGTCGACGTTGTTGGGGCACCTGCCCAGGCATGTCTGGCATCCGATGCAGAGCCACGGACTGGCCGCGGCGACAAGCTCGTCGCCCTTGTCGAGCTGCAGGAGCCTCATCGCCTGGTGCGGCTTGATGTCCATCTCGTCGGCGACGGGGCATCCGGAAGTGCACTTGGCGCACGAGAAACACTGCGTATAACATGTTTCTGAGCTTACTTTGATTTCAGGGGCATCGCTCATCGGGTCACTCCGCCTGGGGGGCCGGCAGTTGGGGGCGGGGCAGCAGTCCGGCGCCGCCGACGACTTCGGGCACGACCTCCTCCCACTCGATTCCCTGTATGTGAACGCCTTTGACGCCGGGGATCTCGCGGGCCTGGTTTACAAGTTCGATCGCTATCTTCTTTCCGATCTCTTTCGATTCTGCGCGCGCCTGGGCCTTCTCGTCGTCGGGCATGTCCTTCCTGATCGACGGGAACCGCCTTATCATCTCGTCGGGCACGCTCACGCCGGCGACGAAGTTGTTCATGTAACGCAGCATCCCGGCGGCCTTGGGGACGATTATGCCCATCAGTATCGCGGTCTTGTCGTGCAGCCCGCGACTGCATGCGTCCTTCATCGTACTTGCGAACTGCTCGATGTCGTAAACGCCCTGGGTCTGGATGAAGTCGGCTCCGGCGGCGACCTTCTTGGCAAGTCGCATCACGCGGAAATTTGTCGGATCGCCCATGGGAGTCCAGGCCGCCCCGATAAACAGCCTCGGCGGGATGGCGATAGGATCGCCGCCCTGCTGCAACCCTTCGTCGCGCATGTTCTTGAGAATGTTGACCAGTTGGATCGAATCGATGTCGTATACGTTCTTTGCTCCGGGGTGCCCGTTGAGCCGACCGGCGGCCCCGAACGACTGGTGATCGCCGGCGATGCAGAGGCAGTTTTTCATCCCCAGCGCCGCGGCCCCGAGTATGTCGGCCTGGATGGCGATCCTGTTGCGATCGCGAGTAGTCATCTGCATAACCGGCTCTGCGCCCTGAGCCAGCGTGATCACGGCGCTGGCGATCGACGACATCCTCACCACGGCGGTCTGATTGTCGGTGATGTTGACCGCATCGACGGAGCCCTTGAGGATATCGGCCTTGTCGCGGACGGCCTGAGCGTCGCAGCTCATCGGCGGACCCAACTCGCCGGTGACCGCAAAATGGCCCGCGGCGAGCATTCTTTCCAGATTCGAACCTGATTTCATTAAAAGACCTCAAGTAATTCAGTCATTCTTCACATTACAACCCCAAAACGAACCAAACAACGCAATAATCCAATGGAAATTGCCTTCAGTTGCGGTCCGCCCTGGCCCCTATTGCATCATAGCAAGTCACCAGGAGCATATCAATTGTCTAACCGCCGCTGAATTCAGCAGCAAAACAGTTTTCCGCGTTACCATTCGCCGAATCCCAACACTGTCATGGTGGAAACGGGTTGTGTAACCCAATCATGAGCAATGACGCCATAACTACTTAGGAGAACTGAAGATGAAGCGACATTGGATTACCGCACTTACTGCCTGCCTTACGCTGGTTGTGCTGGCCGGATCGTTGTCGGCCAAAGAAAACAAAGGTCGTCGAGTCCGCAAAGGCGACGCCGACGGCCCCAAACGCGTGCGACGCGGACCCGGCGGACCCCGGAAAATGCCCGATGTCGGACTGACCGACGAACAGAAAGGCAAGATCGAGGAGATCCGCAAAGCGGCAATGGCGGAGATCAAGGACGCCAAACCGACCGAGAGAAGAGAGATCTTCGCGAAGATGCGGAAAGACATCCACGCCGTCTTCACCGAAGAACAGCTCGCCAAGCTCAAGAAGGCCCGCGAAGAAGGCGGACGCGGCAAGCGACCCGACCTGGGACTGACCGACGAGCAGAAGGCCAAAATGGCGGAAATCCGCAAAGCCGCTGCGGCCAAGATGAAAGACGCCAAGCCCGAAGATCGCAAAGGGATCATGGAAGACGCACGCAAGGAGATGGAGGCGATCCTCACGCCTGAACAGCTCGAGAAGTTCAAGAAGATGCGCGCCGGCGGGCGACACGGACGCGGGCAGATGCCCGACGTCGGACTGACCGACGAGCAGAAGGCCAAGATC
>Ga0180435_10001855_pt1 | contig 21766 bp, 27 predicted proteins | sample SS_ome_3_FD_132467 | JGI IMG/M metagenome (GOLD analysis project Ga0180435, IMG submission 132467) | Hypersaline lake sediment archaeal communities from the Salton Sea, California, USA - SS_3_S_1 metaG | ecosystem: Environmental > Aquatic > Non-marine Saline and Alkaline > Hypersaline >...
GCAAACGGGTCGAGTACCAGGTCACCAGGGTTGGTGTAGGCACGGATCAAGCGTTCGAGGTAGCGTTCTGGTAGTTGGTTGGGACTGCTTGCCCTTCGTTCGATGCTTGTTCCCTGTACGCGACCCCAGTACGGTCCGTCAGACGGGACGCCGAACACAGTCCCAGGCAAACGCATTCCGCCGCGATCTGTCTCGTTGACCCGCTTGTCACCGTAGGTAACCCGGTCCGACTCGACCAACACATCTTCCGGATTCCAGGTGTACGTGTTGTGCTTGGCATAGATCAGACAGTGACACCGAGCGTCGATCCAGTTGGATCGGGTACATTGCCCAAAACGGTAGTGCCAGTTGACCCAGGCGATTCGTCGCATCCCCAAACTACGTTGGATCTGCAGGTAGATCTCGACGAGAGCGTCTGGTCCGTGGAGAGCCATCACACCGTTGCAGGCTGTCCAGCATCGCGGAACAGCTTCCCACAAAAGTCGCTCAAATTCCGGATCGCTATCGTCGTACCCCACATACGCCTGATCAATGTTGAACGGTGGGTCAGCAAAAATGAAGGAGAACTGCCCGAGATTCGGAACGATCTCCCGGCAGTCGCCTTGCAGGACTACGGCGGCTCCGATTTCACTACTCACGTCAACCTACTTCCTTATCTGGCAGGATTAACCGATCTCCACCGTCTTCCGCCGGCGTCCCACGCCTCTGGTAGAACTTCACCATCTCGCGAATCTTCTTCTTGTTCGGCGTCTTCCGTAGCAGCGTGGCAACCGTGCGTACCGGTTCATTACAGCCTTCGAACTGGACGAGCACCCGTCGCGTTCCTTGCTCAAACAAAGCTTCGAGCAGAGTGACGAGAACGACCTGAAGTACCTCACCTTTCCCGTAGTGGGTAAGAAGACTGTGGTACACGGTGGCGCCGGGTTTTAGATCTTTCCAGTTCACTTGTTCTGCTCACGACAACAGCTCAATCGCCTGCCAGATCCGTCGGACCTGTCCGGGTGTGAAGAGGTACTTCGTCCCGATAACCCTGTCTGCCCAATCCTTTGCCGTCGGCGAAGCTGGGGTCAGCTCCTGCGCCATTGCCGTCCAGTCGCAAACCATCTCAACGATGTCCGCGGAGGTCATGAGCTTTGTCGCCTCGTGATACTCCGGATGGTGCCGGTTCGCTCGGTAGTGTGCCTGAACAGCCAGCCCAACCGTTTCCGCGACTCCCGGCGGATAGGCGAAAGGCTCGCCCGCGTTCTTGCACCGGTAGTATTCGGTGAGCCAGACATACGGAAGGAACTCGGCGTCACCGAATTTCGATTCGTCGTGCGTCTCTGCTCTCACGAGCAGCTCGTCGCGATACCGGAATTGCCCTGCTACTGCGCGCAGGTTCTGAGCAACGCGGGCAATATGCTCGCGAGTCCGACTGCGGAATCTTGCGACCATTTCGTCGGTTGGTTGTTGCATGATTAGCTCTTGGTTAGGAATGACAAACTGTAGCTGGTTGTGGTGTGCCAAGGTCTCTTAGTATGCGGGCCGCCTCGCCCAAAGTATCAAGCTGCCGTTGTTGGGCGGCCGCGCATCTTTCCAAATCCGCTACCTGCCGTTTCGCCCGCAAGACACCCTCTGCCGACCAGCCGATCCAGTCCAAGTGATTCCTCAGCTCCTGAATGCGAGCAGCCTGGCGATCAATCTTCTCCAACAAAGCGTCTCGGTATTCTTGGGAGTGCTCCCAGTATGCGTTGCCGTCGAGCGTTACGGTTACCCGCGGAGTGTCGTCGAGTATCAATCCACACTCACCGAGCACCTGTTCCAGCTGCGCAACCTTGTCTTCCAACGCTTTTCGGTAGCCATACGAATCCGGCCAGTACCAGCGGCCGTCCAACTCCACCTGCTGATTAGACACCCCCACATCGCCAGTAGCCATCACAACCTCCCTCTCATCAAGTGAACCTAGTCCGACTTCGGAGCCTTTGCAGCCGTCATCTCCGCCTTCTGCCGCAAATCCTTCCTCGCTGCGAAACACTCCGAAGGCGTTTTCTCCACATCCACCAGAAACGTCAGGTGCTCATCGGCCAGCCATTTGCGCACGCGAGAAGCCGGTACAAAGTAAGCCATGTGCTCCACCGCCTGAGAGTGTGTGGCCCCTACACGACTAGGCACCCCGACGAAAAAGAAATTGCCGTTCTTCTGGACGAACATGGCGCCTCCGCTGTTACCGAAGATGATCGGCGCCGAGGCCATCCAGTACAGTTTGCGATCGATCACGTCGTCCAGGTAGGTAACCATTCCGTCCGCGGCAACCGGCGGGTGTAGCAGAGAGCAGCCTACCGACCACGCCGGCTCGAAAATGGTCACGGTTGTGTCTTTTGGTAGCAGCTTGGCCACATAGTCCAGCTTACGCGACGTCTGGATCTTCACCAGGGCGAGATCGTGATCCTTGTCGTGGGCTACAATCTCCGCACGATACGAGTCGCAGACGTCCTGCCTAAAACCGTCGGAGTAGCGGAAGACCTCGACCTTGATCGGATCGTTGACCTCTCGCTTGACGTCCATCTGCAGCAGACTCGACCACGTCTTCTCCACTTTGATCGCAGCGTCCACGACGTGATGGTTCGTCAGCACGTACGTCTGGCAGCCGTCTCCACGGTCTTCACTGTAGAGCACCGTACCAGATCCACCCCCACTTCCGACGGTCACCCGGACAACCGGGTAGAGCATCTCCTCGTGCTTCTTCTGGACGACCTCCGACGGCTCGCCGAAGGCTGCGGCTGCCAGTGATAACAACAGACTCCAAACCGTTACAAATCGCATGACACCCTCCGTGTCCGTAAACTAAACCAACCGGCCGAGCCGCCTACGCAGCAGCAGGCGAGGTTGTATCGTCCTTTTGTGCGTTGAGCCGCTGTACCGCGGCTTCCAAGGCTTCCTTTATTCGTGCTTGTGGCATACCGAGAGCATCTTTGAGGCGCTGGATCGGGGACGGGCCTTCGGGCGCTTTTGTTCCGTAAACCTCAGTAGGGATTTGCCAACCGTCCAACTCCGTCTCAATCTCCGCCGTTGTCGAAGGAATCAACGAGGCGATCCAGTTCACGGCTTCGTCGAGACCAAAATCTCCCGCTGCTCGCGGGTCGAGCACGCACTCGCGGATCGTCTCCGCGATCCGCATGGCGAGCTTCCGGCGAGCCTGGTTGATCGGAGTTGTGTCCGACGGTTGCGAGTTTGCGAATGGAATCCGGTAGCGACAATCACCAGTTTCCTGGTCGACTGGAGGTTTGGCAAAATACGACTGGCTGTCGAGGTCGGGCGGTGCTTTGTATCTCCAGCACTCCCGCCTCTGCTCACAACCGGTCCCGTGGCACATCGTCATATCAGGCATCGCAGGTGCTTCTACACGTTGGGCTCGATGTCTTCAAACACGCACAACAGATCTCGCTTGAGTTCCGCGAGTAGCGGAATCATTATCTCGCGCATTTGCGGGTGGGCCGCTTTCGCCGTTCGCAGCCGCATGATGTGCCGCCACTCCCGGAGGTTGGCCGTTGTGACGATCTCGGTTTTCAGGGAGTTGGGGAGAACGGATCGGGCTTGCTGTGGGGTCCATTTGGCACTAAGCAAACGAAGGTAACTTTGCTCCGCCTGTAGCATTGCCATCCCCCATGTCAATGGCGGGCCGCCAAGGAATTCTGATGTTTGCTTGAATGTTCCAGGCTGCAGATCCAACCACGGCGGAATCACAAACGTCACTTGCCCTGCCTTTCCGTAGTTGCAATATCGTGTTGATTCTTGCGAGAATCCACACAAGCGATGCCGCACCAGCTCGTGCGAAACCCCACGATCGATAACAAAGCGAACGGAGAATCCGGCATGCTCCAAAACCGACTCGTGCCCGCGACGTATCAGCGACCGGACAAACGTTCGCGATGAGTCCTCGGTGATGCAATCCTCACTCTTGTAGCAGGTGCGGCCAGCAAGCTCGATTCGCCTGAGCATCTTCTCAGGAGACTCAGGCAGGTTGACATCGTAAGACGGCTTAACGAGACGCATTTTGTCCCTCCTAAAAGGCTAATCGGCTGATAAGTGTTACCGGTGAGGGCTTCTCTTCCGGCTGGTACCGGTACTGCATGAGATAGGCATCTTCGGTGGTGTCGTCGTAGAAGTCCCGCAGCACGGAAATGGCTCGGAAGCCGGCGGTGCGGAAAAACAGCTGGGCGTCGAGATTGGTTTCCCGCACTTCCAGCATGATCCGGTTGCGGCGTTGGGACGACAGCTTACTGATCAACTTGGCGATCATTTGATCCCCGATGCCGTGTCGGCGACACTCGGGGTTAACTGCGAAATTGAGGATATGCAAGCGCGACTTGTGGAGTTCGTAGATCATGAACCCGACCACGCGCTCGTCGTATTCGGCGACCATGCCGATACAATTCCGCTGCCTCAGACAGCGGATGAAATCCTCTTCGGACCACGGGAATTCGAAACTCTGTTCCTCGATCTGAAGCACTTCCGGCATGTCCCGGCGGATCATCCAGCGGATGTGAGTATGCACGGCTACGCCTCCTCCGGCAACCGCCGTTGTTCCGCTAAGTGCAGCAGGTACTCCATTCGGCTCTGGAACCACTCCAAGGTATCCGGTCGTAGGTGTTCCATCGCCGCACGTGTTTTTACAATCAACCTTCCTAGTGAGGTATTTGGAGGAGCCAGGGTTAGCGGTTCGTCATCCATGCGAGCAAACTCCGGATTCGCCTGGTAAAACGTGAGGAGTCCTTTTTTGTCTTCGATTGCCTCGGAACTTTTGTTGTAGGGGCCTGCCCACTTCCGGTAACGATCTGGGACACCTGTGATGACCCAGTGACGACACCTCCGTAATCTCCGCAACCGTAATACCAGGTTCATCGGAGAAGCGCCTCCGAGGCGGAACGTGAGCCTCGTAACCGGATAATAATCCTGCTGTGTAGCTGGCTTACCCACGACTCTGATACCCCAAGCACCTCTCCGATTTGTTTCATTGTCGCTGAGCAAACGTAGTACAAGTAGACGATCGTCTGCTCCCGTAGATCCAGCCCCTTCATTACATGTCGCAGACAGTCTTCCCGGTCCATCTCCGGTTCTTCCGCCGACGCTACGAGCCGTTCTCGAAAGGCGACACTACGATTCTCTGTGAGCACAGAAACACAACGCTCCAAGGACAGCGTTTGTTGCCTGACTGCCGCAAGGTCAACAGGCGACAAGGAGCACTCCGCCAACAGTTCGGGTTCCGTTGGAAGCCGATGATACTGCTGCTGAAGCTTCTCCTCCGCCTGCTTAACCTGCTTCTGTCTGTCCCGGGTAGTGCGGCTTTTAGCGTCCTGCTCTCGGATAGCGTCCTTGATAGCACCGAAGATTCTCGGCGTGGCATACGTCTTGAAGGAGTTCCGGCGATGAGGCTCAAACTTACCCAGAGCATCACACAACCCAGAGTATGCCCCCGAGTAGATCACGTCCTCGTCTGCCCAGGTCGGCGCCCGCACCAGAACTGACTTTGCCAGCTTCTCTGCAAACGGCATGTACTTCCGTGCCAACGATTCGCGAGCCGTTGTCGACCCGCGATCCTTGTATGCCTTCCACAGCCGAGCTTCTTCCTCGTCCAACACATCATGTTCCTTGCTGCGTCTTCTCTCGCTTGAACACCCACATGTCGATCGTTGCGGAAAATCCGCACAGCTCCCATCCGTCGGAGCCGAGCTTGTTGAGTCCAGCCGTAAGCTCGCGAGGCACATCAGCAGGTCCCGGGGACACGACTACCGATTGCCCTAGTTCCACTACGTTGTTCAGCTTGAGCAGCATGTATTCGAATTGCATGGTTAGTTCTCTGAGGGTTCAAGTCCCTTCCAAGGTAGAGAGGGTTTTTGGGTGGGGGCCTGCTCCGGTGTAAAAAGAAACCCTTCCGCAACAGCTAAGCTGGTTTGTATCTCCTCGGAATTTGTTAGCGGGTAAACACCTTCAGGCCGATCTCTCAGTTCTAAGATGGCATCTGTTAGTACAGCAGATAGGCTCGGGTCATCCTGCGCCAACAGCTCCAGCAAGTCTTCCGGAGAACCTGCGATCGCCGACGTGTGGATCAAGCCGGTCCTCACGCTTTCTTCTTGGTACGCGTAAAGCACGGGCTGTCCTTGTGCAAAAATTCTCGTATTTGAGATTCCCACCGCTGCCGTTTTTCCGCGTAGGTCTCCGCAAAAGCCGGTAACATCGCTTTACCGTGGTTCTGCCAGTAGGTCTCGTTGACCTGCAACCCGACTGCCTCCTGCCTAAGACTGGAGAAAACGTTCGAAGCGCGGACATGCTCCGCTACCGCATAACCCGACACCACTCCGTAATCGAGCCGGTCGCAAGCTTCCTTGATGTGGATGCCTGCCCAGATATCGTCGAAGCGTTCGCAACCCGGTGTACTGCTGACAGGTGCGTAATAGACATACGGCAACAGCTCCCGGCGGAAGGCCACGTTCATCCCACACATCGGGAAGTACGTTCCTCTTGGTATCACGCCCCGGAAGAAGCCGCCTGCGTACTCTGCATCGTCGCCTTTCACCAGCTGGGTTGGAGCATCCCAATCGGGTACGTTGTGCCAGACCCCGTGAGACAGCATCACAGGTGCTTCTTGGCGGATACCGTACGGAAAGCCTCTTGGGTACGCCGGAGCCTCCATCGTGTTGACCCACGAAATCGGCACCGATTGGTCCAATGCCGTTAGGTGCTGCTCAATGGTGTCTTCGCCTTTTTCCTGGATACCCAGCAGCAAGTCGCCATCATCCGCGTAGGAAACCGGTAGGCAGTCGTCGTCCAAGGTCACGATTACACTGACATCCTCAAAATACGCGGCGACCGCAGCGAAACCGAGGTTTCGACACGCAGGCGTGTACCTGTGGATAAAGTGAGCGTTGTGGTCAAGCACTCCGGGAGCCGATATTCGCTGCCCATCCAAAGGGTGGCAGTCGCTCTCGGAGTGGTCGAGCACCTGCAGATGCTGCTGATCACCGTCTCGAACTTTTAGCAGATACACCTCGTGCTTGCGGAAGATAGGCGACCAGGCGTTCAGGAACTCCTCCCAACACTCATCCCGGATTGTGGGCACCACAACTGCAATACGACCGTCACGTACGTTCACGCCCGCACCTCCATGATTTGTAGGTTCCGGTTTTGTAGGAAGAAGCTGCCCCACTTCTTGTGCATATACCGGCACTGCGCCTGGTGCAACTCGTTGAGGTCCTCTTCCTGGACGATCGCCCACCGCCGCCGCCACGCTCTGTCAAGCGGCTTCCACGGGTGATACACAAGCACATCGTGCAAGCAGGCACACTTGAACCCTTGCGACCGGACCTGCAGCGAGAGATCGAGGTCCGACATCCCAGAAGGACCCGGGATACTCTCATCCGCCCGCAGGTCGTCCAGGCGATCCAGATCGAACATCATGACGTAGCCTGGGCACCAAGGTCTCATCGAGATCCGTTCCAAGTGCGCAGCGCAGTTCGGGTTCGTGGAGGGATCGGCCAGATAGGCGTCCTTGTCTTTCTCGTCCTTCACCTCAAAGGGCACGAGCATCCCGATGTCCTCGTGCTCTTGCATGACGTCCAGCATCTTTTGCAGCCAGCCGTCAGTTAGGAACACGAGATCGTCGTCCATGATGACAACGTACCGGGATCGCACGCGGTCCAACACCTTGTTGATGTTTGCGTGAGCCGTGCCTGGCTCGAACACGTAGATCAGATTGAAGGACCGCCGCGTCCGCTGTGCCAGACTGGCCAGCTGTTCCGGGTGCAGCGGTCCGATGCGTTGCATGAACATTCCGAGATCCGGAATCTCTCGCAGCGCAGACGTGGAGACAGTTTCTTTGGGTGCAGCCATGATCAGTCCTTTACAAGTACGGCACCAAAGCCTCGGCAGAATCCGTACTCCAGTTCCTCGCGGTGTGCCTCTATCTCCTGCAAGTGCGTCTTTTGCAGCAAGCTGCGGAACATGGAATCGGTCCAGACTGTCTGGTGCCAGGACGTGATCCCATGCTCCCACACGGTCAACAGGTGGGGCTCGTGCTGCACCTCCGGCGGCCTCGAATCGAGAGGTATGGTGACTACAATACGACCGCTGGGCCGGATCACCCTGCACGCTTCGAGGAGCACGAGGACCGCGGCGTCAAACGGGCAGTGCTCCAGCATTTCCCCGACCACGGCAACCTCGAAGGACTCGTCGTCAAACGGCAAGGCGCAGGCGTCCGCTCGCACGAAGTTTGGCACCTCGTACAGACTGAGCCGTTCTTGCGGGTCGTAGTCGTTGATGTCGCAGTTGACCGCATCGAAGTCGCGGCCGAGTTTCGCCGGATCTTCCTTGCAACCTACATTGACTACCGGCCGAAGCTCGGCGCACTTACGGCGTTGGTAGTCGTGACAGGGCATCTGAGAGTAATCTGCTTCCGCCATCCCACTACGCTCCTTTGGGAGAGGGTGTGTTGCCTTCCAGAATCTCGCGCTCCGTCGCGAGATCCCGGTTGGCAGCTTTTTCCGCGTCGAACTTCTCGGGATACCGGGATCGCAGCTTGGCGATGTTCCGCTCCATCACGTCTGCCGGATCGAAGCCGGTTGTGTCGCAGAGAACGGCGTCGTACCACCACCCGTCACCGAGTTCTTCGAAGACGTTGGTCATGTCCAGGTCTTGATCGCAAAACAAGTGCTTTCGTATCGCATCAAGCAGCTCCAACGCCTCTGTCGCCTTGCCGATAGCGGCATGGACGATCCTCGGGTTTACCTGGAAGCGGACGCGAGGTCGATCGTCTCGGTACACTTCTCTCCCATATACCCGCTCACCAGCTTTCCGCTCCGACTCGGAACTCACATAGAAGATGCTCTTCTTCAGCAGATCGAGGGTTTCCCCGTCGGCACACATCCGTCGGAGGAGGTCGTAGAGCATCCCGGCATCTGCAACCACGCAACCCACGATGCTCTCCGTACGAACCGCTTGCGAGATGTATTCCTTCGTGATCACGTAGCAGCCTCCTCTCCGTCGGTAACCTCTTGCTCCTGAAGCTCCGCGGGAATCGGGAAGCCGTGCTCCTTCAGGAACTTCAGCAGGTACGCCCGCGGAATACGACGGTCCTGCGATCCAGGCAGGCGGTACCCCTTCAGGCGACCAGAATCGAACCACTTAGACACCGTTCGTGGCGCCACTTGGCAGATCTTGGCCACTTGCCCAGTTGTAAACGTGGTTGCCATCTACTCACCCTCCACAAGAAAATGCTCACAGAACGACGGCAACTACGCAGGCATGGGTGGAACCGGAGGAGCAGGTGCCGGAGCAGGTGCCGGCGGTTCCGGGGTCGGAGCAGGTGCCGGAGCAGGCGCCGGAGCAGGTGCCGGAGCAGGCGCCGGAGCAGGCGCCGGAGCAGGCGCCGGAGCAGGCGCCGGAGCAGGCGCCGGAGCAGGTGCCGGAGCAGGTGCCGGAGCAGGTGCCGGAGCAGGTGCCGGCGGTTCCGGGGTCGGAGCAGGTGCCGGAGCAGGCGCCGGCGGTTCCGGGGTCGGAGCAGGCGCCGGCGGTTCCGGGGTCGGAGCAGGCGCCGGCGGTTCCGGGGTCGGAGCAGGTGCCGTCGCCTCGCCGGTCGACGGCGGCGGATCGGTAACCGGTGCTACCTCTCCCTGCTGCAGCTCCGACTCCACGGCTGCCAGTTGCTTCTCCAGCGACTCGATCTCCCGATCGACCACGGCCTGCTGAGCCTGGGCGTCTTTGGTCTTGCCGGTCATCTGACTGCGAATCGTGCGAAGACCCTCCAACTGGTGCTGCAGGCGTGCGCGGCTCGTGCGTGGGCTGGGTTTGGCCGACACAGGCTCACACGTACCTCCTGTCACGTCGAAGAACCGGCTCTTGGCGATGTCGGCGTTCTTGGCAAGGATGTAGTTCTGGAAATCTCCGTGCGACAGATGGTAGGGTCGCACTCCCCGCTTCCCCTTCGCCGCCGCGCGGGCCTCCTCCAACGTGCTATACGGTCTGAGCAGGGCCTCGTCCGGTGGATTCCTCTTTGCAGTTTTCTTCGCCACGGTCTCTCCTCCTACGGGTTCTCGGTCTACGAGGTTTCGGTATCGTTTCTCCCGACAATTCAAATTATACGAATCTTGCGTGCGTTTCCGAACGATTTTCTGGAAGAAACTCTGGATTTTCCAGAAAATACGCGTCAGACGCGATGGGCTGGCCGTATTATAGTAGATAGAGAAACAATCTCTTCGCGTGTGGCGCCCGAGCGCAACGACATTCGGAGCCTCCCCTAACCGCAGCCGGGGTGAGAAGTAGGCTGCTGCTTCTGCGAGTTTCCAGACCATGATTGGTGTCCGACGTACACGCTGTCTGGCGTATCGCGGTGTGACAGGGTGAAAGCTGCTAGGTCACAGAAATTACTAGCAGTCGGTGCATGCGCGAGCGATAGCCTCAGCCATGCCTTGCCGCAACGATCTCTTCCCAAAGTCAGCTTTGGTGAAGGGGTCGGTGCGCACTCGCTCCTGCCTAGCCATGCCTAACGGTACTACCGTTTTCTACGGCAACTATCGTTATCTCTTGGTACGAGGATTGCGCGCTTGTCGGACTTCTGAAAGGAAGGTTCAGAGTGAGTAGTCCGAAGAAGTTCCGGTTTCAACGTAGAAGAGGGAAGAAGTCTCCTAGAGTCCATACGCAGGTTGCTGATGTAACGCTTCCTCTGAAAACGGATGCCATTGTTTTAGGAATGATTCGATCTCGGCATCCTAGGAGATCACGAGAGCTGATCATTTCTGTTCTGAACGATTACCTACCGACAGTGAAACCTCTTAAACGGCGGAAGCTTTTGGAAAGGTGGAGGATTTGTCAGAAACCGGGTTCAAAGCTTCCCTACCCGAGACAACCCTCTGAAGCCGACATTGTGTTCTACCTGGCAAAGAACATCGAACAAGCCGGTTTCGACGTTCGCCTGGAAGTATCTGTTCGACGAGACGACACGACACACCGGTTTGATCTCGTTGTTTACGATGAACACGTAGCTATCCTCTTGATCGAGGTTAAGAAACACGCGCACGGCGCCGTCCGAAGTTGGAAAGGCCAGGAAAGACCCGTTATCGCACCAGGCGCGCTGGAGAAGCAGCTTGAAAAGTACAGCTGTTTTCGTGTTCCGATTGATGTTGTTTGCGGGATGAAGGCGGCGAAGCAGTACGTCTCCGGTAAGCTATTTGCGCCCTACAACCGAAGTACCAAGAAACTTTGGCGGATCATTTGACCTATGGACACATTTACGATCTATCAGAAAGACATTGCAAAAGCGCGCGAGTTTGACAAAGTTTCCGATCAAATCGTTATCCAGAACTTACCGCTTGTTGTCTTTCTGGCGCGCAGGTTTCATAAGGCTCATACAGAAGTCGACATGGAGGAGCTGGTTGCTGCCGGTAACATCGGTCTTCTGAAAGCGGCACCTAACTACGACGCAAGCCGCAAATCCAAGGAAACCTTTTCTACTTACGCTTCCGCCGTTATCTACCGGGAGTTTCTCCGAGTTTACGTGGACCACCTCTATCGTGGAGTGCGCGTTCCTCGCAAAACCTATCATCAAGTTCGGGAAGTTCAAACGTTTCTGGAGAAACAAGGTCGCTTCCCGTCTATTTCGGAAGCAAGCTCGCTGTTTTCTCGTGAAGTCCGGTTGGACTCCACTCGGTGGCAAGAGATCCGTCGAGCGTATGTGGCTTTCCAAAACTACGATCAGGTTCCGTCGGACATGATCTGCGAGGAGAACTGATGGCAGACGACTGGAGAACTCCGCTTGTACGGGATTTGGCTGCGAAGGCGTCCGCGATCGGCCTGAACCGGGCCGACCGCGCTGCCGTTGTCCGGCTGATCCACGAACTGGCAGTCGCCGAAGAGCGGTTGCCGGTGGAACAGCGGATCGGGTATCTGCGTGCTGTGGATTCCTACGGGCCGAAGGGCTTGTCGCAGCTGCATACGCTGGCGAAGAAGTTCTGGCCGGTGTCTGTGCCTTCTTACGGAGATCGAAGCGTGGCGGCGGAGCCGGTTGCCGTGGCTGACCCAGAACCGCCGACGCCCGAGGTTGTGCCAGTTGAGATCGAGGAGTTCGAGGTCTGTTACCAGATCCAACTCGACCAGGCGTATTCTCCAGAAGGAGTGCTTGAACGCGTCGAGCAGTTTGTTGGCGGGCACATCCGAGATCGCTCGTTTCAGGCAGATGCGATTCTTCAGAGAGACGTCGAGTACGACCTCCTCTGCCGGCAGACGTGTCCGGTGCCGGAGGTGACCGAGTTACTCTTGAGCATACCATGGGTGCAAGACGTGCTGTCGAAGCCGGTTAGTTTGCATGGCCGGCGCCTGTAGTAAGCAGAAACACGGAGGACGTAATGGAGAAGTCGGTAAAGATTGCTGACATCGTGGTTGGGGAGCGACATCGGAAGGACTTCGGTGATCTGGAGGCTTTGGCCGCAAGCATCGACCAGCTTGGGTTGTTGCAGTCGATCTTGCTTACAACCAAGAAGAGGTTGGTGGACGGAGAGCGGCGGTTACGCGCGGCGCAGGGTCTGGGTTGGAAGAAGATCGACGCAAGAATCCTCGACGTCCAGTCGTTGCTGGCGTGCGAGGAGGCCGCTAACAACTGTCACAAGCATTTCACGTTGTCCGAGAAGGTGGCCTTGGCCAAGGCGATCCGGGAGGAGCTGGATGCGTTGTCGCAGGAGAGGAGAGGCGCACCTGGCCAGACCAAAATACCCCCTGAGCAGGGGGAATTGTGGGCAGACTGCCCACAAAATACCTCGAAAGAGGGGGACTGTTCTGTAGACGTCCAGGCTGGTGAGAGGACCCGGGACGCGGTTGCCGAGGCGTCTGGTTTTTCCAGCGATCGGCAACTCCGGCGAGCTGCCTACGTGGTTGAACACGGCATCCCAGAACTCGTGCAGGCGATGGATGCGGGGGATGTCAAGGTGTCTCGGGCGGAGGCTGTGGCTGCGTTGGCCCCGGAGACGCAGCGTGAGTGTGTCTTTCAGTCGCGAGGTCGTTGGCGAGTGTCGCCGCCTCCCAAAGAACCTGTTGTGCCTTCCGATCCTCGCGTATCGGCTGCCATCAAGTGGCGAGATCAGATGAAACCTGTTGTGAACTTCTGCCGAGCAGTAACCGCTCGTTACGAATCTCCAGAACACATGCTGCAAGATGAGGGGTGGGAGTCGTCGCCGGTAGAGGATCGTGTGGATGCGATCGAGTGGACGATTATGGCGGTGATCGAGCTGAAGGAGATCGCAGAGGCGATGCGACTGTACGCCGGTTACCGTGAGCTGGAGCTGCAGGTCGGGCTGGAGGGGGGTGCTGGCTAATGGGCAATCGCAGTTACACGGCGGAGCATCATAAGCGCGCGTTTGATATCTACTACGAAACGCGGACGTACCGGCGAGTCACCGATGAGTTGAGCTTGGACTATGGAACCATTGTGCGGTGGGCGTCGGCAGAGTACCGATGCCGCTTCAATTGCCCGTACCACAACTGGGAAGCGCTGCTGGCTGAGAAGGAACGAGCCGTTAAGGCGAAGATCCGACTGTATGAAGAGCACGAGTTCAACCCTATCCTGCACGATGAGGCTGTGCGGGGAGCTGTGCCGGCAACAGTTCCTGATGACGGTACGGTGGCGGAGCGACACCGCGCCGAGGAACTGACTGCACAGCGCCGGAACATCGTGGACAAGCTAGTACGGTCAGATGTGGAGCGGTTGGCGCAGTGGGAGATGCTGTGGTCTAAGGCCATGTACCATGCGACCGGTCAAGTGCTTGATTTCGAGGCGCTGGTAGACCCCGAGGGGAATCCTCTATCCGAGGACGACCTGAAGACGCTATACAAGCAGGGTCTCAAGTTCGGTTCGCTGGATGCTGGGATTCGGTGTTTGACTGCGATCCAGGATCAGATCGAAAAGGTCAAGGATCGGATCGGTCTTCGCCGGAAACTGGGCGGGGAAGACGAGGAGCAGACGAAGAACGGGCATGACCGGCCGCGGCTGACGCTCGATGATATGCGACGATTCCGAGACCTATTAGAAAACACTCCGCCAGAGCAGCAGGCGCTCCTTATGAAGCTGATGCGGGCGGATGACCGGGCGTTTCAACTGTTGGACCAGCAAGGACAGGTAGTCAATGGACAGGGAAGTTCAACGGTTCCGCCAACAACTTGATGACCAGATGCTCCAGCACTACTTGACGTTGGATCACTCTGGGAAATTTGTGAACGCGCCTTCGACGAATGAGGAGCTGGACGAGTTCATTCGGTTGGCGTACGGTTTTCGGCTGCCGCAGAAGGTGATTACTCCCGGCCATCGGACCGCGTTTGAGTTCGTTGCGGATCTCTTCTTCGAGCGGGTGAAAAACGCTCTCGGGTTCGCAAACAGGGCAGGCGGCAAGACTCTGGCCGTGGCAATGCTCAACCACCTAGACATGCTGTTCAAACCGGATTGTGAGGTTTCGTCTGCTGGGGCCGTCAAGGACCAGGCTGACAAATGCTACCGGTATTTCCGGGAGTTCAACGAGAAGCCGTGGTTCAAGCGGGCGCATGAGCAGTTTCTGTGTACAACCGGGGAGCCGTTGCTAATCAATTCGATCAAGTCGCGAACCGAGTACGGCAACGGATCGCTTCTGCAGGTGATCACGGCTTCCGAGAAGGGTTTTCGTGGGGAGCACCCACAGAAGTCTCGTGTTGATGAGATTGATGAGATCCCGTGGGATGTTTTTCAAGTCAGTTTGTCGATGGCCCACTCGGCAAACGGTATTCGTGGTCAGAACGTGTTCACATCTACCAGGCAGCATGGGGACGGGTCGATGCAGCGCCTGCTGGACGAGGCGCATGACAAGGGCATCGCGATCTACGAGTGGAACGTTTGGGAGATGATCGAGCAGTGCTCCCGCAGGTGTTTTGATGACCCAGATCATGGTACTTGTCCGATCTACACGTTTTGCAAGGGACAAGCTCACCGGTGTGACGGATTCTTTGCCGTGGACGATTTCATCGACAAGGTCCGGTTGATCGACCGAGACCACTTCGAGACGGAGTGGATTAACAGCAAGCCTTCGCGGCACAAGCTGGTATACCCCGACTTTGAGCCTTCTCGCCACGTGCTGTCCAGGGAGCAGTTTGCCCAGCTATCAGGTCGGCCGGAGCCGTCGTGGGAGTGGCCGATGTCGAGCGGCATTGATTTTGGCTCGTCGCCCGGCCACCCGTTTGTGTATGGGAAGAACGTTCGTTTGCCTAACGGCGCTTGGGTGGTGTGGTGTGAGTACGAGGCGGAGCAGCGGTTGTTGCGCGAACACGCGACAGCTATCCAACAGACACCTTTTTATCGGTCAGGTGAGGTGATCTACGCTGATTGGGATGCGCAGGATCGGCTGGAGTTGCAGGAGCATGGGGTATACACGGTGCCTGCGGTGAAATCTGTCTCTCCTGGTATCGATTATGTCAAGTCGTTGCTCAAGGGGTTCCCTCCGAAAGAGGAGCCAATGCTTTATGTGATGGAGTGGTGTACGGGGCATATTCGGGAGTTTTCCAAATACAGGTGGCCGGTACGGTCGGATGGAACGCCAGATCGGTCGGGGCGGCCTGTTCCGGAGAACGACCATCACCTCGACAGATTACGCTATTCCCTCTTTTCATATCACAAGCAGGGCGGTCCGAAGTATCGAGGCCGTAGTCGACGGTGGTAGGGTGGATTACGAGCAAGCTAGGTTCCAGATTCGGACCGGAGATATTTTGGCCTGTCGGGGTGGGGGTTTATTTTCCAAGGCCATCTCTTGGCTTGGCGGGTTTCGTCGTTGGTTTCTGTATGGGGAGTGGGTTCCTGATCGGATAACTCACATTGGGATCGCGGTTTGGATCGATTTTGGGCTTTCCAGCTGCGAGCCTCGCCTATGTGTTTTGGAGCCGCGGGCGTTTCGTGGGGTGCGGTTGGCGCCTCTGAGTCACGTTTTGGCGGAGTACCAGAATTGTTCTGGGGCTATGTACTGGTGTGCGATCAAGTCAGAGGTAAACGGTTCTCGCGTTGCCGCTTACGCGATGCGGCACTGGGCCAAAGCGTATCCTTCGCTGTGGCAGTTTGTGGTGGCGGCTTCCTGGATCGTGCAGTGGTTGTTGCGGCGGGCCGGTCGTGATCTGGACACGAATGGGGATCGGTTTCACTGCTCCGAGCTGGCGACTCGATCGTTGATGTCCGCAGGTTATCCACACCCAGTGAGTCCGGCTGTCACGACTCCTCAGATGGTGGCTGATTTCCGCTGTCTGCGCTCGCCTGTATTACTAGAACTCCCGGTAGGCGGATCTCCGAATGGCAGAAGATCACGTAATTCACAACGAAGCTCAGGCGGGTAGTGTCGGTTCCAACGCGTTTCTGGATCAGCGGCAAGACGATGCTGCGGTTGCGGCGGTGGAAAGTGTGGACACGCTCGGGGATTACGAGGCTTTGATCTACGCTCATCCCGACTACGTGGCTTGGTCTGAGAAGTGGCGGAAGTTCGAAGATTGTTACGAAGCCGAGGACATTTATCGGTTTGTACACCGCCACCCTCGCGAATCGCAGGACATGTTCGATGTTCGGCTAAAACGCGGCTACTACTACAACTACTGCGCGGCGGTGGTTGATCTGATGGTTGCGTATCTGTTCCACGCGCCGATCGAACGTCTTCCAGGAAGTGCGGCCGAGGAGGAGTTTGAGAGACTGTACGCCGACGCTGATCTGCGAGGCACGACCTACGTCAATTTGCTCCAGGACGTGGCGGCATTTGCTCAGATTCACGGGCATTGTGGGGTGCTGGTAGATGCGCCCTCCGTGGAGGGGTTGGAGAGCGAGGAACAGCGGGAGGCGTTGGGAGTTCGTCCGTACCTGACGGTGGTCCGGGCACCTCAGATTCGCGACTGGGAGCTTGATCAGTACGGCAAGTTTGAGTGGGTCAAGATCGAGGTTGTGCGAGATGCTGTTCGATCGTTTCGCAAGGAGGTGCCTGCGAATCTCCGTTACTTTGTGATCTGGACCAAACAGAGCTGGGAGCTATGGCAGGCCGACGAGGGGGAGGAAGAGGCGCGACGGATAGATGAGGGGGAGAATCCGCTTGGAGTCGTTCCGCTGGTTATCATCTACAACGAGCGAGCCAAGAACCACCGGTGGTTCGGGTCGTCTCAGTTGCGGGACATTGCGGATATCAACATCGCCATTCTCAACTGGTCGAGCCTCGGGGACGAGGAGATTGCCGAGCGGTGCTTGAACATCCTGACCATGGAGGAGTCCGGCAACGATATGCCGGAGGTGTTAGCACACCACAACGTGCTGGAGTACCGAACGGGTACGCAGCCTCCGTCCTACTTAGTGCCTGGCGATACGCCGTTGAAGCTGATCGGAGAGTGGATTGATCGTGGTAAGGACGAGATCTTCAGGCTATCGAAACTGTCCGGTTCTACCGGATTGTTGGGTGTGCGAGAGGCTACCTCCGGTATTGCATACGCCTATGAGTTCAACGAAACCAATCAGTCGTTGGGCAAGAAGGCCGAAGGTTTGGAGCAAGGGGAGACCGAAATCCATCGGTTGGTGGCAAAGTGGGTGAAGGCGGAGTGGGACGGAAAGGTAGCTTATCCGCGAGAGTTCGGCGTGGACGACTTCTTGATGGAGTTCCAAGTGCTCACGGGCGCGAGAACTAATCTTACCAGTGAGACGGCTATCAAAGAGGTCGAAAAGAGGGTGACGTCGAAGATGTTTGCGAGGCACCCAATGAAGCTTCGCAAAACGATCGAAGGCGAGATCGAGCAGGCGAACCCAATTTTGGTCGGCATGGCCGAGAGTTTTCAGAAGTTACCGGCTGGACTTACCAATCCGAGTTCAGGACAACCGGGAAGCGGCGAAGCCGCTGACGAGGATTAGACCGATTCCGTGACGTAATCACGAGGAGGATTAGCGATGTTGTTGCGCAGTATGGCGTCTCCGTTCCAAACGTGGTCCTTTTTTCGTCTGGAGCAAGACGGCGGTGAGGGCGGTTCTGGTAGTGGCGGGGACGGAGCAGGGGGCGAAGGTGGTTCCGGCGGCGAGAAGACATACACCGAGGCGGAATACAAAGCCGGTATTGAGGCCGCGATCAAGAAGCGTGTGGCCAAGGCTCAGCGGGATCTGAAGGTCAAGGAGAAAGAAGCAGGGGATCTCCAGACTCGGGTTACAGATCTGGAGAACCAGTTGGCCGAAGTCAACGAGGCGTTGGAGAAGGCCAAGGGGGAGCCCGACGAGAAGCACAAGGGCGAGTTGGAGCTGCTGACCAAGCGGTTTGAGAGGGAGATCGACAGCCTCCGGGAAAACCTGGATGTCGAGAAGGAAGCCCGGAAGCAGGCCGAGGAAAAACAGAAGGTTACCCAGCGGGACAACATCCTGATCGCGGCTTTGAAGGATGTGGGGTGCAAGGACATGACCGCCGGGGAGCGGTATTTCAAGCCGCAACTGGAGTGGGATGACGTCGAGAACGACTGGATGTTCCGGACGAATACCGGGAACGTCGTGACGATCCAAGAGGGGGTGGAGGAGGAGCTTCCGACGTACCTTCGGCCGCCGAAGATGGAAGGCGGAGGTTCCGGAACCGGACCGGGGTCTCCAGGTCGCAAGAGTGAGAAGCGGCAGGAGCTGGAGGTTGCGGAGAAAGAGTTGAAGGCTGCGAAGAAGGCTGCTTTTGCGAATCGAGGAGACAACGCGGCGGTTACAAAGGTGACCCAACTTCGCAGAAAAGTGGAAAAACTGAAATCTGAGCTGAACAGTTAGTCAGGTGGCGGCTGATTCAGCCTACACCTGATCTGTTCGCCAGACGCGAGGGAGGAAGAGATGACGTTTACTGGATTGGCTCTGTACGATAGTGGCGTGTTCAACGGCGTTGCCGAGGACGTCAGCGAAGAGATCGGCATGATCGCGCCGTTCGAGACGCTGTTGCTCAATGCTTTGGCCCAGGCGCCGGCTCCTGCGGACAACGTTCTGCACGAGTGGTTGGAGGAGGATCTGGGTCCGAACACGGTTTCGGTTTCGGTGACGCAGGACGACGCCGCGACGTACGTTGTTCCCCACATGGCCGGCACGGCTGCATATCCATACCTGCAGGCCGGCATGACCATGGAGAACGAGACGACCGGTGAGCAGGTGCAGATCTCCTCGGTGGGCGTCAACACGATCACGATCACTCGCGGGTTTGGCAGCACGACCGCAGCCACGATTACCGCGGGTGACAACTTCTTCGTGATTGGCGATGCGGCGCTCGAAGGTGCCGATGTCAGCGGGGACCTGAGCCGACCTCGTGATCGTCGAACCAATTACTGCCAGCTCTTCCAGAAGCCGATCGTGGTGAGCGGGACGATGCAGGCAGTTCGGAAGCTGGGCGGCATCACCGATGAGTATGACCACCAACGGATGCAGCGTCTCCGCGAGTCGCTGCGAGACCTGGAGAAGACCGTGATTCGCGGTCGACTTTCTGGAAACACGATCGGGGGTTCCGCGGTGGCCAACACCCGGACGATGAAGGGTCTGTGGCAGGCCATTGCCACCAATGCGACCTCGACTGGTACGCTTACCCAATCGACGTTGGACACGGTGATCCAGGGCGCCTGGTCGAACGGTGCGACGGATCTTGACCTGATCGTGTGTGACAAGGTCATGAAGCGGATCATCGACGGATGGAACTCCAGCCGGATCGACGTGACGCAGGGTTCGGCCGGCGACGAGACCTACATGCGGAAGGTAACCTACTACGAAGGTACCTTCGGCGAGATGGAAGTGCAGCTCAACCGGTGGATGCCGAGCGGCTCGCTGATGGTCATCTCGACCAAGCGGATTCACGTGGTGCCGTTGCGAGGCCGGTCGTTCCGTCACGAGCGGGTGGCGAAGACGGGTGATGCCGAGAAGGGCCACGTGCTCGGCGAGTACACGCTGGAATTCCGGAACGAAAAGGGTCTGGCCAAGGCGTACGGCTGCAGCTGATCCTGCGTCAGTGATAGCGGGATAGGGACCGTTAGGCGGGTCGAGTGTCACACTCGCCCCGCCTTTTTCTTTACTACCTCTGAATGGTTTAATAGTGTCCGAAGTCTGGCAATCCACCGATCACGCCCAGCGCGCGAAGATCGCGGTTCAGTCGGCCGATGTCGACTCGAATCTGTCAGACTTTACGTTTCTCGTGGTGATCGACGGCACGAAAATCCTATCCGCCGACATCACGTCGAAACGCTATCGATTCTATATCGAAGGCGACCCGGACCCGTTGCCGTACGACGAATTGCAACTCGACACGGGCGACACTTACGCCGTCGGTTGTGCGGCCGTCAAATGCGATCCAACGGCCGCGGCCGACGGGTACTTGTGGATCTATTTTGATGGTGACCCTGGCAGCGATCAGGATGATGCGGCTAACGCGTACGACGACAACACGGTGGCTTTAGTTCCGCTGAATGAAAACGGCAGTACGTTTTACGACCGGACAAGCAACAACCACGACTGGACTGCCCAAGGCACGCTGCCTAATCAGGTGGATGGTGTGGCAGGATGTTCGCGGCAAGAGTTCAACGGGAGCGGGGCCGCAGACAAAGCCTATCCGGCGAGCTTTTTTGATATTCCCTACACGGGACAAGTTTCTTTCGTTGTCAATTCGGATTACGCGTTCAGTAGCACGAACGCCCATTTGATTCGGGCAGTATACAGTGAAAGCAAATCATTTGAACTTGGAATTTTTGCTGGGACAGTTTACGGCGGTTGGTATCAGGCTTATAACGATGATCGGGTTAACGGCAGTATTTCGGGCTCGGCAGGAACTGATTACTGGCTTCGACTGTATTGGACCAATGGTGGTGCGACAACGGTACAACTGGATGGATCAACAAAGGCAACCGGAGGCACGCTTGACGCTCAGTGGGCAACGAGCGGAGCCACAGTGTTTCATATCGGGTACAACAACTGGCCCGGAACTGGACATTATTTTGAAGGCAAACTACAGTTTTGTTGGATCGACTCGGCAGTACGAACATCTGCTTGGGACAAGCTGCGACGGCTCAACGCGCTCAGCGGCGACAACTCGCAGACGTGGAGCGCTGCCGAGGACAAGCCGAGCGTAAGCGACTGGCACACGGCTTCTACCGAATCGACCGATAATTCCGTCGGAACCGTCGATTGGGACACGACCGGTAATGCTGATGACGACGATAACAGCTACGACACTGTTGACAGCGCTTCGATCGTTGATACCTACTACCTTACGCTCACCAACCTGGGATTTGATACAGACGACTTCCCTGCTGATGCTGACATCGAATCCATTGAAATCGAGATCATCGCTAAGGCGTCGCACAAAGCCGGGCCGATCTACGTTACCATAAATGCCTCACGACTAATTGTTGCCGGAAGCATCCAATCTGTTGATCTGCTGGGCGTTGACGACGCTTTTGAGACATCGGAAACGACCTACCAACTCAGCGGTGATGACGACCACGCTGGTAAAACGCTTGGAGGCAGTGATCTGCACGCCAGCAATTTCGGCGTGGCTCTGTCTCTGCACCTGCAAACGACAGCCAGCATAAACGTCACCGGTTATGTTGAACGTGTGCGGGTTCGGGCGTGGTATACGTCCGACTCTTCTCCGAGTGCATCGGAGTCAGCGTCAGTTTCGGCATCCCCGAGTGCTTCGGAGTCAGCGAGTCCATCGGCATCCCAGAGTGAGTCGGCATCGCCGTCGGCCTCGGAGTCAGCGTCAGTCTCGGCATCGCCGTCGGCCTCGGA
>Ga0180435_10001856_pt1 | contig 21765 bp, 19 predicted proteins | sample SS_ome_3_FD_132467 | JGI IMG/M metagenome (GOLD analysis project Ga0180435, IMG submission 132467) | Hypersaline lake sediment archaeal communities from the Salton Sea, California, USA - SS_3_S_1 metaG | ecosystem: Environmental > Aquatic > Non-marine Saline and Alkaline > Hypersaline >...
CGCGTCGGGGTTCGACTCGGCGACCGCTTCGATCTCCACACCGCCCTCGGCCGACAGCATCAGGAGGTGCTTCTTCTCGGCTCGATCGAGCGTGAAGCTCGCGTAGTACTCCTCGTCGATGTCGCTGGCCTTCTCGATCCACAGGCGACGGACCACGTGGCCCTTGATGTCCATGCCGAGGATGTTCCCGGCGTGCGTCTTCACGTCCTCCTCGGTCTCGCAGAACTTGACGCCGCCGGCCTTGCCGCGACCGCCGGTCAGGACCTGCGACTTGACCATCACGGGCAGGCCGTACTCGCGCGCCAGCGCGAGGGCGCCATCGACCGTGTCGGCGACGTCGCCGGGCGGCACGACGAGTCCCATGGCGCGGAACAGTTCCTTCGCCTGGTATTCGTGGATGTTCACGTGGATACCTCGCTGTGGTTGATGATGGGACGTACGGGAAGCGGGGAGGGTCGCCCCTCCCCGCCCATGCGATCAGTCGATGAACTTCGCGAGCATGTCCCGCAGGTCGGGACTGCCGATCTCCTGCAGGTCGTAGCCGACGCGGGCCACGGGCTTGTCGATGTCGACCACGCGCGTCAGGTCGATGGGCGTGCCGATGACGACGGTGTCGCATTCGACGGTGTTGATGGTCTTCTCCAGATCCTTGACCTGCTGGTCGCCGTAGCCCATGGCCGGCAGCAGGGATCCGATCTCGGGATAGATCTCGAAGGTCTCGGCGAGCTTGCCGGTGACCCAGGGGCGCGGATCGACCAGGTCGGCCGCACCGCAGCGCAGGGCCGCGATGACGCCGGCGCCGTAGGTCATGCCGCCGTGGGTCAGGGTCGGGCCGTCCTCGACCACCAGCACGTTCTTGCCGAGGATCAGTTCGGGATGGTCCACCGTCAACGGCGAGGCCGCCTCGATGATGACGCATTCCGAGTTGATGCTGCGCACGTTCTCGCGGACTTCCTCGATCTGCTCGAACTGGGCCTCGACGACCTTGTTGATGACCACCACGTCAGCCAGCCGGATGTTGGTCTCGCCGGGATAGTACGTCAGCTCGTGGCCGGCGCGATGCGGATCGGCCACGACGATGTGCAGGTCGGGCTTGTAGAAGGGCGTGTCGTTGTTGCCGCCGTCCCACAGGATGACGTCGGCCTCCTTCTCAGCCTCGCGCAGGATCGCCTCGTAGTCGACGCCGGCGAAGATCACGTTGCCGCGCACGATGTGGGGCTCGTACTCCTCCATCTCCTCGATGGTGCACTCGTGCTTGGTCAGATCGTCGAGGCTTGCGAAGCGCTGCACGGCCTGCTTGGCCAGGTCGCCGTAGGGCATGGGATGACGGATGGCCGCGACCTTGAGACCGGCGGCCTGCAGGATCTCGCTGACGCGGCGCGTGGTCTGGCTCTTGCCGCAGCCGGTGCGGACGGCGCAGATGGCGACCACGGGCTTGGTGCTCTTGATCTGGGTCTCGCGCTCGCCGAGCATCTTGAAGTCGGCGCCGCAGGCGTTGACCAGGGCGGCCTTGTGCATGACGTCCTCGTGGGCGACGTCGCTGTATGAGAAGATGCAGGTCTCCACGTCGTGCTCCGCGATCAGGCGCGGCAGATCCTCCTCGGCCTCGATGGGGATCCCGTTGGGATAGAGCTTGCCCGCCAGTTCCGGCGGGTAGGCCCGGCCGTCGATGTCCGGGATCTGGGCCGCCGTGAAGGCGACGACCTCGTACTTCTCGTTGTCGCGGTAGACGCAGTTGAAGTTGTGGAAATCGCGTCCCGCGGCGCCGATGATGATGATCTTTTCCCTGCTCATGGGAGACCGTCCTCTCTTGTATGTGAACACGCGTTGATGCGCCCGCACCCGCGTCGCGCCGGGGCGTGCCGGCCGTTCGCGACGCCGTCGATCGATCAGGGCAGGCGCTTGATGGACTCGATCAGGCCGCTCGTGGAGCGTCCGGGGCGCATGGGCACGCGCACCACGTCGCCGCCCCAGGAGCGGACGTCTTCAGCACCGACGATGTCGCGCTCGGCGTATTCGTCCCCCTTGACCAGCACGTCCGGCCTGACGAGCATGATGGTTTCCAGGGGCGTCGGCTCGTCAAATATGGTAAGTGCCTCTACGGGGCGCAAATACTGCAGCACCGCGCAGCGGTCTGCCGCGGACACGAGCGGACGCGACGGGCCCTTGAGGCCGCGCACGGAGGCGTCCGAATTCACCGCCACGATCAGGACGTCCCCGCAGGCCGCGGCCTCCGCCAGGTACTCCACGTGTCCCCGGTGCAGGAGGTCGAAACATCCGTTCGTGAATACGATGCGCTCGCCGCGGGCCCGCACGGACGCGGCCCAGGACGCGAGATCCCCGCGATCGAGGAGCGTCGCCCTGGAGATCATCGGTCCACCGCGTCCGAAAGCTGGGCGGCCGAGATCGCCGCCGTGCCGAGTTCGGCGACGGCCAGACCCGCCGCGTGGTTGGCGAGGTTCGCGCCCTCCAGGAAGCTGGCGCCCGCCGCCAAGGCGGCCGTGTAGACGGCGATGACCGTGTCGCCGGCGCCGGTGACGTCGAAGACGTCGCGGGCCTCCGTGGGCAGGTGATGCTCGTCGGCCCCTTCGAAGAGGGCCATGCCGTGCTCGCCCCTCGTGATGAGAACCGACCGGGCGCCGGTCTTCTCGAGCAGCGCGCGCGCCGCGCGCTGCAGGGAGCCGGGATCCACGATGGGGATGGCCGTGGCGACGCCGGCCTCCTTCTGGTTGGGTGTCAGGGAGGTGCAGCCCCGGTAGCGGGCATAGTCCCCCCGCTTGGGATCCACCACTACGGGCGTCCCGTCTGCGCCCGCCAGGGCGAAGACGTCGCTCAGGAACTCGTCCCCCAGCACGCCCTTGCCGTAGTCGCTGACCACGACGGCGTCGAAGGGCCCGCGTTCGCGCAGCCTCCGGAGCAGGTCCTCGTGGTGGGCGGCGTCCAGGACCTCGTCGGCCTCCACGTCGGCCCGGACCACCTGCTGGCTGTGGGCGATGATCCGCGTCTTGAGCGTCGTGCGCCGGCCGTCGAGCCGCAGCAGCCCGGTGGCCGCGATCCCCCGCTCGTCGAGCAGCCCCGCCAGGGTACGGGCGGTCTCGCCCGTGCCGGCGACGGCGAAGAGCTCGACGTCGGCGCCCAGGGCCCGGATGTTGGCGGCGACGTTGGCCGCGCCGCCCAGCTTGACGGTCTCCTTGCGCAGGCGCACCACGGGAACCGGCGCCTCGGGGCTGATGCGGTCCACCTCCCCCCAGAGGAAACGGTCGACCATGGCGTCGCCGACGACGGCTAGGCGGAGTTCGGGGAAGCCGGTGAGGATTTCCTGGCTGCGTTGCGGCATGGGGACTCCCGGGTCGGATCGGTGAGGACTTCGCCCGCAAACTAGCATCGGCGCCGCGGGGCGTCAACACGGCTCAGGGGACCGGGCTGGCGCGAGGCCCCGCCGTGCGCTACCATGGCTTGGCCACCAACCTGGAGGTCCCCGTGGACAAGAAGCAACCGAAGAAGATCAGCGTGGAGCTGGGCGAGGCTCAGGCCGAGGGTACATACTGCAACCTGGCGCTGATCACCCACTCCGGCAGCGAATTCATCCTGGATTTCGCCAAGCTGCTGCCCGGCCTGCCCAAGGCCAAGGTCTGCACGCGCATGATCATGACGCCCCAGAACGCCAAGGCGCTGCTGAAGACCCTCGAGGTCAACGTGCAACGCTACGAGGAGAACTTCGGCGAGATCAAGCTGCCCGGGAAGCCGCCCGAATTCGGCATCCAGACCTCGGACACGAAGAACTGACCGACGGCTCAGTCGATCAGGCGCCGGAACCGATATGCCGCGACGGCCAGCAGGACCGCCAGCCAGGTGCCCAGGCCCAGGAAGTTGCCGGCGTTCTCCGCCAGACCGTAGCCCCGGCCGACCATGTCGTGGAAGACGGTGATGGCCTGGCCGGTCGGCAGGGCCAGCCCGAGCTTCTGCATGAAGACGGGCACCACCTCCAGGGGCCACCACAGACCCCCCAGGGGCGCCAGGGTCATGCTGGCCGTCATGCCGACGCCGTCGGCCTGTCCGGGCGTGCGGCAGACGGTGGCCAGCACCAGGGCCAGGGCCGACGAAACCCCCGTGAAGACCAGCATCAGCAGCGCCAGGGAGGCGAGCGACTCTCCGTAGTCGATGCCCATCACCACGGCGTTCAGCAGGAGCAGGACGGCCATCTGCAGCAGCCCGACGACCCAGGGGCCGAGCAGCAGGCCCAGCGCCAGCTGCCAGGGGGCCGGGGCCCCGAGCCGCAGCCGGGTCAGGGTGCCGTTGCGGCGCTCGGTGACGACGTCGCGGACCGACATGAGCATGAACATCAGGACGAACATGAGCGTGTAGGCGGGGCCCGTGTGCTGGCCGCCCTTGCTCAGCTTCAGCTCCGCCTGTTCGCGCCGGCCGAGGAACGAACTCTCGAGTTTCAAACGGGGATGGTTCCAGAGGGAGTCGAAGCCGGCCGCATGGAAGGCGTCGGGGGCGGCCCGCCGGCCGGCCCGCTCGGCTTCGAGGCGGAGGATCGCCGTCTCCAGGTCCGTCCGGGCCGACTGGGCGCTCAGGCGGTCGTCGTCGTGGAAGAAGACCACCGGGGCCGGACGGCCCGCATCGAGGCTGTCGGCAAAGCCCGGCGCGATGTAGATCGTCGCCGAGCGGCGGCCGTCCGCCACCAGGACCCGCGCCAGGTCCTCCGATCCCGTGGTGTCGGCCACGGTCACCGTGTAGGCCTCTCCGCCCGGCAACGCCTCGACGAGACCGGCGGACGCCGCGCTGCGGTCGGCGTCGTAGACGCGGACCTCGGGCAGCCGGCCGCTGCCGGTGAAGGCGCCGAACATCATGCCCATCAGGATCGAGAACATCATGGGCATGCCGAAGAGCCAGAAGAGATTGGCGCGGTCGGCGAAGATCTTGCGCACGTGGACCTCGACCAGGGCGCGCAGGATGCGTGCGGTCACAGCAGGCCTCCTTCGCGTCGTCGCCGGCCCAGAAGCAGCACGGCCAGGATCAGGAAGACCAGCGCCGTGACCGACAGGACGGCCAGGTGCGGACCCACGGCCCCCAGTCCGCCGCTGCCGCCGACGATCTCGTTGAAACCCTGGTTCGCCCAGTAGTTGGGCGTGAAGCGGGCCGCGGCGCGGATGAAGGCGGGCATCGCCGACGGCGACATGAAGTTGCCCCCGATGATGGCCATCAAGAGGATGAGTCCCGTGCCGATCTGACCGGCCTGCTTCTCGTTGCGGGTGAGCAGGCCCAGCACCAGGAAGATCGAGGCCAGGGCCGCGCTCGTGGCCAGGGCCTGTGCGGGCAGGGCCAGGGGGTCGGGCCCCAGGTTCAAGCGGAAGATCAGCTTGCCCGCGGCGAAAAGGACCAGCAGCTGCAGCAGACCGTTGGCCGTGGCGAAGGACCACTTGCCCATCAGCAGCTGCAGGGGGCTCAACGGCGAGACGAGCATGCGCCGCAGGGTGCCGCCCTCGCGCTCGCGATGGAGGTCGGCCCCGGCGGCGGCGGCCGAGAACATGAGGAAGAAGACGGCCATGCCCGGCAGGAAGTAGTTGAACATGTTGCGCTCGGCGCGGCGGGTGGCGCCTTCCGCGTCTTCTTCGCCGCCCCGCGACTCGACGCGCAGATCGATGCCCGGCTGCCCGAAGGCGTCCTGGATGGCCACCTGACGGTCCAGGATCGCCTTGGTCCGCTCCCAGGCGGCCTCCGCCTCGGAGGACCCGTCCCGGATGCGTTCGTAGACGTCCAGGACAGAGTCGCCCGCGAAGAGATCGCCGAAGGCGTCCGGCGCCCCCGCCTCCGGATACCACTCCCCCGGCCAGGCCCCGTAGTAGGCCGCTTCGCCGGCGCGCCACTGCAGGAGCATGCGTTCGAGGATCTGCTCGACGATGCCCGCCTTGAACTCGGAATTGATGTCCTTCCAGAGCACGAAGGAAGCCTCGCGCCCCTCGGCGATGCTCGCCAGCAGGTCGTCGGGGATGATCAGCGCGGCCCGCATATCGCCCTTGCGGACCCGGCGCTCGGCATCCTCGCGCGTCGTCCAGGTCACGTCGAAGAGCTCCATCTCCCGCAGGGCGTCGTCGAGGAACTGCCGCGGCAGGGACGGCAGGTCGCCGACGACCGCCAGCGGGATGGCGCTGATCCCCAACCCGCTGCCGAAGCCGCCGAAGGATATGCCGAGGATGGCGGTCAGGAGCAGGGGCAGCAGCAGGGCGACGAAGATCGCGTTGCGGTCGCTCCACCAGCGCCGCAGATCCTTCATGATCACGTTGCGCAACACGGCGTCCTCCTATTCGCGCAGGGCGCGTCCGGTCACCTTGAGGTAGAGCATCTCCAGGTTGGGCCGGATGATCTCGAGTTGCTCGAGGGCCACGCCCCGCGCGTCCAGCTCACGCTGCAGGACCGGCAGCAGGGCGGCCCCGTCGGCACATTCGAGCTGCAGCTTGCCGCGCCGCTCGCCGGCCGACGTCACCGCATCGAGATCGGCCAGGCGGGCCGCGAGCTCCGTCAGGCTCTCCCGCGGCACGTGGCAGCGCACGAGGTCGGCCTCCCCGATCTGGTGGATCAGCTCCTCCTTGTCGCCCATGGCGACGGCCCGCCCCTGGTCGATCACGGCGATGCGCTCGCAGAGTTGCTCGGCCTCCTCCAGGTAGTGGGTGGTGTAGAGGACCGTCAGACCCTCGTCGTTCATCTGCCGGATCAGGTCCAGGATGCGGGAGCGCGCCTGGGCGTCGATACCCACGGTCGGCTCGTCGAGAAACAGCACCTCCGGGCTGTGGACCAGTCCGATCATGATGTTCAGGCGACGCTTCATGCCGCCGGAGAAGCCCTTGACCGGACGCCGCGCGTGCTCGGTCAGTTCGCTCACCTCGAGCAGCTCGGTAACGCGATCGCGGAGCCGCCGGCCCGAGAGGCCGTAGAGGCGGCCCCAGAAGCGAAGGTTCTGCTCGGCGTTGAGTTCCTCGTAGAGGGCCAGCTCCTGGGGCACCATCCCGATGCGGCGCCGCACCTGGACCGGCTCCCGGGCCACGTCGTGGCCGCAGACCGAAATGGTTCCCGAATCCGCGGGCAGGAGGGTGGACAGGACCGAGATGGTGGTCGTCTTGCCGGCGCCGTTGGGACCGAGCAGGCCGAAGATCTCGCCCGCGCGCACCTCGAAGGAGAGCCCGTCCACGGCGGTCAGCGTGCCGAAACTCTTCACGAGATCCGTTACCTTGATCATGTCTCGATCTCCTGTTCGTCGGCGACGGCGTCCCCGTCCTCCGGCGGGACCTCCCCCGGGGGACGCGTCTTCCAGCGGCGGTGGACCCAGAAATAATGCTCGGGATGCGCCCGCACCACATCGCTCAGCACGTCCGAGTAGGCCCGCGTCAGCTCAAGGATCGCCGTGGGCTCGTCCCAGTCCGGATCGACGTGCAGGGGCTCGAGGAAACGGGCTACGTGCGTGCCGTCGGGCTGCCGGATAAGGAAGACGGGCACGATGGGGCATTTCAGCTTGAAGGCGAAGTAGGCGAGGCCGCGGGGCGTCGAGGCCGGCCGGCCCAGGAAGTCCACGAAAATCCCGTCGTCGCCCGCGTTGGCGTCGGGCAGGACGCCGACGTAACCGCCAGCCCGCACGTGCCGCACGAGCTGGCGGACCGAGGCGTCGGCGCGGATGACGCCGAGTCCGGCCCGCTCGCGGATCCTGTTCTGCAGGCGGTCGGCCCAGGGATTGGACTGGGTCCGCACCAGGTACTTCGTCTCGTAGCCGTAGGCCGAGACCGCGGCGCCGAGCAGCTCCCAGTGGCCGAAGTGTCCGGTCATCAGCAGCGCGCCCTCGCCCCGCTCGCGCAGGCCGTCCAGGAAGGCGGTGTTCTCGAGACGGACGCGGGCTCGGATGCGGGCCGGCGTCAGACGCGCTAGCGCGAAGAAGGCGAAGACGTTGGCGCCCAGGTTGGCGTAGATCTTCTCGGCCAGGTCCCAGAGGGTCAGCACGTCCCGCTCGGGGAACGCGTGCTCCAGGTTGTCCAGCACGACCTGGCGCCGGGCGCCCACGTGCCGGAAGACGAAGCGGCCCAGACCGCGCCCCATGGCCTCCAGCCAGCGCTCGGGCAGGATGGAGGCGAGGGCGAAGACGAGGCAGAGGAATATGTATTCCAGGGCCCAGAGCAGCTTCTTGGGCATTCGGTTCTCCCGGCGTTCGATGGGCTGTCCCCGCGTCAGGGGACCCAGATCTTACGGGCGATTCCCCCTCCGGGCAACCTCGCGATCAGACCGGCCATCTCCAGCGCCAGCAGGCCCTCGTGCCACATGGCCTCCGTCCCAGCCCATCGGCGACGCAGTTCCGAGAGGCGCAGGCCCGTCAGGTCGAGCCGATCCCAGATCCAGCGGGCCGCGGATCCGGCCACCGGGAGCGCCGTCGCGGGCGGCTCGTCCGGCGACGACGTACCGCCCGGCGGGCGGCCGAGAACCTCGAGCACGTCCCGGGCCCGCTCGACGAGATGGGCCCCTTGCCTGAGCAGGTGGTGACAGCCCCGGCAACCGTCCACGTCCACGGGCCCGGGCACCGCGAAGACCTCCCGTCCCTGATCCAGGCCGTGGTGGGCCGTGGACATGGCGCCGCTGCGCAGGGGGGCCTCCACCACGATCACGCCCCGGGCCAGGCCGGAGACCAGCCGGTTTCGCCGCGGAAACAGGAAGGGCAGGGGCGCGGTCCCGTCGGGGGCTTCGGTCACGACGCACCCGACGCGCTCGATGCGCCGCCTCAGGTCCGCATGGCCGGCCGGGTAGGTCCGATCCACGCCCGTGGCCATGACCGCCACGGTGACGCCGCCGGCCGCCAGGGCACCCTCGTGCGCCGCCGCGTCGACGCCGCGCGCCAGGCCGCTCACGACCACCCAGCCCGTCCGGGCCAGATCGGCGGACAGTCGTCGCGCCACGGCCAGTCCCCTCGCGCTGGCGCGCCGCGTGCCCACGATGGCCACGGCGGATCGTCCCAGTACGCCGGACGACCCGCTGCCCCGCACGGTGTCGGGCGGATCCTCCACGTCCCGCCAGAGTTCCGGCCAGTCCACATCGCCGCGGCGCAGGGTCCATGGCGCCCCCCGCGCGGTGTCGTTCCGCTTATCCGTCATGTGAGTCGCCTTACCGGGAGGTGTGGTCTCGCGTCCGCGGGAAGATCGGTTTCATGAGGAGGCGGCCGCGGCGCTCTGGTAGAGATCGCGCAGCTTGTGCCGGAGTTGGTCCAGCCCCTGTCCGGTGACGGCCGAGATCAGGAGTGGATCGCGGCCGGAATGGTCCCGGGCCCAGCCCGTGACCTCGCGCTTGATGCCGCCGACGGCTTCCTCGTCGGCCAGGTCCAGCTTCGAGAGCACCACGATGAAGGGAAGCTCGGCGAGCCGCTGGCCGTACGCGGACAGTTCCTGGCTCAGGACGGCGAGCACGGAGACGGGCGCCGGATCGGTCACGTCGACCAGGTAGACCAGGGCGCGTGTCCGCTCCACGTGGCGGAGGAACTCGTGCCCCAGTCCCTTGCCGTCGCTGGCGCCCTCTATGAGGCCGGGGATGTCGGCCAGGGAGCAGCTCGTGTAGTCGCCCAGGTCGACGATGCCGAGGTTGGGCGTCAGGGTCGTGAAGGGGTAGTCGGCGATCTTGGGCTTGGCCGCGGTCAGACGGCTCAGGAGGGTCGACTTGCCGGCGTTGGGCAGGCCGATCAGGCCGATGTCCGCCAGGAGCTTCAGCTCCAGACGCAGCCGCCGGGCCTCCCCCGGCTTGCCCGGCGTCGCGACGTGGGGCGCCTGCCGCTGAGGCGAGCGGAACTCGTAGTTGCCCCGCCCCCCCTTGCCGCCGGCCGCCACCGCGTGGCTCTGGCCGGGCTCCGTGAGGTCGCAGACGACCGCTCCGCTTTCCGCGTCGTAGACGATGGTGCCGCAGGGGACGGGGATCTCGAGGTCCTCGCCGTCCGCGCCCGTCCGTCGCGATCCGGCGCCGGGCTGGCCGTCCCCCGCCTTGTAGACGCGGCGGAAACGGAAATCCTGGAGGGTCGACGACTCCACGGTGGCCTGCAGGCGGACGGAGCCGCCGGCGCCGCCGTTGCCGCCGCTGGGACCGCCCCGCGGCACGCCCTTCTCGCGGCGGAAGGCGACGCAGCCGTCCCCCCCCTTGCCGGAGGTGACGGTGATCTCGGCGACGTCGATGAACTTCAAATCAACCCCCGAAGGATTCCAGTCCCCGACGCATGCGCACCCCGGCCTCGCGCAGCGTCTCCTCGCTGTCGGCGTAGCTCAGGCGCAGGTGGTTGGGCACGCCGAAGGGCTCGCCGGGCACCACGGCCACCTTCTCCGCGCCGAGCAGATGCTCGGCCATGCGCATGCAGCCGCCGCTGTGCCGTCCGTCGGCGAGCAGGCCGCGGATGTCGGCCAGCAGGTAGAAGGCGCCGTCGGGCACTTTGAATTCCAGTCCCGGAATGCCGCTCAGCTCCTCGACGAGCACGTCCCGCCGCTTCTTGAAGGCCCGGGACATGGTCTCCACCTCGTCGCGGCAGTCGAAGGCCACCAGGGCCGCCTTCTGGGCGATGGTGTTGACGTTGCTCGTGGAATGGCTCTGCAGGCGCGACATGGCGCTGATGGTCTGCTCGTCGGCGATGCCGTAGCCGACCCGCCAGCCGGTCATGGCGTAGCTCTTGGACAGGCCGGTGACGGTCACGATGCGGTGCCGCAAGTCGGGGGCCACGGTCATCAGCGGCACGTGCCCCTCTTCGGTGTAGACCAGGTCCTCGTAGATCTCGTCGGTGAGGATGAAGAAGCTCGTCTTGCGGAAGTAGTCCGCCAGGGCCTCGAGCTCGGCGCGCGTGTAGACGGCGCCGGACGGGTTCGAGGGCGTGTTCATGATCAGCGCCTTGGCGCGTCCGGCGCCGGCGCGGTCGAGATCCTCGGCGGTGATCTTCCACCCCGGGCTGGACGGGACCACCGGGATCATGCGCCCGCGCAGGGCCGTGATCTGGGCCGGATACGTCACCCAGTAGGGCACGGGCACGGCCACCTCGTCCCCCTGGTCCAGCAACATGGAGAGGGCGTTGTAGAGGACCTGCTTGGCCCCGTTAGACACGATCACCTCCTTGGCGGAGATGCCCACGCCGGTCTTCTCGGTGTAGTACTCGGCGACCTTCTGGCGGAGATCGGGCAGGCCGGCCGCGGCCGTGTAGCCGATGCGCCCGTCGTCGAGGGCCGCATGCGCCGCCTCGCAGATGGTGCGCGGCGTGGGGAAATCGGGCTCGCCCGCGGTCAGGTTGACGACGGGCTCTCCCTTGGCGAGCAGTTCCTTGGCCTGTCCCGACAGCTTGAGCGTCGGCGAGTCACCGAGAACGTCCGACAGCCAACCCAGTCTCAAATGTCCCATCTCATCTCCTTGGTGATATCCCGACTCTCCGGTCCTCACTCACACCAATGTGGCACCTGCCGCCGGGCAGGCAAGATCGATGTCGCGGCCTGGGCCCGCTCCGGGCCCACGATGTCGCCGGGAGATTACCCATCCGTCGCGAAGCGCGCCCGCAGGGCCGCGGCGGCCTCGGCGGGGACATAGCGCTCCACGGGCCCGCGGCAGCGGGCCACGTCCCGCACGAGCGTGCCGCTGACCATGGTCAGCTCGGGACGCGCGAACATCACCAGCACCTCGAAATCCTCCGACAGGGAGCGGTTCATGGCCGCCATGTTCTGCTCGTGCTCCATGTCGCCCGGTGTGCGCAGCCCGCGGATGGCCACGTTCGTCCCGTGGCGCCGCATGGCGTCCACCAGGAGCCCCTCGAATGAAACGACCGCGACCCGCTCGCGGCCGTCCAGTTCGGCGACGGCCGCCCGGACCAGTTCGATGCGCGTCTCCGTTTCGAAGAGGGTGCGCCGGCCTCCCGCCGAGACCGCGACGGTGATCCGGCCCACCAGCCGCAGCGCTCGTGTCAGCACGTCGCAGTGGCCCAGGGTGACGGGATCGAAGGTGCCGGGATACATGGCGTGCAGCTCACTCATCATCCTTCTCCATGATCGACAGGGACGCGGCGCCGTAGCGTCGGCGATCGACCCGCCAGCCCGCGGGCGGGTCGTCCAGGTCCAGCGCCGGCGCATGCTCCAGAACGGCCCTGGTGCAGAGGCCCCCGGCGGCGAGACGGCAAAAGGCGCGCCAGATGTCCGGGGCCAGTTCACCCGCGTAGGGCGGATCGGCCAGGATCAGGTCCCGGTGTCCGCCCGCGGCACTCTCGTCGGCCAGCCAGCCCAGGACGTCCCGGCGCAGGAGGCGGTATGTTTCGTCCGCCGCGCCGCAGGACGCCAGGTTGCGACCGACCGCGTCCAGAGCTTGCCACGAATGATCCACGAATTCCACAAATGCCGCGCCGCGGCTCAAGGCCTCGATGCCGAGACCGCCCGAACCGCAGCACAGGTCGACCACCCGCGCCCCGTCGACCGCTCCGCCCAGGATCGAGAAGAGCGCCTCCTTGACGCGATCTGTCGTGGGCCGCGTCGCCTGCCCCGGCGGCGCCGACAGCCGACGCCCCCGCCACTGTCCCGCCACGACCCTCACGGCGCCTCGCGATCCCGGCGACGCTCCCAGCGCAGCTTGGCGTCCAGCACGCGGCTGACCAGTTCCCGGGGCGCGGCCAGATCGCTGCGCAGACGGAAGTGGCCGGTGCGCGCGTAGAGGGGGAGCCGGGCGCGCAGCATGGCCTCGACGGCGTCCCAACCCCGGTCCAGCAGCGGACGCCGGCCGGGAGGCTCTTCCTCGAGACGCCGCAGCAGCACCTCCCAGGGCGTGTCGAGCCAGACGACGGCGCCGCGGTCGCGCAGCAGGCGGCGGGCCTCCGGCTGCTCGACCAGGCCGCCGCCGCAGGCCAGCACGAGGTCCTCCTCCGGGGGCAGCCGCTTCAGGGCGGCCAGCTCCCGGTCGCGAAATACGGCCTCGCCGTCCTCGGCGAAGATCCGGGCCACGCTCCGCCCCGCCGCCGCCTCGACCTCGGCGTCCAGGTCGTGGACGGCCAGCAGGGCATGCTCGCCCAGCTCGCGGGCGACGGTGCTCTTGCCGCAGGCCATGAAACCGATCAGGGACAACCACATGCTCAGACTCCTCACGTGTGCGAGCGATCGGAGGCGAGCATAACGAAAGCGGCGACCCCGGGCAAGAACACCCGGGGTCGCCACGACACGTCCTGCGGCGGATCGCCGGTCAGTACCGCTCGTCCTCGCTCCCCACGCAGACCGGTTCGTCCGCGCCGTCGCCACAACCGTCGTCGTCGTCGATCGCCGCTTCCCGGCACTCGGATTCGTAGCGCAGCAGCTTGCGGTAGAGGGTCGACGGATTGATCTCCAGGATCTCCGCGGCCCGTTTCTTGTGTCCGCCCACGCTGTCCAGGACGCGCTGGATGTGGCAGCGCTCCACCTCCTCGAGCGGCACGTGGCTGCCGAGGAGCGCCGTCGACGCCGCCCCCTCGCTGACAGGATCCGCCACGCCCGGCGGGAGATCGCCCAGGCCGATGCGCTCGCCCTCGCGGATGATGCAGGCGCGCTCGATCACGTTCTCCAGTTCGCGCACGTTGCCGGGCCAGACGTAGCGCATCAGGGAACGCAGGGCTTCGTCGGAGATGGCGGAGCCCACGGTGCCGGCGTATTCCGGCCAGTACTGCTTCAGGAAATGGTCGCAGAGCAGCGGGATGTCGTCGGGACGATCGCGCAGGGCCGGCAGGTCGATGGGGATCACGTTCAGCCGGTAGAAGAGGTCGGTGCGGAAGTTGCCGATCCCCACCTCCCGCTCCAGGTCGCGGTTGGTCGCCGTGATGACCCGCAGGTCCACCTTGACGGACTTGCTGGAACCGACCGGATAGATCTCGCGCTCCTGCAGCATGCGCAGCAGCTTCACCTGGATGGCGTGCGGCGTCTCGCCGATCTCGTCCAGGAAGATGGTGCCGCCCTGGGCCTGGCGGCAGAACCCGTCGTGATCGCGGTCGGCGCCCGTGAAGGAGCCCTTCACGTGTCCGAAGAGCTGGCTCTCGAGGAGCGTCTCCGGGATCGCGCCGCAGTTGATGGCCACGAAGGGCTTGTTCGCTCGCTCGCTGCGGTCGTGGATCGTGCGGGCGATGAGTTCCTTGCCCGTGCCGCTCTCGCCCGTGATCAGGATGGTCGCCGGCGTGGCCGAGATCTTGTCGATCATCCGGAAGACGGTCTCCATGCGGTCGCTCTGGCCGATGATCTTGGTGTTGACGCGCTTCTGTGTCAGCTCGCGGCGCAGCTTCACGTTCTCGCTGCGGGCCCGGCGCAGCTGCAGGGCGTTGCGCACGGCCACCTTGATCTCGTCGTTCTTGCAATGCTTCTGCAGGTACGAATAGGCGCCGAGGTTCACCGCGTCGATGGCCGACTGCTCGCTGGCGTAGGCGGTCAGCATGATGACCGGCGTCTCGGGATCCACCGCCTTGATGCCCTTGAGCAGCTGGATGCCGTCGACCGTCGGCATCTGGATGTCGCTCAGGACGACGTCGAAGGGGGACTTCTCCATCAGCGCCAGGGCCTCGGCACCGGAGCAGGCCGTCGTCACCTTGTAGCCTTCCTTGGCCAGCAATATGGACAGGTACTGGCACATGGACACCTCGTCGTCCACGACCAGGATCCGCTTGTCCTGCATGAATGTCTCTCCCTTGGTCACGCTCTCCGTTCGGCGGCCGCCGACGGCGGCCGTATCAAGGGATGTATTCGGTCAGATTGCATACATCTTGAACATGAAAGTGAAGAAAAGCGAAGCGTCGTCCAACTAGGCGGGCAGAATGCAACCAGGACCGCCTGTCAGCAAATCAGCGGCCAGCCAGATAGGCGGCCTCGGGCTCCACGCCCGCGACCGGATCCCGCACCAGGGGCAGGGTCACCAGGAAGACGGCGCCCTCGCCCGGCGGCGAGATCAGCCCGACCTGGCCGCCGTGCTCGTGGACGATCCGCTTCACGACCGACAGGCCCAGTCCAGTCCCCCCCCGGCGTTCGGTGAAGAAGGGCTTGAAGAGGAGTTCCCGCCCCTCCGCCGGTACGCCGGGGCCCGTGTCCGCCACACGGATCAGGCAGGCCGTGTTGTGGGCGTCCAGTTCGGCGGCGATGGACAGCTCCCCCGCGTAGTCCATGGCCTCGAAGGCGTTCATGGCCAGGTTGAGCAGCACTTGCTTGATCTGCTCGGCGTCCATGAGGATGAGCATGTCGTCCGGTTCGACCGTGTGCGTCACGGTCGTACGACCGCCCTTCTCCTCCAGGTGCATGCGCAGCTGGAGGACGATGTCGTCCAGGAAGGGCTGCATCTCCTCCAGCTTCGGCCGAGCCGCGCGCGTGCGGGCGAAGGACAGGAAGTCGGTGATGATATCGTTGACGCGCCGGCTCTCCCGCAGGATGAGGTCCATGAGTTCGCGTTCCTGCCCGTGCGGCTCGAGTTCGGCGGCCAGGATCTCCACGCTGCCGCGGATGCTGCCGAGGGGATTGCGGATCTCGTGGGCGATGCCCGCCGAGAGCTCGCCCACCGCCGCGAGCTGGTCCGCCTCCCGCATCTTCTCGCGCATGAGATTGATCTCCGTCAGATCCTGGAAGATGGCCACGGCACCCGTGAGCGCGCCGCCCGTCGTTTCGATCGGGCTGACGCTGATGCCCACGGGCAGATCGGCCCCGTCGGCGCGCCGGATGCCGATCTCCCGCCGGAGCACCGGCCCGCCGCCGGCCAGCACCTGGGCCAGGGCGCGGTTGAAATCGTGCAGCCCCTTGCCGAAGACGTCCGTCATGGAGCGGCCGACCGCCTGGTCCTCGTCCAGGACGAGTATGCCCTGGGCCGCGGGATTCAGGCGCTGGACGACGCCCCGGTGGTCGATGATCACCAGGCCGCTGCTGAGATTGTCCAGGACGTTGCGCAGGTCGGAGGCCAGGTCGTCGGCCCGGCGCCTCTCGCGATCCCGTGCCGCGACGGCGCGGCGCAAGGCCGCGACGGCGCATGCGGCGACGACGGCCAGGGCGATCACGCTGGTGACGAGAGCCAACACGTCCGGCATCCTCCTCGGGGAATCGCGTCCCGCGCCGACTCGGCGCCGCGACACGACAGCTTCGTTATCGGCAAGTGTCGCCGTCACTTGACCCCGGCCCGCCGCTGCGGTCCGACGCCACGTGGAAGCGCAGTAGCGGCGCCAGCCGCCGCGAAAGCTTGGGACCGATCCCCTTGACCCGCTGCAGGTCCTCCGCCGCGAGGAAGGGCCCCTCGTCCAGACGCGACTGCACGATCCGCCCGGCCAGAACGGGCCCGACGCCCGGCAGATGCACCAGGGTGTCGACACCCACGCAGTTGACGGCGAAGGGCGGCTCCGGCGCGGGCGGCTCCACGGGCGCGACCGGCTCGCTGGGCAGGAACTCGGAGAGGAGGCCCGGATCCCTCCAGTTTCCCGCCGGATCCAGCAGCAGCCAGCGGCGGACCCCACGGCCGGCGGCGATCAGGCCGCCCAGCAGGACCAGCCCGAGCGCTTCGCGTCTGTTCAAGGCGACCTCCCCCGCCGTCGCACGCGTCGCGACGTCCTCGCGGGAGATCCCCTTGCAAGGTCAGTGCCGGAAGGTCCAGTGCATGCGCCAGCGGTTCATCTGGCCGCTGCAGAGCGAGCCCGCGGAGACCGGGACGCGCTGGTTGGTGAGGTTGCGCACCTCGTAGCCCAGATCGACGCCCACCAGTCGGAAGCCGATGGTCAGGTGATGGAGCGTGAGCGACGGCAGACGCGTCCCGTCCCCGGGCAACCACGGATCTCCCATCTCCCCCCGGTGCTCCAGGACATAGCCCAGTTCCAGGATGCCGTCCTCATGGAAGCAGTGTCTTTCCCAGAAGACGTTCAGGACCGCCGAGCGCTCTGGGGGCAGGGCGACCGGCGTGCCCGCCTCCACGTCGCAGCCCCGGGCCGAGAGGACGGCTTCCACGCGCGCCCAGCCGGCGAAGCGTCCGACGCGGCTGAGTTTCAGGTCGAGATTCCAGGCGTCCAGCGCCACTTCGTTGGCCCAACGCCCACGGTCGCTCTCCCCCTCCAGCGCGCGCCAGCCGATGCCGTCGCGCAACCGGCGTGCCGCGCCCTCGAGCCGCAGCTCGTTGCCGAGCAGATCGATCCGCCAGGCTAGGGCGGCCCGGTCCAGCCGCTCCCATCCGAGTCCCGCCTCGGGCAGCAGCACCGCCTCGACGCCGTCGCCGGTGACGCGCGCGGCCGTGTACAGCTCGTCGCTGCGCGGCGCGCGTCCGCCGTGCTGCAGGGTCAGGCACAGACGGCCCGATGACGCCGGCCGCAGGTCCACGCGCCCGGCGGGGGCCCAGCCCGCCTGCCGGTGCCAGCGCAGGACGCCCGAGGGCTCGACCTCCACCCCCCCCAGACGCAGCGGACGCCGCGCCGACAGGGCCGCTTCCTGACCGCCGGCGGACACGGCTCCGGCCTCGTCGCCGCCCCAGTCCGCGGTGCCGACCCCGTCGTCCGAAACGCGCCAGGCCATCACGCGCGCGGACAGGCCGAGACCGTCGCCTCGGCCCGCGAGCTCGACCTGGGCGCCTTCGCGGACGACCTCCAGCTTGCGCTCGCTGTCCCACTCCACGTCGGTCCCGTTGACGAAGACCGCGGCGCTCAACGCGCCCCGGTCCGTCTCGCCGCGCCAGGCGAGGGAGGTGCGCTGCGTCCACAACTCCTGGTGATCGGCGTCGTGCACGGGCAGAACCGTCTTGTGCTTGCGCACGCGCTCGTGGGTCAGCTCGAGACGCGAGCCATCGGCCATCAGCCGGGCGACGGCGGCCCGCGCGGAGCGGAACTTGGCCTCGTGCTGCCCGGTGGTATAGGTCGCGTCCTCGGGCAGCTGGTCGATGAGCTCGTCGAAGTCGAAGCGCAGGATCCAGGGCGCCCGCGGCGTGCGAAAGGAGATGCGCCGGAGATACGAGTCGTCGGTCCCCTTGGTGAAGCGCGTGTCGGTGGTCGCGCCGTCGACGTCCGGGGTCGCCGAGGTCAGGTCGACGGCGGGCGCCGACGCGCCCCATGCGTCCGGACCGGCCGAGAGCCCCGTGAGTTCGAGCCCGGCCAGGGAAACGGCCCACGGGTCGTCGGCCCAGCGGTGTCCCGTGCCCAGGGGGATGCCGTCGCGGCTGAAGCGGGGCCGGGGGTCGTCCCCCGCCTCGCCGAGGAAGAGCAGGTCGGCGCCGAAGGCGCCGTCGACGGCCGGCACCAGGGCGCTCGACCGGCCCAGCAGATCGACCACGTCGACGGCGAAGGGGCGCCAGGGCGGAGCCGCGTCCTCCGGCAGGTCCAGCAATGCGGCGCTGGCGTAGCCGGGGGCCAGGATCGAAGATCCGTCGTCATCCGCCAGTGCACGGGGAACGAACGACCAGCACCACGAGAACCAGGCGAGAACCACGAGCGCCAGCACGCGCCGCGTCGCCGACCCGTTGCGACTGGACGCCCGCGAGCCCATCAGACCACCCGCTCGCCGTCGCGGAAGACCGCCCGCACGGGATTGCGGCCGGCGTGATAGGGCACCAGCCGGTAGTCGTCCACGTCCAGGACGACGAAATCCGCGGGACGGCCGGGAGCCAGTTGCCCGGCCTCGTCCCCGAGACCCAGGGCACAGGCCGCGTTGACGGTCACCGCCGTCAGGGCCTCGGCGGGCGACATCTTCATCTGCGTGCAGGCGATGGCCATCACCAGGGGCAGCGATGAGATGGGGCTGCTGCCCGGGTTGTAGTCGCTGGCCAGGGCGACGGCCACGCCGGCCTCGATCATGGTCCGGGCCGGGGCGTAGTCGCGCAGGCCCAGGGTGAAGACGGTCCCGGGCAGGAGCACGGCGACGGTCTCCGCGCCGGCCAGCGCCGCGATACCCGCCTCGTCGATGCGGATCAGGTGATCTGCCGAACCCGCGCCGAGGCGCGCGGCCAGGGCGGCGCCGCCGAAGGGCTCCAGCTCGTCGGCGTGGACCGTGGCCCGCAGACCCAGTTCCAGGCCGCGGGCGAGGATCCGCTCGGTCTCGGCCAGGTCGAAGACCGTGGGTTCGCAGAAGACGTCCAGGCGCTCGGCGAGCCCCTCCTCGGCGACCCGGGGCAGGATCTCCTCGCAGACGAGATCCACGTAGTCGGACCGGCGGTCCCGGTACTCCGCCGGGATCTCGTGGGCGGCCAGGCAGGTCAGCACGGCGCGCAGGCCGGCCTCGTCCGCCGCGCGCCGGGCCGCGCGCAGCATCTTCACCTCGTCGTCCGGCGACAGGCCGTAGCCGCTCTTGATCTCCAGGGTGGTGGTGCCGCTGGCCAGGGCCTCGCGCAGGCGCGGAACGGTCAGGGCCACGAGGTCGTCCTCGCCGCGTGCACGCAGGTCCCGGACCGAGGCGTGGATGCCGCCTCCCGCGGCGGCGATCTCGAGATAGGTCTCCCCGCGCAGGCGACGCTCGTATTCGTCCTGGCGCGTGCGCCCGTAGACCGCGTGCGTGTGCGGATCGACGAGACCGGGCAGGACGCAGGCACCGCCGGCGTCGTAACCGGCCCGGGCGTCGAGGCCGGCCAGGGACGAGGCGGGACCGCAGGCCACCACGCGTCCGTCGGCCACGGCGAGGGCGGCGTCCTCGACCAGGCCGATCTCGGCCAGGGACGGCCCCCGCCGGGGACCGTCCGCCGCGCCTCCATCGCGCGCGAGCGTGCAGAGCTGGCCGATGCCGGTCACCAGCAGATCAACGGGCCCGTCCCGCTGCGGATCGTTCGCGCGACCTCCGCGCCTCTGCTCCTGAACCATCGTGGTCTCTCCTCCTCGGGAACGTGTGGCGGTATCGACTGCAATGCCGGCGCGCGGCCGGGGTTCCCGCTTCAGGCCGATGCGAAGAACGCGTCGGCCCGGGCCACCATCTCCTCTGGTCCGGCACAATAGCGGACCGAGGTCGGCATGGCATCCAGAAAGGTCTTCCCGTAGGCCTTGTTGTGCAGACGGCTGTCCAGGAGGAAGACCACGCCGCGATCGACATCGGAGCGGATCAGCCGTCCGATCCCCTGGCGCAGCCGCAGGACCGAGTCGCGCACCATGAAGCGGATGAAGGGATTCTCCCCCTCCGCCTGGATCAGGTCGCAGCGGGCGGCCACCCAGGGATCCGCCGGGACCAGGAAGGGCAGCTTGGTCACAACCAGGATCTCGAGCTCGGTGCCCGGCAGGTCGACGCCCTCCCAGAAGGTGTTGGTGCCCAGCAGCACGGCCCGGTTCTCGCGGCGGAAGCGCGCCATGAGCTCGGCCGGCGAGAGTCCAGACCCCTGGGTGAGGATCGCGGGACGCCGGCTCTGCCAGTGGCGATCCAGGTCCAGCTTGAATTCGTATCCGTCCTCGCCCTCCTCCCGGAGTTCGGCCGCGACCGTCTGCAGGGCGGCGTAGGAGGTGAAGAGGACGAGCGTCTTGCGCGGCACGGCCGACAGCAGCTCCTTCAGGAGACGGGAGACCGCCGCCAGGTAGTTCCGGGAGTCCGGCGCCGGGAAGTCGGGCGTGGTCAGGAAGAGGCTCTGCGCCTCGTAGGCGAAGGGCGAGTCGATCAGCGACGTGATCAAGCCGGGCTGCAGGCCCCGGACGCCCAGTTCGCGGGCCATGAAATCGAAGTCCTCGCCCACGCACAGGGTGGCGCTGGTGAGGACGGGGCTCAGGCCGGCCCCCCGCCACAGATCCGCCAGCAGCGGGCCGGGCTCCAGCTTCGTGGCGCCGACCGCCGCAAGGGCCTCGCCGGATCCGGGCTCGAGCCAGACCACCCAGTCCGGGTCCTCGCGATCGACGAGGAAGAACACGTCCCGTTCCAGGTTGGTCAGCAGCTCGGCGACGCGCGCCAGTGTGGCCAGGTCGTCCTCCGTGTCGGGTTCGGGCCCCTCGGCGCCTTCGAGACACCGGGCGAAGGCCGCGTAGGCGGTGCCGGCCTCCCCGCTGGCCGTCAGCAGGGCGGACGTCTCGGGCGTCACGCGCCCGAAGACCTCGTCGCGATCCTGGACGCGAAGGCGCCCCTGGGGACGCGCGTGCGCCTCCAGCCACTCCGTGTACCGGCGCGAGAGGGCGTCCAGCCAGCGGCGGTAGGCGGTCAATGCGGCGGCCACGGCGGCGGCGAAGGTCTCGAGGGCGGCCACCGCGTCGGCCGCCTCTTCCCGACGGTGCTCGAATCCGCGCCGCAGGGTGCGCAGCAGCTGCGGACGGGAGACGTCCCGGCCGCGGGAGCCGAGCATGTCCTCCACGATCAGCGCGCGCGCGGCGTCGCAACGCACCTCGAAGCAGTCCAGAGCCACCTGGGGCAGGCGATGCGCCTCGTCCACGACCAGCGTCTGGTACTCGCCGACCAGGGTGTGGTCCGCGGCGAAATCGTGCATCAGCAGGGAGTGGTTGACCACGACCAGCTGCGCCTCGCGCGCCAGGCGACGGGCCCTTTGCACGAAGCACTCCTCGCGCCCGTAGCACACGGACGGCGCACAGGGCTCGGGCGAGTCGAAGAGCTCGCCCAGGTACGGGCGCAGGGCCGGATGGTCCTCGACCTCCTCCCTCAGGCCGTCCCGCGTGACCGCCAGCCAGAGCTGCAGCGATGCGGAGGCCCAGGCCTCGCCCAGAGACGCCGGCGTCCGCTCGCGGAACATCAGCAGGCGCGAACGGCAGAGATAGTTGCCGCGCCCCATGAGCGGACGGGTGACGATGTCGTCCGCGACCGCCGACAGGCCCGGCAGGTCGTGATCGAGGATCTGGTGCTGCAGGGTCCGCGTGTGCGTGGAGACCAG
>Ga0180435_10001858_pt1 | contig 21755 bp, 11 predicted proteins | sample SS_ome_3_FD_132467 | JGI IMG/M metagenome (GOLD analysis project Ga0180435, IMG submission 132467) | Hypersaline lake sediment archaeal communities from the Salton Sea, California, USA - SS_3_S_1 metaG | ecosystem: Environmental > Aquatic > Non-marine Saline and Alkaline > Hypersaline >...
AGGAAGAGCGGCGGCTGCGCCGCACGCCGCGCGCGATCGACGAAGTGGTGGACGAGGCGCGAGCGGCCCGAGCCCTTCGGCCCGCGCACGACGACGACCGAGCCGCCCGTGCCCGCGTCCTGGCAGTGGCGGAAGGCGGCCTCGATCGCGGCGAGGTGCTCCTCGCGACCGACCATCGGCAGCGCGAACGGGTCGCGGCGCAGCGCGACCGAGCCGGTGCGCACGCCGGCCTCCTCGCGCTCGGCGCGCCACCACGGATGGCGCTCGCCGACCTCGAGGACCTCGGCGACCGTGTCGATCGTCGGTCGTTCACCGGCGCGGCGGTCGAGCATCTGTCCGAGCAGCGCGTCGAGCAGCGGACTGACCTGGGGGACGAGGCGCGACGGCGGCAGGTAGCGGGCCGCGGCGAGCGCCCCGAGGACGCGCTCGCCCTCGGGCGTCGAGAGGTCGGGCGGGGTCGCGCCGATCTCGAAGGCCTTGGGCGCGAAGGGGTGCCGGCCGGTGACGGTCCAGTAGAGGACGACGCCGAGCGCGAACACGTCCGCGGCCGAGCTCGCGGGCCCGCCGATCGCACGCTCGGGGGCGAGGTGTGCGAGCGTGCCCGCACCCGTGTCGATGCCGCCGCCCGCTTCGCGCTCGAACCGCCCGTCGACGCGGCGCGCCTGGCCGAGGTCGAGCAGGAGCGCGCGGTCGTCGCCGTCGAGGCGCACGTTGGCGAGCGAGACGTCGCCGTGGGCCCAGCCGGCGGCGCGCAGGGCGACGAGGCCGCGCGCGAGGTCGGCCGCGATGCGCCGCGCGATGGGCTCGGGCAGCGGACCCTCCTCGGCGTCGAGCCACTGCTCGAGCGTCTGGCCCTCGACGAGGTCGAACAGCAGCTCGATGGCGCCGTCGTCGGCGCGCCAGCTCGCCCGGGCGGCGGCGACCTGTTCGGCGCCGGGGTGCTCGATCGCGCGCAGGGCCTCGGCCGCGCGCCACTCGCGCTCGAGGCTCGCGCGCACCTCCGCGTCGGTCGTGCGACAGCGCTTGCGCGCGGCGACGGCCCCGATCGGGAAGGGGTCGCGGGCCTCGAGCAGTCGCACGCGCTCGACGACGCTCGTGCCGCCGCGCCCGAGGGTCTCGAGGACCTCGAGCGCGGGCGGCCCGTCGACGCGTTCGATGTCGGTGGAGGCGTTCACGACGCGCCCAGTGTCGCGCCCGGGCTCGCGTCGTGGAACCGGGGATCGCGCACGAACTCCGCGAGCGGCCCGAATCGGGGCCCGGACCGGGGCTAGGATGCGCGGCCCCACGAGGCGCGCACGCCCGCTTCACGCTCCCTCGACCCTCCGCCAACGAACGGGCGCTGCGGCTCGATCGCCGACCGCCGTTCGCGGTGCACCGTTCGGGCGCCACCGTCCGGCGAGCACCGTCCGCCGCACACCCTTCGCCGAGCACCGAACCCGAGTCGACCCACGCCGTGACCTTCGTCGTCCACAACACGTACAGCAAGAAGAAGGAGCCCTTCGAACCGCTCGAGCCCGGCGTCGTCCGCATGTACAACTGCGGACCGACCGTCTACGGCCGGCAGCACGTGGGCAACTTCCGCGCGTTCCTGTTCGCCGATCTGTTGCGCGGCTGGCTCGCGTACCTGGGCTACGAGGTGCGTCAGGTGATGAACATCACCGACGTGGGGCACCTCACGGACGACGCCGACGACGGCGAGGACAAGGTCCAGGCGCAGGCGAAGAAGGAGGGGCGCGATCCCTTCGAGATCAGCGCGGCCTACGCGGCGCAGTTCCTCGCCGACCTCGAGGCCCTGGGCGCGAAGAACGCGATCGAGTACCCGCGCGCGACCGAGCACGTGCCCGAGATGCTCGAGATCATCGAGGCGCTGATCGAGAAGGGCCACGCCTACCAGGTCGGCGAGGACGTGTACTTCGACGTCACGACCTTCGACCGCTACGGACAGCTGTCGGGCAACCGGCTCGAGGACCTGGAGGCCGGTGCGCGCATCGAGGTGCGCGAGGAGAAGCGCAACGCCGCGGACTTCGCGCTGTGGAAGAGCGATCCGAAGCACCTGATGAAGTGGAAGAGCCGCTTCGGTGACGACGGCTTCCCGGGTTGGCACATCGAGTGCTCGGCGATGGCGCGCAAGCACCTCGGCGACCGCATCGACATCCACACCGGCGGCGAGGACAACGTCTTCCCGCACCACGAGTGCGAGATCGCGCAGACCGAGTGCTTCACCGGCGAGTCGTTCGCGCGCTACTGGATGCACTGCAAGTTCCTGCAGGTCGACGGCGGGAAGATGAGCAAGAGCCTGGGCAACGTCTACACGCTCGACGACGTGACCGAGCGCGGTTACGACCTGCGCGTGCTGCGCTTCGCGCTCCTGCGCGGGCACTACCGCCAGCCGCTCAACTTCACCTGGGCGATCATGGACGAGGCGCGCGCGACGCTCGACTCGCTGGCCGAGATGGTCGCCCTGTTGCGCCACAAGGCCGAGCACGGGGCGGACACCCTGCCGACCGCCGGTGAGGGCGCGTTGACCCAGGCCGTCGCCGCGTTCGAGACGGCGATGAACGACGACCTGGGCGTGCCCGGTGCGCTCGCGGCGCTGTTCGGCCTGCGCGACGCGGTGCTGCACGAGGCGTTCGGCCCCGAGACGGCCAAGGAGGCGCTCGCCTGGCTCGAGCGCGTCGAGGGCGTGTTCGGCTTCCTCGGGCTCGACAGCGGCGGCGACGACGACGCCGAGATCGAAGCCCTGGTGCGCGCGCGCGACGAGGCGCGCGCGAACAAGGACTGGGCCGAGAGCGATCGCCTGCGCGACGAGCTCACCGCGCGCGGCATCGTGCTGCAGGACGGTCCGGACGGCGCGGTCTGGCGGCGGGGCTAGCGCGATGTCGGACGACCTCCACAGCGCGCGTTCCGAGGCCGACGCCGCGTTCGTCGCGGCGCTGGCCGCGGCGTGGTGCGACGCGACGCGGCGCTTCCTCGACAGCCTGCCGGCGATGCCGGAGTTCCCCGAGCCGCCGGTCGAAGGGACCCCGGAGGAGTTCGACGCGTGGTCGCGGGAGCACGAGAGGCTCCTCGAGTCCCTCGGCGCGGGCGTCGATGCGGTGGACGACGACGATCGACCGCTCTCCGCCCAGGAGCGCGAGGACATGCACGTCGACGACGGGGTCGCCAGCGTCTGTCGGGCGTCGTTCGCGCACGGCGTCGAGCTCGTGCACGCGATCGAAGCGTCGCCGCGCTTCGACGCCTCGCTGCGCGAGCGGCTCGGTGAAGGGCCGGTCGCCGCGCTCTACGCCGCGCACGGACTCGCGCTGTTCGGTGCTGTGCCGGCGGTCGGCGGTGACAGCGGAGCGGGCTCGCTCGCGGACGGGCTGGGCGCGGGCCTGGTGACGCCGCAGGACGGTCCGGCCGATCGCGAGGACGGCGACGGAACGACCCTGGGCGTGGCCGGGAGCGAACTGCTCGAGGGCCCGCTCGAGCTGGCGGTCGTGCTGATCGAGCGCGCGGCCGAGCACGTGCGCGAGGACGAGGAGCACACGCTCCCCATGTTCCTCTACGCGCTGGGAGAGCTGCTCGCCTTCCACCAGGAGGCCGGCGAAGCGGCCCTCGTCGCCGCCGCCTCCCGCCACCTCGCCCTCGCGCGCGCGATCCTGCGCACGCCGCACGCGTTCTTCGACGAGGGCGGCGACGATCCGCTCGTCCAGCGCCTCGCGCGCCTGCTCGCCGCCCTCGGCGGTTGATCCGGACAGCGGATGCCGTCCGGCCCGACGCCGCGGTCCGGCGGCGGGGTCGATGACCGGTACGGTGCCTGACCCCCTGGTCATCATCGCGGTCCTCCGCGCAACGCGCGGAGGACCGCGATGATGACCAGGGGGTCAGGCACCGTACCGGTCAACTGCAGCGGGGTGCGGCGCTAGGCTCTCTTCGATGGCTTCGTCCGCTCGCTCCCGTGCCGTGTTCGGCGCATTCGTCGCGCTCGCGATCTGCGCCGTCGCGGCCATCGCGCTGCTCGGCCCGGACGAGGTGGCTCCCAGCTCGATCGGCGGCGAAGGCGACGCGGCGCGAGCGGACGGCGCGCGGCCCGCGGACGCGGAGCCCGACGCGATCCGACCCGGAACGCGTGTGGTCGATGCGGGCGATGCGCGCGAGGAGGTTGGATCGGACGCTGCTGCGACCGTCCCGTGGCCCGACGACGGCGTCGACCTGCTCGTGATCGACGACGCGACCGGGCGCCCGGTCGCGGGCGCGCTCGTGCACTTCGTCGATCCGCGCGGTCACGCGTCCGGCGACGACTGGCTCGTCCGGGCCCTGCGCAGCTCGTGGCGCGAACGCCTCGACGACGAAGGCGTCGCCGTGCGCTGCGACGCGAGCGGACGCACGCGCGTGCCGTACCGGACGCTGCGCGTCGAAGCGCGTGCCTCCGTCGAGGGCGGGACGGCGCGCGGCGTCGCGCGGATCGGGTCCGGCGCGCGCGAACCCGTCGTCGTACGCGTCGCGGTGCGCGAGCCGTGGACCGTGCGCGTGGTCGACGCAGCGGGCGCGCCGGCGGCGGACGCGTCCGTCGTGCAGTTCGACGGCGACGGGGCGGTGTTCCTCGACCGACGGCGGACCGACGGGGACGGCCTCGCGCGCTTCGAGCGGCGCGGCGCGTGGACCGCCGAGGACTCGAGCACGGCGGCCATCGACGACTCCTCCGTGTCCTTCGTCCTCGACGGACTGTTCCGGTCGCCGGTGTTCGAGCGCGCCTTCCATCGCTCCGAGGACCATCCGATCATCGAGCTCGTCCGACCTCCGTGCGGCTCGGTCGTCGTCGAGGTCCCAGGCGCCGATGCGCTGGGTCGCGACGAACTCGTGACGCTCGGCCTGGCGTTCCGTTCGTCGCAGAACGCGCTCGACGTGCGCTACACGATCGAGCTCACGCAGCGCCTCGGCGACGGCGAGCTGCGCTTCGAGCAGGTCGGCGTCGGCCACGCGCTGCGCGTCGCGCTCGGTCCCGACGCCGAGCGCGGGCGCACGACCTTCGCCGGCCCGGCCGCGGACGGCGAGGAGGTGCGCGTCACGATCGGACGCGTCGAACCGGGCGCGGTCCTCTTCGGTCGGGTGGTCGACGAGGACGGCCGCGCGGTCGCGGACACGCGGCTCGAGCTCGCTCGGCTCGGGCATCCGTTCGGCGGTTCCGGTGCCGGTGCGGGTGCCGGTGCGGGTGTCGGCGCGGTGCGCAGCGTCACCACGCGCGGCGACGGGAGCTTCGAGTTCCGAAGCGGGGAGCTGACGCCGCGGGCGTGGACCGCGCTCCTCCGCGACCCCGAGGGCCGCGGGCGGACCGCGCCGTTCCGCGTCCCCGACGCGCACGCCGACGGCCGCGTCGACATCGGGGAGCTTGTGCTCGTGCGCGCGCTCGTCCAGGTGAACGGCCGAGTCCTCGGCCACGGCGGGCCCCTCGCCGGCGCCGAGGTGACGGTCGCGTTCGTGCGATCCGAACCCGCGTGGCCGATCGGCGAGGTGTACGACCAGCACGACCGGATCGTCGATCGGTTGGAGGACGCGACGGGCGACGCCCTCGAGGTGTCGATGGACGAGTTCGTCGCGGTCGATCGCGTCCTGCACACGACCGAGGACGGCCGCTTCGCGTTCGTCGCGCCCTCCGACGCGCGCGCGGCGATCTGCTCGGTCGAGTACGCGGCTCACGACGACGCGCTCTTCGTCGTGGAGCTCCCGGCCTCTTCAGGGACGGATCTCGGCGTCGAGATCGAGCTCCAGCCCCGATGGTCCGTCGAGGGTCGACTGGTCGGCGCCGGTTCGACCTACGCCGGACGCGCGGTCGAGGTCGTCCTGCGATCGGGCGACCTGCCCGAGGACGCGGACGCCGGCGCCTTCGTGCGCTACCACTCCGGCGGGCGGTTCAGCGTGTCGTGCCCGAACGCCGAGCCGGTGGGGCTCGCGCTCGTGACGACGAGCTGGCCACCGACGGTGCTCGCCGAGCTCGGACCCTTCGCGCCGAGCGTGGACGGGGCGCCGCACCCCGCGCTGGACCCGCTCGACGTGGCGTCGTACGCCGATGTGTTCGAGGTCGAAGTCGTACCGCCCTTCCTCGGCGACGAGCAGCCCTCGACCTTCGTGCGCCTGCTCGACGACGAGGGGCAGTCGTGGGGCGCGGTCGGCAGCTCGTCCGGCCCCTGGACCCTCTCGGTCGCGACGCCGCACGGCTGGGGCGGAGCGTTCACCGTGCACACGAACTGCTACCGGCCCGTGACGGTGCGGCCGTTCGGTCGGGACGTGTCGGTCGAGCTCGAGCTCGGACCGCGCGTGGAGCTCGCGTTCGAGGGCCTCGACGCGGTGCCCGAGGGCGCGCGCTGGCGCCTGCGGCTCGGCACCACTCAGATCCATCCCGACGACGAGGGCGCGTGGAGCGGCTACCGTCCGAACGCGGGCGCCTTCGTCGTCACCGCCACCCTCGACCTGCCGCGTCGCCAGCCGGAGGACACCTACGACGCGCGCTGGGACGAACTCGACGGGCAGCCACTTCGCCTGGCGCGGCTGGAGCTCCCCGATGGTGGCCTCAGCGAGACGATCGCCATGCCCGATCTCGACGGGCTCGTCGAGCTCGCGCGCGGCACGGGCGCCGAGGAAAGCCGAGAATCGCGATAACAGCCCCGCGCGATCGGCGTCCTGCCCCGCGTGAACGCCCTCTCCGGCATCCGCGGCGGCCGGACGGCCGCGCTCGCGCACCCCGCGATGACGAAGTCACCCCTCGAGCGCCTGTTGCTGGACGCCCTCGAAGGGCGCGGGGAGCCGGAGGACGGACGCGGCCCGGGGAGCGGCCGGGAGCGCGACGCCGCCGGGTCGCCGGCGCGCTGGCGCGAGCGGTTCGCGGAGGGGGACCGGCGCGCGTTCGCCGAGTTGGTGCGCGTGCTGTCGCCGCGGGTGCGCGCCACGCTCGTGCGCCTGGTCGGGTCGCGCGACGACGCCGAGGACCTGGCGCAGGAGACGTTCGTGCGCGCCTGGAAGCGGCGCGAACAGTTCGACGGTCGCGGTTCGGTCGAAGGGTGGCTGCTGCGCATCGCGGTGCACGGCGCGCGCGACTTCGTGCGGCGTTCGCCGCGTCCGTTGCTCGAACTCGACGCCGAGCGCGATCGCGCGAGCGGGCCCGCGCCCGACGCTGTCGCGAAGGATCGCGAACTGCGCCGCGCGCTGCGCCGCTCGATCAGCGTTCTTCCGCAGCGCCTGCGCGAGCCGTTCGTGCTGCGCGTGCTCGAGGAGCGCAGCTACGACGACGTGGCCGCGATCTGCGGCGTGACCGCGGGGACGGCGCGCGTGCAGGTGACCAAGGCGCGGCGGCGCTTGATGGAAGCGCTGCGCCCGCACCTCGGTGACGAGGAGCGCGCGCGTGGCGACCGGTCCGAGGGAGAGTCGGTGGCCGACGAGGAGGAAGGACGATGAGCGGTTTCGGTGATCGGCGGCGTGCGCGCGCGCTGCTCGTGCGCGCGTTCGACGGAACCCTCGACGCGGAGGGGTGGCTCGAGCTCGAGGCGTTGGCCGCGCGCGACGCGCGCATCGGCGACGAACTCGCACGCCAGCAGCGGCTCGTCGAGGCGTTCGAAGGGCTCGACGAGCCCGAGGCCGAGCCGTTCGACGCCGACGCGTTCACGGTCGGCGTGCTCGCGCGCCTCGACGGGGAGGACGCGGGCGCCTCGGACGCGCCCGCGCGACGGATCGAGCGACGCCCCGTCCTGCCGTTCACGCTCGCCGTCGCGGCGGCCGCGGCGCTGCTGGCGTTCGTGGTGTTCGGACCCGGCGACGACGCGTCGACGGACGGACGCGCGGACGGGCGCACGGAGGAGGTCGCGCGGGGGCCGCGCGGCGCGGACGGGGTGAACGACGCGGCGGCGCCGAGCGCGAACGACAATGGCTCACCGGCCACCGACGGGGCGGAGCGCGTCGCGCCGGACCAGGTCGAGTTCGACGCGCGTCCGCTCGACGCCGAGGAGCGCGCGGCCCGCCGGGCGGCGATGCTGGAGGCGCTCGCCGCCGCGCCCGACCCGGACGGCAGCGCCGACTGGGCGCGCGGGGTGCGTCGCAGCGTCGAGCGCGCGGCGCCCGGAGGAGCGACGAGCGTGCTGCGCGACCTGCTCGAGCGCGGCGTCGCGGCGACGGAGGGCGACGACGCCTACCTCGAACTCGCGCTCGTGCAGCGCGCGACGGCGTGGCTCGTCGACCAACGCGACGCGCGAACGCTCGAGCTGGTGGACGATCGTCTCGCGGGTGACGGATCCGGTGACGACGGTCTCGGCGACGGCGCGTCGGCGGAGCTGCGCGCCGCGGTGCGCGCCGCGGTGCGCGACGGTTGGCTCGCGTCCGCGACGACGGACGACGTGGCCGCGGCCGCGCGCAGCGGGCGACTGGGCGCGGTGGACACGGACGAGGTCCGAGCGTTCGTCCGCGCGTGCAGCGCGGCACAGCGTGCGCGCTTCGGGGGCGAGCTGCTCGCGCGTGGCCTCGATCGCGTCGACCCGCTGCTGTTCGCGGCTCTGTGCGAGGACGCGCCCGAACTGGTCGCGGCCACCGTCGACGCCGTGTCGCGCGGTCGCGTCGGAGTCGACGGACTGGCGGCGCACCGCGCGAACACGGCGTTGGTCGACGGGCTGACCCGCGCGCTCGTGGACGCGCCGCGCGGCGCGGGCGGCGAGCGCCTGGTCGCGGCGTGCGCAGCGCTGGGGTCGCAGGATGCGCTGCCCCGACTCGCTCAGCTGTGTCGCGCGGGCCGCCCGGGCGCGGCGGCCGCGGTGGTCGCGATCGGCGGTCGGCGGGGCGTCGAGGTGTGGATCGAGGTGACGGACGAGCTGTCGGTGGCCGAGCGCGTGTCCGGGTGGCGGACGCTCGTCGCGGGCTCCAGCGCGGACGACCTGCGTGCGGTCGCGGCCGGTCTCGATGGAGGCGGTCTCGACGGGACCAGTCTCGAAGGGGCCGGCTTCGACGGGGCCGGCTTCGATCCGAAGGGAGCCGACCGCCGCGCGACGCGGCTGCTCGACGGCCTGATCCTCGCGGACGACGCGCGGGCGGTGGCCGCGTTGCTCGAGCTCGCGACGCGCGACGCCGATCGCGACGAGCGACGCGCGGCCGCCGCGCTCGGCGCCGCGGTCGAGTTGTTGGCGCGCACGCCCGACGCTTCACCCGCTGCCCTCGCTCTCGACGAGCGCGCGTTCGATCGTCTAGCCGACGCCTGCGTCGACCTCGATCTGCTCGCCCGCGCGCTCGTCGCCTTCCACCTCTCGTTCGGACCGGACGCCGCGCGCGCCTGGTGCAGCGAGCGGTTCGACGACGTGCGTCCGATGGACGCGTTCGACATCGGCCGTCCGGAGTCCGCGGCGACGCGGGCCCGGTTGCGGCTCTTCCTGGAGCGCGTCCTTCGCGACGCGGCTCGCGCCTGAACCAGGAGCTTCCCATGCTCTTCCTCACGATGACGACGGTCGCTGCGGCGATCGTGCACGCCGCCCCGATCGCGGGCGGTCCCGACGCACCGACCAACGACAGCGCGACGAACGAGAGCGTCGCGATCGCCGACGGCGACGCTGCTTCGGACGCTGCGAGCGACGAGGTGATCCTGCGCCGCTACGACCTCGACGACCTCGACATCGCGATGCCGGTCGACGAGGGAGTGGGCTGGGGCCTGCCCCAGAACCTCTTCGTCCCGGTCCTGCGTGGCGAGGTCTTCGACATCGCCTTCGAAGGTCACGGGTCGGACGAGTACATGGACTTCGAGAGCTTCCTCTTCGAGATGCTGGGGGACGAGGCGGACGAGATCGGCGTCGCGACGATGCGCCTGTCCGAGACGAGCATCCTGGTCAGCGCGAGCGAGCGCAGCCACGCGTACATCACGGAGCAGCTCGACATCATCCGTCGCATGCAGGCGGGCGACGCGCAGCTCTCGGTCTCGCGCTGGACGGTGGACGAGCTGCCGGGCGACCTGCGCCCCGGACTCGTGTCGCTGGCGACGGCCCAGGACTGGATCGAGCAGCTCGCGGACGTGGGCAGCGGAGCGACGCGCCACGTCGTCGCCGACGCGCACCGGGACACGCGCATCGCGAGCGGCAGCTCCACCGACGTGCTGGTCGACGTGCATCTCGAGATCGCTCAGGAGGCGGCCGCCCTCGATCCGGAGGTCCGGCGCATCCCGATCGGGGTCGAGGGCTCGGTGCGCGCAGCGCCCGGCGACGGTGGGTGGCACGTCGCGTTCCATCTCGAGTCGATCGACGCCTCGCGCGCCTCGGCGGACGACGAGAAGACCTTCTCGATGGCGACCGATGGATCGACGAGCTACCTGGGCGGCATCAGCGGGAGCCCCTGGGTGCGGACCACCGGCATTGCGACCGACGCGTTCGTGCCGGACGGTCGTGCGCTCGTACTCGTCGAGAGCACCGAGGCCGATGCGACGGTGACCATCGTGGGCGCGACGGGCGGCAACAGCTCGATCGTGCAGAGCCACGGCGACACGCACGTCGTCGAGCTCGGCGCGGCGTTGCGTCCGCGCGTGTTCGGCCTGCGCAGCGATCTCGAGCTGAACGAGCGCGCGCCGGGACCGATCGTGCTCGGTGCGTCGTGGGAGGACGAGGCGAACCTGTTCGTGTGCGGCCTAGAGAGCGACTTCGTCGACGGCTTGTACGACCCGCTGTCGGTGCTCGTCGATCTCGAGACGCGTCGTCTGGACGACGCCGGGGACGACTCGGTCGACATGTCCTACGAGGTCTTCGAGCTGGTCGCGGAGCGCTCCTGGAGCGCCGGCCCGACCTACGGCGCGCTCGTCGTGCCGAAGTCGCTCCCCTGGATCGGCGAGACCGGTGCGTTCGGCGATGCGTTCGTCGAGCGCGGCGCGGAGCTGGTGCGGGCGCTCGCCGCGCCGCGTGCGAACCGTCAGGTCCGCGTGCGCGTGACGGAGGCCGGCGACGTGATCAACGAGTTCCACGTGTCGATGCGCGTGGGGTCGACGTCGAGCTTCGTGGACATGACCGAGGAACTCGTCCTGGTGGACTTCGACGTCGAGGTGGCCGAGAACAGCGCGGCGATCGATCCGGGTCTGCGAACCAGTGCGAGCGGCCTGTGCCTGACGCTCGAGCTGAGGGGGCGCGAGGGCGCGCTCCTGCTCGAGGCCTCGGGGTCGTGGCAGCGTGAGGTCGCGCTGCGCAGCGGCTTCGAGCACGCGCTGATCGGTCCGCTCCAGGCGGTGCTCGCCGACGGCGAGGTGTTCACCGGCGTGCAAGCGCTGCGCCCGGGCGAGGCGTGCCTGTGGGGCGACGTCTCGGGCCGCGGGGTGCGCCTCGAGGTCGAACTCGTCGAGTAGTCCGGCGTCGGACTCCGGTGCGGTCACGCGGCCGAGCCGGAGCGTGCCACGAAGAAGGGCCGTCGCAGCGCGACGGCCCTTCTTCGCGTCCCAGGGTGCCGCACACCGACCCGCTGATCGACGGGCCAGGAGTGCCTCACACCCGTGCGGCACTCCTGGCCCGTCGATCAGCGGGTCGGTGTGCGGCACCGTCAGTCCGCCATCTCGTCGCCGCGCTCGTCGAGGAACTGCTCGTACTCGTCCTCGGCCAGCTCGTCGGCCTCGTTCGGGTCGAGGCGGTCGGGGTCCGACCAGTGCTCCTCCGTCTCGGCGAGGTCGCCGTCCGCGTCGTCCGCGCCGAAGACCTTGCCGGCGGCGATCGCGGCGTCGCGCTCGAGGGCGGCGCGAATCTTCGCGTCCATCTCCGCCGCGTGCCGGACCGACTCGTCGAAGATCCAGGTGATGCGCGGGATCTTGCGCGTGCGCAGGACGCGGCCGACCTGGCGCTGGACGAAGCCGGCGGCGTCCTCGAGCGCGCGGTGGGTGCGGCGCTGGTCCGCGTCGGTCCCGAGCACGGAGTACTTGAGGCGCGCGTTCGACAGGTCCTTCGCCAGCTCGCAGCTGGTGAGCGTGACCAGCGCGATGCGCGGGTCCGAGAGTTCGAACTCCACGCAGTAGGCCGCGCGCTCCAGGATGCGCGCTTCGAGACGCGCGATGGTGCGGGGGTTGGTCATGGCTGGTGAGCGGTGGAGAGTTCAATGACCGGTACGGTGCCAGACCCCCCGGTCATCGGCGCGGCCGCCCGCGCTGTGCGCGGGCGGCCGCGCCGATGACCGGGGGGTCTGGCACCGTACCGGTCATTGCAGTGCGGACCGACGCGGACCGGAGCAGCGGACTAGAGCGTCCGCTTGACCTCCTTCAGCTTGTAGCACTCGACGACGTCGCCCTCGCGGATGTCGTTGTAGCCCTTGATCACGATGCCGCAGTCGAAGCCCTCGCGGACCTCCTTGGCGGAATCCTTCTCGCGGCGCAGCGAGCCCATCTTGCCGGTGAAGACCACCGTGCCGTCGCGCAACAGACGCACGTGGCTGTCGTGGTGGATCTTGCCGTCGATGACGTGGGAGCCGCCGATGTTGCCGATCTTGCTCGAGTGGAAGATGACGCGGATCTCGGCGTGGCCGGTGATCTCCTCGACGATGTCGGGCGTGAGGCTGCCCTCCATGAGCGCCTTGACGTCGTCGAGCATCTCGTAGATGACCCGGTAGTTCTTGATCGTCACGTTGCCGCGATCGGCGGCCTGGCGTGCCTTCGTGTCGGCGCCCACGTGGAACGCGACGACGAGGGCGTCGGAGGTGACGGCCAGGTCGACGTCGCTCTCGGTGACCGCACCGACGCCGGAGTGCAGCACGCGCACCTCGACCTCGTCGTGCTCGAGCTCGGAGAGCTGGGACTTGATGACCTCGACCGAGCCCTGCACGTCCGCCTTGACGATCAGGTTGATCTGCGTGCGCTCCTGCTCCTTGACGGCCGCGAAGATGTTCTCGCTGTTCACCGCGCGACGCTCGGCCAGCGTGGCCATCCGCTCGGAGCGCTCGCGCTCCTCGGCGACCTCCTTGGCGCGCTGCAGGTCGGGGACCACGTGGAAGTGCTCGCCGATGCCGGGCAGCTTCGTGAGGCCCGTGACCTCGACCGGCCTCGACGGACCGGCCGTGGCGATCTCGACGCCGTGGTCGTCGTGCAGCGAGCGCACCTTGCCGTAGCCCTCGCCCGCGAGGATGACCTGCCCCTTCTCGAGGGAGCCGTCCTGCACGAGCAGGTGCGCGACGATGCCGCGACCCTTCTGGACCTCGGCCTCGAGCACGACGCCCGACGCCGCGCCCTCGTTGTGCGCGCGCAGCTCGAGGAGCTCGCCCTCGAGGAACACGCGCTCGAGCAGCGCGTCGATGCCGTCGCCCTTCAGCGCGCTCACGGGCATGACCGCGACCTGGCCGCCGAAGTCCTCGGGCAACAGGTCGATCGACGCGAGCTGCTGCTTGACCTTGTCGGGGTTGGCCTCGGGCTTGTCCATCTTGTTCATCGCGACGACGATCGGCGTACCGGCCGCCTTCGCGTGGTTGATGGCCTCCTCGGTCTGCGGCATGACGCCGTCGTCGGCGGCCACGACCACGATGACGATGTCCACGGCCTTGGCGCCGCGCGCGCGCATCGCGGTGAACGCCGCGTGACCGGGCGTGTCGACGACCGTGACCTTGTGACCGGCCTGGGTCTCGACCTGGTACGCGCCGATGTGCTGCGTGATGCCGCCGCTCTCGCCCTCGGCGATACCGCTCGAGCGGATCGTGTCGATGAGCGTCGTCTTGCCGTGGTCCACGTGGCCGAGGATCGCGACGGTGGGGGGACGGACGGTGAGCGCCTCGTCCTCGACCGAGCTGCGGGTCTCCTTCAGCTCGCCGAGCAACTGCTCCTCCGCGGCCACCTCGTGGGTGATCGTGAGGTCCACCTCGAACTCGCTGGCCATCAGCATGGCCGTGTCCTCGTCCAGGACCGAGTTGATGTTCACGGCGCCGAAGCCCAGCAGGTCGAAGCCCTTGCGCAGGACCTCGTTCTGCTTGATCGCGAGCGCGTCGGCGAGCTTCTTCACCGAGACGGGCGACTCGACCGTCACGCTGCCGCCCTTGTGGGGCGACTCGACCGGCCCGCTCATGCGCCCGCCGCGTCCGCCGCCGGGGCGTCCGCCGCCGCGACCGCCGCGGCCGCCCATCTGCGGGCGCTGGCGGCGCAGGAAGCGCTGGCCCTCGCGTTCGCGTAGTTCGGCGGCGGTCAGGTTGCCGCGCGCCACGTCGCCGCCGCGGCCCAGCGGCTTGCGACCGCGGCCGAGCGTCGGCTGCACGGACGACAGGGCGCCGTCGTCGCGGGACTGCAGGCGGCGCGACTCGCGGCGCGCCGGTTGGGTCGACTGGACCTTGGAGAGGTCGATGAAGCCGACGACCTTGCCGGCGCGGCGCTGGTCGCCCGGCCGGACGATGTCCTTGCCCTCGGCGTCCTGGGCCTCGTCGGGGCTCGCGGGCTTCGCCGCCGCTCCGGCCGGGCTCGCGGCGGCCTCGGCGGTGGGCGCGTCGCTCGCGGCCGCGGCCGGCTCGGCGGGGGCTTCGGCGACGGGCTCGGCGGCCGGCTCCGCGGGAGCTTCGGCGGCGGGGGCCTCGGCCGGCGGCTCTTCGACCGGCGCGTCGGCGGACGCAGCGGGCTCGGGGGCCGCCTCGCTCGCAGCGGTGGGAGCGGGCGCGGGGGCCTCCTCGGCCTCGGCCGCGGGCGCGACCTCGGGGGCGGGCTCGGTCGGAGCCTCGGGCGTCGCCTCGACGGCGTCGCTCGCGGGGGCCTCGGCGGCGGGGGCCTCGACCGCCGGCGCCTCGCTCGGCTCGGGCTCGTCGTCCCCGGCGGGGGCCGCGGTCGCGGCCGGCGGTTCGTCCGCCGGCGGCTCGGCCGGCTTCTTCTTCTTCTTCTTGCGGACGATCAGGCCGCCCAGCGACGCCTCCTCCTCCTTGGGAGCGGCGGCCGCCGAGCCGTACCCGTTCGCCGCCAGCCGGCCCTCGATGACCAAGAGGTCGGACTCCTCGAGAGCCGACATGTGGCTCTTCACCGAGAAGCCCCAGTCGCGGAGCATGGCGGCCAGGTCCTGGCCCTTCATGCCGTACTCCTTGGCGAGGTCGTAAACGCGCTTCTTGCTCACGTGGTGGTCCGGGGGTGATGTGGTGGCGAGCGGACTCGCCGAGTCGTGGCACGCGGGCTCGTGGGCGCCGCGGTGCCTTGGGTCGGTTCGGTGATCGGTCGAGAGGGGCGAGCGATCGACCGAAGCGGCCGACTCACCCCAGGTGTTCCACGGGGGCGCCCATGGTCAGGCGCTGACGTCGCTCTCGGGATCCTCCCCGAGGCGGACGGCTTCGGACTGGTCGTCCATGTTCGCGTCTTCGGTGTCGCCGGCGAAGTCGTCGCTCTCCTCGGAGAGGGGGCCGTCGCCGCCCTCTTCGTCGAGCAGGTCGGCCTCGTACTCGGCGCGCGTCTTGATGTCGATGTCCCAGCCGCACAGGCGGCTCGCCAGGCGCACGTTCTGACCGCGCTTGCCGATGGCGAGGGACTGCTGGTCCTCGTCGACGATCACCGTGGCCGAGTGGCGATCCACGTCGGCGTAGATGTTGTCGATGTTGATCTCGGCCGGCTTCAGGCCGTTCATGATGAGCGTCTCGAGGGAGTCGCTCCACTTGATGATGTCGATGCGCTCGCCGCGCAGCTCGTCGATGACGGCCTTGATGCGGCTGCCGCGCACGCCGACGCAGGCGCCGATCGGATCGATCTTCGGATCGGTCGAGACCACGGCCATCTTGGTGCGGTAGCCCGGCTCGCGGACCACGCGCTTGATGTCGATGATGTCGTCGGCGACCTCGGGGACCTCGAGCTCGAACAGACGGCGCACGAGGTCGGGGTGGCTGCGCGACACGATGATGCGCACGCGCGGACCGTCCTTGCGGACCTCGAGCACGATGCCGCGGATACGGTCACCGGTGGAGAAGGTCTCGCCGCGCACGCGCTCCTCGCGCGGCAGGTAGCCCTCGGTCTTGCCGAGGTTGATCACCATCGCGTCGCCTTCGAAGCGCTGCACGGTGCCGTTGACCAGCTGGCCGACGCGCTCCTCGTAGTCGTCGAAGATGACGTCGCGCTCCGCCTCGCGGATGCGCTGCATCATCGCCTGCTTGCAGGCCTGGGCGGCGATGCGGCCCAGCACGGCCAGGTCGAGCTCGTACTCGCCCTCGTCGTCCTCGACGGTGATGTCGCCGGTCGTGCGGTCGATCGTCACGACCAGGTCCTCGCCGGCGCCCAGACGCTTCTTCACCGCGGCACCGATCGCTTCCTCGAGCCCCTCGAACAGAACGTCCTTGGGGATCTCGCGCGAACGGTGGATCGCGTCGACCATCCGGAGCAGTTCTTCGGTGTTCATGGTGGAGTCGGTGGGCGGGACGGCGCGGCGCCGGCCCGGTGCGAGCGGGCCAGTGCGGGTGCGCCGGTTGCGAGTGGCCGGTTGCGAATGGCCGGGGCGACCGGCCGGAGCAGGTGGCCGCCGCGCGCGTGGACGCGAGGGCCTGTTCGGTGGTGGTGGGGGCGCCGCCGAGATCGATGGTCGCGGAGGCGCCGCCGAAACGACGCGGATCCCCGACCGCAGCGCCTCGGACCGAGCGCCGGAGGGGGATCCGGATCAGTCACCGGACCGAACCCGTCGTCGGCCCCCGAAGAGGCGCGGCGGCGCGCGCGGCGCGGTGTCGAAGCGCCGGCGCCGAGCCGGGTGGCGCGGCGCCGATGCGATCGGCGGAAGGTCGCAGGTCGGGAGGGCGAAACGCCTTTCGGCGGGGTTCGCTCCCCGGACTGCGGCCGAGCAGTCTGCTATAGATACCAGGCCGAGTCAACGCGCCAGGGGCGTGGACTCCACCCTCGCGACGATGCCGACCGACGCCGATCCGAAGCGCTCCGATCCGGAGCGCGACCCCGACGCGCGTCCCGCCCCCGAAGGACGCCCCGGTTCGGGGGCGCGCGCGGCCTTCGAGGCGGGGCTCGCCCGGGCCGCCCGCGCGGACGCGACCGTTCTGTTGGTCGGCGAGAGCGGGGTCGGCAAGACGCGCGCCGCCGCGCGCCTCCACGCGGCCGGTCCGCGCGCGGACGGACCCTTCGTGGCGGTGCATCTGGGCAGCATCAGCCCGACGCTCATCGAATCCGAGCTCTTCGGCCATGTGCGGGGGGCCTTCACGGACGCGCGCGCCGACCGCGCCGGGGCCTTCCGCCGGGCCGAGGGCGGCACGCTCGTGCTCGACGACGTGGACCTGCTCCCCGCGCCGCTGCAGGTGAAGCTCTTGCGCGCGGTCCAGGAGCGCGAGGTGGAGCCGGTGGGCGGCGAGGGCCCGGTCGCCTTCGACGTGCGCCTCGTCGCCACCACGAACGCGGACCTGGCGGCGCTCGTGCGCGCGGGGTCTTTCCGCCAGGACCTCTTCTTCCGCCTGGCCGTCGTCGTCCTCGAGGTCCCGCCCCTGCGCGCGCGGACCGACGAGCTGCCCGAGCTGGCCGCAGCCTGCCTGGCGCAGCGCGCCGCCCGGGCCAAGGTGCCGGCGCGGCCGCTCTCGGGCGCGGCGCTCGAGCGGCTGGCCGCGCACCCCTGGCCGGGCAACGTGCGCGAGCTCGAGAACGCGCTCGAGCGGGTCTGCGTCCTCGGGCCGACCGACCCGGGCGCGCCGGCGGACGCGCCGATCGAGGCCGCCGAGTTCGCTTTCCTCGACGAGCCCCTGGCCGGCGAGGCGCGGCGCCTGGCCCGCGAGGCCCTGGGCGCGGGGGTGACCAGCGAGGCGCTCGAGATCGCGATGATCGAGGAAGCGCTCGACCAACACCGCGGCAACGCCAGCGCGGCGGCCCGCGCGGTCGGGCTGACCCGCCGGGCGCTCGAGTACCGCCTCGAGCGCGCGACCGCTCGCCAGGACGCCGAGCGCGACGGCGCCGCGGCGGAGGACGCGCCCGCATGAGCGCTCCCGCCCGCCTCGTGCGCGCGCCTCGGGCGCCCTTCCTCGTGCCGTGCGCGGCGTTCCTGCTCGCGGTCGCCCCGGCGGCGTTCGGCGCCCCGCCCGCGCCCGCCCAGGAGGATGGCGACGCGGCGAACGCCGACGCCGTGATCGGCGACGACGCGACCGGCGACGACGCCGCCGCGCAGGTGGCCGCCCTCGACGCCGAGGCCGTGGCCGCGCGCGAGGCCGCGCTGGCCGCCCTGCTCGGCGCCGAGCCCGACGAGCGCCGCGTCGCCCTCGCGGCGCCGCGGCCCACCGGCACGGCCGGGCGGCGGGCCTTCGCGGTCTTCGCCGCCGCCGCCGGGGTGCCCGAAGCGGTCGGGCCGCTCCTGGCCCTCGTGGGCGACCCCGACGCCGTCGTGCGGCGCACCGCCGCCGAGGGCCTGGGGCGCGTGGACCTGTCCGACGCCCGGCTCGACGAGCGCGTCGGGGCCCTGAGGCGCGCGGCGGCGCGGGACGCGGACCCGGCGGTGCGCGCGGCGGCGCTCGCGGCCCTCGGCGACCTCGACCACCCGGCGAGCGCGACCGCGCTGGCGGGCCTGGTGGCCGCGGGCGGCGAGGGGGCGGCGCCCGCCGCCGAGGCCCTGGCCGGGCTCCTGGCCGCGGACGCGCCCCTGGCGGAGCTGCTCGAGCGGACCGTGGCCGGCGACCCGGACGCGCCGGACGACCCGGCGGTGCTCGCGGCCCTGCTCGGTGGCTACGGCGGCGCCCTGGCGCGCGGCGCGAGCGAGCCGGCTGTCGGCGCGCGGGTGCTGACCGGCCTGGGTCAGAGCGTGGACCGCCCCACGAACGAGGCCGCGACCGCCGCCCTGTCCGAGGCGCTCGTCGGCTGGGACCGGCTCGACGACACGGCCTCGGCGGACCTCTTCCTGTCGGCGCTGGCGGCCTCGGGCTGGCCCCTCGACGCCCTCGACCAGGCGGTCGCGCGGCGCGGCCTCGGCGAGAACGGCCGCCCGGAGCGGACCCTGGCCGCGGGCGAACGCCTCGAGCGCCGGCACCGCTTCACGCGCGGGCTCGACGGCGCGCGCGCGGCGGCCGACGGCCTCGTCTTCCAGGCGGCCGCGCTCCTGATCGAGGGCGACGCGGCGGCCGCCGGGGCCAAGCTCGCCGCGGCCGAGACCCTGCTCGAGGGCGCGATCGAGCGGCGCCCCGACCACGGGGCCCGGCCCTTCGAGGGCCACGCCGGGCGCGCGGCGACCGCGGTCGACGTGCTGCAGCGCCTCGCGGCCGTGCGGCTCGTCCAGGTGCTGACGGCGATCACCGCCGGCGCGGAGCCCTTCGACCGCCCGGTGCTCGAGCGCGCGCGCGCGGCCCACGTCGCCGCCCTGCGCGCCCAGCTCGTCGCCCTGCGCGGCGACTCGGAGGCGTGGGCGACGAGCCTCGAGGCCGTGCTCGGCCGCACGCTCTCGCCGACCGAGCTGATCGCGCCGCTCGCGCGCGGCGACGACGCGGGGGTGTGGCTCGAGCGGATCGGGCGCGCGCTCGCCGCGCTCGAGGCGGTCAGCGGGCACGAGCTGCCCGGGTTCGTCGGTGCTCTCGACGCGGGTGCGCTCGATGCCGGTGCGCTCGATACCGGTGCGCTCGAGCGCGTCGCCGCGCTCCCGGACGCGCTCACCGATCCGATCGCCGACCCCGAACGGCGCGAACTGTTGCGGGCGATGCGCATCGCCGACCTCGAGCGCGTGGGGCGCCGCATCGCGGACCCGGCCGAGCGCGCGAACCGGCGTCTGTGGCAGCTCGTCGAGGCGGACCTGCTCGAGAAGATGGCGCGCGAACAGAGCGAGGGCTTCGCCACGCTCGCCGAGTACCGCTCGGTCGCCAGCACGGCGCTCGAGCACGCGAACCGCTGGCGCGGTGCGGGGGACGGAGCGCGCGCGCTCGCCCACGCCACCGCCCTGCGCGAGGCGCTGCGCGACGATCCGAACGCGCCGACCGGGGTCTTCGGCACGCTGCTCGGCGCGCGCGTGGCGCTCGCGATCGGCACCGCGCTCACCGACCTGGATCGCGGCGACGAGGCGGAGGCCGAGCTGCTCGACGCGCGCGAACGGCTCGTGGCCTACGAGAACGAACTCGTCGCGCGCGCCGCCGAGCTCGAGGCCGGGCGCATGGGCGTGCAGCAGCTCGCCGCCGTCGACCCGGTCGAGCGCCGCCGCAACCAGGCGCGGCTCGACGCGACGCGCGACCTGCGCGCGCAGGTGCTCGTGTCGCTGGCGGTGAACGCGAACGTGCGCCTCGACGACGTGGAGGCGGCGAAGGCCTACTTCGACGCGGCCTTCGAGCTGCGCCAGGACGACTTCATGCGCGTGCTCGCGGCCTGCTACGCGGCGCGGACGGGGCGCGCGGACGAGGCGCGCTTCCTCCTGTCGTCCCTGCGTCCGGCGCGCGGGCTCGAGTACAACCTCGCCTGCACCTTCGCGCTGCTCGGCGAGGCGGAGCGCGCGCTCACGCACCTCGAGGCGGCGCTGCTCGACCTGCCGGGGCGCCGCGCCCGCGCGCGCCAGGCCGAGTGGGCCCGCGACGATCCCGATCTCGCGTCCTTGGTGGGGGACCCGCGCTTCGAGGCGCTGCTCGAGCGCTTCGCCGACGCGGGCGAGGACGGCGCCGAGGCGAGATAGCCGGTTCGGCGCTGGGTGCCGGGGGGGCGGAGCGCTACCGTTGTCGCCCCTCACATGGCACGCATCGTCACCACAGGAAAGGGACGGCGTTGGACCCAGGGCGGCCACCCGTGGATCTACGCCGACGACCTGGCCAGCGCGGACGCGCAGCCGGGCGAACTCGCGCCGGTCTTCGGACCGAACGACGAGCCGCTCGGTTGGGGTCTGTTCTCGAGCGCTTCGCGCATCGCCGTGCGCATGGTCACGCGCAACGCGGAGCAGCCCACCCGCGACTTCTGGCTCGAGCTCGTGCAGCGCGCGATCGCGACGCGCGACCTGCTCGGGCTGCTCGAACCGTCCGGCTCGTGCCGCCTGATCGCGGGTGACAGCGAGCACCTGCCCGGGCTCGTGATCGATCGCTACGCCGACGTGCTCGTCGTGCAGAGCGGCTGCCAGGGCAGCGATCGCATGCGCGACTTCGTGCTCGACCTCGTGCGCGAGGTGCTGCCCTTCGAGCCGCGCGCGATCCTCGATCGTTCGGACGCGAGCGTGCGCCGCCTCGAGGAGCTCGAGCCGCGCGTCGAGTGGCTCCACGGCGAGGTCGAGGGCGTCGTCGAGGTGACCGAACCGGACGAACTCGTGTACGAGGTCGACGTGCTCGAGGGCCACAAGACCGGGCACTACCTCGACCAGCGCGACAACCGCGCGATCGCGGGCTCCTACGCGCTGGCGATGCCCGGCAGCGAGGGGCGCGTGCTCGACGCGTTCTGCTACGACGGTCTGTTCGGCATCCAGGCCGCGCGACGCGGCGCCGAACAGGTGCTGTGCCTCGACCAGGCGGCGGCGTGCGAGGCGCGCGTCCTGCGCAACGCCGAGCTGAACGGCGTGGCCGACCGCGTGCGCTTCGAGCGCGCGAACGCGATGCACGACCTGCGCCGCCGCGTGAACGAGGGCGAGCGCTACGACCTGGTCGTCGTCGACCCGCCGGCCTTCGCGCGCAACCGCAAGGAGGCCGCCGGCGCCGAGCGCGGCTACAAGGAGCTCAACCTGCGCGCGATGGGCCTGCTCGAGACGGGCGGCCACCTGGTGACCGCGTCGTGTTCGTACGCGGTCGGTCGCGAGACCTTCCAGAAGATCGTCGCCTCGGCGGCGCGCGACGCGGGGCGCGACGCGTACCTGCTGCACTCGGCGGGCGCGGCGCACGACCACCCGCACCTGCTCGCGCTGCCCGAGAGCAACTACCTCAAGTGCGCGTTCCTGCGC
>Ga0180435_10001859_pt1 | contig 21744 bp, 13 predicted proteins | sample SS_ome_3_FD_132467 | JGI IMG/M metagenome (GOLD analysis project Ga0180435, IMG submission 132467) | Hypersaline lake sediment archaeal communities from the Salton Sea, California, USA - SS_3_S_1 metaG | ecosystem: Environmental > Aquatic > Non-marine Saline and Alkaline > Hypersaline >...
CACCTCGCTCACGTCGAGATCACCGTCGCGCACCTTGGCGGCTGCCTCCGCATCGTAAGTTTCGCGTACTTTGTACGGCCCGGAGGCAAGAATATCGATCAGTGCTTCTCCGGTATGGGAATGCGGCTGGGCTTTCGATTTCGACTTCGCCTTCGTTGCCGACTTCGTGTATTCGACCAGCATCTCGGGAGTGCCGGTGGCGACAACCTGTCCGCCGCCGTCGCCCGCCTCGGGTCCCATATCGACAATCCAATCGGCCGACTTCACCACGTCCATATTGTGCTCGATCACAACCACGGTGTTGCCGATATCGACCAGCCGATGCAGCACGCGCAACAGTTTCTTCAGGTCCTCGAAGTGTAGACCGGTCGTCGGTTCGTCGAGCAAGTACAAGGTTCGCCCGGTATCGGGCCGGGAAAGCTCGGCGGCCAGTTTCACCCGTTGCGATTCGCCGCCGGAGAGTGTGGGCGCCGCTTGGCCAAGCGTGAGGTAGTCGAGCCCCACATCGCACAGCGTTTGCAGTATGCGACGGATCTTGGGGATATTCTCGAACAGCTTGAGCGCTTGGCCACACGACATCTCCAACACTTCGGCGATCGACTTGCCGTGATAGGCGACGGCCAAAGTCTCGGGATTGTAGCGCTTTCCCTCGCAGGTTTCGCAGGTGACCCACACGTCCGGCAGAAAGTGCATTTCGATGCAGCGTTGACCGGCCCCCTCGCAATCCTCACAGCGTCCGCCCGCTACATTGAAACTGAACCGGCGCGGCGTGTAGCCCCGCAGTCGCGATTCGGGCAATTGCGAATACAACGTGCGTATCAAATCGAAAACACCGGTGTATGTGGCGGGGGTTGAGGTCGGTGAGTTGCCGATCGGCTGCTGGTCGACGCGTATCACTTTGTTGACGTGCTCGACCCCGCGGATCTCGTCGTGTTCGCCAACACTTGTGCTGGCGCGGTGGAGCGTGCGGGCGAGAGAGGCGTGCACTATGTCTTCGATCAGAGAGCTCTTGCCGCTGCCGCTGGGACCGGTGATCGCGGTCAGCGCCCCGAGCGGTATCTGCACGTCGACATTCTTCAGGTTGTGGTGCCGAGCGCCGAAAACCTCCAGGCAAATTGCATTGGGTGGGATCGCAACTTGCAATTTTGAACTCGTCTGTTGTTCACCGACCTCAATCCTGCGGTTGCTGGGGATTGGTATCGCTCGTTTGCCGTTGAGATACGGTCCGGTAATTGATGCTCGACGTTTGGCAATCTGCTCGGGAGTTCCGCGGGCGACAATCTGACCGCCTCCAGCGCCCGCCGCCGGGCCGAAGTCGAACACGGCGTCAGCGCCTTCGATGACCTCTCGATCGTGCTCGACAATCACCAGCGTATTGCCAAGATCTCGCAGTTTACTGAGAGCGTTGATCAGGCGACGGTTGTCGCGGGGATGCAAGCCGATGGTCGGTTCGTCGAGCACATACAACACACCACACAAACCGCTGCCAAGTTGGCTGGCCAGTCGAATTCGCTGTGACTCGCCAGCGGAAAGGGTGGGGGCCTTTCGCGCAACTGCAAGGTACTCAAGACCGACGTCGACGAGAAATCGCACTCGGTTCTCGACTTCCCGAACCAATTCGCCGGCAATTCGCTTTTCTCGCTTGGTCAGCTTCCATCCCGCCACGAACTTTTGCAGTTGGCCGAGTGGCATCCGGCAGACAGCGTCGATCGTTCGATCGCGAAAACGAACCGCCGCGGCATCATCTCGCAATCGACTCCCACCACAGGTGGTGCAGTCAACTTCGTCGACTAGGTGCTCCAGTCGCGTCCGCAACGACGGCGACAGCCGCGACGCCTCTTCGAGTGCGGGATAGAGCCCCTTGTATTGAAAACGGAACAAAGGCCGGTCGTTCTTCTTCGTTTTCTTTCCGCCTCGGTAGACTTCGAACCACGTTTCGCCCGCCCCGTGCATGACCGTGCGACGCTGTCGCGGCGACAGTTGGTCGAGCGGTACGTCGAGCGGAATGCCGCTGCCTGCTGAGAGTCCGGCCAACATCCACTTCGAGAGTGGCTTACTGATGTCGGGCCAAAGTTTGACAGCCCCTTCGGCAAGCGTTAGTTGCGTTCCCCGCAACAACTCGGCCGGGTTGGCGCCAGTTTGCGTGCCGATTCCCTCGCATGCCGAGCACCAACCGAGATGACTGTTGAACGAGAAGTTGTGTGGGGTGAGCGGCTCGAAGCTGCGACCACAGGAGTCGCACGCGAGGTGTTCGCTGTGCCGCACCAACCGCCAATCCGGTTCGGGCGTTTCGTCGTGCGGATAAACAATATGGACGACGCCTTCGCCAAAACCGAGGGCCGTCTCGACCGCGTCGGCGGTACGCGTGCGATCATCGGGACGAATCGACAGCCGATCGACGACCACCTCCACGTCGTGCTTTCGACGGCGGTCAACGGTTGGCGGATTGTCGAGCGAGTGCGTGACGCCATCGACTCGCACGCGCACAAAACCGGCCTCGCGGAGATCGCTCCAGAGCGTCTCGTATTGTTGACCGACCTCAACCTTCAGCGGGGCAGCAACGAACAATTTCGTGCCTTTGCGTTCGGCCAGCAGCTTGTCAACGATTTCGTCAGAGGTTTGCGTACCGATCGGCGTGTCGCATTCGGGGCAATAGGGTGTTCCCAAGCGCGCGAACAGAACGCGCATGTAGTCGTAGATTTCGGTCACCGTGCCAACCGTCGATCGCGGCGTATGACCGAGGTTTTTCTGCTCGATGGCGATTGCGGGTGAAAGACCGTCAATGTGATCGAGTTGCGGCTTCTGCATTTGACTGACGAACTGCCGGGCATAAGACGAGAGGCTTTCGACATAGCGTCGTTGCCCTTCAGCGTAGATCGTATCCATCGCCAGCGAAGTCTTGCCCGATCCGCTCACGCCACAGAACACACTTGTTTTGTCGCGGTCGATCGAGATGTCGACTCCTTTGAGGTTGTGTTGTCTTGCACCGCGGACATTGACCTTTTTGGAGAGCTTTGCGGCCTTGGCCCGCTGCGGCTTGCGGCGGCCATTGGTCGACGGTTTGGCGGCGTCTCGTTTCAGCACGGCGGCAAGCGCCTGACCGGTGTGGGACTCCTTGTTGGCAGCAATCTCTTCGGGTGTACCGGTGGCGATGATACGGCCCCCCCCTGCCCCGCCTTCGGGACCGAGATCGATGATCCAGTCGGCCGTCTTGATGATGTCGAGATTGTGTTCGACAACCAGCACGGTGTTGCCCGCATCGGCGAAGTTTTGCAATACCTTCAAGAGCAACTGGATATCGGCGAAGTGCAGGCCGGTTGTCGGTTCGTCGAGCAGGTAAAGCGTTTGCCCGGTGCTCTTTTTCACCAACTCGCGGGCGAGTTTGATCCGTTGCGCCTCGCCGCCGGAGAGCGTCGGAGAGGGTTGTCCGAGCTTGATGTAATCGAGCCCCACGTCGTGCAACGTTTGCAGTTTGTGTTGGATCTTGGGCTGGTTCTCGAACATCTCGAGCGCTTGCTGTACGTCCATTTCGAGGACTTCGGCAATCGAGCGGTTCTTGAAACGCACCTGCAACGTTTCACGGTTGTAACGGTGCCCCTGGCAGACCGGGCAGGTGACCCAGATGTCCGCCAGGAAGTCCATTTCCAGTTTATTCGCCCCATTGCCGTCGCAGGCGGAACAGCGGCCATCGTCGACATTGAAGCTGAACCGCCCCGGTTTATATCCACGGCGCTTCGACTCCGGTAATTGGGCGTATAGGTTGCGAATGTCGTCGAAAACCTTAATGTACGTGCCTGGATTAGAGCGAGGCGTCCGGCCGATCGGAGATTGATCGATCGCGATCAGTTTGTCGAGGTGTTCCAGGCCTTCGATCGCCTCGTGATGACCAGGCTGGCCATCGCCATGGTTGAGATCTCGCCGCAGAGCTTCCGAGAGGATGTCGTTGACAAGCGAGCTTTTGCCGGATCCTGACACCCCCGTCACACAAACCAACGTGCCGAGCGGGATCTCCGCCAACACATCCTTGAGATTGTTGTGTTTGGCGCCAACAACCTTAAGCCACTTGCCGTTCGGCGAGCGACGGTTCTCGGGGACTTCGATCTTCAGCTTGCCCGAAAGGTACTTGCCGGTAATGCTGCGCGACGCCCCCATCACGGCGTCGGCGGGACCTTGAGCGACCAACTCGCCGCCACGCACACCGGGGCCGGGTCCAAAGTCGATCAGGTGGTCTGCCGCCCGCATCGTGTCTTCGTCATGCTCGACGACAACCACCGTGTTACCCAAGTCACGAAGTTGTTGCAGCGTGAGCAACAGCCGGTCGTTGTCGCGCGGATGTAACCCGATCGACGGTTCGTCGAGGATGTACAACACGCCAACCAAGCCGCAACCGATCTGCCCGGCGAGACGAATTCGTTGCGACTCCCCGCCGGAAAGCGTGGGCGCCGTGCGCGAGAGCGCGAGATAGTCGAGCCCGACATTCATCAGAAAGCCGAGCCGACCGCGGATTTCTTTGATCGCCTCGGCCGCGATGACTTGCTGTGTTTCTTCTAAAACCAGATCAGAAAAGAAGTCAACAGCGTCGGCAACCGAAAGATCACACACCTCGGGCAGCGAGAGGTCTTTCTTGGGCTGGCTGAAGTCTGAATTGGACGTCGTTACCGAAACCGATCGGGCCTGCGGATTGAGGCGTTGGCCGCGACACGTAGGGCACGGCACCGTGTTCATGTACCTCTCGAACCGTTTCAGGTGCTGCTTGCTCTTCGTGTTGCGGTATTTCGAAAGCAGGTCGGGGATGACGCCATCGAACGCGCCGCCGTATTTGATCGGCGACGCCCCGCCGCGCCAAGTGAACGTGATGTGTTCTTCGCCCGTCCCCCAGAGCCAAAGGTCAACGAGTGATTCATCGAGATCTTCCCACCGTGTTTCGAGCATCGTACCCGATTCAACTTCCAGGATGCGTTCCATGGTGTCGGCGACGCCCTGAAATATGTGACGCCGCCAGCGGCTCAAGTCGCGCCAGCCGCCGAGGATCTCAATCGCCCCTTTCTTAAACGATTTGCCGGCGTCGGGAATCAGCAGGTCGGGATCGAACGTGTACAACTCGCCGAGGCCGTCACACTCGTTGCACATCCCTTGGGGGCTGTTGAAACTGAACAACTGCGGGCTGGGCGGTTCGAATCCGATGCCGCAGGAAGCACATGAGTAGTCGACCGAATAGATGCGATCGTTCGTGGCGGCCTTTCTCTTCTTCGCCGTTCGTGCTCGCTTGCCGCCGGGCGATCGGGCGGTCGACTCTTTCGCGGCCGAGTCGCCCTCGGGCATCACGATCAGCGTACCCTTGCCGATCTTGAGCGCCAGATCGACCGCCTCGGCTAGTCGCGGTCGGACTTCCGGGCGGAGGGTGAGCCGATCGGTCACGACCTCGATGTCGTGTCGCATCTGACGATCGAGGTTCAAACTATCGGTCAGTCGAACGATCTCGCCATCGACCCTGGCCCGCACAAATCCCTGCTTGAGCAGGTCTTCGAAGAGGTCGCGATACTCACCTTTTTGCTTGCGGATGATCGGGGCAAGTAGAACGATCTTCGTGCCGCGCTGGATGCCGCAAATCTGTTCGATGATTTGTTCACGAGTTTGCGAACTGATCGGTTCACTACATTTCGGGCAATGGCCGCGTCCGACTCGCGCGAAGAGCACCCGCAGATAGTCGTAGATTTCGGTAATGGTGCCAACGGTCGAACGAGGATTCTGCCCGGCCGATTTCTGCGAGATCGAAATCGAGGGGCTCAGCCCGCCGATGAAGTCGACGTCCGGTTTGGGCATCTGACCAAGGAACTGGCGGGCGAAACTAGAAAGGCTCTCGACGTAGCGCCGCTGACCCTCAGCGTAAAGCGTGTCGAACGCCAACGAACTCTTGCCCGACCCGCTCACACCAGTTAGGCAGATCAGTTGATTTCGAGGCAAAACGAGGTCGACGTCCCGCAAATTATGCTCGCGGGCGCCCTTGATAACGATGTCGGATGCAGGCATTGTTTATCGCGAAAACGCAGAATTGTTCGGTTTCTCGTACGATGGGTTTTCCAACCCGTCGAAACTGTACGAAGGGTCTCCCGACCCGTCGCCGAAAAGGCCACCGCCAATCGACGGACCAGAAGGTCCATCGTACGCGGGTGAGCCGCGGAATTGTTCGGTTGGAAGCAAGTCCGTCATTTTACGAAACAGGTGTACACCGCGACAAGGACAACGAATCAACGAGGTGATCTACAAAAGTCTCGTCCGGGGGACGGGTTTCAAGTGGCAATACGTGGATCCAAAGGCGCGGCAGCAGATGACGGCGATGGAAATCACTCGCCCGAGGCAACCGCCTTGAGTCGATGGGCCAAGCGGTATTGCTTGTGCCAAGTCGCCGAGAATCGGTAGATGATGAAGGTGATGAGCGACATGGCGATCAGCATCGCAAAGCACCAGGGGCGGGCGTAACCACTGTTGACGGGTTCTGTGAGCCCCAAGCGAAGGATCGCTTTGTTGTTGGAGGCGGCGGTCATCACCAACCCGAGCCCAACACCATAAAACGCTGCGATCAGAGCGGAGATCACGGTAACCGCCCAGGTGGTTGCCCAATCGGGGAGTTGAACCAGGTAAACCGCGTAGGCCAGTTGCATGCCCGCCACCAGGAGCACGAGGGGCGACCAAAACCCGATCCCGGGCGAATCTTCGAGGTGGCGATAGTGATCAACGATCTCCGTCACGGCCGGGTACATGCTGGCAAGCGCGACGACGGCCAACACGAATGCCAATGTGTAGACCGTAGACACTTTGCTGGGGTGATGTTCGACACCGCAGATCTTGGCTTCGTCGGAGTCTTCGTCGGTTGACAGGATCTGGCTCGCCGTCGCTCCAATGCTCTTGAGCACCTCGCGCGTTTTGCTCGGTTTCTTGGGCGTCGGTTCGGGATCGAGAGACTCATTCGCGGGTGGCGGTGCGGGTACTTGTTCGACCTTGTTCTTGGTTGGTTTCGGCGGTGGCGTGGGGGGAGCATGTCTAGTTGACTCGGTTTTCTCACCCTCCTCAGGAATTGGTGAGTCGGCGGGATTGGCCCCCGATCCAGACGCTTCCGTCGCGTCGGTTTTTCGTTTGGGCGCTGGTGGCGGAGACTTGTGTGACTCGGGCATCTCTGTCGCGGTGGACGCCGTTGCCTTTGCCAACTTGGGTGGATCCGACTGCTCGACCGGCGTACTCGCCTTTGCCTTGTCGCTGCGAACGGGAGGTTGCGGTGGAGTGGACGTTTGCTTGGGCGACTCTTTTGGCAGCTTCTGTTCGGAACCACTGGTAGCCGGCCGCTTCTTAGGCGCGGGGGGAGGCGAACTCGGCTTCTCCGGTTCGGAGGTAGCCAGCGGAGCGGTCTGCTTCAACTCCGGTTCGCTTCCGTCCGGTTCCGACGGAGCGTCGGTTGGTCGTGTCGTCTCGTCGGGTTTCGCCGTGTCCTGTTTCGACTTCGAGTCCGTACGCCAACGCCGCTTTTGGGATTTCGTTGGTTCCGTTGGCGGATCGGTTTGCTGTTTTCGTTGGCTCGACGGCTCCGCGGGCTTCGAGTCGGTCGTCTTCTCTTTCGTACGACCCGGCGTCTTAGGCTTTTCGGGAGGCGTCGGCTGTTGCTTGGGGATTTTCGATGTCTTTTCAGAAGTCTTCGGACCATCAGTCTTCGGACTGCCTTGAGTCGGTTTCTTCTTCGGCGGCGGTGTCGCGGGCTGCTTATGCCGCGGGGGCGGCGTCTTGGCGGTCTGCGGATCGTCGCGGCGAACCGTGCGTTTCTTTTGGGTTGATTCCGTTTGTTTCTTCTCACGTGGTGGCGGCCTGCGACGAACGCCGGCCGGTGGGGACGGCAACGGTAAATCTCGTTTGCGTTTCTCGGGTCGCTTGGCCGGCCGTGTTAGTTCGTTTTCTGGAGGAGTGGATTCTTGCTCAGTCGGTGACGGCCCCTTTTTCAGTTGCCCCAACTGAAACTTCTTACCGCATTGCGCGCAGCGCAGCACCGCCCCGGCCTGGGGGGTGTCTACCTCGATTCGGGCGCCGCAGCGGCAGCGGAAGTGGGTCGCCATCAGGGGGTCAACTCAATGGGTAAGCGGAGGGTAATCCTATATCTTCCCAACGCATCAAGCTGCGGTCAATCGCCTGCCGAAGAGAAAGCGGCGAAAAAGATGGGGCGAGTGAATCGGGTGTGGAACGGGCTCGCGTGCCGTCGACGCAGAGCGCCCGAGCAGAGAGGTTCCGACGCGGGAGCGTCGGAACCAGTTCTGTGACAGCGACGGTGAGCGCTCGCCCTTATCGGTCTGAATAGACTCGAGTGCTTTCCTCTTTCATCACCGGGCGTTCCATCTCGTCGCTCGCAAGTTGGACGCGTACACGGTGGTCTCCAGGCCGCAGGCCTTTGCCGCGGAATTTGAACACGGCTTCGCTTTTTGGCGCCAAGCGAGTGACGACATCAAAGATGACGTTCTGGCCTTCGACGCGGGCACGCGCTGGACCGTCGCCCGAGAGCGGTTGCATGTCGGGCGGGAAGGCGACGACGATTTGAACGTTGTTTGCCGTCTTCGAGCCTTCATTGACGACGCGGACCTCGTATTGGGTCTCAGCGCCTACTTCGATCGGATCGTAGCCGTCGGAGATGTCGAAGACCAGCGAAGCCAGCCCTTCAACCATCACCTCTTGCTCAAGCTGATCGCGCAGACTCATATCCGCACGACTTTCGATCAACATTTTCTGTTCTCCTGTTTCCACGGGGACGACGATCAACTTGACCTCCCCCATTTGCTCTGCCGGCAATTCGGCCAGGCTCCACGTCACCGCGTGTTGCTGCTGGTCATACGTGCCGGAGTTATTGGTTTCTTTGAATTGAAAGCCGCGTGGCAAATGAGCCACGAGGTCGACATTCTTCGCCGGCGCCGTGCCCGGGTTGGCGATCGTGATTGAATAGGCTGCCGGACGTTCCAGGTACCGCAGTCGCGGCCCTTTCAAACCAACCTTGAGGTCGGGGGCCGTGATTTCCAAATCGGTCGAGTGCTCTACCAACAGATTGGCGTCGGCATGTACACGCAAGGTGTTGCGTGTCAATCCGGCCTCGGCCGCCTTCAAGGTGAGTTCCAGCTCCTTGGTTTCGCCTGGTTGCAACGAACCTACTTCGAACTCGAGTTCCTGACCTGCCGGGTGACTGAGGCCTTCCGGCACGTCCTCTTCAAGGATGATGCCCGTGGCGACGCCTGTGCCCGGGTTGGAGAGTCGAATTTTGAAGACGACGTTTTCGCCAATCAGCACTTTTCGTGGACCGGTGTGTTCCAGTTTCAACATCGGTCGCGTGCAAATGGTTTTGGCCGAAGCCTGAGTGCGAAACGCCAGGGTGGCGACGCTGCCGATTTCACCTTCTGCTTCGGGCATCAGTTGCATAGAAACCGTCTTTTCGCCGCCCGCTTCGATCCGCCCGATGTCCCAGAGAATGACACCATCGGCCGTTTTGTTGCTGGGAGGATCGGTGTCGATCAGTCGCGTACCCTTGGGGATTTCGTCCCGCACGAGCACGCCCTCGGCATCAACCTTGCCAACGTTTCTGATCTTGATGGCGAATGTAGCGGGTTTGCCGATTTGTATTTCCTCGGGCGCAACCTTTTCAATCGTCAACGCTGGCGTGCGCGGACCTTCCAGTTCTGGCGCTCCTGGTTTGCCGCGATCGATCACGTCGGTTGGCTCACCGAGCACTCGACCCACCTCGGCGTCAGGAGTTGGCGACGGTGCGCCGACGGCAAGTGGGGCGGTCGCGCCGTACATATCGCGCGAGGCCGATCGTTCATAACCGGGACGACGGGGTTCAACCGGCCGTTCCTCCGCCGGGGCGATGCGGTCTGTTGGATACCGAATCGGGGCTTCCTCCGCCCCGGGTCGACTTGTGAGCACTGAAGCTGCGCCGGCGCCGACGGCCGCTCCCGCCGCGGCAGGGATCGCGGGCGAAGGCGCTCCACCACCGATTGGAGGTAGTGCTCTCGGTGTCGCACCGCGTGGACTGCTGTCAATTGATGGGGGCGCCTCCTCATATCGTGTGTAGCGCGACGACTCGCCGATTGCCGCTGAGTCGTTCGGCGGGTTGTCAAAGGGGGTTTCGCCGTCACGGGAGATCCGCATCGGGTTGACGGCGGGCGATTTGGCAGGCGTTGGTTCATCCGCGATGCTCAACGCCGGGCCGCTATTGCGATCTTCCATTTCACCGGCGGCGCGCAGCGCGACGGGCGAGTCACCTTCAGCCGAGGTAAACACCGGAGGAGCCGACATATGCCCTGCGTCAGCGACGGCGGGCGATGCCAACTCCGGTTCTGTATGGCTGACGGGCCGAAGTCGCAGCATGGCGGGCGAATCGTCGACGACGACTGGCGAAGGCTCGGTTTCGGCGCCGGCGGGCAGCGGGATCGGCTTGGGTTGTTCGCCGCCGGGCTGCTGGTCGGCTGCCAGATTGTTTTCTTCATCGTTCGCCTTGCGCATCGCACTTTGGGCCTGATAAATCGCCAGCACACCCAGCATGACGACAACGCTCAAGGCAAAGACACGGATGATCAGCCGTTTCGAGGGCCGTTTCATGGTTTGCTCCCCAAAACCTCGGTTCAGGTTGTTTGGATCAGGACTAATTCAATGGCGAGTCGTCAGCGCGCAGGCGCTGCCGATTTCGGTGGGGGGTTAAGTACCAGAAACGCGCCGGGGCGAAAAGAGCAATTGCATTTCGGCGTTTCGCTAGCACCGGGGCAAATAGGGCGTGCTTTCTGCGGTATAATGGGCGACCGCTGAACGGGAGATAGCTCAATTGCCCGTGTGGAACGTGTGAGACAGCCTCTGACCTGTGTGATCAAAAATGAGAACAGCGTATTTCGATTGTGCCAGTGGAATCAGTGGCGATATGACGTTGGGCGCCCTTGTTGACGCCGGCGCCGACCTGACAGCCATCCAGAGCGGTATCGACTCACTTGGGCTGCCGAGTTGCCGCCTGATCGTGAGCGAGGTCAAAAAGAAGGGTTTCAGGGCGACGCAGTTGGTTGTCGAGCACGAGCCGGAACACGCCCACCGACACCTGAGCCAGATCGTCGAGATGATCGTCAACTCTTCCCTTGCCGACCGGCCAAAGGAGACCGCAGTGCGGCTCTTCAATCGCATCGGCGAGGCCGAAGCCAAAGTCCACGGGACGACGATCGAGAAGGTCCATTTTCACGAGGTGGGAGCGGTCGATTCGATTGCGGACATCGTTGGTGCGGCGATCGCGATTGATCTGCTTGGCATCGAACGCATCGTCTGTTCGCCCGTACCAGTCGGCATAGGTTTCGTCAAAATCGCCCACGGTCGGTGCAGTATCCCCGCCCCCGCCACCGCCGAGTTGTTGCGAGGCGTGCCGCTCATGCCGTCGCAAGTGAAGGCGGAACTGACGACACCCACCGGTGCCGTGATTGCATCGACCCTGGCTGACGACTTCGGGCCGGTACCGGCGATGAAAATCGAAACAATCGGCTACGGGGCAGGGCAACGCGATCTGGATGAGCAGGCCAATTTGCTACGTGTCCTTATCGGCGAGATGGACCCCACTCCAGTACAGGAACAGGTATGGGTGCTCGAAACGAATCTGGATGACGTGACGGGGGAGACGATCGGGCACTGTGTTGGGCTTCTGGCCAACGCTGGCGCCCTGGATGTGACCGCCACACCCATCCAGATGAAAAAGAACCGGCCCGCTGTGACGGTTTCGGTGATCTGCCACGAGGCAGACATCGCCAAGCTGGAGTCGATCCTGTTTCGCGAGACCTCTACACTGGGAATTCGCCGCTGGCCCGTCGTGCGTAGCGTTTTGAATCGAAAGTCTGTCACGGTCGAGACGATCTACGGTCCAATCGACGGCAAGCTAGCGTGGGCGGATGACGTGCTGCTCAGGTTTTTACCAGAATACGAGTCGTGTCGTCGGGTTGCACTCGACCAGCAGAAGCCGCTTACCGAGATCTATCAGGCGGCGAGCGACGCTTTTGACCCGAACGACATTGATGAAAAGTCGCTCAGCGAGTAAAAGCGGTCATGCCCTTTTTCGCCGACATGTCGACGTTTTGTTTCTTCGCCGGAATCGCCATTCTCACCTGGGTTTTCCTGCGCAAAACTTACCGACGTCGAAAGAAGACCTCTGCCCCTCACCCCCGCACTCCCTCAACCCCTTCTTTCACCCAACCCCTGATCGACGCCCCACGGGAAGTCGCTCGCTGGCAGGTCGAGATGCATCAACTCGCCCGGGACCTCAAGGCGGAGGTCGAGACGAAGATCGGACTGTTGCAACAGACGGCGATCATGGCCCGCCGCGAAGCCGATCGCCTCGAAAAGCTGCTCGCCGACGCCGAAGCGGAACGGCACCGCGTGGCGTAGTGAACATTCGTTTAACCGGAAGCCGCAGGCGACGTGGAGCGGCGGCGATTTCCCGTGCGGTTCGATCGTGGTATACTAAATGGCATGAACTATGACTTCCCGCCAGATATCGAAGAGCGGCTCAAGTCTCGGATGAGCGCCGGTGCCTATCAGAGCGAAGCGGATGTGGTCCGCGAGGCGATGGATGCCCTCGATCAGTTGGAGCAAGAGAAGCTCATCCGCTGGGAACAACGCAACCGAACGGCGATCCAGCAGAGTGAGCAAGGCCTGTCGAGGCCGCTTGACGACCATGCCATGCTGGCGCGACTGCGCGAGCGGCTGGCGAGCGAAGGGATTGTCGACTGATGGCAAAAGTTGCGGTAATGCGGGTTGTGGATGCGGTGCGCGACCTGCCGCGTCAGTTGTGAGGATACAACATTTCCTCCAACCGATTCCAAGCAGCGATGGCGGCATGCTTGCCGCTGACCGGTTCGAGGCACGTAAACTTCTCGCAAACGTAGACCGTTGGCGGCTCGCCCTGACTGAATCGGCCGGTGAAGATGGGATCCAACTCGGGTGAGCCATCTTCCACCTCTGCCTGCGGGCGACAGGCGACCACCCGATTCGGCAGATATCGCGACCGCAGATTAGTGATCACCTCGGCAGTTTCCTCTTCCTCGGCGTCGCCGAGGATGACAATCTCCGACATCGGGCCCAGGTACGTATCCAAGGCGCACAGCAACTGCCCCGCAGCGACGGGCGAGGTTTCCATCACACCTGCGCCGGCGGCGAGCGTATCCTGGGCAGCGGTGAGAAAGTCACTCCGCCCGCAAAGCCGGCCGAGCCGCAACAGCGTCGTCGCCGCCATCGCGTTGCCGCTCGGTACGCTGCTCTCATAGAAATCCTTGCTGCGCACGAGCAGTTGTTCGTGGTCGTCGGCCGTGAAGTAGAATCCGCCGCCTTCTTCATCGCGGAAGTGGGCCAGCACGGCCTCCATCAACTCGACGGCGGTCGTAATCCACCGCTCCTCGAAGCTTGCTTCATACAGCGAAATCAATGCGTTGGCCAGGCAGGCGTAGTCGTCGAGGTAGGCATCGAGGTTCGCCACCCCGCAACGCCAGGTGTGCAGAAGCCGCCCGTCATCGCGTCGCATGTTCTGCAGAATGAAATCCGCCGCTCGCTCCGCGGCCGTCAAAAATCGTGGTTCATCGAACACGGCGGCGGCTCGGGCGATCGAATCGATCGTCAGGCCGTTCCAACTGACGAGGACCTTGTCATCCTTGCCGGGGCGGACGCGACGATTGCGCACTTCAAGTAACTCCGCCCGCGATTGGGCGAGCTCCGCTGCCAGCTCCGTAGCATCCCAGCCTTTCAGCTCCGCGCATTGATCAATCGATTTCGGCAGGTTGAGGATGTTTTTGCCACCCGTCTCGAAGTTGCCGGCCTCGGTTACGTCGTAGACGTGACTGAAACGTTCTGCCCGCTCAGGGCCGAGGACCTCGGTCACCTCGGCGAGCGACCACACGTAGAACTTGCCCTCTTCACCCTCACTGTCGGCGTCCTCGCTACTATGGAAGCCGCCAGCTTCATCGGTCATGTAATCGAGAACGTAGTCGATCGTTTCGCGCGCGACTCGGCCGTATCGCTCTTCGCCCGTGGCAAGATAACCGTCTAGGTAGGCCCCACTCAAAAGGGCGTTGTCGTACAGCATTTTTTCGAAGTGCGGCACGAGCCACCGCGCGTCGACCGAATAGCGGGAAAAGCCGCCGGCCAGATGGTCGTAGATGCCGCCGTCGGCCATTTTGTCTAGGGTAAGCCGGACCATCTTCAACGTGGCTTTTGTTCGCTCTCGCCGCCAGATCCGCAGCAACACGCTGAGGTCCATCGGGTGCGGGAACTTGGGCGCCCCGCCGAAGCCACCATTTGTGTAGTCGAACAGACCACGATACTTGCGTTCGGCGTTTTCGAGCAACGCGTGCAACTCGTTCCCATGCTCCCGCGTGGGAACGGCTGCTGAGACGCTTGGGGACGCGCCACCCGACATCGTTTCGCCGATCCGCTCCGTCAAAACCTGCGCTTGCTGAAAGGCAGCATCGCGGCGATTCTGCCAAGCGTCGAGCACGGCGGCCAACACTTGTCGAAAACCCGGCATTCCGCCACGCGACTCAGGCGGCCAGTACGTGCCACCATAAAACGGTTTGCCCTCGGGAGTGAGAAAAACCGACATCGGCCAGCCGCCGTGGCCGGTCAGCATTTGCACGGCCGTCATGTAAATGTGATCGAGGTCGGGTCGCTCTTCGCGGTCAACCTTGATCGAAACGAAATGCTCGTTGAGAAATGCGGCGATCTCATTGTTCTCAAAACTCTCCCGCTCCATCACGTGGCACCAATGGCAGGCCGAGTATCCGATCGAAAGAAAGATCGGCTTTTCTTCTTCACGAGCCTTGGCCAGCGCCGCGTCACCCCAGGGATACCAATCGACCGGGTTCTCGGCATGTTGCAGCAGATACGGACTCAGAGTATCGGCAAGCTGATTGGGCATGCAGTCTACTTGAACGTGTGGTTGTCGTCGGGGAAGGCGCCGTCGCGGACTTCGTCACGATATTGCGTTACCGCTTCGTTGACGATCGATCGCAGGTCGGCATACTTTTTGACGAACCGTGGCACGTAGCCGCTGGTTAACCCAAGCAGGTCGCTGATTACGAGCACTTGCCCGTCACATTGATTGCCGGCGCCGATGCCGATAGTGGGGATCAGAAGCTCCTCGGTGATCTCGGCGGCGACTTCGGCGGGAATGCACTCAAGCACGATGGCAAACGCCCCGGCGTCTTGCGCGGCCTTGGCGTCGACCAACAACTCCTCACGGTCGCGCTGCACCTTGTAACCGCCCATTCGATGGATGCTCTGCGGCCGCAAGCCGACGTGGGCCATCACCGGAATGCCCGCCGCGACCAATCCCGAGATGACCTCGGCCTGATCGGCTCCGCCTTCGAGTTTGACGGCCTGGCACTGAGCACCTTTGAGAATTCGGCCCGCATTTTCGATCGCCTTGTGGACACCCAGGTGATAACTGGGGAAGGGCATATCGACGATCACCAACGCCCTCTGCACGGCCCGCCCGACCATCTCGGCGTGGTAAATCATCTCGTCGAGCGTGACAGGGATCGTGTTGGCGTGCCCCTGCACCACCATCGACATACTGTCGCCAACCAGGATCGCCTCGATGCCCGCCTCGTCAACCAACTGCGCCATCGGGTAGTCGTAGGAGGTCAACACGCTGATCTTCTGGCCGGCCGACTTCATGGCGGTGAACTGCGGGACAGTAATTCTCTGCATCTTTTCTGACATAACTCATCTAGCCGGACCGCAACGCCGGGCCGGATTCCTCGGTTTAGGTTTAGCCTGCAACTCAACTTCACCCTCCCTCCGGGAGGGTCGGACGCGGTAGCGGCCGGGGAGGGGAAAGGCGATGTTGTCTTGCAGTTCGCCCTCCCCGCTCGTTCCTCGCGACCCTCCCGGAGGGAGAGTGAAGTGACTTCGGTGCAAATCGCCACGAATGTCCATCGCTTCAATTTGCGTGACCCGCGTTCGACACTTTGGCGAAAAACGCCCGAAGCTGCTGCCGAGCGGGGGCGGACGCGTCGATGCCGTCGGCCTCACCAATCCATGCAAACCGCCCATCTAATTATTCGGCACCCTGATTGGGCGGCAATTGTTCTTGAAATCGAGGCCCCCAGGGGTCCCCTTAAGTGTCGAAAAATTATCCCACGGCAGGTTTTTCGACACAACACCCCAATTTAACAGATTCGGTTGTCAAAGACCTTCGGCTGTGCGTTTCCGCCTCGCTTAAAGCAGACGGGATCGATACATTGTATGGGAGAATAGTAAATAGTCAATAACTAATAAACTATTAGTTCGCAACGATGTCTGTGGTCAACGTCTGTCGGCAGCAGAAATCCCTGAATACGTTGCTTCTTGAAAGAACTGACCGACCGGCACGGCAAGCTCGCGGAAGCGGGCGGTTGGCATGGCCACCGTTTTCCACCGCGGCGAGAGCGGACGCGACCAGCCGACATAAAGATCGAGCCGAATCGCCACGAAGCCGTACAGATGGTCTTCAAAGGAGAATAACTGATCGGCGGGCAGCGGCGCTTGATCGCCCACGACATTGTAGGCGAAGACGAACAGCCCTCGAAATCGCGGACCAAAAACGGTTTCCCAGCGAGCGAGGCTGGTCAGGTCGTCCTCGGTCGTCCAGTTCTTGAAATACTGTTTTTGGCGACCGGAGGGGAACTGCCTTCCTTTGATGTCGATAATGTAGGAATAGTCGCTGACGACCGGTGAAACGAGAAAGTCGACGCTCTTGAGCGACCGATCGCCGCACAGACTGCGTCGCGATTCGTTGACGCTTACGTACGGAATCCGCTCGACTCGCAGATACCGCTGAAAGGCGCGTTCGTAATGGTTTTCGCGCTTGGCCATGGTTCAGAAATTGCGAATTGAAAACACCGAATTGCAATGGACCGATTATGGCGACCCAGGCGAGCAAAACACAGCCCACGAGATATCGCCAACCTGCCGAAACGGGGCCGGCAGTGCCAACAGCGTGTCACACCATCGAGAACTAGTCGTCGAGAATTTTGCCGAGGGCGGCGATCAGTTCGCTGCCTTCGTCGTCCAGTGAGACGTTTTGCTTTTCGCCCGTCGCCAGATTTTTGACTTGGCAAGTGTTGGCGGCGAACTCGTCCTCGCCGGCGATCAGCGCGACGCGAAAGCCGCGACGATCGGCGTACTTGAGTTGCTGCCCGAGTTTTTTGGGATCGACAAACACCTCGGCGCCATAGCCGGCCCTGCGGACCAGTGAGGCCAAACGCAGGTATTCCGGCAAACGGCCCTTGTCGAAAAACGGTACGAAGACGGGGGCGGGCGTGCTGACCTGTTCGATCATGCCCAACTCTTCCATGGCGGCGAGCAATCGATCGAGGCCAAGCGAGGCGCCAATGCCGGGCAGGTCCTGCTTCGTGTAGAGGCCGGCGAGGTTGTCATAGCGACCGCCCGAACAGACGCTGCCGATCTCCGGTAGTTTGTCCAAAAAAGTTTCGAACACGGTGCCGGTGTAGTAGTCCAGACCGCGTGCGATCGAGACGTCGATTTGCAGTCGGCTTTTGGGCACGCCGGCCGCGGCCGTCGCCGACGTCAGTTCCGCCAATCGGCCAACGCCTTCTTCCCCCGTTTCACTGCCGGTGACCAGTTTCTCAAGTTGACCCAAGACGGCAGCGGTCTCGCCGCCGATGTCGGCGAGTTGTAGCACCTCTGACGCTTGTTCGGCCGTTGCGCCGGCGGCCGCGATCATTTCATCGGCCACCTTATCGCGGCCGATTTTGGCCAACTTGTCGAGTGCCCGAAGTACGGCGGTCGACTGGTCGGCGAGTCCCAGCTTTTCCAGCAAGCCCGTCAGCACGAGGCGGTTGTTGACGCGGATCGAAAAATCCTCGAATCCGATCGTGGTCATCAGTTCGTGGATCACCAGACCTGTTTCGATGTCGGCGGCAATCGAGCGCGTGCCGATCGTATCGAAGTCGCACTGCATGAATTCGCGGTAACGGCCTCGCTGCGTGTTTTCGCCTCGCCAGACCGTGGCGATGTGGTAGCGTTTGAACGGCGTGCCCAATTCGTTGATGTGTTGAGCGGCGAACCGCGCCAGCGGCACGGTCAGATCGAATCGCATGCCGACTTGCCGGCCGCCCTGGTCCTCAAACTGATAGAGTTGTCGATCGGTCTCCTCACTCCCTTTGCCCGTCAGAATCTCCAGATACTCGAGCGTTGGCGTATCAATCGGGCTGTAGCCGTAGGAGCGATAGACCTTTTGCGCGGTGGCGATCAGTTTTTCGCGCGGGATCATCGCCGCCGGCAGGTAGTCGCGGAAACCGCGCAGAATGCGCGGCTGAATCAGTGGCGTTTTCGACATGGGGAGCGGAAGTTGTTAGTTGTCAGTTATTAGTTGTCAGATCGAAGCCGCCCGCGGTTTTCCCTCAAGCCTCAAGCCTCAAGCCTCAAGCCAACACTTGCAGCGGGTCGGGGCGTTGGCTGCGGATCGATTCGCCGCCCTTGGTCGGCAGGACGGCGTCCATGTACTCGGCGATCTGTTCCGGCGTTTCGAAATACTGCTCGTAGACCCAATCGTCGTCGTACTCGCAGTTTTCGGTGGTGTAGTCGCGACAGATCTGCGGACGCGTCTCGTAGGCTCCACAACGGTTGTCCGCCATCAAATGCTTGCAGTCGGTGTGGACCATCAGATACCAAGTTCCCTCTTCCACAAACACACTGGCCCGGCCGTGAACCAAGTACCAACGAATGTAGTCGTAATCTTCATGATCCTTCGGCTTCTCGATCGGCAGGGCGAAATAACGACAACACCGGGCCGTGCAATACTGGCACAAAACCTCACCGGGTTTGAGGTCTTCGCGCGACACTTTTGTCGTTTGTGTTGAGTCAGCCATGACAGAGCTTTCATTTTTGCTCAGGGGGGTTGCGTAGGCGTTTACAAGGTAACACAACAAAGGGCAACCGGCGAGGGGCGAAACGGCCGCCGTGTTGCGGCGTTGAGATTTCGCGAATGACCAAGGATCAAGGATCAATGACCAATCCATCCCCCGAAACCAAAACCTCACCGCCTCACCCCTCGGTCCTCGTACTTCGGCACGTGCCGCACGAGGGCTTGGGCATCCTGGCTGACATCTTCGCTGCACGTCATCTGACATGCGTATTCGGGAACATGTTCGCCAGCCGAGCCGATTTCGCGCCTGATTTTTCAGGGATCGCCGGCCTGATCGTGATGGGCGGGCCGATGAACGTGGACGAGACGGATCGTTTTCCGCGTCTTGCCGACGAGGTCTCCTGGATCCGAAACGCCGTCGAGGCGGAAGTGCCTGTGCTCGGCGTTTGCCTGGGCTCGCAACTGATCGCTAAAGCCCTCGGTTCGAAGGTTTTCTCCGGCGAGACGAAGGAGATCGGCTGGTATTCGATCGACCTGACGGCCGACGGGTCGGCGGATCGTCTCTTTCAACACTGCCCAGCACAGCCGACCGTATTCCAGTGGCACGGCGAGACGTTCGACCTGCCGCCCGGCGCCACGCTGCTGGCATCGAGCGAACTGTACCCACACCAGGCGTTTCGTTACGGCGAGTCGGTCTACGCGCTGCAATTTCACCTGGAGGTGACGGCCGCGATGATCGACGAGTGGCTCGGCGTCGGAGAGAATCAGCGGGAACTGGCGGGGTTGCCGTACATCGAACCTAAGAAAATCGCACGCCGCACGCCGGATGAACTGCCGGGGATGCTGGCGATGGGGGAGAACGTCTTCGGCGAATTCGCCGACTTGTGCCGTGAGCGGGTTTGAGTTTCGACTACTTTGACGGGATGAACAGGATCGACAGGATGGGATTGCGCCTGGGATCATGGTATCGTTCCGATATCAACGGCGATGAGATTCGTGCCAATTCCGTCTTCCGTTTCGCATCCGATCAGTCCCGTCAAAGAGATCTCCCATGTTGCTCCATCGTTTTGGCTGGCTGCACGTATTGTTCATGAGTTGTCTCCTTGTTGGCGTCGCGCCTGCCGAGGAATCATTCGAGGTGTTGCCGGCGAAGATCGACGGCGTGCCGAAGCACCAGATGATGCGGCACTATCTGCACGGTTTGGCGAACCGACAATTTGAAATCTGGCGTGCCGAGTACAACGTCCGCAAGTCTCCCGATGAGATCGTCAAATACCAGAAGAACCTCAAGGCGAAATTCCACAACGGTATCGGCGGCCTGCCTGCGAAAACCCCGCTCAACGCGAAGACAACCAGCAAGGCTTCGCGCGCAGGCTACACGGTTGAAAATGTGCTTTTCGAGAGCCAGCCCCGGCACTACGTTTCGGCCGGTCTGTTTCTGCCCGATTCCCGGAACTTTCAACCGCCCTATCCAGGCGTGCTTGTTGTCTGCGGTCACTCCGCGGAGGGCAAAAACTACGAAAAGTACCAAAAAGCGGCGGCGCTGCTGGCCCTGAATGGCATCGCGGCGTTGATTGTTGATCCCATTCACCAGCTTCGAGCGATTGCTCGATACGATTGGCCCGCAAGATGCCGAACAAAACATCTTTGGACAACTGGCGTTCGGCATGGACCATGCCGACTTCCTGATGATGCGGGCGCCCCGGCCAACATTGATCTGCTGCGCGACACACGACTTCTTTGACATCAACGGCACCTGGAAATCGTATCGAGACGCCAAACGGCTGTACGGCCGACTCGGCTTCGCCGAACGGATGGACATCATCGAAGTGGATGAAAAGCACGGTTACAACCAACCGCTCCGAGAGGCAAGCGTGCGGTTCATGCTCCGCTGGTTGGCTGGTCGTGACGAGGCCATCACCGAACCGGAGATTCAATTGCTCAGCGACGAAGAATTGCGATCCTCTCCCGACGGGCAGGTGATGCGAATCGAAGGGGCGGTCAGCGCCTTCGATATTTGTCGGGCAGAAAGCCAGAAACTTGCGGAGACTCGTCCCAAGTCACGGCAGCAGGTAGGGATGGACCAATTCCGAAAGGAGTTTCTGAAAGTCGCCGGTATCCGGAATGCAGCGAAGCGAACGTGGCTCGGCGTGTTTTTCAAAAAGGACTTCACTCGGGATCGCGTCGAATACAACTCGTTCGCTCTCAAGGTTGAAGACGGCGTGTATCTGCCGGTCGTCGTCGCCAAACCGGCCGGCAAGAAGACGACAACCGTGAACTTGGTGCTTCACGATCAAGGCAAGTCCGTCGCCTTTCAAGCCGATGGCAAGGCCGAAAAGGCCCTCGGCAATGGAGAGACTGTGGTGGCGGTCGACCTACGCGGCGTCGGCGAAACCTTTGGCCTCGGCAGCCGCTGGTACTCCGGGCGTTTCGGGCCGGACTCGAAGGATATCGCCACCGCCTACCTGCTCGGGCTCAACTACGTCGGCATGCGAACCAACGACATTTTGACGTGCACCGATTGGATTCGAGAGGAGTTCGGCAAAGACGTAACCATCCGTCTCTCGGCCCACGGCCATCTCTGCACCCCCGCCTTGCATGCGGCGTTCGTCGAACCCGATCGATTCGAACACATGCGGCTGACCGGCGGTCTCATCAGTTGGTCGAATCTCATGGAAACGCCGATTCACCAAGACCAGTTCGTCAATGTCATCCACGGTGCGCTACGGTACTACGACCTGCCCGACCTTGTCAGGGCCTTGGGCGACAAGATTCAGGTTGAATCGCCGGTAGACGCGACCGGTGCGCCGACTGTACGATGAAGTCGTGTAACGGCAAGC
>Ga0180435_10001860_pt1 | contig 21742 bp, 18 predicted proteins | sample SS_ome_3_FD_132467 | JGI IMG/M metagenome (GOLD analysis project Ga0180435, IMG submission 132467) | Hypersaline lake sediment archaeal communities from the Salton Sea, California, USA - SS_3_S_1 metaG | ecosystem: Environmental > Aquatic > Non-marine Saline and Alkaline > Hypersaline >...
ATCTTGTCGTCGATTCGGATGGTTTGATACTGACGGGGCTTGGCTTTGCCATCATCCAGTGTGACATCCAGTACCCCCACCTGTTTGCTGTAGGCCCAAGCCTGGACAATCAGCGTATGGCCCACTTCCAAAATCTCGTCCAAACGCGTATGGGTATGACCACTGACGATAATATCGATGCCTGGGACTTCCCTGGCCAGGATTTCATCTTCCGAGTGCTCCGGATCGTCCGAAAGCCCGCTGTGTGACACACAAATTACCAGGTCAACATTTTCAATATTGCGCAACCGATCCACCGTGGACTTGGCGGTTTCGATGGGATCCTTGAATTCGACCGGCGATGCAAACGGCGCCACCTCAGCCGCATCCTTGCCCACCAGGCCGAAAATACCCATACGCAGACCATCCTGTTCCAAAATCGTGTAAGCCCTGATCAGGCCACGATCAAATGCCGTTTCTAAGCTATCGTCATCTTTATCGTCCGGATCAAAAGTCATGTTGGCGCACACGATCGTCGGGATTTGACCCTGTCTTTCGGCGGCCGTCAGGATACGCGCCAATCCATCCGGCTTTAAATCAAATTCATGATTGCCCAGAGCCACCGCGTCATAACCCATCTGTTTCAGCAGTCGCAGTTCAAATGCCTCTTCCCGGCTCAACATGTGAAACAGGGACCCCATCAAAAAATCACCGGCATCCAGAACAAGAACCGGATTTCCCCGGCTTTGCTTCACAGATTGAATAACCGTGGCAATTCGGGCCCATCCGCCCACCGTCTGATCGTCATCGGTTTTCTCCGGTGTATAATCCAGATTGGACGGTCCGGCCAACAGATGCGAATGCATGTCATTGGTGTGCACGATGGTCAACGCCGTCGGTTTGGCTTGAGCTGAGAAAACAGGAAATAGCAGCAGGATCATAACCAATGGAATAATATCGGTCTGTTTCATTTTTTCGCCCTTGGATTGCCTGTTTATGCAGTGGGGAATTCAAATTAAAAATAGTTACTTTAAACCATTTTTTCAGATCGTGTTTAGGTTTTACCGGTATTCCCGAAAAGTTGAAAGAAAATAGCGAACACAATTATCTGAACGATAAATCCGACGAGGCAAACAGCAACTGCCCGCCAGGTACTTTTATAGTCGAGAGCTTGCCTGACTGCAATGATCATAGCGACCAACATCCAAATGCCACAAACTAAATTGACAACATTCCCAATCATGGGGATTATTCCGAGAACACGCAGCGTTCCCGGAGAACTGGAAAACCCGATGGTTCGAAGCAACTCCCCAATATCCGCTTTGGTTTGCGGTTCGGCTAATAATTTGGTTCCGATGGCATATGTCAAGTATGCCCAAATAAACCAACCCACCAGGGCTCCGATCGTTCCAAAAACGAGACCCTTTATCCCGATGGTACCCATAGCCCCGATTCCCGAGGCAACACTAGAAAGAATGACAACGGTCATGGCCTGGCTTGTGGCATTTTTATCGGCTTCAACCTCTTCGTATAGACTGACGTCCAGCTTGGCTGCCCGCATCATGCGGTCTGTGAGTGATGGCATACGTACCTCCTTGTATAACGCTGAGTGCCGTTGATCGTATTGAATTTTCCAGTTGTTGATGTCAGCATCGGATTCTCTGTCAGGCTATTGGACGGTTCCCTTCAAACCAATCTCTTCGGCAACAGTGCGCATCCCCGCGATGGTTTCGGTGATCAGCTCGCCAATTTCCATATCGAGCATTTCCGCCCCCTTGGCGATGATCTCCCGGTCGACACCGGCGGCAAAATGTTTGCTCTTCCATTTCTTTTTCACCGATTTGGCTTTCATGTCCAGTACGCTTTTGGAGGGACGCACCAGGGCCGTGGCGGTAATCAAACCCGTTAATTCGTCGGTGGCATACAGCACTTTTTCCAGAAGAGATTCGGGTTTTACATCGGTGCAAATCCCCCAGCCATGGCTGAGCACGGCCCGCACGTATTCTTCAGGAAATTGGTTCTCTGCCAGTATGCTGCGCGCCATCTGGCAATGTGAATCCGGATACATTTCATAGTCAATGTCGTGGACCAGGCCGATAATGCCCCATTTCTCCACATCTTCGCCATGTTTCGCCGCGAAGTGACGCATGACAGCTTCTACGGATAAGGCATGCGTGATGAGGCTTTCGGATTTGTTGTACTTTTTTAGTAGCGCAAATGCTTCGTTTCGCGTCGGTATGGTCATGATCGTTTCTCCTCAACATCTCGGAACGTAGTTCTGACACCCATCATAGTAATAGAATATATGGCACACCACAACCTATTCAGACAATTACTTTATTGAATTTGTTTGCGTTAGCGAAACTGTCATAAGTATATTCTAAAACAAAAGCCAGCGTTTATGCGCTACAGATATTTTGACAAGGGCGATAGAAACTTTAAAGGAAATATCCGGAGGGGTTGATGTCAATATGTTGTCGGCATGGTTGGTAGGGCTGATGCCCGAAATCAACTCTGCGTATTTTGCGCGCCGGCGCTGTCCGGATCGCTTTCGATACGAAATCCGAGCATCTGTTTAAGTGTCACCGAGTTAAAGATGCTGTGATCTTCGGTATAACCGGCCTTTCTGAGTAAGGCCTCCCGGCTCGATTTTAGAATCGCATAGTCTTTCATGTGCACCTGGTAACTGAAATCGTCGAAACAGGTTCAGACCGAATGTGTCTGGCCAGCAAATGAAACGGCCATATCGTTATCAGTTATCAGTCAGATATATGCAAAAACCATGCAAAGCCAATATATTGTGGCCACGCCTTAAATCTCTATGATATATTGATTTTTTCAGGACCTTCCTGCCAATAGGCTAACTTTATTTTCACAATGTTATGAAAAAAATGTCATAGTTCGATACATATTCTAATTCTTGGTTTTAGACTTTTGCCGATCACTCGGGCCCTTGATCCCTAATTTCCTACCCCCCCGCAATCATCGGAATCAAGCGGATCTCGGCATTGTCCGGAATCATATATTTCTTAAATACAGGCCGGGACACATAGCGGCCGTTCACCTTGATAACCGCATACTGATGTCCATCCGGAACCAGCGCCAGCAAATCCGCCACGGTCATGCCGTCTCGCCAAGGCAGGTGATCATCGTCCAACCTGATCACTCGGTCACTCCGTTCTGCGCCAAAAGTTCGACAACATCCGGGAAGTCAATGCCCAGACGTTTGACTGTCTTGAGGGTCGGAATGCCATCGGGCGACCAACCACGCCTGGCATACACGGCATCTTTGAGCGTTTCGTATTTCTCCTCCCGCAGCTTGCGCAGCGTCGCAACCTTTTCCGCAGTCGATTTCCCCTCGATATCCACCCCGTGCTCGTCTGTCAGCTGGCCATCATAGCGTTCCTGGCGGGATTCATATTCTTCCTCGGTAACCGGCCCCATGGCCCGATAGGGAATCACATCCTGGGATCGCTTGCCGAAACCCATTTTCAGATTGAAAATACGCTGGAAATTGTAAACCTTTTCGCTGATGGCTATCAAGTCGTCCGGTTTTGCCTTGCGACCGGTCACGGCACTGAAATACTGGGCATACCAGCTTACATGTTTCATGACCTTGGCGGGCTCTTCGGTATCCTTATTGTCTTCGGGCACAATATCGTTCCAGGGCAGTTTGCACAGACCGCAAAGGCTAAACCAGGTGCGAAACATGGGAAACCAATGCAAGGCCTCGGCTTTTTGTTCAAAGGTGGGCATGTAATTATGAACCATATCCAGAAAGATAAGCCAGGCTTCATCATGTTGCGGCCCCTTGAGCGCCATCCCATAACCACCCTGCTGGGCTAACGATTCCTTGGTCATGTATTCGGAGAACTCCAGCCCTTTGGATTCCATACCGATATCATTGAGAAAAGCTGCGTCGGCATGATACCTGGACACAAATTCAGACTTCATTTTGCGGACCCCCTGGCCGACAATGGCACCGAAACCTTCGCCGCGTCCCATTTGGTGCACCAGTTCCAGGGCCGCGTCCCGGTTTCCGAATTTAATATCCATCCCGCCGGTATGGGTTTTATCGATCACACCATTTTCAAAACATTCCATGACAAAGCCGATACTGGTTCCCACCGAAATGGTATCCATACCATAGGCATCACAATAGAAGTTAAGCTCGGCAATGGTAAAGGGATCGAATATGCCCAGGTTGGAACCGCAACCGGCGATGGTTTCGTACTCGGGCCCATCCACGAAAACGGTCTGGCCCTTGTAGGGGCCGGTCAACGGAATAAAATTTTTGATACCATGCGAACAGGCCACCGTGCAGCCCATCCAGCATCCGTCAAATCCGGGATCAAAAATATCTTTGTAGGCCTCCTTACCGATGAGACCGGCCATTTTATGTTGCCCGAACTTAAAATTGTGGGTAGGCAGCAGGTCAAAATCATTCATAATCGGAACCAGATGGGTTGTGCCGACTTTAGCCATTTCATTCTGCTTGGGGTCCAAGGTGACAATTTCCTTGGAATAGCATTTGGCTACTGTTTTCAAGGTATCCTTATCGGCCGGCCGGTTACCGTCCATGGTGACGTTTTCCCATCGAGCCACGATAGCTTTGACGTTTTTGTGTGCGAAAACGGTGCCCAAACCGCCCCGGCCGGCCTGTTTATAGCGCACATGTTTCCGCTTGGGATCATACCAGGTAAAGTTGAGACAGCCCATCAGGGTGTGTTTGGCACCGGACCCCGTGGAAACCACCGAGACCCCCCGGGGCTTGTCTCCCCCAAAATGACGGGACAACATGGTCGACGTTCCGTAGGAATCTGCCGGCAAATCCTTTGCTTCATAAATGCTTACTTTTTCAGAGACACCATCGATGTAAATGACCACCTCCGTGTCAGCATTGCCCTGGATCTCCATGGCGTCAAATCCGGAAAATTTCAGGTAGGGGCCAAAATAGCCGCCCACGTTGGAATCGATGACACTGCCGGTCAGGGGCGACAGGGCTGTCACGATACTTTTTCCCGATCCGGGATAGGAAGGTGTGCCGCCCATGGGACCGGATGCGATGCAGATGGTGTTCTCCGGATCTTGCCATCCTGTCTCGGCACTGACAGCCTGCCAGAGCAGCCACAAGTCAAATCCCTTGCCACCCACAAATGTCCGCTTCATCTCCTCGGAGACCGGCTTGATGGCCATATCTGCATTAGATACATTCACATGGAGGGTCTGGTTGGCATAGCCCCGATCGATCTCTGGTCTTTTGTATTCCAGGGTTTTGATCTGATTCAAATTTAGCGCTTTCATATGTCCTTCCTCTTCTCGTTGTTGTCAGAATTACATCTGTTTCGTGCAGGTGACCCTTACTTTGAACGGGTATCGGTTTTATATTTTAGCTTTAAATATTCCCTTTAAACCTGCCACGGTATCCAATGTCAAGCTCAACAATGCCGGAATTAAAAATATTGTAAACACTGTGGATATCAAGATCCCCCCGATCACGACACTGCCCAAACCGCGATAAAATTCCGACCCGGCACCGGGGGAGAGAACCAGAGGCGTCATGGCGCACACGGTGGTGATGCTGCTCATGTATATGGGACGGATACGCGACCGAACCGACTCGGTAATGGCCTCCCGGGCCGCCATGCCGGCATTGCGCATGTTGTTAAGGGTCTGGTGAACAATCAAGATTGCATTGTTAACCACAATACCCACCAGAATCACAAAACCCAGCATGGTGATGATGTCCAGTGGCTGGTGGATCACAAATCGATTGAGCAAGAAAAGACCCACAAAGCCACCGGCCGCGGCCAGCGGAACGCTGAACATGATGATCAAAGGATACAGAAAATTTTCAAACAAAGCCGCCATCAGCAGATAACTGATAACCACCGCCAGCAAAAAATTCCATATCAATGCCTCACGGGTTCGGGTGAGATTATCAGCAGTACCGGCCAGGTGGATGCGGTAGCCGCCGTCCAAAACGCCTTTGGCCTTCAAAGGCTCGATAATCTCTTTTTCGATGCGTTGGGTAGCTGTTTCCAGTGCAATCGACACCGGTGGGATAATCTGTATGGTGATGGCCCGCTCCCCATGCAGGTGGTTGATCTGACTGGGGCCCTCGGTCAAACGGATGTCAGCCACCGAGGACAGGACAACCCGTTCACCGGTGGGCGATATCAGGGGCAGATTCAGCAGGTCCTGGGTTTTGGAAATACGACCGGTTTCAGTTTTGACGGTGAGATCGATCTCCTCTCCCAAAAATCGATAACCGCTGGCCCGGGTGCCATCCACCAGCACATTGACCGTGGTGCCCAGGTCCGCGGTGGTCAAGCCCAAACGGGTCAGTCGGTCCCGATCCGGAATCACCTGCATTTCAGGGCTGCCCAGATCGAGGCTGGGTATGGGCCGAATCTGAGATCCCGGCAGCAACTGCATGGCGGTCCCGAAGATCTGTTTGCCCAGGGCGATTAACTGAACCAGGTCGGGTCCGGTGATTTCCACCTCGATGGAGCGACTTTTGCCAATACCCCTGGCGAATAATCCGGGTTGCTGGACCACGGCAATCATGCCGGGGATTTTTCGTAAGGCACCGTAGACATAGGGTAACAACTCGCGGGTCCGTTCCTGGATCTTGGAGTTGATGCCCATAAATGCCTGCTGCCCGAAGGCGACAAAAAAGAAACTGTCGATGGGCGGCAAGCCTAATCGCTCAGCGGTCTGGCTTTTCTTATCATGTTCGATTAAAGGCAGAATATCTTTTTCAACCACGCTTGCGATGCGCTGCATCTCCTGTCTATTATAGCCCGGCGGCGGGATTAAAATACCGAACAGCATCTCACGGTTGCCTTGCGGCAGGTACTCTGTTTTGGGTATCAGTCCGTATGCAAAACTCAGCGATAAGGTTGTCAGCACCACCGCCACCAAAATCCGGACCGTCACATACCCGCACATCCAATGAATAAAGCGGGTGATCAGCGTGACAAAGCCCCCGGCCAGTCCTTTGATGCTGAAACCTGAGACCTGTTTCGGGTTCGGATTGTTCACGCGACCCAAAATTTTCGCCGCAAGCGTGGGAATACCGGTGATGGATACCATCAAGCTCAATAAAACCGCACTGCTGATGGCAATGGCGATATCACGAAAAAGCTGGCCGGCCTCTTCAGCCACAAATACAATTGGTAAAAACACGGCGACCGTGGTCAACGTACTGGCAAATACAGCCCCCCACACTTCTACGGTACCGTCATAAGCGGCTTGAATGCGCGATTTGCCCATCTCGCGGTGGCGAAAAATATTTTCAAACACCACAATGGAATTGTCCACCACCATGCCGATGGCAAAACTAAGGCCCGCCAGGCTAACCACGTTAATATTGCGTCCCAGTAAGGTCATAATGAGGAAGGTGGCAATAATACTGATGGGTATGGCCAGGGCGACAATCACGGTACTGGAAAAATTACGCAGAAAAAGAACCAAAACGATCACGGCCAGGAAACCTCCCAAATAAATGTTCTGCCGAACCAGATTGATGGCGCTATAGATATAGCGGGTTTCATCATAAACCTGACGGATCATAAGCTTGCGTTCCTTCAGGATGCCGCTATTGAGATCCGTTAACACCGACTTCAACCGATTCATAATAACCAGCACATTGGATCCGGGTTCGCGCACCATATTCATAACCAATTTGGGTGCACCCTCATGGCGCACAACCACATCCAATTCCTCAAAGCCCAACCGGACCTGGGCAACATCGCCAATCTTTACGGGAATGCCATTGACACGCCGAATAATCACGTTTTCCACATCCTGGGTGGTTCTGAATTCCCCCACGGTGCGGGTGACATACCGGCGTTTGCCCTCATCAAAACTGCCGGCGCTCACATTTCTGTTCTCAATATCCAGGGCCCGCAGGAGTTCGGGAATGGTGATTTTGCGGGCGGCCAGTGCGGCCGTATCGATGCTAACTGTCAGCTCCCGTTCCTGGCCACCATACACGTTGACAGCAGCAACATTGTCGATTCTCTCCAGATAGGGTTTGATATGATCGTTGATAAAATCATACTCCTGGCTGAGGTTGCCGTTGTACCCCGCAATAGCCTGTACCACCATCCAGGCAATGGCCTGTTCCCGGCGACCGCCGGACTTGATCAGGGGCTTGTCCGCTCCGGCCGGATAACGCCGAACCTGGTCCAGTTTCTTGGAAACCCGCAGCAACGCGTCGTCCGAATCGGTGCCAATCTGAAACATGAGATGGATGTAGGCATAGCCATCCCGACTTTCGCTTTCCATACTGTCCAGACCTTCAAGGTTTTTCAATTCCTCCTCTTGAACGTCGATGATTTCACGCTCCACCTCCTGCGGACTGGCACCGGTCCACTGGGTTTCAATGGACACCTCAGGCAAATCCACATTGGGTGTCAACTGGATCGGAATCCGAAAAAGCGAAATGCTCCCAAATAGAACCAGTAAAATGGCACCCACCATAACAGTTACCGGTCTCTTGATGCTGGTGTCTACCAATTTCATCAGTCCACCACCTTGACAAGCTGGCCGGGTCGCAGACGTTCATTGCCACGGATGACGACCTGCTGCCCGGGTTTCAGATCCCCTTTTACCGCGGCATCATTATCATGATACCCGATCACGTCGATGGAAACGGGTGCGACCGTATCATTTGCAACGACATAGACCAGACGTTGGTTGCCAGCGGTGACAATGGCATCTTTGGGCAGCAACATTAGCGTCCGTTTTGCACCCACGCGAAAGGAGACCCGAGCGGCCATACCACTCTTGATCCGCTGCTCTGGATTGGGTACCCGTATGTGAATGGAAAATGTGCGCGCATTGGGGTCGCCCTTGGGGGGCATCGCATAAACGTTGGCGCGTACCGGCTTTTGGTCCAAACTGTCAATAGTCACGCGGGCAATACTAGCGGCGTTGATGCTAACAGCATGGATTTCGGGGACATCCACCTTGATGAGAATCCGGCTCATATCCACCAGGGTTACCACCGGTCCACCGGTAGGAACCCACTGTCCCACCTGGGTATGCTCTGCGGCCACATAGCCGCTATAAGGGGCCAGAACCTCCTTTTGGGATATTTCGTATGCCAGTTGATCAATATCGGCTTGATGCATTAACAACTCGTTTTTGAGCACACTGTGATTTTGATATGCTTCATCATATTGTTTGGTCGATATGCTGTTGGTGCGCTTCAGGCTGTCAACCCGCTGTAGCTCTTTTTCAGCCAGTATGAGCCTGGATTGGGTCGCAGCATAGGCGGCTTGAGCTCTTTTTTGCCGCAATCGCAAACCTTGCGAACCAAGCAGGGCCAAGGGGGTGCCTCGCGATACGAAATCGCCGGCCTTTACCAAAAAGGCTTCCACCAGACCGGGCACCTCCGCGGCCACCACACTTTCTCTCAGCGGCTCAGTCGTACCAATAATGGAAATCTGATCTTGGACCATTTTTTTCTGCACCACCGATACCTGAACGGGGACCGCCGGCGGCACCTTTTTACGGTCCTGCCCCCAGGCCAGGATTGTAAAATGAACGCTGACAACCATTGCCAGGCTCAGGACAATCCCCAAACAATTAATGCGCTTGTTTGTCTTTTGCACGGTCGCTTCCTCTATTCCAAAATTGTTTATTTTTTTCGCTGACCCCAGTGATACAATCCGACCATAACACCGATAATCATATAAGCCAAACCCAGCGCCACCAGAATGAATTTGGGTCCGGCACACCAGAGAGCCACTGCCGGCCACAGGTCGGTCTGGGCGCCCAGCAGCACCCGCGCCAGGCTGTAGTTTTCAACCGCATCCAGCAACGCTGCCCCCAACTGCCCCCAAGCGAATCCATGGCCGATACCGATCCACTTGGGCGAATTCCGGAAGTGGGTTTCACCTGTCAGAACACAGCCCATCCCAATGGCACCGGCATAGGCAATTAAGAAAAGATAGTCCAGGCCCAAGCTCAGTCCGGCCGCGACCCGGGCCTGTGGGTCCCAGGAGGCCAGTATGGCCTTTGCATTTGTCATGCTGCCAACAAATTCGAACGATAGGATCCCCCGCGGAGCTGCATCGGTCTGCAAATAAGCGTCCAGCACCTGAAGTCCGGCCATAATAATTATCGTGGTGATGAGCAGGACGACGAAAACCTTTTTATGGTGCCGGTTGGGAAGCCATGTAAAGAGATGCACGACCATATTGTCATCCTCCTTTTTCAGGATGCTATCATAGGGATTGTCATATTATGACGTTTGTCAGAATAACTTTCCAAAACGCTATCGACTGAATGGCTCGATATCGCTAGTCTCTTGCTGACCGATGGACTTTCCTCAGTCCGGCACACTTTTTATTAACCCACGCGACATAGCCGATCGAAAGGTGGTAAACGTCTAATTTTTCATGGCTGGATACTATCTCGTTTCCGATCCCGATAGCGATCCCGATTTCGACAAGGTCACCACGAACGGCATTACTACAGCTAATTGGGAAATGATCCAACATTTTAATCGCGTTTTTAACGGTTGAGTCGATATGGATATGGATCAATATGCGGTCGGACTTGGTCCATGATTTCAGCCACCAGCTTGCCGCTGGCCGGCGCGACACTGATGCCGATCATATTGTGACCGGCAGCGATCATAACATTTTGGAGCCGGGGAGACCAATCCATAAACGGTAATCCATCCGCGGTCATGGGTCGGAAACCACACCATTCCTCAACGATACCTCGGGGTTGCGGGCTGATGGTATACTGTCGCAAACCAGCGGCCAATGCCGCTAGGCGCCGATTGTTTAGACGGCTATCCAAACCGTTGAACTCCATGGTGCCGCCCAGTCGGCAGACATCCGGCCACGGTGTGGAAACCACGCGCAGTTCCTCGAAAAAGCAGGGGATTTTCGGGAATGCCGGCTGGGAACCCATGGTCAGAGAATATCCTTTGCCCGGTTGAATCGGCAGGCGGCACCCCAGGACCTTTGCAAAGGTCGGCGACCAGGCACCTGCGGATAATACAAACGCATCCGCCGTCATGATCCCGTTATCGGTCTGCACAGCCGTGGCCCGTCCATTTTGGGATTGGAAGGACCAAACCGGACAATACTCCAATATGCGTGCGCCCCGATCTTCCAGGAGGCGCCGCAATTCAGATAGCAAAAGCTCGGGTTTTAGATGGGCGGTTTGGCGGTAATACCAGGCACCACAGATACCCGCCCCCAAGTTGGGTTCCAATTTACGAACCGCATCTTTGTCCAGGCATTCGGCCTGAATCTTGTATTGCCTTAAGAAAGCATCTGTGCGGTCATAAGCGTGCCAGGCCTTTTCCGATTTATAGACATGCAGGGATCCATCCAGCGACCACTCACAATCCACCTTTTCCGCAGTGATGAACTCCGGAAACAGATGAAAACTGCTTTGCAGCAGCGCATGCCGGGCCCTGGCTGATGCCAGGATCGAATTGGGCCGGGTATCGTAGACAAATCGGCTGAGCCATGGAATCAGCTTGGGTATATATTGTGGCTGGATATACAGGGGCGCATCTTTTTTAAACATCCAGAGGAGACCCTTGATAATGTTGTCCAGTGAATTAATTGGCAGAATGTGATTGGGAACAATCAGACCGCAGTTGCCTTTGGAAGCGCCTTCACCAAAGCGATCCTTGTCAACCACGGTGACGAACCAGCCTTTATCCAGCAGGTAATAAGCCGTAAACCCGCCGATGATGCCGCCGCCGATAATGATGGCATGTTTGGATTTGTTCATGATTGGATTTGGTCGAAAGGCAGATGAGCCCCGGCATTCAAATTGGGGTGCTTATTCACCCAGATAGGCTTTTTGAACCTGTTCGTTTGCCAGCAATGCTGAGGCTTTATCCGATAATACAATCCGGCCGGTTTCCATGACATAGCCGGTTCCGGATACCGTTAAAGCCATGTGTGCGTTTTGCTCGACCAAAAAGATGGTGACACCGGATTTGTTGATTTCGAGGATTGTTTCAAATATTTTTTCCACCAACTTGGGCGCCAATCCCAGCGAAGGTTCGTCCAAAAGTAGCAGCTCGGGTCGTGACATGAGGGCCCGGCCGATGGCCAACATCTGCTGTTCGCCACCGCTCAGTGTTCCACCCAGTTGTTTCATGCGATCTTTCAATCTTGGAAACAGGCTAAACACCCAATCCAGATCTTGTTGAACTTCGGCTTTGTCCTTTCTCAGGAAAGCACCCATTTCCAGATTTTCAAAGGTTGACATGCGCGGAAAGATCTGCCGGCCCTCAGGTGTTTGCGACACGCCCAAGGCCGCCACTTTTTCAGGACGCAACTTCTGAATGGGTGTTCCCTTGAACAGGATTTCGCCCTGGGTAGCGGGCTGAACCCCAAAAATAGTCATCAATGTGGTTGATTTCCCGGCCCCATTGGCGCCGATCAGGCAGGCAATCTCACCCTTTGAAATGGAACAGGAAACACCTTTCAATGCATGGATATTGCCATAATAGGTATGAATGTCCGTCAGCTCTAATATGGCCTGGGCCTTTACCATAATGTCATTCCTTTGGTTTTGGTGCTAAATCTTCATGTAACTCACGTCTGCTGCGGGTGGCCGGAATCAATCCCTCGGGTTTTATAATCATCATCGTCGTCATGATTCCGCCGAAGGCGAGCATGCGGTAATTTTCAAGCCCCCGGAAAACCTCCGGAGCGGCGATTAATACAAAAGCGGCGACAACGATGCCGGGGATGCTGCCGACCCCGCCCAGAACAACGATACACAGCACAATACAGGATTCCATAAACAGGAAAAAATTCGGGTTGGTATAGCTGAGTTTGGCTGCAAAAAATGCACCGGCCACAGAGGCAAAGGCGGCCCCCAGAGCATAGGCCAGCAATTTAATCCAGGTGGTCGGCACGCCGGATAGTTCTGCCGCCACTTCATCTTCGCGAATGGCAATCCAGGCACGACCGATACGGGAGTTGTCCAGTCGCCGCACCCCGATGATGGTCAGAATGGCAATGATCAAGATAAAATAATACAAGGAGGGCAACGATTTCAGATAGTAGGTCGCCCAGGCAAAACCGTCTTCACCAAAGCTGGGGTAGTACAGGGCCGGACGCTTCATGCCGAATAGTCCGTTGGGACCGGCCGTCAGGGAATCCCAGTTGTTGAGTACCAGGCGCACGATTTCACCAAAACCCAGGGTGACGATGGCCAGATAATCCCCCCGCATTTTTAATGTGGGGTAGCCGATGATGCAACCGGCCATCATTCCCAAAACAATACCGATGGGCAGTGCCGACCAAAAAGACAATCCGAAGGTCAGATTCAATAATGAATAGGTGTAAGCACCCACCGCATAGAAGGCGATATAGCCCAAATCCAGCAAGCCGCATAAACCCACCACGATATTCAATCCCAGGCCCAGACAAACATAGATGAGGCAGGTAATTCCCACATCGATCATGTAGTTGTCGGCAAACAGGGGAAATACGGCCGCGACCGCCAGCAAACCACCGATGGTATAAATCTTGGGATAACGATCGATCCGTTCGGCAATGCTTTCCACCCATGGCTTCTTGGGCGTTTGGACGTCCTCTTTTTTGCGGCTCCGGATGGCTTTAACGATGATATTTAAAACCAGGATAGCCAAAAATACGCCCAGCGTTTTAAAGGCGCGACCCGGTTCGAAGGTGGTGCTTTTGAAACCCAGCATAGGGATCAGTAGAACGGCCAGAAAAAAAGCATACACAACCAGTTTTTTCAGTTCTTGCTGTATCATCAGACTCGCACCTCCGCAGAACCTTCACCTAAAAGCCCGCTGGGTTTTAAATAGAGCACCAGAATCAACACGGTAAACGTGGTCACGTCCTTCCAGGCACTGGGCAGAAAGGCAGCCCACATGACTTCAATGCCGCCGATGATCAATCCCCCCAGCATGGCGCCGGGAATAGACCCGATACCGCCGAGGATGGCTGCGGCAAAGGCCTTGATCATAAAGATAAACCCCATATCAAAGCGAACGGCACCATAATGGAGCCCCACCATCACGCCGGCGGCCGCACCCAAAGCCGGACCGATCATAAAGGTGATCCGGATGGTCTGGTCGATATCGATTCCCAAGATACGGGCCATGACCTTGTTTTGGGCAGTTGCCCGCATGGCCTTACCCAGGCGGGTACGATGCACGAAAAGCTGCAAGCTGACCATTAAGGCCACGGCCAGCAACATGATGAATATCTGACCGTTGGATATGCGTGCGCCCATGAATTCGATGCCTTCAATACCGAACACCTGGGGATAAGGGCGATCGGACACGCCCTGGCTGAGCATCATGCCATTGGATAAAAAGATGGACATACCCAGTGCACTAAGCAGGGCCGACAAACGCGATGATGTGCGCAGGGGTTTATAAGCCACATGCTCCACGGCAACACCCAGAACAGCCACATAGGCCATGGCCATGCTAAAGACGATGATCATGGTCAGCACGAAGTGGGTTTCCACCCAGCCGATTTGCTGCAGGGCCGTCAGCACGATGACACCAATAAAGGCACCGGCCGTAAACAATTCGCCATGGGCAAAGTTGATCAATTCAATGATGCCGTAAACCATGGTATAGCCCAGGGCGATTAAGGCATAGATGCTACCCAGAAAAATAGCATTGATGATCTGCTGTAATATAAATGAGGACAGGTCCATGCGCGATACGTCTTTCCTTCCCTAGAATGCTGTGATGTTATTCCGCGGAACGGGCGCTCGCAGCACCCGTTCCGCTTTTTGATATTATCGTGTTGCGGTTAGGAATCCAAAACTACAGATCGTTGCCCGTCAGCGGATCCCAGAAAGGTACAAAAGCATTGTCCTTAACGATCCAAACGATATGGGCAATCTTGCGGTCGCCATGGTCATCAAAAGAGATGTCGCCGCTGACGCCCGTCCAGGTATTGCCGCGGATAGTTTTTTGCAGCTTATCTGCGTTGGTGGTGCCCGCTTTTTCAACGGCCGCCAAGGCCATCATGCCGGCATCGTAGGCATAGTAGGCATAGGAGCCCACGGCCTGGGCATTCCACATACTTTTATAGGTGTTGATGAATTCACGCCGTTCGGGTGTGTCCGGTGCCTGTGCAAAGGTTAGATAGACGCCTTCGGCATTGGGTCCGGCAACCTCCAAAAACTTGGGATGGAAAACCGCATCTTCGCTCAAAAATGTCGAGCGCATATTCAGCTTGCGGGCCTGCTGGATCATCTTGGACCCTTCGGGCTGATAAACGCTCATGTAAACGACATCCGGATCCACGCGTTTGATCTTGGTGAGTACAGCCGTAAAATCGCTGTCGCCGGGCGTGATATATTCATGAGCCACAATTTTAACGATATTGTTCTTAGCCGCAAACTTCTTGATGTTGGCTGTCAATCCGGCTGTATAGGTCTGACGGTCATCGATCAGGGCGATGGTCTTGGCTTTTAATTTCTTTTCCAAAAATTCCACCGTCGACCAGGCCTGCACGTCATCACGCGGCGGCATACGGAAGAAATACTTGTATCCTTTAGCTGTCAGCCGTTCGTTGGTGGAGGCCGGTGTGATCTGAACAACGCCGGCGTCCATGAGGGGAATTTGGGCCGGTTCCGTGGCCGAAGAACAATATGCACCAACCACGATTTCTACGCCACTGTTGATGAGTTTGTTGGCGGCCATGGTGGCCTTGCCACCGTCACAGGCACTGTCACCGGGAATGACTTCAACCTTGTCATAGCCCTTCAGAGCCCCATAAACAGCCACAGCGGTTTTAACACCCTGCAGAATGTCGGTGCCATCCTGCGCATATGGTCCGGTCAATGGGCTCAATGTGCCGATTTTTAGGGTTTTGGCCAATACCACACCCTGAAACCCCAGGATTAGAATGAAACACAATGCAATGATTCCAACTTTTCTCATAATACACCTCCGTTTCCTTTCGCTGTTCAAGTTACCTTCACTGGCTCGTGCTACTTCTCTTTCTCCTTATTTTTAGATAGGGCGCCTGTGCCCAAATAAGCTTCGATAACCTTCTCGTTTTGTTGTATTTCTTTGGGAGTCCCCTCGGCGATTTTCTCACCATAATCAAGCACAGTCACAAGCTCCGAGATCCCCATAACCAGCCGCATGTCATGCTCAACCAAGAAAATGGTCAAACCGGTGTCACGCAGTTTGAGAATCAAATCCATGAGCTCGGCGGTCTCTTTGGGATTCATGCCGGCAGCCGGCTCATCCAGCAATAGCAGTTTGGGTTTGGAGGCCAAGGCCCTGGCAATTTCCAAACGTCGTTGTTCACCATAAGCCAGGTTGGATGCATAGTCATTCTGATGCCCAATGAGGCCGATAAAATCAAGAATCTGCTGAGATTGCTTGACGATGTCCATTTCTTCCTGTTTTTCAAAGCGGGTCTTTAACAAAGCGCGGACGGGGCCGCTTTTGGTGCGACAATGCATACCCACCTGGACATTCTCCAGGACGGTCATGGACTTGAACAAACGAATATTCTGAAAGGTTCTGGCGATGCCCCGTGAAATGATGCGGTTGCTCCGCAAGTTGTTGAGGACATTGCCCTGGTAGGATATGTCGCCCTCGGTGGGCGGATAGACCCCGGTAATCATGTTAAACACCGTTGTTTTACCGGCACCGTTGGGGCCGATAAGACTCAGGATCTTACCTTCAGGGACCCGCATGCTCAGGTTGTTGACTGCAAACAAACCACCAAATCGCTTGGAAACATTTTCCAGTATCAGTTCTGCCATATCAATCCGTCTAACTTCTATCCTCTCTCAGTTCAAACCAAGTCTTTGAAGGGCATTTGGATACCGTTGTATACGACAAACAATGTTGCAAACCGCCATACACAACGGACAACGAGTATCGTTGTTTTTGTGTGATTAAAGAAAAAGATATAATCATTTTGTAGCTAAAATGTCAAATCAGTTGGCCAATAAAATCGTGGTACCCGAATTGATGGTTCGTCCGAATCACAGATTTAGCCAGGTGCCGATCTTTTTCTCCTTGGCCTTTTTCACGATCAGGGGCGCCACGGCCATATCATCGATGGACAACCCCAGGTTGGCGGTCATGGTACGTTCATCGGGTGTTTCGCGTCCGGGCTTGGCCCCCGTAACCAGCTGGCCCAGGTCGGCATGGATGCTGGGCGTCTCTTTAAAATACCCAAGGGTTTTATAGTGCAGCATCTGGGGTGTATCGTCGGTACAAAACTTGTCGGCTTCGTGCATGGCGGCCGGATGCCAGTAGGAATCAAAATCCACCAGCGAGGCAAAGGCGCCGGCCTTCATCCAACCCGCCGGGATGGTGGCATGCGGCTTTTTCATGATGGGACCGGCGGTCACGATAATGTCGCTGTCACTAACAGCGGCTTTGGGCTCTGACACCACGTCCACCTCCACCGAAAACCGGCGTTGCATCTCGTCGGCATATTGGTTGGCCGCATCGGCATCCACGTCAAAGGCCCTGACCTGTTCAATAGGGAACAATTCTTTCAACGCTTCCAGGTTGGTTCGACCCTGAACCCCGCAGCCTAAAATGCCCACTACCGTTGAATCGGGCCGGGCCAAATACCGTGCGGACAAAGCTGTGGCCGCTCCGGTACGCATGCCGGTTAGCCAGACGCAGTCCATAACGGCCACCGGCAGACCTGTTTCGGCATCATTCAGAATCAACAGGCCGGAAATATAGGGTAGACCCAGTTTCAAGTTGTTTGGAAATCCGCCCACCCATTTGATACCGGCGGCTTTCATGGCCGGGATATATGCCGGCATGGCGTGAATGAAATTGTCTCCGCCGCCGGGATGAACGCCCGGTTTGGGTGGCATTTCGGTCCGGTTTTTACCCTTTTCCTGAAAGGCAATTTCCAGCAGATCGATGATTTCGGCCATATTGACGCCGGCGGCGATAACATCCTCTTTGCTGAGGTAGAGTAGACCTGTATCCATATCCCCCCCTTTTTTTTATGATGCGTAACTTCGATTTGTAGCATATTGAATTCACTATTTTTATGAAACGTCCACCAAAATTGCAAGTCGATTCCTGAGCATAAGTAGGGTAAGGCTTGCAAAGCGGTTCATACAAGCGTATAGGTACCCAGCAATGAGGTCTGGCTCAATATTCGACTTTTATTGCGAGGTGATGCGGGCTGAATGATCTGTGAGCAATTTTCGCTATTTGCGTCGCCTGAATCCCGAAGGTTACCTGTTTAGGTAAGACACCAATACCTAAGGAAGATGTCATGCAGGAATTTTTTGATTTTTTGGAAGCCAATAATGTTGCCTACGAGCGTCACGATCACCCGGCCGTTTATACGGTGGAAGAATCCGATCGCCTGGTACCCAAGTTGCCGGGTGCCAAAACCAAGAACCTGTTTTTGCGGGACGACAAGGGTAAGCGCCATTTTCTGGTAATGGTTCCCAGCGACAAACAGGTTAATCTAAAGGGATTGACGGGCGAGATCGGTATCAAACGCATCAGCTTTGCCTCGCCCAAGCGGCTGCAAAAATACCTGGGCCTTGAACCCGGGGCCGTGTCACCCATGGCGGTTTACAATGACAAGGGCCATGACGTGGAAGTCTTTTTTGACCAGGCCCTGTGGGATGCGGATGCCTTCCAGTTTCATCCCCTGGTCAACACCATCACCATTGTCATCACCCGGGACAACATGGAACGATTCCTGAAGGCCACCGGGCATGCGTTTCAGATTATCAATGTGCCGGAGCGGTAAGCCCGAGACGGTAGCGGTTTAGCCTTTAGACTGTAGGCGTGAAGAGCCTTAAGCTAAAATAGGTTACAAGCCTAATTATGATGCATTCGTAAGAAGTCCAAATTGGGATGGCAAAATAAAATGTTCAAGTTCAAGGCGTCGCGAATCCCGTGTGATGAGGCGTACTAAGCGTACGTTGAATTCACAGCGGGATGAAGTGCAACGCAGAAATTGGACATTTTACGAAGCCATCACCCGTTAAGGATGCATTTAATTTCTATACAAGCACCCTTGGGTAGTCCGGCAACTTCCACCACCGCCCGGGCTGGTTTGTGGCCCTCAAAAAATGCCTCGTAAATGCCATTGAATTCCACAAAATCACCCATGCTGGTTAAAAATACATCCACGGCTACCACCTGATTCAAACTGCAGCCGGCCGCTTCGATGACGGCCTTCAGATTGGCCAGGGCCTGCCTGGCCTGGCCGGCCAAGTCCTCGCTCACCAGCTCGCCCGTAGCCGGATCCATACCCAGTTGCCCGCTGATAAAATGCCAGCTCCCCGCGCTGATACCCTGGGAATAAGGTCCGATGGCCGCCGGTGCCTGATCCGTTGAGATTGCATTGATACCCATCATTATCTCTCCTCTCTAATCTTCGGTTTCGTAAAAAGCCCAACTTCAGTGTTCTGCAAATCTCGCAAACATTCAACGTACAACAAGTACGCCTCATGATTGTGAAATTTGCACGCCTTGAACTTAAGGTTTTGGAAATTGTTTAGGATTTTGGATTTCGTGCTTCGAATTTTATTTGGCAAAATAGTACACTTTAAATATAATAACATCCCAGTTTAACAGGTTAAATGGAAGCAAGCCCCCACTCTATTTTTGCCAATTTGTTGGTTGTACCAGGCTACAGCCTTGTCATTGGGTCCGGCCATAAATTCAATTCCCAAACTCTGAACCCATTTATCCAGTCCGCGCTCAGGCTTCATCAATCCATTGACGCCCATGCCCACGATGATGACCTCCGGATTGCTGTCCACCAGCGCCTGAATATCCCGACGGATCAGTTTATGCCCGCGGCTGCGCCACCAGCCATCCTGGATTCGGCCGTTGGGATATATGGTCAGGTCCGACGTGATCCTGCGACCGCCGATAACCATAACACCAAATGAAAAGGATTCGATCATTTTATCCCCCATCTATACCTAAATTTCTTGCTCTTTAAAATATTAAATCGGCAATCCGCCTATACGTAATTTTTCACCGTATTAATAAGGCAATCTTGCAGGATTGTCTTTTAACAGCTTTTCGACATCATAGAGATAGCGAAATCCCGAAACCATTTGGATACCAATATCGCCAAGCATCGGCGAAGGACCGACGCTAGCGTCTATGAAGGAGGGTTGTCATGTTAAAAAATTATTCTAAGAGCTTACTAATCGGCTGTTTGTTTATAATCCTGATGGCACCCCTTGCTTCTGCCACCGGACAAACCGTGTTCGGACCCCAGGACTTTGAAATTGGCAGCCTGCGCCTGCATCTATCTCGCCATTCATTTTCAGTCGTTAATCCTGGAGACGGGTATATTACCATTACCAAAAACACGCCAGAACAACCCATTCAGGCCGGATTTCTTTTTTTTAACCGCAAATTTATTCCATTGGCTTCGTTTTTCCAAGGTAATGATTTTATCCACTATAAAGATGTATCGCTGAAAGAAAGCAATCACATTACCGTCTTTTTGACTGGATCTTCAGGCGCCTCCATCGATATAGCAGTTGACAATGTTGACAGCCCGATTCCCCTACCGGCAATCAATTTTACGGCCGATCCGTTATCGATTATCCCCGGAGACAGCAGCCTGCTGTCGTGGGATGTTGACCATGCCGACCTGATCTTTATAGACAACGAGATCAACTACGTGGCTGCAAGCGGATCCCTTGCAGTTCAACCCCTGAAAACCACAACCTATACCTTGGGCGCCATTGGACCTGGCGGTAACGCAACGGAATCCATTACAGTCGCCGTGACGCCGATGCCGCCTACGGTTGAAATCTTTGCGGCACCGGAAACCATCATAATCGGCGAGTCAACCACGCTTACCTGGGATTCGACATACGCAGACACTTGCGTGATTGAACCTGACGTGGGCAGTGTTGCCGTCGGTGGATCCCTGGTGGTTTCACCCAGTCAAACGACCACCTATACGATCTCTGCTTCCGGACCCGGCGGGTCGGCTGTTTCCCAGGTAATTGTTGCCGTTTATCAACCGCCAGCTGCCACGATCTCATCTGATCCGGATTCAATCCTAATGGGTGAATCAACAACACTCTCTTGGACGACAACCCATACCGACACGATCCAAATCGAACCGGGAATCGGAACGGTTGAATCCAGCGGATCCATAACTGTTTCACCGACAGAAACGACAAGGTACACCCTTACCGCTTCCGGCCCAGGAGGCAGCGTATCTGCCCAGTCAACGGTGGTGGTCGTCCAAACACCCCCGGTTGGCTTAGTGGTATCCGATGATGAAATAAATTACGGTGCTTCCGTGGCCCTAAGCTGGTCGGCCGTAGGATACGATACCGTTTATCTCAATAACGGTCTCAGCGTCACTGAAGAATTGCCCCACGGCACTCAGGTTCTTACACCCGATTATTCCACCACCTATTCACTCTCAGCCGCCAACGCTGACGGTCCTATATTTTTAACAGCATCTGTTAGAGTGATCGGGAACCCGCCCGAACCCCAGCCGGAAGGATCCTTCGGCACACAATACCAGGGGCTGGTCCCCGTGGATGCCAGCCTGCCGTCATATGATTCTGATCGATTTATCGTATTAACTGGGCGGGTTACCGATATAACCGATGATCCCCTTTTGGGTGTCACCATATCAATCCTCAATCATCCTGAGTACGGTACCGCAGCCACCGATGAAACCGGCCGGTTCTCCATCCCAGCCAATGGGGGCAATGTGCTAACGCTTGTTTATCAAAAGGAAAATTTCTTGCAGAGTCA